>WLWD01001492.1_pt1 | contig 181833 bp, 141 predicted proteins | sample 6712731 | NCBI WGS metagenome assembly WLWD01 (sample SAMN12718690, study PRJNA576275) | sponge metagenome | isolation source: marine sponge | host: Mycale hentscheli | place: New Zealand: South Island, Marlborough, Capsize Point | collected 2014-11-01 | reverse complement strand
GCGATGGTGCATCAATACGCCGTTGAAGAGCACGGTGACAAAAGCCGGCCGCGACAACTGATCGCCGTCGAAGCGGGGCCCTTCCCAGATAATATCGTAGGTCTGCCATTGGCCCGGCGGACGGGCGGCGTTGACCAGGGGCGGATACTGGCTGTAGATGGACGCCGTATGACCGTCGGCATAGGTGGGGTTATCATAGCTGTCGAGGACCTGGATCTCGTAAATGCCCCACAAAAAGACGCCACTATTACCGCGCCCCTGGCTGTCGCCCTTGACCACGGCGGGGGCGGCCCATTCCAAGTGCAGCTGGCAATCGCCAAAATGCGCCTTAGTCTGGATATCGCCGCTGCGGGTCACTTCCATATAGCCGTTTTCCACGTTCCACTGCGCCGCCTCACCGTCGCGGCCAACCCAACCCGACAGATCGCTGCCGTCGAATAGCACCACCGCATCGCTGGGGGCGCCCCCCGACTCGGCGCCCGGGGTGACAAGGCGCGGCTGCGGGCGCTTGCCGTCGTGCACATGCCAGGACGTGCCGGGAATTATGGGGGTATCGTCGTATCCTATCTGGTCGGCCATGCCGGTATCTCCTCATTGTGAGTAATAACTGGGGGTGTCCAAAAACCCGTCCGAGTCCGCCGCCGAGGCGGTCCCTCAAGTACCATTGATTTACCGCTTCTAACATCTGCGCAAACAGCAGAAAGTCAATAAAACCAAAACGTGCCGGCCCCGAAAGAGCAAGCCGGTTGACAGGGCCAAGAGTGGATTCGATGTTAGGCTTTGTTTGCCAATCGCATTGTCGCCCGGGCCAAGCAATTTTAAGCCGCCCCGGGCCCTTACCTCAACCTGCCTTCCAAGGAGCCGCCCTTGCCAACCCCAGACGCCGCCCTGCCCACCGCCGCGCCCCAGGACCTGGGCCTGGACCCAGACGCCCTGGAAACGGCCTCCGGCCTGCTCGACCAGGCCCTGGCCGCCGGTCAACTCAGCGCCGCCAGCCTGGTCGTGGCCCGCCGGGGCGCCATTGGCCTGGCCCGCGGCTACGGCACCCTGCGCCCCGAAAGCGGCGCCCCCGCCGTCGACGCCGAATCGGTCTTCCTACTGGCCTCCATCACCAAGCCGGTGACCGCCGTGGCCCTGATGCGGCTGGTGGAAAGCGGCCAGGTCTCGCTCAACGACCCGGTCGCCCGCTACCTGCCCGAATACACCGGCGGCCAGCGCCACCTAATCAAAGTGCGCCACCTATTGCATCATATATCGGGCATGCCCGATATGCTGCCCGAAAATACCGCCTTGCGCCAGGCCAACGAACCGCTGGAGGAATTCGTCCGACGCGCCCTCTGCACCCCCCTGCTTTTCACCCCCACCACCGATTTTAGCTACCAGAGCAAGGGCATCCTGCTAGCCGCCGAAATCGTCCAGCGCCAGACCAGCCTGCCGCTGCGCCAATTTGAACAAGAGACCATCTTCGCGCCGCTGGGAATGGACCGCAGCGCCCTGGGCCTGGGCCCATTCGAAATAGCCGATACGGTGTGGTGCGGCACCAATCCGGAAGAAACGGACGAGCAGCAAAGCTGGGGGCATAATTCCCCCTACTGGCGCAATATCGGCTGTCCTTGGGGCGGCATGCACAGCTGCGGCCCCGACCTGGCTATCCTAATGCAGACCATGCTGGAGGGTGGCCAGCGCAACGGCTACCGCCTGCTCAGCCCGGCCACCGCCCGCACCATGGTAACCGACCAGAACGGCTCCCTGGGCAAACCCTGGGGTCTGGGCTGGGCCCTGGCCGGATCGTCGGTGTGGAATTATTTCGGCGAATTGGTCTCGCCCGCCACCTTTGGCCACGTCGGCTCCACCGGCACCGTGGCCTGGGCCGACCCCCAGCAGCAGCTCATTTGCGTGGTACTGACCAACCAGATGGTCGAAGAAGGCAGCCTGTTGCGCCGCGTCTCCAACGCCGTGGCCGCAGCCGTGGTGGACTATAACTGAGCTGAATAAGACCGTTCCCCGAGCCCTCCAGTCGACCTTCCCAAGGACGACTGGAGATTTTTTTGCACCCAGTCAAAGGACAGACCACTTGGGTGGCACCTTAGAGGTGAAGGCCTTCACAAGAAACGAGAAACCCAAGTGGAAGAATTAATACAACTAGTGCTGCAAGCGCAGACGGGCGATCTGGAGGCGTACAGCAAGTTGGTGCGCCGCTTCCAGGATATGGCCGTGGGCTATGCCCGTTCCCTCCTGGGCGATTTCCATCTGGCCGAGGACGCGGTCCAGGAAGCCTTTGTCGCCGCCTACCAAGATTTGGGCAAGCTGCGCCAGCCGGCCGCCTTTGCCGGCTGGTTTCGCCGCATCGTCTTTATTTGCTGCCAGCGTCAGCGCCGCCGACGAGGTCCCACCGTCGACCTGGAACAGGCCGGCCCGATCGCCGACGACGACCAGGACCCGGCCGAGAGAGCCGTCATCCAGGATCTCAAAACCCGGGTCCTCGACGCCATAGACGCCCTCCCCGCAGCGCAGCGCCAGTTGCTGAGATTGTTCTACTTTGACGGTTTCTCCCAAGGACAAATCGCCGCTTTGCTGGAAGTGCCCCTGTCGACGGCCAACAACCGTCTACACGCCTCCAGGAAGCGCCTTCGCCGGGAGTTAGCCTATATGAAACCGCAACAGCAAGCCGCCCCTTTCGTCCATTTGCGTCTGCACAGCGAATATTCCTTTGTCGAATCCGCCGGCCAGATCGCCGAGCTGGCCCGCCAAGCCGCCCACTACCGCATGCCCGCCCTGGCCATTACCGATCCGGGCAACCTTTTTGGCGCCGTCGAGCACTACCAAGTCTGCGCCCAGGCCGGCGTCAAGCCGATAATTGGTTGCGAACTAACAGCAACCGCAGAGGATGGAGCTGCGGGCGGTACCTTGGTGCTATTGGCCAAAAACGATACCGGCTATAAAAATCTGGTCAAACTGGTTTCCAGAGGATACCTGGAAGGCAATTATCGCTCGCCCCAGGTCGACCGCGCCACATTGCAAAGCCACGCCGACGGGCTTATCGCCCTGGCCGGCGGCCCCACAGGCCAATTAACCGTCCTGCTGCAGGCCGGGCAATCAGAGGCCGCCCGCCGTTTGGGCCGAGTCTACAAGGCTATTTTTAACGGCGATTTCTACCTTGAAATCCAGCGGCCCGACCCCTGCGGCGAAGCCCTGGCTCAACTGGGCCGCCAATTGCAGCTGCCCCTGGTGGCCACCAGCCCGACCACCGCCCTCGCCCCCCTCGAATCCCCCACGGCAGTGGCGGCCCGTTTCGCCGACTTGCCCCAGGCCCTGGAAAATACCCTCAACATCGCCGCCCAATGCGACGTGCAATTCGACTTTGGCGAGCTCAAACTGCCCGCCTTTCCCGACCTGGCCGATTTTGCCGATGCCCAGACCTACCTGACCCATCTGGCCGAGCAAGGCCTGGCGCAACGCTACAACCACACCGACCAAACTTTGCGGGACCGCCTCCAAAGCGAACTGGCTACCATCAACGGCCAGGGCTACGCCCCTTATTTCCTCATTGTCTGGGACTGCGTCCAATGCGCCCGCCGCCAGGGCATTGCCGTGGGACCGGGTCGTGGGTCGGCGGTGGGCTGCCTGGTCGCCTATACCCTGGGAATCACCGACATCGATCCAATCAAATACAATCTATTCTTCGAGCGCTTCATGAACCCCCAACGACCGATCCCGCCCGATATCGATATCGACCTGGATCCCGGTGGCCGCGACCAACTCATTGACTATATCGCCGACAAATACGGCCAGACACGCGTCTCCCAGGTCGTCGCTTTCGCCCGGCGGCCGGACTACAGCGCCCATCAGGCCTCGGCGCACCCCGCCGGCCTGGTCATTGCCCCCGGCGAGCTGACCGATTTCGTGCCGCTGTACAAAAAATCGGAAAAGGGGCGCCCTATCAGTCAGTTCGACGGCCGCACTTGCGAAGAACTGGGCTTGCTCAAATTGGATTTTTTGGGGCTTAAAGAACTGGCCCTTATCGACCAGACCGTGCGCCTTATCCGCGACACCACCGACTTCGACCTGGACACCATTCCCTGGGACGACCGGACCACCTTTGAGCTGTTCGGCGCCGGCCAGACCGTAGGTATATTCCAGTTTGACAGCCACGATATGGGGCGCTACCTGACCCAGCTCAAACCCGACACCCTCGAAGACCTAATAGCCCTCAACGCCCTCTACCGACCCGCTACCGAGGCGCTGATTCCAACCTATATCGCCCGCAAGCGCGGCGAGCAACCCACCTCTTGCGACCACCCCGCCCTGGCCCCCATTGTCGCCTCGACCGCTGGCCTGCTAATCTACCAGGAACAAATCATCCAGGCTTTCCAAGACCTGGCCGGACGCCCCCCGGGTCAGGGCTATATGCTGATTAAAGCCGTGGCCAAGGAGCGCAACGATGAAATCACCCAACAGCGGCAGGCCTTTATCGAAGGCTGCGGTGAAGAAGACATTGAGCAAAAGGCCGCTGGCCCACTTTTCGCCGCCCTCCAAGCTGCCGCTCCGGCCACCTTCAACCGCTCCCACGCTGTGGCCTATACCACCATCGCCTACCGCTGCGCCTACCTGAAAGCCCATTATCCCCGCGCCTTCATGAACACCGCCCTGAAATCCAACGACAACCCCCAAGCCCGTGCCGTGCTCCTGGACGAATGCCGTCGTCTGGGTTTGGACCCGGCCTGATAGAGAAGGGGCGCCCGCCAGGACGCCCCTTCTTTTATAGCGCCCGTATCGCCGCCACATCTACCAGAATCCAGGTGTCTTCCTGGATCCGCTTGCTCCCGGCCTCCAGGCGCACTAGCCCATCCAGCAATAGGCCCTTCACCCGGGAACGACTCAGCCCAAACTGGCGGGCCAACAGCCCCTCTACCCGGACGGGCAGCGGCAGCGGGCAGGTGACCAGGATGCGCAAGGTGTCGGTCTCCACAGTCTGTAAGTCTATCGGCTCGCCTTCCACCCTGTAGTCAACGGTCCGCTCCCATTCGGCCTGGTTGGCCCGCAAGACGCCCCGGTCAAAGGCGAAACGCCAGACCGTGCGGCGGTCGTTGGCCACCATGCGGCGGTGTAGATCCTCGTTGAGCTGGGCCACTTTGAGGCGGCTGAACAAGGTGCAATTCCACGTACTGCTGCACACCGGGCATTTGTAGATCAACCAGATATCGATCCGCCCGTGGGTCCGATTGAGGCGAAATTTCTCGCTGCAGATAAACCATTGACGCCTCTGGCAATGCTGGCAGTGCCGCCTGACGGCGGGCGGCCTTAAAGGGACGATATGCCAAATGCGATCGGGTCTGCCTTTATTAGACATGCTATTCCTCCCGGCCCACAGGGCCGTACATACAAAGGGCCACGGCGCTCTAAAAAACGCCGTGGCCCAAAGCAAAAAAGGGCCATCCCCGTGGGAATAGCCCGTCAGTATATCGAGCCGAATGGCGGGTCCAGACGGTTTATTGTCCGCACCTACCAACCGGCCCAATCGCCGATTTAGCTGTTGAGTTCAATAGGGTCGCAAGCGCATCGCGACGGAATTCTCCCCAGTCGCACTAGCTGGGACTGAGGCCTGATTCAGGTGGGCCCGCTAATGCAATAATCGGTTAGAAGCAGTAGGACGGGACCAACGCCTTTGTACGGCAAGGCCCAGCAGTGCCCTCCTTCTTCCAGATCCCGTTTTATTCCTTGGAAGATTTCCGTCTATGGGATGCGCTCAGTAGATCAAAATACCTCGTAGCTGGTTATTATAAACAGCAATGACGCCCCTCTTTTCCCTCTTCCTAGTCGCCCAGCAATTGTAAACAGCAATGACGCCCCTCTTTTCCCTCTTCCTAGTCGCCCAGCAAAGGGTTTTGGGGTGGTGGCCGGCGGCGGGCAGTGGGGGATGGGCGGCGGGGCAGCTGGAGGCCAGGCGGGCGGCGCAGCCGGGTGGGGCGGGGCAGGCCGCAAGCGGGCCTCACTGCCCGCCAGAGGCCGCCACCCCAAAACCCGTCCTCGACGGCTATCACTCCCATGCCGCAAGCCGAGTGGCAAGGGACAGGCCGCAAGCGGGCCTCACTGCCCGCCAGAGGCCGCCACCCCAAAACCCATCTTCAGCGGCTATTCCCCACCTCCAAATCGTCCCATTCCACCGTCATCGGCAGCGCCCCCAACTGCACTACCGCCTGTTTCTTCTTACCATCCACCGCCCCCAATACCCCCACCCGATCAAGACTGCGAACATAGACCTCATCGCCGGTCTTAAAACTCTGGGCGGGCTTCTTTTTAGGCCCCGGCTTCTGCTGCGAATCCAACTCCAACTCACGACTGAGCTGGCGCAAAGCCTGGCGGATGACCTTGCGCGAAAGATCTTCGCGCTGCAGCCGTTCGAGCCGCTCCTTGACCCGTTGCACTTGCGCCGCCGCCCCGGCACGGGCGCTAATTTGACGCTCGCGCCGGGCCAATTCGTCCAGCTTGCCCTGGTGCTGCGCCCGCAGGCTTTCGGCCTCGGCCCGAGCTGCCGCCGCCGCTTCCTGGTCGTGCAGGGCCCCAGCCCGAGCGCTTTGCAGCTTTTGCACCAATTCGGCGGTCTCATCGCCGCTATCGCCCTGGGCCCGGGACAGGACCGATTCGGGCAGCCCCAGACGTCGGGCAATGGCCAGGGCATTGCTGCTGCCCGGTGTGCCAATGAGCAGCCGGTGCGTAGGTTCCAAGGTCTCGACATTAAATTCAATGGAGGCGTTCTCCATCCCTTCCACAGTATACCCCAAGGTCTTGAGCTGGCTAATATGGGTAGTCACCGCCACCCGTACCTCGCCTTCGTGCAAATGTTCGAGCACGGCCTGAGCCAGCGCCGCACCCTCGGCTGGATCGGTGCCGCCGCCCAATTCGTCGAGCAAGACCAGACTGTCGCCGTCGGCCCCCTCCAGAATGCGGCCGATATGGCGCAAATGACTCGAAAAGGTACTCAGGCTCTGCTCTATACTCTGCTCGTCGCCGATATCGGCCCAAACCTGCGTGAAGATCGGCACCTCGGAGCCCGCCGCCGCCGGCACGTGCATACCCGACTGGGCCATTAGGGCCAACAGGCCGATGGTCTTTAGCGCCACCGTCTTGCCGCCGGTATTGGGTCCGGTGATAATGAGCGTATTGAACTCGTCGCCCAAGCGCACATCGATGGGTACCACCGGCCCCATCTCTTCCTCTGCCTCACCCCGCGCCCAGCGGTCGGCCAGAGCCAGCAGCAAGGGGTGCCGGGCCTGATGCAAACGCACTATACCGCGTTTGTTGAGCGTTGGCGGGCTCATATCAAATTCGCGGCTCAAGCGCACCTTGGCGTAGGTCAGGTCGATATGCGCCAACACCTGCACGCTCTGCCGCAGCGAAGGCTCCTGGGCCGCCAGGGCGGCGGTAAGCTGGCGCAAAATGCGCAGCTGCTCGGCCTTTTCAGCGTGCTGGGCCGTTTCCAACTCGTCGACCAGACCGCGCACCGCCTCGGGCTCGACAAAGACCGTGCCGCCGCTGTCCGAGCGGTCGCGCCGCACCCCGGCCACCCGGCCGGCGTGTTGCACCTTGAGGGCAATGGTCGGTCGGCCCTTGCGCTCGCGCACGCTGGTATCCTGCAAGTAGGGCGCCACCCCGGCCCCGCGCAGCAGCGATTGCAGCTTGCCGCGGATGGCCCCCCGCGACCGTTCGATTTGGCGCCGCAGGCTCTTGAGTTGGGGCGAAGCCTCATTTTTAATGCCGCCGCCGGGATTAAAGGTCCGTTCAATCTGCGCCTCAATCTCGTCGTAGGCGCCCAAATCTCGGGCCCATCCGCGCAGGTGGCTAAAGGTTTCGTCGGCCCCCTCCAGATAGGCCTTGACCAGACGACCGGCGCGCAGCGTATCGGCGATACGCTGAATTTCCTCGGGCACCAGCACGTCCGCGGCCGCCGCCAATTTGTCGAGCAACGGGAACAGATCGTGCAAACCACCAATGGGCAATTCCCGGCGTGGTTCCAACAACGTCTTGAGCTGGGTGGTCTCGCCGATGAGCCGCTCAATTTCGTCCGCCGCCAGCAGCGGTTTAATCTGGCGGGCCAGTCCCTTGCCCAAGCCGGAGGTGGCGTACTGAGCCAGCAAATCTACAATTTGCCCGTATTCCAATACTCTAAAGGCGTGTTCGTTCAAGAGGGGGAAATCCCTTCGCTAAGGGTATAGCTGTCCTGGCAGCAACAAAGCGGCCCCGGCATAATAATGTCAAGGGCTTGCCAGGGCCAGTCTTTCGGTAGCAACCAGATCGGCTAGACGAAGGGAATAAGACCCAGCTCAAATAAGAGCCAGCCCAGCGCCAGGACCACCAGGAACGGCACCAGATAGCGGCGATTATGGGGGGGTTGTTGAGGGGCCATGCAATAAACATAGGTACGCCGAGACCCAACGGCCGTGAGGTAAATCACAAGACCGGCAATCAAGGAAGAAAAATTAAGCGGGTACGGCCGCCTTGGCCGTCTGGGCCGCCTGCCACATGGTCCAATTGCCCTCGTATAATTGGGTCTCGCCCTCTTCGTCGGCAAATACCAACAGACGGGTCGCCACCTTGTCTATGAAGAACCGGTCGTGGCTCACCACCACCACGGCACCGGGAAAGTGCAACAAAGCCCGTTCCATAACTTGGGTACTGGTCATATCGAGGTGGTTGGTGGGCTCGTCGAGGACAATAACCGAGGCGCCCGAAAACAAACAGACCGCCAGCGCCACGCGCGACTTTTGCCCCCCCGACAGGGTACCGATGGGCTGTTGCAAATCCATTTCGGCAAATTGCATCATCGCCAGAAAACGGTGTACCAGCTTGCGCGGCTGGTAAAAAGCCAACGGCGCCGTATTGACCGCGTGCGATACCGTCTCCTTGGGATCGAGGTCGGCCCAGACCTGGTTGAAGTATACATACGGCTTCCCCTGCGGCCAGATTACCCGTCCGGTATCGGGCGTTATTTGCTGTGTCAGTATGTCTAATAGGGTGCTCTTGCCCGAGCCGTTGGGGCCCACCACCGCCAGACGGTCGTTGCGGCCCAGTTCAAAGGACAGGTCAAAAAAGAGCAGCCGGTCGTCGTATTCCTTGGAAACTTCCTTCACCTGGCACAAGCGTTCGCCGGGCCGCAAACCGGCGTAGAAATCGGTGACAATCTGGTCCACGGGCCGCGGCGCCACCTGCTTGTGGATATTGGCCAGCCGCCGCCGCAACGCGTTGGAAGGGTTTTTAGCGGCCTGGCGCCGGTCCTCGATGGCCTCGCGTTCAAAGGCAAGCAATTCCTCCTCGTGCACGAATTGCCGCTCCAAACTTTTAAAGCGGGCCTGTTTTAACTGTACATACTGAGCAAAATCGCCCGGGTAATCCTGGAAGTGGTAATTCTCTATCTCAACTACCCGGTTGACCGCCCGGCCTAGAAAATGCCTGTCGTGCGACACCAGAACTACGGCACCGCGAAAATTGCCTAGCCACTGCTCTAACCAGGCCAAGCCCTCAAAGTCGAGGAAGTTGGTCGGCTCGTCGAGCAATAACACATCGGGCTCCTGCAACAAAATTTTGGCCAGTGCGGCGCGGTTGCGCCACCCTCCCGACAGCTTGTCCACCGGCATATCCCGGTGCTGCTGGTTGAACGACAACTTGCTCAACGCCGTCTCAATGCGGTTGTGGTAGGTCCAGCCGTCGAGCTGTTCCATGCGCGTGGTCAGGGTCTGGTAGCGGTCGAGCAAGGCCTGCAATTCCTTTTCGTCGGGCTCCTCGCCCATGGCCTGTTCGACCTGGCGCAATTCGTCTTCGGTGGCGCGCACATCGGCAAAGACCTCTTCCAGTATCTGGCGGATGGAATCCTCGCCGCGCAATTCGGAAAACTGCGAGAAATAGCCAATGCGCAACCCCTGGTCCATATCGACCTGTCCCTGGGTGGGTTCCTCCTGGCCCAGGATCAGGCGCAAAATGGTCGTCTTGCCGGTGCCGTTCTTACCCACCAGACCGACCCGGTCGCGCGCTGCGAGGCGGAAGTAGACATCGCGCAGAACCTGTTTGTTATCGAATTGCTTGGATACGTTTTGCAGCCGGATGAGGCTCACCCAAATACTCCCTTCGGCATTGGAAACCGGGCCTTACTGGGGACAGTTCAGTATCTATTCAACCCTTACATAAGACGGGTCTTCTTTAACATTGTCAAGCGTTCTGGCCACGCCGACGGATAGAACTCTGCTTGACATTACAGCAGCGGTTCTAGGACTTTTGGTCTCCGCGCTAAGCTATAAACCATGCCGAGGCCGTCCGCTCCGCACAGCCACCCCGCCGGTCTCGGCAGACGCTTCTTAGGCCACTCCATGAAATTATCGCAACGCCGATACCACGGCCCCGCCGACCAAGTCCCCATGGCCGACCTGGCACGCCAATTCGCCGCCGACAATATGCATGTCGTCGACTTGCCCTACCGCTTCAGCTCGTGGGCCTTTGACACTCCCGAAAATGTGGGACTGTGGGTCAATGGCCAAGGCGAGCTAATGGCCTGGGCCGTCCTGCAAACCCCCTTTTGGGCCCTAGACTACGCCTACCATCCCGCCGCCGCTACAGCGGATATCCACCAGCATCTGTTGACCTGGGCCGATCAGCGGGCCCGCCAATGCCTGGATACACCCAGCGGCCGGCCTATGTGGTTTATCAATGTCTTCGCCGGTCAAAACCAACGGCTTGCCGACTTGGAAGCCATGGGCTTTGTCGATGTGGGTCAATGGGGGGAAGATTCCTGGTCGAAAGTATTGCTCCGGCGCCCGGGGCCAGCCCCGGTGGACCAGTACCAGCTACCCGCTGGTTTTGTCATCCGTCCTTTGGCTGGCCCCGGGGAAGTAGAAGCCTATGTCGAGTTGCACCAACGGGTCTTCAACAGCAAAAGCATGACCGCCCCCTGGCGCCACCGCACCTTGGAACATCCGGCCTATACCGGGGAACTGGATTTGGTCGCTGTCGCCCCAAACGGGCAACTCGCCGCCTTTTGCATTGGCTGGCTCGACCGGGCGGGCCAGACAGTGGCAGGGCAGATCGAACCTCTGGGCGTCGACGAGGCCTTTCGCGGCCAGCACCTGGGACGCAGCCTGTTGCTGGAGACCCTCACGCGCCTGCAATCTCACGGAGCCGAAAACCTCTACGTTGAAACCGACAACCAACGCGACGCGGCCCTTTCCCTGTATCAGGATCAGGCCGTTGGCTTTCAGGTGATCCAGGACGTGCGAGTATATCGCAAGGATTATTAGAGACTGTTTTAAAACTTACTTTGCGGCCCAAGAGCCAGCCCCGGCAACGTGCTCTGCATAGAGGGGATCCCCGGCACCAGTTCGGCGCTGGACTACGGCAATTACCCCCTGGTCGACGGTTGTATGCAGGTGCCCGACCTGCCCGGTTTTGCTATGCCGCTCAAGACAACTGAGGTATAGTTAGCGCCACCAAAGTCTCAGTGGGCAATACGTGTCCCAAGTTTTGCCGGCCATACTGGGCCGCAACAACCGTTTCCCCTGTACATCACTCGTTTACAGGCTCTTTTTGCTTGAATTTGCCCCCTACTGGGCGTCAGGGCCCTATTCGGCAAAACAGGCACACTATTTGCATATACCTAGGCAGAACAAGATCCACCGAGCCGCTCGGTGGATGACCCAAGGCCCTTTCACGGAGGTGTACTCATGAAAGTCCATAAAGAACATCCCTGGCTCACCGCCGGCACGCTCGTAGTGATCGCTATGTTGTGGGGATTTTTCATCGCCAATTTCAAAAACCTCTATTAGGGCACTCCCCTGACTTGGCCCAGCCCACAGCATCGACTCCACCCAACGGTGGATTTGCCCCGCCCCCTTTCACGGAGGTGTACTCATGAAAGTCCATAAAGAACATCCCTGGCTCACCGCCGGTACACTCGTATTCATCGCTATGTTATGGGGATTTTTCATCGCCAATTTCAAAAACCTCTATTAGGGCACTCCCCTGACCTTGGCCCAGCCCACAGCACCGACTGCCCCCCGGGGACCGACTCCACCCCGGGGCCGTCTGAATCCACCCAACAGTGGATTTGCCCCGCCCTCTTTTGAGGAGGTATACCCATGAGAGCGCATAAAGAACATCCCTGGCTCACAGCGGGCCTGCTGGTGGGCATGGCCATGTTGTGGGGATTTTTCGCCATGGGCTTCGAAACTTTTCTGCGCTAGAGGCTCTGCGCCCCTCAGCATTTAGCCCATTTCAGCCTGTAGCTGATCAAGCCGGTTTCCCCTGGAAATCGGCTTTGTTCGTTCTATCTGCAAAATAATTCCGTCTCTACCTATATTTACCCGGTGACACTTTCCGCCTCCACTGGTGTTTAATCAAGTGAACCACCCACGCCCAGTCGTGAAACCACTTCTATGGATGTAGAAGACTTATACCAGCTCTACGGGCCCATGGTCATGCGGCGCTGCCGGCATTTGCTCAAAGACGAAGACCTGGCTCTGGACGCCACCCAGGACGTCTTTGTCCAACTGATCGAGAAACGCCAGCGGCTGCGGGATACCTATCCCTCCAGCCTGCTCTACCGCATGGCCACTAATCTGTGCCTCAACCGCATCCGCGACCGGGGCCGGCGGCCCGAAACACGCGACGAGGCCCTGCTGTTGCGCCTGGCCGATCTCAACGAATTGGAACCGCGGCTGGAAGCCCGTTCGGTGCTGGCCCGACTCTTTGGCCGCCACCAGGAGTCGACTCGGACCATGGCCATGCTCCACTTTGTCGACGGTATGACCTTGGAAGCCGTGGCCAGGGAAGTGGGTCTGTCCGTCTCTGGAGTACGCAAACGCCTGGGGACCCTGCGCAAAACCCTGGTCGAATTGGAGGAAGTATGAACCGCGACGCCAAACTGTACCCCGATTGGGAATTGGAGCGCTACCTGCTGGGTGAATTGCCGTCGCCACGGCTGACCCAAATCCGCCGCGCCGCCGCCCTAGACCCGAGGCTGCAAAGCCGCCTACAAGCCCTGCAAACGTCTAACCAAGAAATCCTGCAGCGCTATCCAGCCGCCTGGATGGCCGGCCGCATCCAGCGCCGCCAAGCCGCCGCAAAAGCACCCAAACCTCAAGTCTGGAGGCAACGGGCCAGCCGCTGGTGGCCCGCCCCGGCCCTGGGTCTGGCTATTTTGCTGGTCTTTGCCCCCAGTCTGTGGGAACAGCAGCCGCAGGTGCGTTTAAAGGGCCTGGAGCCCCACCTCGAACTATTCCGCAAAACCGCGGCGGGCAGCCAAGCCCTGGACGAGGGTGGCCAGGTAGCGGTCGGCGATATCATCCAGGTGGCCTACCAGGCCGCCGGTCAAGACTACGGCGCCGTCCTCTCCATAGACGGCCGCCACGCCGTCACCCTGCACCTGCCCGACCAGGGCACATGGGCCATCGCCCTGGACGAGGGCCTGGTACCCCTCGACTTTTCCTACGAATTGGACGACGCCCCGCACTGGGAGCGCTTTTACCTGATCACCGCCGCCGATTCCTTCGCCCTGGAACCCATCCTGGAGGCAGCGCGTCGGCTGCCCCGGCAAAGCGACGCCCTGCCAGATTCCCTAAAATTGGCGCCCGGCCTGAGTCAGTCTCTCTTCACGCTGTATAAGGAGTAGGGTCATGCCGATACGCACGACTGTTCTGTACCTGGCCCTGCTGCTGGCCCTATTGTTTGGGACCCAATCCTTGCAAGCCGCCGAAACCCTCAGGCGTTTTATCCTGGCCGCCGGGGCCAACGACGGCGGCCCTCAGCGTGAAACTCTGCGCTACGCCGTTTCCGACGCCCAGACCTTTGCCCGACTATTGCGCGAAATGGGTGGGGTCCAGGAGCAGGACCAAATTCTCTTGGAAGAGCCCGACAGCCTCGCCTTTTACCAGGCCCTCGAGCGTCTGCGCCGCCAGGTCACCAGCGCCGATGCGGCCGGCCGCATTGAAGTGGTGGTCTACTATTCGGGGCACGCCGACGAGCAGGGCCTGCTGCTGGGGGGGCAACGACTACTCTATCCAGATTTGCGCCGCCAACTGGAAACCATCCCCGCCGACGTGCGCATTGCCGTACTCGACGCCTGCGCCTCCGGGGCCATTACCCGCATTAAGGGCGGCCGCCGCCACAAGCCCTTCCTGGTCGACGCCTCCTCGCGCACCCAGGGCTATGCCTTCCTCACCTCCAGCGCCGCCGACGAGGCAGCGCAGGAATCGGACCGCATCCGCGCCTCCTTCTTCACCCACTATATGGTCTCGGGCATGCGCGGGGCCGCCGATGTCTCGGGCGACGGCAAAGTGACCTTGGGCGAGGCCTACCAATTCGCCTTCCACGAAACCCTGACCCGCACCGCCGGCACCCAGGGCGGCACCCAACACCCAGCCTACGATATCAAACTGGCCGGCTCGGGCGACGTGGTCATGACCGATTTGCGCCAAGTATCGGCCGGCTTGGTCCTGGCCGAAGACCTCGACGGCCGCTTTTTCGTGCGCAATGCCGACCAGCAACTGGTCGCCGAATTGTACAAACCCGCCGGCCGCCCCATCGAGTTGGGTCTGGAGCCGGGGCTCTACCATATCCAATTGGAACAGCAGCCGCGCTTCCTCACCGCCGATCTGCACCTGGGCCAGGACCAACGCGCCACCGTTGACCTGAGCCACTTTGAATTACACAGCCGCGAGCCCACTGCCCTGCGCGGTGGTGCCAGCCATAAAAGCGACGGCCTGCGCGTTGAAATAGACGACAGCGTCGATCTAACCCTAGGCGACGAAAACGCCTACACCGTCTCCTTCGGTTTTTTCTTCAACAATAAAAGCCGGCCCTTCCACGGTACCCAATTCTCCATCCTATTCAATCGCGCCAACGACCAGGCCGGGGCGCAATTCTCCTCGATTGGCAATATCGCCCACAAGGACGTGGGCGCCTTCCAGATAACCTCCGTATTCAATTACGCCGGCGGCGACGTCACCTATGGGCAATTATCCAGTGTCTTCAATTGGACCAAGGGGCGGGTCCGGGGTATCCAGGGGGGCGGGGTCGTCAACTACGCCGGCCAGATAGACGGGGCGCAATTTTCTTCGGTGTTCAATTACGCCGGGCGCATCAACGGCTTCCAGGGCGGAGTCGTCAATTACGCCGGCACGGTCGATGGTTTCCAAGCCGGCCTGATCAATATTGGCAACAAGATCGGCGGCAACCAATTTGGCCTGATCAATATCTCGCACCAACTCGACGGGGTGGCCCTGGGTCTGATCAACTATTCCCACGACGGCCTCTTCAACCTCAACACCTGGATCGACGAGACCGATCTGACCATGGTGAGCCTGTCCTCGGGCACCGACCGCTTCTACACCTCGCTTATCCTGGGAGAAGGCAATGGCGTCGAGGCCGCTGGACTGGGCGGCGGTGTCCGCTTTGGCCACCAGGGACGCCCCATTGATGTCGCCGTTGAAACTCTGGGCCTGGCCCGGGATTTCGACAGCTACGAAGAGGACAACCTCCTGCTGCGCCTGCGCCTATCGACGGCCACGCCCAAGCGGGGCGGCTTTTCTCTGGTCTACGGGGTCTCCCTCAATTTCCTCTTCAACTACGGCGATCCGGCCCTGGTCCAGCCGCGCGGTTGGATGCCCCTGCCCCAGGACGACCAGGGCGACGTGCATCGCTGGACGGGTCTGCATTTGGGCTTGCGCTGGAGCCGGTAGAGCAAACCAAAGAGAACAAGCAAAAACCCGTGCGATGCCAATCCGCACGGGTTTTTGTCATACAAGCCTGGAGCCACCTAGCCACAGCCCCAGGGCGATGGTGCCGGGCAGCAATGACGGCCCAGTCGAGTAGGGTCCCAAGGCCCTCTTGGAGATTAGTCGGCTAACTCCACATACAGCATATCCCCCACCACACAGCCTATATCGGTGGCGGCGTTGCCATAACTGACGGCCAATTGCAAGTGGCCGTCCTCTTCAATAAGACCGACCCATTCGCCCTTATCGACATCGCCGTAGTTCTCGCCGAGCAATACACCGAAAGTCTGGTCTTTGTAGCGAAACTGGAAGGTCGTCCCCACAACAATGCCGTGTTGGGCCAATACTGCACCGGTCAAATCAGTATTGATATTGGCGAATTCCTCGCTGATACGGACGACCTTGGTCTGTAATACGCCGTCTTCTGGAGCCTCTTTGGAAAACCAGGCGCATTGGGTCAAAGGCAGGGACAGAATAACTGCGATCAATAAGGACGGGATAGTTCGCACGGATAACTCCTCGGTAAGTGATAAATGGAAAATTCAGCTACAAGATACGGATTTGCCGCCAGCGAAGCTAAAAGCCGGTGAAATTCAGCGGCATCTCTCATTTGTCGCCACCGACCCAAGGACCCGTCTACAGCCGCTCAACCGCCTTCCGCCAGCACGTCCGTCTCTGCCAACTGCGCCCGTACCTGGGCCAGTATCTCCAGCGAGCGTAGACAGGCGGCCGGCTCGAAAATGCGCACCGTAGTGATCAGCTCATCGGCGCCGGTCTGTTCGATTATATCGACAAGCTTTTTCTGCACCGACTCGGGTCCCCCGACGCAGGAAAAGGCCAACTTGTGCTCGACGGCGGGTTTTTCCCCGGGCGTCCAATAATCCTCAATATCGTCCACAGGTGGTCCCAACGGCTCGCGCTGACCCCGCATCATATTGAGAGATTGAATCTGCTGCGAGGTGAACAGACGGCGCGCTTCTTCGTCGCTATCGGCGGCTACCACATTAATCCCCACCATGGCATAGGGCTTCTCCAGTTGTTCGGAAGGCCGAAAGCCATCGCGATACATGCGCAACGCATGAATCAGTTGGTCGGGAGCAAAATGCGAGGCAAAGGCATAGGGCAGGCCCAACATAGCCGCCAACTGGGCGCTGAACAGACTGGAGCCCAACAGCCAGATGGGCACTTTGAGGCCGCCCCCCGGAATGGCCCGGACTCCTTGGTTGGGCACCGCCTCCTGAAAATAAGCCTGCAATTCAAGCACGTCCTGCGGGAAATCCTGGTCGCTGCCCTGGCGTTCGCGGCGCAGCGCCCGGGCCGTCATGGGATCGGTCCCTGGCGCCCGACCCAAGCCCAGATCGATACGCCCCGGATAGAGGGATTCCAGCGTGCCAAAGTGCTCGGCAATGACAAGCGGCGCGTGGTTGGGCAGCATGACCCCGCCCGAACCAATGCGCATATGTTGGGTAACGCTGGCCACGTGGCCAATGAGGACGCTGGTGGCGGCGCTGGCAATGCTGTCCATATTGTGGTGCTCGGCCAGCCAGTAGCGGTGATAGCCCAATTCTTCGGCGCGACGGGCCTGGTCGCGCATTGCGGCAAAAGCCTGAGCCGCATCGCCGCCCTGGCGGATGGGGGCCAGATCGAGAATGGAAAACGGGATCATAGAGAAGCCTGAGTTGAAGGGGAAGGGATGTGCCGAATATAGGGTCGAATCAGATTGGCGGGCAAGAATGCGAGCGGCCAAAGGAAAGCGAGTCCAATGGGGCCTGTCAATCAGGATGTCCCGGTACTGCGTGTGCTTAAAGAGGTGGTGTATAGGCTATTGGGACTCTAAAGGATCAGGTCCATACTTATTTGGACCTAGCGTCCCCCGCAAGAAGGCCAGTTCTATGATAAGCCACATATTGGCCAGCGGGATGCCATATAACGCAAGAAGGCCGGCCGATCGTCCTCTATCGTGCAAGCGCTTGGCCCCTATTACCACGCCGGCCCATATCGACAATACCATTGAGCAAAGTCCGAGGATTCCGAATATGTCCACGCTCGACTCGGGTTCTATAGAGTCTATAAGGGCTCTCCCAAAAATAAAGGATAAATAAGAGAGTAAGTGGGGGAAAATACACCACCAGCAATATAATGACCGAGGCTCTCTTCCATCAAACGACCAAAAGAGAGCCTTAAACGAAAACTCCGACGGGCCTGGATTCATATCGCCCTCTGTGGTTAAAGAGTCGCCAAAACGATCTTCGAGTTTGGCTTCATCCGATGTGTAGCGCGCCCTATACGGAAATTAGAGCTGATTGAGGGTTGGCCCTTTCTTGCCGCCTAAGCACGACGTCCGCTCAAAAGGGCCCAGGGGCTTTGCTCAGTCTATTAGTATTATCCCAGATTTCGTTTGCATATGGAACTTTGCCCAAATATTGTTACACGAAAAGTGGAGGGCAAATAACATGATTCGATATGGTATTGGCCTGATTGGCTTAGCGTTTCTGGCCAGCTGCTCAGGATTAGGCAAGCAGCTGTTCTACCCGCCCAAAGAACGCATCGTCGAGTTGCCCGGTGAGGTGCTCATGGAATTTGTCTGGATCAAACCAGATAGCTGGGGGACATCGGGTATTCATGATGGATTCTATATGGCCAAATACAAAATGAACCAGGCCCAATTGAAAGGGGTCCTGGGTCCAGGCCCATGGATCACGCATGATTTTCCCATCCGCACGTTCCATTTTGCCTGGGCCGGTACCGGGAGAGGAGGGTCAGAACCAATAAAAACTGCTCTTACCCCCCTAATTGGATTTCTATTACGGACTAATGTTAAAACGCTTATTCAGCGCCTGAACCAGGGCGACCAGCAGGCCCGATATCGGCTGCCCACCCGCGCCGAATGGGTGTATGCTTGCGGCCCCGACACGCAGCGCCCTGCCAAGAAAGAGAAGATGCCGGCTTTTTTTGCCGAGATGGACGAGAGCCCAGCCAATGTCTGGGGGCTGCACCATACCCAGAGCTCCGTCGAGGAGTGGACCCAGGAGCGAGCGGCGGATACAACCGGTTGGGGGCCCATCAGCGTTCGCCTAGTGCTGGAATACCTCTGAGCCCTGGCTGGTATATCAATCGGCCCAACGCCCAATTGACGTCCACCCGCCCGGGCATTTCCTTATTGGTTGACCTGAGTCCGCCCATCCAGCCACCTCGGAGAAAACCATGCGCATCGGCATCCTGTCGCTCATCCACGAATCCAATACCTTCGCCGTCACCCCTACCACAATAGATATGTTCCGCCGCGACGGCGTGCTCATCGGCGAGGAAATACGCCGCGAATACGAAAACGGCCTGCACCAGATCACCGGCTTTTTCCAGGGCCTGGCCGAAGGCGGAATGGAAGCCGTGCCTCTCTTCGACGCTTCGACCCCACCCTCGGGCACCATTACCAAAGAGACCTGCGAGGAACTTATCGGCCTGATGTTCGAGCAAGTAGACCAGGCCGGCCCACTCGACGGTTTCCTCGTTTCGCCACACGGGGCCAACGCCGGTGAGGGACCCGACTACCGCGATCTCGACGGTTTCTGGCTTGAAAAGCTGCGGGCCCAGGTCGGCCCCGACATCCCCATCATTTGCGTCATCGACCCGCACGCCAATATCTCGCCCCGCATGATCGCCGCCTGCAACGCCACCATCGCCTATCGCTCAAACCCCCACCTGGACCAGCAAGAGCGCGGCCTCGAAGCCGCCGCCTTAATGGTGCGCACGCTGCGCGGCGAAATAAAGCCGGTGCAGCGGGCCTCCCACCCCCCTTTCGGCATTAATATCGAACGCCAGGGCACCACCTTGTGGCCCTGTCTGCCGCTGTACGAATTGGCCAACGACCAACTGGAAAAACCGGATGTGCTGTCCAATAGCGTCGTCTTGGGCTTCCCCTATTCCGATGTCGAGGAAATGGGCTCGGGGGCCATTGTCGTCACCGATAACGACCCCGACCTGGCCCAGCAATTGGCCGATGAAATGACGGCCTATATGCTGGAACACCGCCGCGAATTTGTCGGTGAGTATATCTCGGTGGAAGAGGCCGTAGAAGAGGCCGTAAACCAACAAGGCCCCGTCTGCCTGCTCGACATGGGCGATAACGTCGGCGGCGGCTCAGCCGCCGACAGCACCCTGATCGCCCACGAAATCCACCGCCGCGCCGATACCACCGGCTTTGTCTGCCTGTACGACGCCCAGGCCCAACAACAAGCCCGCGCCGCCGGTGTCGGCGCCCTGGTGACCCTGACCATGGGCGGCAAGACCGACGACCGCCACGGCAAACCCATCACCGCTGCCGTCACCGTGAAAAGTCTGCACGAAGGCAAATTCGAGGAAACCCAAGTGCGCCACGGCGGCATGACCCATTTCGACATGGGGCCCACGGCGGTAGTACAGACAAAAACCGGTCTCACCATTAGCCTGACCAGCCTGCGCACCGTGCCGGTGAGCCTGGGCGTAATGACCAGCATTGGCCTTGACCCGGCCAACTTCCAGCTAATTATCGCCAAGGGCGTACACGCCCCGGTGGCGGCCTACGAACCGGTCTGCGCCGCACTGATGCGGGTCAATACGGGTGGTGCCACCGCCGCCGATATGCGTACCTTCCAGTACAAATACCGGCGCCAGCCGATGTATCCTTTTGAGGAAATAAGCTAAGGCAGAAAAATGAACCCAGAAAACGTCCTCTATCTCAGCCGCAAAGACGTCGAAGCCGTCGATCTATCCATGCAAGAAACCATCGACGCGCTTGAAATAATGTTCAAAGAGAAGGGGGAAGGGCGCGTCGAAATGCCGCCCAAACCCGGCATCCACACGCAGCCAAACGCCTTTATCCACGCCATGCCCGCCTATATTCCCAGCCTGGGAGCCGCCGGCGTAAAATGGATTTCCGGCTATCCCGACAATCAGCAAAAGGGCCTGCCCTACATAACCGGGCTACTCATTTTAAACGACCCGGAAACCGGCATTCCCACCGCCGTCATGGACGCCACCTGGATCACCGCCCAACGCACCGGCGCCGCCACCGCCGTGGGCGCCAAATACCTGGCCCGGCCCGACAGCGACAGTGCCGGCATCCTGGCCTGCGGTGTCCAGGGCCGCAGCAATCTCCAGGCGCTGGCCTGCTTGTTCAAGCTCAAGCGGGTGAAAGTATTCGACACCCACCCACAGGCGGCGGAAAATTTCGCCCGCGATATGGCCGAGGTGGTGCAATTAGACATAGAAATAGCCGACAACCCCAAAGAGGCGGTCGTCGGCTCGGACCTGGTAGTCACCAGCGGGCCCATCTTAAAAAATCCGACACCGACCATCGAAGCAGACTGGTTGCAAGCAGGTGCCTTTGCCAGCCCAGTCGACTTCGATTCCTACTGGCAGGGCGCCGCCCTGCGCCAGGCCGACCGCTTGGTCACCGACGATCTGGAGCAAATGGAGTACTACCGCCGGGCTGGCTATTTCGCCGACACCCCGCAACCCGACGCCGAGCTGGCCGAAATTGTCGCCGGCAAAAAACCGGGCCGCCAGACCGACGCCGAACGCACCATCTGCGCCAACTTGGGGATCGCCCTGGACGATATGGCCACCGCTATATTGGTGTACCAGAAAGCCCTGGAAAAGGGCCTGGGGACGCGCCTGCCCTTTTGAGCCGGGTCCCTACGAGGCGATGCGCTCCTCGGGCAGCCACCACAATTCCTTTTTGACCTGCGGCACCAGCTCCAGCGCTTTGGCCAATACCGTCTCTTCCTCCTGGATCGACAGCGGCGCGAAATTTTCGGCCACCCGCACGTGATCCTCCACCTGCGCACAGGTATCCATGCCGATAATGGCCACATCGACATCCTGACTCAGTGCATAACGCACGTACAGCGACCGGTCTTCGGCCGGCACCTGGCCGTACGCCATCACCTTCATGCCAATACACCCCATACCCAATTTGCGGGCGTCGGCTAGGGAGGTGCCGGCAAAATCGTTCCAGACCCGATTGACCGCCCCCGCCGGGTTGAGAATGGTATCGAAATCGTACTCGCCAATAAGGCGCTGAAATTGGGCCGGATTGGTATGCCCGGTCAGGCCGACAAAACGGATCTTGCCCGCCGCCCGGTACTCTTCGATCACCCGCAGCGCCCCGTCGTCTCCCAGCACCTCGTCGATGCCTTCGTCCTGGTCCAAGGCGTGCAATTGCAGCAAGTCGATGGTCTCCAGGTCGAGGCGCTCAAAGCTTTCGGCAATCTCCTTTTTCACCGCATCGCCCGAGCGCTGAATGCATTTGCTGGCAATGAATAAGCCGCTGCGGTCGCGCTCTTTAAGGGCCAGCCCTAAGCGCCGCTCGCTTTCTTTGTAGCCACTGGCCGTGTCCAGATACGTTATGCCACGGTCAATGGCGTAGTGCACCACCTCCACGGCGTCGCGATCCTCATCGACCAGATTCCAGCACACCCCGCCCAGCCCCAACGCCGTCACTTCAACGCCGGTCTTGCCCAAGACGCGTTTGGGAATAGCCATGACATTTCTCCTTCTAAGAGCCACCCAGATCTGGACGGCCGATTTTACCCCGCTAATACAGATACCCTCGTTTCCCGCCTTACGAAACTCTACCCCTCCGCTATTGTCAAGCCGGCCCCGCTTGTCGGACCCCCAGGCCCGGCCTACATTTAGCGCCAACGCCCCTTACCCCAAACCGCACAGGCCCTATGGAACCCCTCACCTCCCGCGCCCCGACCCTGCCGCCGGCGCCCCGGCCCCGAGTCGCCTATTACGACTTGGGTATCCCCTTTATCGGCGCCGTGTGGAACGGTTTTTCCATTACCTACGACCCTGCCACCAGCCATACCCTGGCCTGGGGCGCTGAATTCTCCCAGGACGGGGCCCACTATTTCTGCCACGACCTAGACAGCGGCACGCTCGAAATATTCCCCATGCCCTGCCGCGAACACGGCCCCGTTTTTCAGGCCGCAGACGGCACCATCTACGCCCGCATCATGGCTGGCTTGTCGGCCGATCACGGCCACCATCTCATGGTCTTCGACGCCCAGGCCCGGACCTTTTCAAGTCTGGGTCGGCCCGCCCCCGGCGACCAGCGCATGTTGTGCATGGAAGAGCGCGAGGGCCTGTTCTACCTGGGCGGCCACGAATTGGCCGAGCTTTTTTGCTACGACCCAGACAAGCGGCACTTCGACAAACTCTGCCGACCTTTCGCCCCGCCCACCGACCGCCTGGTACGCGTCGATTTGCTGCCCGATGGCCGCCTGCTGTTGGTCGGCTACCCGGCCACGACCAACAAGATTTACGATATCGACAGCGGCCAATTAGCCGATGTACCTCCCCAGGCCAAAGGCATAGCCGGGGCCGTCGCGGAAAATGGCCGCCTCTTTGTCGCCGACGGCGACCAGATCCGCGTCCTCGACGCCGATTTTGCCGAAGTGGGCCGTATCGACAGTCCCGTAGCCGGCCAGCCTCTGGCCCCGATGGCCCTGGGTCGCAATACCCGCGCCAGCGACCGCGGCGTGGTCTACGCCCGGGCCGGCGACCAGCTCCTGACCATTGACGCGGCCAGCCTGGACATGCGCCCCCTCTGCCAGGGCAATTTTACCGGTGTCGCCGGATTGAGCAAAGACGGCCACTTGGCCTTGGCGCACTTTGAAGAGGGCCGAGCCACCCTTATCGACCCCAATACCGGCGACCTGGACGAGCGCCGCTTTGCCCCCTACCAGGGCAGCCGCGGCAGCGCTGTCTGTACCTTGGGCAAAGGTCCCGACGGCAAAATCTACGGCACCAATATCTACGGCATGCACCTGTGCGCCATTGACCCCGATACCGACGCCATGGAAGATTTGGGCTATACCTGGCGCGGCGGCGAATTGTACCACGTCCACGCCCACGGCGACAAGCTCTACGTAGGCAGCTACGGCGGATCACATATCGGCGTCTACGACCCGGCCCGTGCCTGGAACCCCGGCGACCAAGCCGACAGCAATCCGCGCGACTGGGGTCCATTGGGGCAAAACCAAAACCGCCCCTTTGAGGTAGCCACTGGGCCCGACGGCCGCATTTATATAGCCAACCGCAGCAATTACGGCATTCCCGGCGGCTCCCTGGCCGCGTACGATCCGGCCACCGGCCTCGACGACGCCGAGATATACCTCGACCCCGAGCAAAGCGTCCAGTGCGTCGCCGCCGACGACCGCTATGTCTACGGCGGCACCAGCATCTACGGCGGCCGCGGCTCACAGATCACCACCCGCGACGGCCTGCTATTCGTCTTTGACCCGCAGACCAAACAGCGCATTTGCCAATTGCGCCCGGTGGAAGGGGCCAATACCATTACCAGTCTGGCCGCCCACCCCTCGGGCCTGGTCTTTGGCACCACCGACAACCGCCGCTTATTCATTTTCAATCCGGAACTATTGGTCGTAGAAGAGGTCCTGGGCCCGCTGCGCTCGGAGGGCACCCGTTTGATGGGCGTGCCCGAAGGGGTAGAGATGTTCCCGCTAATTTGCGCCAGCGACGGGTTTATCTACGGCCTCACGCGCTACGACTTATTCCGTATAGACGGCTCGGCACGCATCCTCACCTATCTCAACGATCCGCCCTTGCCCGAGCTCTACGCCCTCACCGAAGGCGCACCCGGAGTGCTCTATATGAGCGCCGGCACCCACGTCATCAAATGCATGCTGACACCACCCCCCTTTTATCGCTAGGAAAAACTCCATGTACAATTTGCAAGGAAAAGTCGCCCTGGTCACCGGCGCTGGCGGCGAGCGCGGCCTGGGCCGCACCATTGCCAACCGCCTGGCCCGAGAAGGGGCCGATATCGTCGTCAACGATGTGGCCGCCCGGCCCTATAGCGAAACGGAATGGGGCGGTCTGGAAGCCGTCGTCGCAGAAATCGCAGCCCAGGGCCGCCGCGCCTGGGGCGCCGTGGCCAATGTCGCCGAGGCGGACCAGGTGCAAGACATGATCGACCAGACTATAAAACGCTTTGGACGCCTCGATATTCTGGTCAATAACGCCGGCTCCCGTCCCGGCCCCGACCGCGTGCCGATAGTTGAATTAACCGAAGCCGCCTGGGACCAGGTGCAAAGTACCAACGCCAAGGGCACGTTCCTGTGCGGCCAGGCCGCCGCCCGCGCCCTGATCGCCCAGGGCGAAGGCGGCCGCATCATCAATATCTCCTCGACCGCCGGCAAGCAGGGCTATCCGCGCTACGGCGCCTACTGCGCCTCCAAATTCGCCGTCATCGGCTTTACCCAGGTCCTGGCTCAGGAACTGGCGCCGCACCAGATTACCGTCAACGCCGTCTGCCCCAGCCTGCTCGATACCGAGCGGGCCCTGCACATTGCCAGCGCCGTGGCCGCCCCCGACGTATCCGCCACCGACCAGCACGCCCAAATGCTGCAAGAGGCCGCTGCGTTGTCGCCCTTGGGTCGCATGGCCGATACCACCGATATCGCCCGCATGGTCGCCTTCCTGGCCTCGGGCGAAGCCGATTACCTCACCGGCCTGGCCGTCAGTGTCACCGGCGGTAGTCAAATGATGTAGAAAGGCTGTCGCCGCGCACTCTGTCGTTTTTTCTCGCCATACTTTTCCGCAAAGTGGCTCTATTCAAGTAGAGACCCAACTCAAAGGATTGGTATGGAAGACCTACTAGCACTTATCGGACGGGCGCGCGGCGGCGACTTGCAGGCTTTTTGCGGCATTGTCCACCGCTTTCAGGCGATGGCCATTGGCCACGCCTACGCGCAACTGGGCGACCTGCATTTGAGCGAGGATGCCGTCCAGGAAGCCTTCCTCCAGGCCTATCTCAACTTGGCCGATCTGCAGGAAGCCGAAGCGTTCCCCGCCTGGTTGTGCAAAATCGTCCGCTCCCAATGCAGACGCATCACGCGCAAAAAGCAAGTGCCGACCACCCCGCTTGAAAACGCCGCCGCTGTCGCCGCCGATGACTGCGACCCCATCGCGGTACTAGAGCGACGCGAACGGCAGGAGCGGATTTACGCGGCCCTGAAAAGGCTTCCCGCCGACGAGCGTCGGGTACTGGCTCTGTTTTATACGGGTTCGTATTCGCACGGCGATATCGCCGCATTGCTGGATATCACCCGGGATGTGGTCAACCACCGTCTGCGTTCGGCCCGGAAAAGATTGCGGCGGCAGATGTCAGTAGGCCGTGAGGTTGGGCTCTATACCAATACGCATCACAGCTCATTCCTCAAGGAGACAATAACCATGATCAATCTCGACTCGTTTTCATCCCCTTATTTCAAGGATGTCATAGTTCAGCACGTGCAGGCGTATCAGGATCGCTTTAAAGATCGACTGGCCGCCATGTACGTACGCGGCAGCGTTTTTCGCGATGAAGCCGTAGAGGGCATTTCCGATTTGGACTTTTTTATTTTCACCACCGATGAACTCACCCCGGCAGATAGGCAATGGGTCCGTGAAGCCAGACAGAACTGGAAAGCCGAACACGGCACCAGCGGCGTTGGATTCGTGCCGGCCCGATCAATCGCAGTTTTGCACCAGAGACCTTTCCTCAAAAGATACCTGCGCTACGACTCCGCCCTGGTCTGGGGCCGCGATTTAATCGCCGGCGAAAACATACCGCCGCTGGTGGTGGGTATATCTTCGGAATGGCGCTTGGCCCGCTATGCCGCCGGTCTGGAAAAAGAGAATACGACCGACTTCAGGCTACCTGCAGAGCCGCCGCTGAAGCTGCGCAAATTCGCCCGCATGGCGGTCTTGGTCGGCGCCTCTTATTTAATGCACCGGGGGGAGAGCCATACATTTAAAGGCACCGAGATTCTCCCCCGCTTGCAACGACAATTACCGCAGTGGTCCCAGTTCCTCGACACCACAACAAAGCTCTATATCCACCCCACTGTCCCCAGCACCCAACAACTGGAGTCCTATCTCCATCAACTACTCGATTGGATGGTCTGGGTAGCCGGCGAAACAGGCGAAGGCGAGTACGTCAACGAATTGCGCTCGGCCTAAAGCAACTGTAGATCTACCACAGGTGTTTGGGGGTGTTGGCCGGCGGCGGGCAGTGGGGGCGGGGCGGCGGGAAAGCTGGAGGCCAGGCGGGCGGCGCAGCCGGGTGGGGCTGGGAAGGCCGCAAGCGGGCCTCACTGCCCGCCAGAGGCCGGCACCCCCAAACACCGTCCCTACCCAGCTACCCCCTACAACTGCTCCAACCCCAACGCCGCAAACGTAGTCCGCAATTCCTGCGCCTGCCCCGTCTCGGCGGCCCGGTACCCTGATTCGATAATATCGACGACGTGCCGGGCGTGCTCGATAGTGACAATCGAAGGCGTCCCGTCGCGCACCCAATCGACCAATTGCATCATATCCTCAAAAACATGCGACTCGGCCAAATTAATATGCGGCCCCGAAACGTGCGGTTGGTGCTCGTCGGCCCGCTGCATCTCCTCTTCGCCCAATTTGGTCCCCACCACCGCCCCGGCCGTACCGTAGATACTGGGCTGAAACCCCTGGGTCACCGAGCCGGCTACCGTACCATAGACAAAAGCGAAGAAGGCGGCGCCGAAATCGACCAATATCATGGTGCTATCGTCCATATCGCAGGGAATGGAACGACCCCGGAACTCGCGTTCGGGCAAAACCAGACCCGACAGCGCCGTGACCCGTTTGGCCGGGCCCAACAAGCCGGTCAGATTGTGCAGGGCATATACCGTCACATCGTATTGCGGCCCACCCCCCGGTTTGCGGAAATACCAACTCGGATCGACGTTGGTCAAGACGCTGTCGCCGGTGCGGAATTCCTCGTTCATATGGTAATCGCTGATCGACACCCCGGCGGCGGCCCACACCAACTGTCCCAGATCGCCCTGCAAAATATGCCGCCGAATGCGGCGGTTGTGCGGGTGCAGCATCATGCCCGGCGAGGCCACCACGCGCAAATCCTTTTCCGCCGCCCGCTGCAAAATGCGATCGGCCTCATCCACGGTGGTGGTCATGGTCTTGTTGAAATGGATATGCTTGCCCGCCTCTAAAGCCGCCATGCCCTGGTCAAAGTGCAGACCGATCGGCGAGCACAAGGTTACCGCATCCACCCCCTGGTCGGCGAGCAATTCCTCCAGGCCCATATAGTGCGCCGCCACACCGTATTCGGCGGCGGCGGCCTCGGCCCGCCCCTCTACTGGATCGCAGACGGCGGCCAAGCGCACCTTGTCCTGCACATCGGGTTGACTCAAATGGCGCAGGGCGCCGCGAATGCCAATAGCACCGGCGCCGACGACGCCCATGCCTATAGGATCTGCCATAATTTTCCTTTCTATATTAACTGATACCCCGTTTTGGGCGGTTATATTTTCGGCGGTTCACCCTCCGCGGATTCACTCGGCTACCACCGACTCACTCGGCCACCACACACAAACTCATCCCCGACAATACGTAGCCCTCCTCGGTGCGAAAGGGCTCCAGGGCCGCCTCCATCACCTCGCGCAAGCGGGCCCGCTGCACCGCCCCCAGCTGGGCGATAAAATGGGCCAGCGCTCCGGCCAAGTCGGTGAGGAATTTCCAGTAGTCGTCCATATCGGCAAAACGGAATTCCACCGCCACCGACTCAATGCGACACTTGCTGAAACCCGCCTGGCGCACCAATCCCTCCACCTGGGTCCGATCGCCCAGGGCGAAAATTCCGGGACTTCCCTCCGGCGGCGGCGGCATAATCCCCTGCTGCACCAGAACCTTTGCCGGCACGGCGGCCCAAGGGTTAGCCTCGGCTTCGTCGAAGACGGCGAAAGACAACCGCCCGCCGTCCTTCAACAGACGCCGAGTTTCGGCCAAGGCCCGGGCCGGATCGCCCATCAGCATATAGCCGAACCGACACAGGACGCCGTCGACATAGTTGTCGGGCAGATCCATCTTTTCGGCGTCGAGCACTCCATATACCACATTATCCAAGCCCAATTCTCGGCCCCGCCGGCGCGCCGCTTCGACCATGGACGGGGCGAAGTCGGTTGAAATCAGCCGACCGCTGTCGCCCACCAGACGGGCGACAATAAACCCTGTATCGCCCACCCCGGCCGCCAACTCCAGCAGGGTCTGGCCCGGGGCCGGGGCCAACTGCTCGACCAACCATTGGGCCACCGGACGGTACCATTGCCAAACGTATTCGCGCTGGTCTTCCCAACCCCGGGATACGGTGTCCCATACCTGGCGGCTGACGCGGCTAAATTCCTCCTGATCCATTGCTCTCCTCTTAGCCATCAACCGCAGGCAATCCCGCAAAATCGGCGACTTGGGCCAGATATACATCGCCGTACCCCGAGACATCGCTGGTAAACAAAACCTGGCCGCCATCGAGGCTAAAGCGGGGATGGACATGCAATTGTTGGATCTTCATTGATGAATCGTGGCGGCACAATACGCGGGGCCCCTCGTAGCCGCTGCCATTCCACTGCCACAGCCGCACCACCCGGCCGCCATCGCCGACGATCAACTGCGGATCGTTGGAGTGGATATGACCTGTCTGGCCAGGGAAACTGACTTCCACCCGGTCGCTGTCGTCGTAGCGCGTATGCCCCAAAAACTGGCGGCCATCGGGATGGCGGCCGTGGTAGCCAACGCGGACCCCGTCGGCGTGCCAGTATTCGTGGCCGACACTCTCGTCCTCTTCTCGGGCGCGGATGGTCCAAACCCGGCCCGAAGCTATCTCCAGCCCCCAGATCCGGTTATCTACATCTTTCCAAGGGCCCTCGTGGCAAAAGGTGAGAATATCGCTTTGCGTTGGCGAGGTATTGACGTGGCCAATCCAGTATTGTTCCTCCCATACCGTACGGACCGCCCCGCCGTCGACGGCCACCTGCACAATGCGACTTTGCGGTTTGGCCGCCCAGGTCTCGCGGAAACCGACGTAGCCGCGCATATAATCGACCCGGAAACGGTCCGACATATCCTCGGATAGGCTGGCGTACAGATGGCGGCCGTCGGCGCTGCAGTTAATCATCGAGACATCCCAACCCGTCGGCATGGTATAGAGCACCCGCTGCTGTAAGGTCTCCAGATCGAGGGCCATCAGCTCCAGCCCGTACCAGAAATAGGCCTCGGACCGCTGGCTGTTAAGGCAGGCACGTAAAAATTCCACTTCCCGGGGCAGCGGCAGGGGCTCCAGATTGGTCAGTTGCAGCAGTTGGCCGCTATCCAGTTCAAGACTGAATAAATTGGTGCAATTTTCCCGATCCGAAGACAACAACAACCGCCGGCCGTTGTCATACCAGCCGTTATTGGTAAAGTAAAAGTGGTGGCTATGCCCCCGGTACGCCGTCAACCGCTGCACCGACACCCCCGTGTCGGGGTCCTCGAACCGACTAATCTCCGTTTCCCACAGACGTCCAACCGTCATGCTTGCGCCCCTTCGTCCAACGCCTGCCGCACCACTTGTCCGGCCCAGTCGCGCGCCGGCTCCACATCCATCAAGGCTGCGATGGTGGTGGGATTGTCGACGATATTCACCGGCTCTTGCAACGACCGGCCGGCGGCGATTCCGGCCCCGGATATAACCCAGGGGATAGTCATATCCTCGTCCATCTCAGTGCCGTGCGTGCGCTCGTGGCCGCCGTGGTCGGAGGTGACGATAACCGCCGTTGACGCCCAATCGACCGTCGCCAGTACCACGCCAATGGCCCGGTCGGCCTGGCCGATGGCGCTCAGGTATTGGGACGACATCCAGCCGTGGTCGTGGCCCGCCACATCGGTGAAGCCCAAATAGACAAAGGCAAAATCGGGTGTCCACTGCCGCAGCGTCGACGCCGTCAACTGGGCCAATTCCATATCGCCGTCGGACTCGTAGCAATTATTGATATAATATGAGCGGTCGAGCGAGCCGGGGTCGGCCAGATCGCGCAATTGCTCCCAATTGTAGAAGAAAGCGGTGCGCTTGCCGGCCTGGTGCAGCACATCGACCAGACTGGGCACCGGACGGACCTGGGGCACCCAGGTATTGGTGATAATGCCGTGCCGCTGGGGTGTCACTCCGCGGAACATGGAGGTATGGCAGGGCAAGGTCGCCGAAGGCATCACTGTACGGGCGGCCAAGGTGCTGGCTCCCCGGGCGATAAGGCCGTCAATGCAGGGGGTATCGGCCTGTTGCAACCCATCGGGTCGCAAGCCGTCGATGACGAAGAGAAGTACCTGTTGTCCCATAACTAGGGCGTTCCTTTCTCGCTGCTATAATAGTATCCTAATTCTCCCTCGACTCGTCCTGCGCCCGCGCCTCCCTTCTAAGGGCTTGCAGCATTTCCTTGATATCGCCAGCCCCGCCCACCACCACCACCACTTCGACGACGAGGAATAGCAGGACCGCCCCGACAAAAGTCGCTGTCCAGAATAAAGCCCAGCCGCTCATTGGTCATTCTCCTCGTTGTCTTGCGGGTAGTGCAGCACTTTGGGCGGGCTCAGCCGCTGCGTGGCCAGCGATCCCAGCACCATGCCGGCAAAAGACAGAATAAAGGTGGCCACCCCCGCTTTGCGGTCGTCGGTCAACCACTGCAGGACAAAGGGCATGTCGACGTCTTTGAGAAAAATCGCCGCCAGCGGCAAGGTCCCGGCGATAAATAGCGAAATACCGGTGCCCCAGGCGTTGGCCCGCTTCCAATACAGGCCCATGGCAATACTGAGCAAGACGCTGGCCGAATACATCGTGCCGGTGATGGCCATAAAACGCAGCACCGTCTGCGGCGGGCTGTAGAAATAACCCCACAGCATGACGATAAGGCCACAGATCACCACGGCAATGCGGGTGTAGAGAATCTTTTGCGCGTCAGAGGTAGCTCCTTTGCGCAAGGGCACCCAAATATCGTTGACAAAAATGGAACTCCAGCACAACAGATAGCTATCAAAAGTCGACATCATCGCCGACAGCGCCGCCGCCGCCATTAGCCCCCGCACCCCCATTGGCAGAATATGCGACAGGAAGACCGGCATCGCCGCTGCTGTATTGGGGCCGGAACCGTCCTCCAGCATGGGCAGCGACAGCGTCGGGTTCATCTTGAAGAAAGCCAAGGCGCAAATACCCCATATCATGGGCAACAGGGCCCGGCCCAAAAAGGAGAAGCCGACAAAGCGATAGAGTTTCTGGGTGATTTCGCTGCCGGTGGTTGACAGGGCCCGGGACATGGCCGGGGGCCACATGCCCGAAAACAGCGCGTTGATGGAAAACCAGACGATAAACCACCAGCCCAAATCGGCGTTGGCAAAGGGGTCGAAACCGCCGGCCCCGTATTCGTCCTGGACCACCTGGATCAGATTGCCGTAGCCAATGTGGTCAATAGCGAAATAGGTGGTCAGCAGTACTCCTGTAAAAAGAATGATAAACTGGATATAATCGGTCAGTACCACCGATACCATACCGCCCACCACCGTATAGGCCAGTACCAGCACCAACAGCCCCACCATTAAATAAGGCAACGCTGCCGTCGGCAGACCGACCATATGCAGCAGGAACAGGGCGCCCATCACCAGGAACATGCCCATATTCATCATGCCCGCCACAAAGGTGATAAACGCCGCCGCCACCTGGGTGCCGCGGTTGTAGCGCAAACCGAAAAATTCGGCGATGGTGCGACAGCGCAGCCGCCGCAGCCCCTTGATGATAAAGCCGGTTTTGCCGACAAAAATAAAACCCACCAGCGAGATGGCTCCCACCGAAAAGGCGGCGAAACCGCTGGCGTAGCCCTGCTGCGAAAAATACATCAGCGTCACCAGCCCCAATTCGGTGGCGCCCATGGTCGCCATGGCCAGATAGAGCTTGAGATTGCGCCCGGCCAGCAGGAAAGAATCGTAATTGGTGATAAAGCGCCGGGTCAAAAAGGCGACCACCGTGGTCAGGCTGATAAAGGCCACTACGGTGAACCAGTCGAGCCAGGTGAAATTCATCGATATCCTTTCTACTCAGTACATATCGAGATAGCGCTGGAAACCCTCGTCCACCCCAATATCCCATCCCTTTGCCAAACGCACGAAGGTGCTAAACTCCAATCCGGCGGTGGCCAATTCGCGCCGAAATAACCGCGCCATAGGACCGGCCGCCTCAATATAGCCGCTTTCCTCAAAGCGCCTGATCGTCGCATCCACGTCGTAGGGCACCGCCTGAAACTGGGGATACCAGCCCCGACGGCGGCGTTCCAAGATAGCGTATTGTGCCGCCTGGTTGCCGTCCAGCGGAAACCCCACCGAGCCGTTGGAAATAATCTGCCGCTCGTTCCAGGGCCGCACCCAACAAGTGTGGTTATGGCCCCGCACAATGCAGGCCTGGTCTACCCCAGCAAACATCGCCGCCAACTCTCGGTCCGAAGTATGGGGCCGCACCGGGTCCTTATTGGACCGCGCCGAGGAATGCACGAAGAGCAGATCGGGCGCCTCGGGCAAAACCAGCGTCAAGGGCAGCCCGCCCATTTGTCGGCGTTGTTCGTCGCTAAATTGATCCACCGTCCATTGCAAGGGGCCGAAACGGCGGCTTGTCCATTCGGCCGGAGCCCGCGCGGTGCCATAGTCGACGACATAGGTCTCGTTATTGCCGCCAATTATGGGGCAGTCCAATTCCAACGCCCGATCCCAGCAAGCCGCCGAATCCGGCGCACCAACAACAATATCGCCGATGAGCACGAGCTGATCGACGCGCTGTTTTTCGAGATCCTCCAACACCGCCGCAAACGCCGCCGTATTGCCGTGGATATCCCCCAATACGCCAATCCGCATGGGCTTCTACAACTCGCTCTGGCGCGGCTTGAGCCGGGCGATGCGTCCGTGCATAAAGGGATCGTCGGGCGTCGGCCAGCGCATGCCGTACTGGCGGCGGCCATTCTGCTTATAGCCGGCATTATAATAGGTACTGGTAGCCAGCCATTCCAGCAACCGAGCCACCAGGGCGTTTTTCACCGCCCCGTGCTCCGGGCTGTCCCACAGATTCCACAACTCGTCGGCGTCGGTCTCCAGATCGTATAATTCGCCTATTTCCTGGCCGATATAATAGACCAGCTTGTGGGTACGGCTGCGCATCATGATCTGGTAATTATCCTCGCAGTAGACAAATTCCCTGGGCTCGGGATCGGCCGCCTCCAGATAGCCGCCCAGCGAGCGGCCCTCCAGGTAGGTCGGCACGTCAATGCCGGCCGCCTCCAGCACAGTGGGCCCCAGATCCATCAGCGAGACCAGATCGTCTACCCGGCGCGGAGCCTGCCCCCGGCGCGCATCCCAAACAATAAGCGGCACGTGCACAATAGGGTCGTACATCAGCCATTTGTAGGCCAGGGTATGGTCGCCCAGCAATTCGCCGTGGTCCGAGCAGAAGACCACCAGGCTATTGTCCAGCCAACCGCGCCGCTCCAGGGCGTCCAGCACCCGACCCAGCTGTTCGTCGACAGTAGTTATTTTGGCGTAATAATGCCGCCGCATCCGCGCTATATCGTCCTCGCTGGGACTGTACATATCGATCACCGATTCGTGGTCGGTGGTGGCGTGCATTTTTTTGTGGCCTTCGTGCTGCGGCGGCTTGTCCTCCAACTCGCCCGGGCGGTACACCCTGGGCGGCATTTCGATATCGTCGTACATATCCAAATGCCGGGGCAGTGGGTCCCACGGCTCGTGCGGCCCGGTAAAGCCCACCTGCAAAAATACCGGCGTATCACCGCGGTGGTCGTCGATCCACGACACCGCCGAATCGCCGATAAAGACATCGCTGTGAAAGCGCTCTTCTAAATGCCAGGGCACACCCTGATATTTCTGCAGCCATTCGGGATCGCTCTGGTTGCGGTCGTTGGGCCGTTGTTGGCCGTGGAAACTGAGATAGCGGCCCCAATCGTCGTCGACACCGCCGTTGGCGTGGGTACCATTGGTGGGGTTTTCGACAATGACCCGCTCGTGAAAACCACCCGGCACATCGCGCGGGGTAAAATGCATCTTGCCGATATTGACGCAGCGGTAGCCGCCGTCGGCCAAATCCTGTACCCAATTGCGGTGCCGGGCCCACTGGTCAAAGCTATAGGCCCCTGTATTGTGGGCGTACATACCGGTGAAAGTGGCCGCCCGCGAAGCCACGCAAGTGGCCCCCGGACAAAAGGCCTGGCGGAACGAAGTACCCGCTTGGGCCAGACGGTCCATATGCGGGGTGATCATATGATCGCAATCCCAGGCGCCAATGGTATCAAAGCGCTGCTGGTCGGTCATAATAAGAATGATATGGGGTCGCTGGTCGGTCATGGAAGCTCTAGGAAAGGGTAAGTGGGCCATTGTCTTGCCCCTTTGGGGGGCCTATGATCTACTCGATCATATAATGCCACAAATAGCCGCACCTGCCAATGTGCCCGCCCAGCCCCCCTATTCAGGTGGCTGTTTCCAGTCCCGGTTGACCCCTGCTGGCCCCGGGCGTATTATACCCCAATCAACCCCAAACTACCAGGAGCTACCGTGAAATTAGACCGCCGCATTACCGCCAAAAAACTGCTGCCGGCCATTGATCGCTTCCTCGATCTGACCGGCGCTAAAATCCTCTCCCTAGACAAAAGCTGGGACCCGGCCGACGGCACCCCGGTCTATACCCGCGCCGGCCGCTACAGCACCCGCGGCTGGACCGAGTGGACCCAGGGCTTCCAGTACGGCTGCGCCCTGCTGCAATACGATATGACCGGCGACGAGCGCTTTTTAGAGCTGGGTCGCCGGCAAACGGTTGAGCGCATGGCCCCGCACGTCTCGCACGTGGGGGTCCACGACCACGGCTTTAACAATTTGTCGACCTACGGCAATTTGCGCCGCCTTATGCTCGAAGGCCGTATTGCCCACGACCCGCGCGAGCTGGAATTCTACGAGCTGGCCATTAAGCTGTCGGGCGCCATCCAGGCAGCGCGCTGGACTCCCACGGCGTATGGCACCGGGTTTATCCATTCCTTCAACGGGCCGCATTCGCTCTTTTCCGATACCATGCGCTCGCTGCGCATTTTGGGCACGGCGCACCAATTGGGCCACGTCCTAATGGGCGAAGGCGACCGCCCCATTTCGCTTTTGGGCCGCCTTATCGAGCACGCCCAGACCAACGCCCGCTTCAACGTCTACTACGGCGAAGGGCGCGATACCTGGGATCTAAACGGCCGCGTCGTCCACGAATCCATTTTCAATACCAAGGACGGCCAGTACCGCTGCGCCAGCACCCAACAGGGCTATTCCGCCTTTACCACCTGGACCCGCGGCCTGTCGTGGGTGCTGTCGGGCTACGCCGAGCAATTGGAATATTTTGCCACCCTCAAAAACAGCGACGTGGCCCCCTTTGGCAAAAAGAAGGATATCGTCGCGATGATGGAAAAAGCGGCCCTGGCCACCGCCGAATTCCACATCGCCAACAGCTTTGCCGACGGCATCCCCTTCTGGGATACCGGGGCCCCGGGCGTGGCCTCCTTTGGCAATATCGCCAACCAGCCCTCCGACCCCTATAACGACGTCGAGCCGCTCGACAGTTCGGCCGCCGCCATTTGCGGCCAGGGCTACTGGCGCCTGGGTCAATATCTGTTGGCCCAGGGCGATACAAAAAGAGGTCGCCGCTACCAAGCCGCCGCCCTGACCATTGCCCAGGCCCTCCTGGAAGAGCCCTATATGTCGACCAATAAGCGCCACCAAGGCATTACCCTGCACGCCATTTACCACCGCCCCAACAACTGGGATTATATCCCCAAAGGGCGCAAAATCCCCTGCGGCGAATCGTGCATGTGGGGCGATTACCACACCATGGAATTAATCCACCTGGTCAAACGCGCGGCCGACGGCGGACCCTACCCCCAATTCTTTGTCTAGGAGCAACCAGTATGAAAATTACCGGAATCAAAACCTTTATGGCCCGCGACGGCAACCGGCCCCGGGCCCTGATCAAAGTTATGACCGACGAGGGCATCCACGGCTGGGGCGAGGCCTATAACCACGGCCCCGACTTGGCCATTGCACCCATCATGGACTATATCTTCGAGATGATCCAGGGCGAGGACCCCCGCCGCATCGAATACATTATGCTCAAGCTCTTCCAGCAGTTTCGTTTTCCGCCCGGGGCCCTGGGGCTGGCCGCCATGTCGGCGTTGGACCACGCTCTCTGGGATATTTCGGGCAAAGCCGCCGGCTTGCCGGTATATATGCTCTTGGGCGGCCACTGCCGCGACCGGGTGCGGGTGTACCGCGGCATGGGCGGTGGCTCGGGCAAAGAAGCCGCCGAAAGCGCCCAACAGTTGCACGAGGCCTGGGGCTTCACCGCCTTCAAGACCAGCCCCTTCCCCATCAATCCCGAAACCAACCGCTGGGGCCGGGTCTGCAGCGCCGCCGCCGACTATTTTGAGGGTCTTCGTCAGCACACCCCCGACAATTGGGAATTTGCCTTTGACCCCCACGCCAAAATCTTTGAGCCCATCCAGGCCCTGCAACTGGCCAATGCCCTGACCCCGTACGATCCCTATTTCTACGAAGAGCCTCTGCGCCCCGAAAACAGCGCCGCCTGGGGGCAATTGAAGGCCCAAATGACGGTGCCCCTGGCCACCGGCGAATCCCTCTATACCCGCTTTGAATTCATGGATCTGCTGGCCGCCCAGGGCGCCGATATCATTCAGCCCGATATCTGCGCCTGCGGTGGTCTGCTGGAAATGCGCAAAATTGCCGCCTTGGCCGAGGCCCATTACGTCACCGTGGCCCCGCACAACCCAATGGGCCCCCTGGCCACCGCGGTCAATCTGCACTTTGCCGCGGCCACCGCCAATTTCAAAATCCTCGAATACCGCCTGCCCGACGGCATCGACTGGGTCGACGACCCCTACCTGCCCAAAGACGGTTATCTCGAATTGCGACCCGACCGACCCGGTTGGGGGCTGGAGGTGGTGGAAGAGGCCATTGGCGAAGACGATTATATACACTGGCAGCGCACCTGCCCGGTGCGGCCCGACGGGGCCACCGGTTATATCTAGTAGATAGACTGACTTCCTCCTATATATCCGGTTAGCCGTGGGCCTTTAATACAAGGTCCACGGCTAACCGCCCCCGCTGTCCAAGCCCGCCCAAGCCCAGGAGTAGCACCCATGAAAATCACCGCCATCACCACCTATCTGGCCCAGTTCAGTGGCCGCACCCGCTGCCTGCTCAAAGTACAGACCGACGAAGGCATCCACGGTTGGGGCGAGGCCTATTCGGTGGGGCCCGACCGTTCGGTAGAGCCCATCGCCGACTATATCTTTGAGATGATCCAGGGCGAGGACCCCCGCCGCATTGAATACATTATGCTGAAACTCTTCCAGCAATTCCGCTTCCCGCCCGGGGGGATGGGACTGGCCGTCATGTCGGCGGTGGATCACGCCTTGTGGGATATTTCCGGCAAAGCCGCTGGGCTACCTGTATATATGCTCTTGGGCGGCCACTGCCGCGACCGCATCCGCATTTACCAAGGTGCCGGTGGTCGCACCGGCAAAGAGGCCGCCGAAAACGCCCAGCGCCTGCACGAGCAATGGGGTTTTACCGCCTTCAAGACCAGCCCCTTCAAGCTCAACCCCGAGACCAACCGCTGGGGCCGGGTCTGCAGCGCCGCCGTCCGACATTTTGAGGAATTGCGCCTGCACGCCCCCGATAATTGGGAATTTGCCTTTGACCCCCACGCCAAAATCTTTGAGCCGGTGCTGGCCCTGCAACTGGCCAACGCCCTGGCACCCTACGACCCCTATTTCTACGAAGAGCCCCTGCGTCCCGAAAACAGCGCCGCCTGGGGACAATTACGAGCCCAAATGACGGTCCCCCTGGCCACCGGCGAATCCCTCTACACCCGCTTTGAATTTATGGATCTGCTTTCCGTGCAGGGCGCCGACATTATCCAGCCTGATGTCTGCGTTTGCGGCGGTCTGCTGGAAATGCGCAAAATTGCCGCCCTGGCCGAAGCCCACTACGTCACCGTGGCCCCGCACAATCCCATGGGCCCCATTGCCACAGCAGTCAACGTGCATTTTGCCGCGGCAACGCCCAATTTCAAAATCCTCGAATATATCCCCCCCACCAACGAATGGAAGGACTGGACCGACGAGCCCTATCTGCCCGAGGACGGTTATTTGACCCTGCGCGACCGACCCGGCCTGGGGCTGGAGGTCAACGAAGACGCCGTACGCGACAACGCCTATGTCCACTGGCAGCGCACCTGCCCAGTGCGGCCCGATGGGGCGACGGGGTATATCTAAACAGTTCGGTGTAGAGTGAATAATGAAAAACGGAAAGGCGAAACATGGAGTTCCGAATAACGGGTGGCGGGCCTGTTATTCGGAACTATTTGGGGTGGACGGGTTCGGCAATAAGGAAGTTAGATGAAATAGGAAAAGTAAAATCAGATTCTTGCAGTATAATCAGTAGTTAGGCTGCCCCAGAGATAGGAGATAGGATCCATGCCTGAAACCGCACGATCCCCAATTCGACTCGGTGTGATTGGTTGTGGCACCATTGCCCGGATGCACCTGGGTGCGAGCTCGCACTGCCCGGATGCAAGTTTCACTGCCGCAAGCAGTCGCAGTTCAGCAGCTCTCGAGGCCATCGCAGACGAGCACACGATTCCTCATCGCTTCAGCGATTGGCGAGAGCTCGTGGCGGCGCCTGAGGTGGACGCAGTCGTGATCTGCCTTCCCGATGGACTTCATGCCGAAGTCACGTGTGAGGCCGCTAAACGTGGGAAGCACGTGCTCGTTGAGAAACCGATGGCGAGCAATATCGGCCAAGCAAAGGCGATGGTTGAGGCCGCCGACGCTAGTGGGGTCACCCTGATGGTTGCCCAGGTTGTGCGTCAGATTCCAAGCTACCAACTCGCCAGGCGTCTAATGCAGGAGGGCGCGATTGGCTCAGTACGAGAATGTACACAGCGCCGACTGTTCCATAAGGATTCCCAGGCACAGATTGAGAGATTGCCGTGGATGCACGATCGAACACTCTGTACTGACCCACTCCTGTATGGATTCGGCTCTCATGACCTCGATGCTCTACTGTGGCTCTCCGGTGACGATGCTCGGACAGTGCATGCACGCGGTGTTCGTCATCGGACCTGGTCAGCTTGGGAGAGCATTGATGTATCGGTTGCCATGGGTGCGGGGTATTCGGCTAAGGTTCTGCTATCGCTGGATGCGGACGGTACGACATGGGACACTGTTATCTCTGGTACAGAGGGTGAGATCCAGATCTACCCTGACAAAGTCGTGGTCAACGGCGCAGAGACTCCGTGCCCATGTACACACGATGGGGTGTTCGGTGCGCAGCTTGCAGAGTTCGTGAGTTGCGTTCGGAATGGCGAGGAGCCAGGTCCATCGGGCAGTCAGGTGCTACCTACGATGGCGGTACTTGATGGCGCACTGGAGTCGCTTTCAAGTGATGCAGTAGTGAATTTGGTCTGAGCTAGTGGGGTCTCAAGATGACTGAGAAGAGCCTGAGGGAGAGCAGCCTAACATGGGATGGACCGGTTGACGGTGAGGCTACGCCATCGGTACGATTCGCTGCATTAGGGGTTCAGGACCTCGGCGGTGATTCCTCGCAGGTCATCCCTGCGTTAGAATTTAGTATTGGTACAAAAACGAAGATCCTACTTCACCTAACACATCGTTTTGCGCGGCGTCGCTTTCGCTCCTTGGCCCTACGGGCAACCCGCTGCGCGGGTTCGCAAATCGTGAGCACGTTAGGGCGCCAAGCAAAGCTTGGCGCTTCTTGCAGGGTGCAAGGCCCTGCGGGGTAAGGATTAGCCAACCGCCCCTACCGAGTGTTGCGTCGATGGCGGAGTCAGCCAAAGGCTGACGAACAAGATCGACGAAGCGTACACAGGGCACCATGTAGGCCATAAGGGACTTCGCACGTCCCTGAATGTCTGGCACAGCCTCGTTACATTCGGAGTAGTAAAGCGCAGATGGCGACGCTGTTAACGTAGCGGAAGCCCACGCAAAGGAATCGTTATGGGCGAGATTCTGGAGGGTCTGCCGGGGTCTTCAGGGCATGGCATGCATGGAGAGAAGCGTCAGGAACTTGGGAGGCCTTATGGATTCCTGCTGTCGTCTGATCCAGGGTAGGGCATGCAGCTATTGAGGCACGTAAGGGGAAACCCGGACACAGGGCAATGCTGAAGCCTACGCACGAGGATCGGAGGCGACGGACAGGTAAGATGATCCAACCATACGGAGGACATCTGACGATCCGTAAGGCGTCAGATCCGCTGATAGTACTCTGCGGACGGGCGAGCCGTCTACCTGGGGAAGCGGCGGACGAAGGTATGTAGCTCGTATAGGCAACATGGACCCGACACGTAGGACGGGAGCCCCCATGCCAACCTCCCTGCGAGGGATAGCAGAGAAAGCAGCACGCGACAAGACGCACCGATTTGGCAACCTGTTTGGATTGCTCAATCCGTCCTTTCTTCTGGAAAGCTGGCGCGATCTCAACCAGCGTGCCGCCCCGGGCGTAGACCAGGTGGACGCGCAGGCGTATGGTCAGGATCTGGAAGGGCATGTAAAGGACTTGGTGGAGCGCCTGAAGACGGGCAGCTATCACGCCCAACTGGTGCGACGGCACTACATTCCCAAGGGCCAAGGAGTCACTCGTCCCCTGGGGATTCCGTCGGTGGAAGATAAACTTCTGCAGACGGCGGTCAAGCGGATTTTGGAAGCAATCTACGAGCCTGATTTTCGGGCTTGTAGTTTCGGCTATCGCCCTCAGATCGGCGCCCAGGATGCAGTCAAAGACCTGACCGAGGCGTTGCAATTTGGTCGCTATAGCTATATCGTAGAAGCCGATATCCAAGGATACTTCGAGCACATCGATCACGGCCAGTTGGTGGCGATGCTGAGCGAGCGTATCGCAGATAAACCGTTTCTACGCCTGATCCGCAAATGGCTCAAAGCAGGCGTATTGGAGACGGACGGAGCGGTACTCTACCCGATCTCGGGTACCCCGCAGGGCGGGGTGGTTTCACCCGTCCTAGCCAACGTCTACCTGCACCATGTATTGGATGTGTGGTTTGAGGAGGTGGTCAAAGAGCACGGCGATGGAGCCGCGTATCTATGCCGGTACGCGGATGACTTCGTGTGTGCTTTCCAATACAAGCGGGATGCGATGCGCTTCTATCGGGCATTGGGTAAACGCTTGGGCAAATACGGTCTGAAGCTAGCGATGGACAAGACGCGGGTGATGAGTTTTAGTCGATTCCGGCAGTATGAGAAGACGCGCTTTGATTTTCTGGGGTTTGAGTTTCGCTGGGGGACCAACCGTCTGGGCACCGATCAGCTCAAGCGACGGACCTCGCGTAAACGGCTGCAGCGGTCAATCGCCAACGTTACCGCCTGGATCAAGCAGAACCGACACCGGCGTTTACCGGGGCTGTTTAAGGCGCTCAATGCCAAACTCCGTGGCTATTACAATTACTATGGAGTGGTCGGCAACTATGAGAGCCTGGATGCCTTTCACTTTCAGGTGAAACGGTTACTGTATAAATGGCTCAACCGTCGCAGCCAACGCAAAAGCTACGCCTGGCCTCGCTTCGGACAGGTATTGGACCACTTCCGTTTAGAACCGCCACGCATCACCGAGTCGGCCTATGCCGCTTGAGAGCGTGCTGGTGCGCAAGCGAATACCTTCGAAGAGCCCGGTGCGGTAATTCCGCTCGCCGGGATCTGTGCGGGGGCGGTCGGGTAACCGACCGTCCTACCGTGATGGCGACATGGGAAAAACTGTTGGACATTGAGAAAGTGAGAAGGCCTTTGCCATGAACGAAGTTTTGAGAGCCTTGGATCACATAGAGCTCAAGCGTGCCTTCGGCGATTATTTCGGATGCTCGATCGAGGAGCTATATGTCCGAGAGTCGAGACCGTTGCCCCCGAATCCTGGATTGGCTGGGGACAAACTGATCTGCGAAGTCTCGATGCGGTCAGAGGGAAGAGCCTTGCCCCCGGTGGAGTGCTGGATCAAGCGGATGGTAACGCCCGACCACCGCGAGGCCCATCTGTACCGATCGCTACACCGTTCGCAGTTCCCGTTGCCTAAGTTCTATGGACACTACCTGGATGAGAGAAGTCGGGAGGTACTCCTCCTGGAGTACATCCCCCGTGTCGGTCACTCCTTTGAGTCCGACGAGGAGACCGCCGAATGGGTTTCGCTTCTGGCCCGATTCAACGCCATTCCACTGGGCTCTGTCGATATCGAGTCATTGGTCAATGAGGACTGGGCAGCCTTCCTCATCAGTGGGAAGGTTGAGACCTATTTCGATGCGGTGATACGCTATGCGGCGGACTCTCTGATCGGAGATGAGCTGGCCGCATTCTGTCAAGCTAACGAGTCGAAGATTCGATCTCTTCCCGGCTTCGCCAAGAGTCTACATGCGGTTGTGTCGGACATGCCCAAAGCCCTTACCAACAATGAGCTCCATCCAGGATGGCGGTCAGATGGAGCACTGGTTGCCTTCGACTTGCACGGCACAAGCGTGGGTCCTCGCTTTCTAGATATCTCGAAATACATTGGCGAGCCCGAATCGATCACAATCTGGGGCATATCGCTGTCCCCGCGGATCAAATGGGCGAGAATTTACGGCAGGGAGCTAGAGGCTGCTGGAGGTCCATCAGTCGATGCAGAGTCCATTCTCCAGGAGTCGCGCCTCGTTTGGCTGGTAACTGCGTTCCACCTCGCATGGTGCCTTCAGGTTGCTGTCGACGGAGATATCAACTGGTCGGAAGATCGAAAGGAGAACAAGGCAAAGGCCCGCAGAATCATCCTTGCCCAACTTGCCTCCCTAACAGAGGCTCAGGGAAAGACCTTGGTGTAAGCAACTTCAGTAGGGCCTTTTAGACGAAAGCAAGAAACGAGTAGTGATAAAGTTCCACGTCGCCTAACATTCTCTAAGCTGTAGCAAGTCCTTTTTTGCCATATTTTCGTGTGCCCCATTTGGCCTGGATAATGGCTTTAGCTTCGGTTTTGCTGATGGGGTTGCCTTGCAGGTCTCGAAAGACGTAACGGGGCCGATGTTGTGCGTTGGCGGCGGCCTGGCTGAGTTGTTTGAGCAGTTGATGGATCCGCGGTAAGAGTTTGCCATTGGCCACGGCGCAGACGGCTTGCGTATGGGTGTGACCTCGCTCTCTTCGCAGGTGATAAAAGGCGGCACACTCGACATCCCATTTGTAGGCATTTTCAGCGGCGAGGTAGAGATAGCGTTTGTATCGATTGCAGCTCATTTTAGAGCCCGGCAAAGCCGCGATGTTTGGTCAAGCTATTAAAGCGATCGATATTGCCGATGCAGGCGCGGATGCCGGCGGCGGTGATGTGTTGGATCCCTGGTAGCGAGAGAAACGCGTCTTGTGGGTCGAGTATTTTATTGCACGCTTTGAGTTGATTTTCCAGGTGCAAGACGCGTTGCTCTTCTCGTTCGAGCTGATCCAGTTCCCAATTCATGTCCTCCTGGAGCAACGCTTCGTCCAAGGGCATCTGCCCAGCTTGGCGAATGGGTTTGTAAAGCTGGACGGCTTCTTTACAGGCGAGAAAAATCGCGGTGAGTATCTCTTCATCCAGGAGCAGTCGGTAGCGGTTGTCCAAAAAAGTACCCAGGCGTTTTTTACCCAACCGTACAACCGCTCTTGGATCGAGGTAGGTGCGTAAGAAAGCTCGGCCGGCCTCGGTGAGCAGAAAGCCCCCCGTCGCCTGAGTCAGCCCTGGATTAATGGCTTCGCACAGATCCTGGATGCGTTGTTTGCGCCGCCGCAACGAATCGACGATGCGATCCCGCTGACGGACGAGGTGATCGAGTTGCACCTGCACGTTTTGAGGCAGAAAGACTTCTTGTGTATCTTGGGGATAGGTCAATACACATCGGGCCAGGGCCAGCGCGTCAATGCGATTGGATTTATTTTTCCGGTCGCCCGCCTGACGCATTCTACGCACCCGATAAGAAGAGGGTCGATAGACCGGGTAGCCTCTATTTTTCAGCGCCGCGGCGATGGGCATCCAGGCTTTGCCCGGGGCATCCAGGACAAAGGCAATGGACTCGTCGGCCTGCTGGACGGCAGCGATACGTCCAAACAGCGTATCCAAACCCGACGGTGTCGAAGAGAAGCGGAAGGCGCGGCCCAATTGCTGCGCACTTTCGCGGCGCAGGAGAATGACGTCGTGCGCACTTTTTCGACCTAAGTCGATGCCTACGATCAGGGCCATAAGAGGTGCTCCTGGTGAGAGAAGGGATCAAAGACAGACCAGGCCGAAGTCCTTCCAGGTCTACGGGTCCCCAGCAACTGGGTCCTACCAGTGTCGTGCTTGATGCGGGGCGATCCGGTCACAACGACCGATCCCACCTATTCTCTAAATCGGAGCCACCCGCAGAGGCGAAGGCAGACCCTGTTAGGCTCGTGACCGCTGCGCCAACAGCGCCACACACAGCATTTCGTCTTCCTTCGACCTCTGTGGGAACATAAAATACTGGGGGAAAATACCCTACCAACAACATACGACACAGCGATTTGCGCTGCGGCGCATACGCGCCTTGGGGCTACGCCCACATCCTCTCTCTGTCACGGTGCTTGCCTTCGGCAACCACCGCGGCAGCCCTATACGGGACGAGAGGACGTCGCAAATCGTGAGCCCGTCGTTAGGCGACACTATAACAATTGGAGGCCATCAGTGGGCCCTGATGATATCAAGCTAAATGAACTACTCCAATACAGTCCATTCTATCAAGTTTCACCTGACACAGATAAGACTCAGATTGCTCACCGACTTAAGCTAGTAGAATTTTGGTCTCCACAAGATGGAGATCGAATTCTTGAAATTGGTTGCGGACAGGGTGGTACAACCATTGTGTTAGCCGACGCTGTTGGCGCTGAAGGTTTTGTTCATGGGATAGATAATGCGTCTCCAGACTATGGCAGCCCCACAACACTATCCGAAGCTAGGGATTTTATTAAGAATTCGAAAATAGGATCAAGAATCGCGATTGATTTTGAAACGGATATTCTATCGCCTGATATAGTTTTTCCAGAAAAATCGTTCGATCTAATTGTGCTTTCATTGTGTTCGTGGTATTTCAGTTCGATTGGAGAATTCCGGCAAGTTTTACGTAAAACGAGGTCTTGGGGTAAAAAACTTGCCTATGCGGAATGGGACCCGAATCCAACAACAATAAATCAGCTACCTCATTTCATGGCGGTGCTCTTATGGGCTCAATCTGAATCGTATAAAGAAGAGAGTGACGCGAATTTACGCACTTTAATTACGCCTATGGAAGCCAAGAGAGCCGCGATGGATATAGGCTGGGAGATAGAACGAGAGGATTCCATTGTCACTCCTGAAATGCATGACGCTCGATGGGAAGTAGATGGTGCGCTGGAATATATACGCCCTGAACTTGCCGACTTGAAAAATCTGCCTTCCAAAGTTAAGAATTTGATGGAATCCCAAATTGACATTTTAGATAACATGAACAAGAACCAGGAATTAAAATCGCTTCCTACTTACACTTTTACGGGTGTATAGAATCGCCTAACATTCCATTTACGCAGCGGCCCATTCGGGCCTTGGGGCTTCGCCCACCCCGCATGCGCGGGGTCGTAAATGGTGAGGGCGTTAGAAGAAATGAGAAAAGTAAAATCCAAACTTTGCAGTGTAACTATCAATAATCGAAAGAGATACTGCATATTTGCCGTTCGATCATAAAATCGGCCTTAGTAATGCAACCATCACTTCATCTGATTTGTGGCATGGCAGGTTCGGGCAAAACGACTCTGGCCAAGGAATTAGAGGTGTCAACTCAAGCCATACGCCTTTGTCCAGATGAGTGGATTGAACCGCTACTCTCAACTCCGAATGACCGGCCCGAAATGGACCGACTCAGACCACGAATTGAAGAACTCCAATGGACACTGGGGCAGAGACTACTTTCTTTGGGAACAAACGTGATTCTTGAAAATGGATTCTGGTCCCGCGATGAGCGGCTTGATTATTTGAAGATTGCAAGTGCCCTTGGAGCTAAGGTTTTCTTGCACTACTTAAAGGTACAAAGGGATGAACTGATCCAGCGCATCAACCGTCGAAATGCAGATATTCCTGCTGGTAGTTTTTTTGTCCATCCGAGCGAAATAGATACTTGGCTCAGTTGGTTCGTGCCCCCTGATGAGACTGAATTATGCCTCTATGATACGTACAAGACCTATACAACGTGAGGCCACCTGATGCTGAAGCGAACTGAGCCACTTGTCGTGCCAGAACGGCTTGGCCGATTAATTTGGTGTTAATCCATGTAATTAGGTATTGGTACAGGGATGAAGATCCCACTTCTTCTAACACCCCATTTAGTGTGCCTTGCAAGCGGCCATTGACTAGCCGGTGCAAGTCCGGTCGGGGTAATCGCCAGAGAGCCCGCCCCGTAGCAGGCGCCCAGTGCTTCCAGGTGACTGGCGGTGCTGAAGCGGCGTATCCCTCTGTGAAGGAGGTGCAACCCTACAGTCCGTACCATCAAGGGAATCCTGCCGCGTCGTTATGTTACCCGCGAGGTGTCAATTTTCAGTGATAGTGTACCACCCCTTTTTCACCCAAGGTGTACCACTAGGTAGCCTTTTGTGGGGTCCCTTCTGCGAAAAAAAGAAGCGATTCTGAGGGCTTAGTCGGTTTTCATCTGGACCTCCTTTTCCAGTCGTTTTCGGCCTTGGGCCCGGAAACTGGTCCCGTCCAAGACGAGGATTTCGGCATGATGAGCCAAGCGATCCATGCCGGCCGAGGCCAGCAGCGGATCGCCAAACAGCGCCGGCCATTCGGTGGGGGCCCGATTGCTGGTGAGCATGATGGAGCCCTTTTCGTAGCGCTCGTTGATCAGGTCATACAGATCTTCGGGGCCGGGCGGGGCCAAGGGTTTGAGGCCAAAATCATCCAGGATGAGCAAATCCGGCCGCAGATAGCCCTGCAGTCTCCGCTCAAAGGAGTGGTCGGCTCGTCCCGCGTGGAGGTGTTGGAGGACCTTGTGGGTATTGCCGAAAACCACATCAAAGCCCTGCCGACAGGCCTCGTGCGCCAGGGCTTGGGCCAGATGCGTTTTACCCGTCCCGGTGGGGCCACACAGCAGCACATTCTTTTTTTGGCGGATGTAGTTGCCCGTGGCCAGCTCCAAGATTTCCTGGCGATTAAGCTTGGGATTAAAACTAAAATCAAAGGCTTCCAGGGTCTTGGTGGTATTGACCGTGGCGCGCCGCAGCCGTAGAGCCAACTGTTTTTGCGCCCGGCGCTCGACCTCATCTTCGAGCAGATGCGCTAGGAAATCGACGTAGGAGGCCTTTTCTTTAATGGCCTGTTGATTGCGGCTTTCCAGCGTATCGAGGATGCCCGACAGGCGCAGTTGCTTGAGCGGGGCGGCCAATTGGTGCATTAGGTCCATGTCAGCCCGCCTCTCAAATGGCCGAGTAATTCCTCGGCCGTACGGACGAAACGGTGGGCCGGCGGGGCTGCGTCAGGGGTCGGATCGCCTTGGTTTTCCAGGCCCTGGGTGAGGATGCGCCGGATGGTGGAATAGGCCGGATCGTCAAAGCGCACGGCCCGAGCACAGGCCGCTTCCAAGCGGTCGGCGCCCACCTGACTTTCCAGGCGCAACAGGCGCCGGGCCGTGGGCAAGCGCTCCAACACCGGATCGGTCAGCCAGCCCTCGACCACGTGCTGGGTGGCCGGCCCAATCTGCTGGGCTAAGTGCCGGCACTCGGGGCGTTGCCACAAGACCCCGGCCCGTTTGTGGTCGGGTATATGGTCCGGATGGGTCTGCCGCTGACCCGGTTGGTGGGCCCGGGGATGGGTGGTGACTAACTGATGGTCCGAGGTATAGATGCGCAGCTGCTGCCCCGTGTCCCGCAGGTAGACCGGCTGATGGACCAGCCGAAAAGGCACCGAGTAGTAGGCTCGATTAAAGACGACGTAGCCATCGCGGTGGACCTTGGCTTGTTTCCAGGCGGCCAGCTCATAGGGGCTGGTCGGCAGGGGCTGCAGGACCGCTTTTTCGGTCTGCTGGAAACGACTCCCCGGCTTTTCCTGGGTCGTCCCGTGCACCCGCTGGCCCGCTACCTGCTCACACCAGCGGAGTACGTCTTTATTGGCCTGGGCCAACGAGGTGGGCGCCCGACCGGCCAGAAAGTTGCGTTTGACGTAATGGACGCCGCCTTTTTCCACTTTGCCCTTGTGCTGGGGGGTACGCGGCCGGCACGGGGCCACTAAAAAGCCGTAATGGGCGGCGCACTCGGCATAGGCGGGGTGCAACTGCGGCTCGGTGGCATGGGCCCGCAGCACGGCGGCTTTGAGATTATCGACCACCACCCGGTGGGGCACCCCACCTAAAAAGGCAAAGGCCTGCCGATGCAGATAAATCCAGGTGGCAATCTGTTGGTCAAACACCAACTCGACATACTGGTGCCGACTCCAGGACAAGGTCATGACAAAGGCCCAGCTCTTGCGCAGTTGGTCGGTGAGAGGATCGAGCAAGCGGCCGGCATAGCCAAAATCGACCTGGGCCTCCTGGCCGGGGGCCGTCTCAATCCGCACCGGCACGTCCGGAGCGACCGGCTCCTGCTGCCGTACAAACCGGTACACCGACGAGTAGCTGCCGGTATACCCTTGGGCCTGCAAGCGCTGGTAAATGGCCGCCATCTCGACCCCGGCTTTCCGCCACTGGTGGACCTGAGGGGCAAAGGGCGCCACCAGCGAGACATTTTGCGCCGGGGCCGTCTGCTCCAGCGTAGTATCCAACCGAGTATGGATTTGGGCCGGCGATAGCATGGGGCCCTCCAACAGACCCTGGGCTTGCGCCCAGAGCCGATACTTTTTGACGGTATTGCGGTGCACCCCCAGCGCGCGCTGGATATGCCGGTCGCTGTCGCCGGCGCGTAGGTGCTGCACTAAACGGTGAATCTCCATCGGGGCTTTCCTCCTGCCTGGCATGACATCCCTCCATCGGCCAATCTCCACGGGGAGTGAAAGGGGCCTGGGAAGGATAGGAATGATGCAGAAGAAACACCTACTCACAACGGCGGGGTGGTACACTATAGGCGAAAACTACCCGGTACAATATCGATGAAAAATGACAATGCTACCGTAAAATGGCGTTTGGTGCAGGGGCGGTGGCAGTTGGGCGCGGCACTGGGGTCCGCCTTGAACCAGGGCCAGACCGGCCAACCGCCTTCACGGGGCCAGCTGCGCACAAAGATCATGGGCGCATTGCCGCTGATCGCCTTCTCTCCTTCTGAGCTCCGTGCAGACGGGTCGGTCTGGTTGCGACGGGGCGTATGGGGGGTGGGCGGTGCCGGATTGATCGGCTTAGCGGGGCTGGTCTATCAAGGGCTACCAGAACAAGGGGCCCAGACCAATCCGCCCGGCTTCCAGGTGCGGCGGGGCCAAGTCGCCCTGCCGCAGGCCTCGGCCTTGTGGAAACCCACCCGGCCACAGCACGGCGAACGGGTGCGCATAGAAGTCGTCGGTATTGAGCCCGAAGAGGGGGAAGAAAGCGTCGAATTGCACTATATCGCTGCGACGGGATGGGTTAAAAGCGAAACCGTGGCGATGAGGCGAGAGGAGGGGGCCTGGGTAGCTGAGATCGAAGTGCCGGAGAAGGCGCGACGGGTGTTCTTCTACGCCTCTTCCAGCGGAGATAAACCGATCGACTTAAGGCCGGGGATCAGTGCCACGCAATGGAAACAGCAATACCAGCGCTATCGGTGGTCGTTTCCCGTCCACGACCAGGGGCGCAGGCCGGTACCGGGGGCTTGGTCGCTGTTGGCCGAGGTGCAGTTGATCAGCGGACAGTCCTACGACCAGATCCTGGAAAGCCTGGATCGGGAGATCGCCCTCTACCCTGAGCGCTCGTCGACCTATCTCACTCGTCTATCGGTATTGACCAAAAGAGACGGTCCTTCCTCCTCGGCCCAAGCCTATATACACAAAGAAGCCGACCTGTTGCGCCGGCGTTATGCGGATGACCCCCAATTCCTCTGGACACTGGCGATGCGGGTAGGCGATATCGAGCCGGACGTCTTTTACCGCGATTTGCGCGCCCGCTTTCCCAACTTTGCCATGCTGGACCAGGTGGCCTTTTGGGTGTGCAAGGAATACGGCGAGCGGCAACAACGGGAAAAGCAGGTATCGGCGCTGGAGGCTTTCCAGCAGGCCTATCCCCGGCACCAATACACCGACGACGCCGAGCGCATGCTGCTGAAAACGCTGCTCCACGTCGACCCCGCTAGGGCGGCGCGCAGGGCCGACTCGCTGATTGCGGGCTCGCTTGTGGTGGCCCATAAAGCCATTGGGGGAATGCATGCCCACGATGAAAATATTGGCGGCGGCTCCCTGCCCCAGGCACTGGCTTACAGTATGCGCTTTGAGCTTTTTCTCCAGCGGGGGGAAACCGATAGGGCGCTGGGGCTGGCTAAACATCTGGTCGAATCGGGCTTGGAGGATCCGTGGCCCTATTTGCTTATCGGAGAGAAACTGGCGGGGCAAAAAAGTAAGTATTTGTTGGAAGAAGACCCCGCCTGTCCGGTGGACCGGGCTTTGGCGGCGCGGGTTTTGGCGGCGGGGTTAGCCCTGGCCGATCCGGAGCGGATGTTGGGATTAGCTGGATACAATACCGAGTTCGGTCTGTCCGAGGACATCGACGAGAAGCTGCGCGAGTTCCATCTGACCAATGCGCGCAAATTGCGTTTGTGGGCTTTGCGGGGGCTGGGGCGGTGCTATGCCGACGAGGGCGCCTGGGGGCAAAGCGGGCCCTTGTTGCAGGAAGCTTTAGCGTTGCATCGGAGCCTATGGAAGGGCAACCGCCTGGATGAGCCGCTCTTTTTAACTGCTATCCGCGTGTATCGAGCACTGGGCGAGGAACAGCTAGTGGAAGCGCTGTGTCTGGAAGTCTTGCAACACGCATACGGTCATCCTCAAGTCGAGGAAACGTTGCGGGCTCTTGATGGGGAGAAGCTGGCGCATCGGTTGCGCGCAGCACAGCCTGCGGCCCCGGATTTTACCCTGGAAGGGCTGGAAGACAGGCCGGTGCGTCTGGGCGACTATCGAGGCCGTGTCGTACTGCTGTATTACAGTCACGTATTGAACGACGGTTTGCCCAGACGCTTGCAGGAATTAGCCCTCTGGAGCCAGCGATGGGGCGAGCGGGGATTGGCTATTCTGGTCATTGTCAATGAGGGGAACCAAGCGGGCTGGTACAAATACCGCGGGGCGTGGGTCCAAGCTCGCCGTGAAAGCCAGCGCTTGTTTAAAAAGTGGCGCTCCGATTTTTCGTTTGCCGTTGATGACGGCCGTATACAGCAGGCCTATAAGCCCCGATCGGGCGGACTATTATTGATCGACCGGCAGGGGCGGCTACGGCTGCGGCAGGACCAATACAGTCCAGAGAGCGACGCCCATGTCGAGCAGATGATTGTTGAGTCGCTAGACATGGAGACGGTGTCGCAACAAGACTGAGGAGGAAAAGGCATGTATCGTCAACCTGGTTCGATATCGACAATCGTCCGTAGAGTCGGTCGCATGGCCTGTTATTGCCTGTGTGGCTGGATGCTGGCCGCGACAATGGGGGCAGCTCAGCCGCTCGCCTGGGACAGCACTGCAGGCTGGACCGGGGTCGTCGCTTCTCCCGTCGTGCGCCAGGGCCCGGCGGGGCTGTCGCTGCGGCCCTTTGGACCGCTGATCGAGCGCTACGACGGATTCTCGCAACCGGCGATCGGGGTATTCCACGAAGGCAGTGATATTCAGAGTTACCCCACCAGTTTTTGGCACGACCCCGAGACCGACGATATCTACATCACCATGATCGGCGGCGGCGGCCTTACCATTCTCAGCCCCGCCACTCAGAGCTCGATAACCTATCGCAATCGAGGGATATGGGATACGTCTCTGGATGCGGTGGGCCAGAAAATCAGGGAGGACTGGCAGTTTTCGCCGGTGCAGATCAGCAAGAGTTATCCTGGTTCGGACAGGCCCGCGCTTCTTTCGGCATTGCGGCGGCGCGGGACGTCGGATGTCTGGATAGCGGGCGATTTCAACGCAGTATCTTTGCTCATACGGAAGGATCCCTTGACCTATGTAGACGATGCACTACGGAAAGATTTCTGGGCGTTGGGTTTTCAGTACGGGAAAAATGACCTGTATGAGGACGATGCGGGCCGGTTGTATATCACGGGCCTCCATAATGAGGGGCTCGACATTCTGCATCCGGACCTGAAGACATTGGTCAACTATCGCATGGAAGGGGCCATGGTAATCAAAGAGGGCACTATTGTCGAGCGCTACGAGACACCCAAGATTCCCGCCCTTGGGCGGCTGCGGCCCCTGCTTAAACGAAACAACGGCGATCTGCTGGTCGGTCATTTGAGTTGGGATTTCTACGATCCCACATCGGCCGAGGGGGGCCTCGGGCTGGTCGTGCTCAGTGACTATGATTCGCTGAGCCAACGCTATACGACCTCGATGAATTACCGTCTGACGGGTCAATACGACACGACCGATGAACTTGGACTGGAGATCGTATCGCTATATGGCACAAGCCCGGTAGCTACCAATGGAGAAACGACTATTGAAAACAGGATCTCGCCCTCCAACCACCTGCTCGGGGGGTCGGTCATGCACGCCTGGGAGTCGCAAGACGGCCGGACCTTCCTGAGCACCAGTGGCGGATTAGATGTGCTGTATCCCGACGGACGTCTGGTCAATGTTGAAGCCCTGTCGGGACGATGGGTCTACTCCAGTATAGGGGTGGCCGGCGACGTCCTGTTGGTCAATAGCGATCGAGGTATTGAAGTGCTGTATGACGATGGCGCACTGGAGCGTTTGCGGTCTAGGCAGGGGGAGTATATAGGGTCGGTCTTTCCCCACTTAGGCTCGGACCTAGGCCCGTTCCGCGTCCCCGATCCAGGCCAAGATCGCCTTCCCATGTGGCGGGATCGGGCCGGGCATTTAAACGCTTCGATTAAGGGCGAGGGGGTAGAGGTATACGGTCTCAATCGGATGGGCACGGTGACAGGGCCGCCGACCGCTATAGATCACTTGCGCAGTCCCTTGATACGATGGGAGGCAGCATCCGAGGGGGGAACGACCCTTTTGCTGCAGGTACGTACGGCCGCCGATTCCGCTGCGGGTTGGAGCCCGTGGCGCGACTTGGATGATCCGCGCGGTTCGGCCATCGATCTGTCCGAGGACCAGCACGCGTGGGTGCAATGGCGGGCAGTGTTCGAGCGGCAAGACCGGGGCGAGGCATCGGGGCCGGCGCTGCTGGGCGTGTGGATCGAGGAGCAGACAGTGACCGCTGTGGTCGAGGCGTCGGCGTCGTTACCAGACGAGTCGGCTCTGCTGGCCAACTACCCCAATCCATTCAACGCAGAGACGGTGATCGGATTCGCGGTGGGCACAGCCGGCGTGGTCACTGGCACGCCGGTGACCCTGAGGATCTACAATATGGGAGGGCAGCGGGTGCGCACCCTGGCCGCAGGTATACTTGGCCCGGGGGCGTATCGCCGGGTGTGGGATGGGCGCGATGAGGGCGGGCGCGAGCTGGCCTCTGGAGTCTATCTGTACCGCCTGCAGGTAGGCGATACAATCAATACGCGCAAATTGCTCCTTTTGCGCTGAAAAGATAAACCGGCAAAGCGCCTTCTTATCTGAGTAGCAGCAGCTTACGGGTCTCTGCTCGGCGACCCACCTGCAACGAGTATATATAGAGCCCGCTGGCCAATTCCTGCCCACTGTAATTCCGTCCGCCCCAACGCACCGAATAGAGGCCGGACGGATGGAAGCCTTCGGCCAATGTGGCGGCCTGCTGACCCGCCAGATTGTATAGAGACAGCCGTATGCGGCTGGCCACCGGCAGGGTAAAGCGGATGACTGTATCGCTGTTGAAGGGGTTGGGCACGTTTTGTTCGAGGGACAATTGCTCCGGCCCCAGAGCCGTGGTACCCTCGACGGCGGTGGCGCGGCGCCGGCCGTGCAGGAGCCGGTCCATGCCGCCCCGACTGCACAAGAACAGATCCAGGCGGCCGTCTTGGTTGAAATTGGCCGCTTCGATATCAAACCCTTCGCCCGCCAACCCCGGGGGCAGCAGCGCTGCGGTCTCCTCTGTGAACGTCCCACTGCCATCGTTCAGGTAGGCCCGGTACAAATCACTGGGCAACGCATTGGCGGTTATCAGATCTAGGTCCCCGTCCTGGTCCAGATCGATGAAATCCCCGTCAAAGCTATTGCCCTGGTCTTGCGGGAGCTGGGCGGCCGTGACATCGGTGAAAAAGCCGCCTCCATCGTTGAGCAGGAGCCGATTCTGCGGCGAGAGTGTCCCGTTGCGGTTGAAAAGGACCACGTTGGCCAAATAGATATCCAAGTCGCCGTCTCCATCGGCATCGCCCAGATCGGCTTCCCGGGTCTCTTCCGTATCCGCCCGCAAGGGCAGCCTGTCTGGCTGGTCTGCAGCGAAGAAGCCGTTGCCGTCGTTGAGCAGAAGTTGGTTGGCGCCCTCATTCCCCACCAGCAAGTCCAGGTCGCCGTCGATATCCCCCAGCTCAATATCCTGGGTGATATCGCGCCGGGTTGGCAGTCGGTCGGTGGCATCGACAAAGAAGCCATCCCCGTCGTTGAGTAGCAGATTGTTCTGGCCGTTGTTGCCAATGAGGATATCCGCCGCGCCATCGCCGTCCAGGTCGGCGACCAGCGCGGCGTTCGAGCGCCCTTCGACCGGAAGGCGGTCCGAAGCGTCGGTGAAAAATCCCTCGCCGTCGTTTAGGTAGAGTTCGTTGGTTAGATCGTCCTCGGTGACAATCACGATATCCGGGTCGCCGTCCCCGTCCAGGTCGCAATCCCGACATCCTCGCTGTCCCGTTTGGTCTGCGGGAGTCGGTCGGCCGCAGGGTCGGCGAAGCGGCCCTGTCCGTCGTTGAGCAAAAGGATATTGGGCCTGAATTCATTGGCGATTACCAGGTCTAGATCGCCGTCCCCGTCCATATCGCCCGGCCGGGCGTCCATGCTCAACCCCTTCGGGTGGGCCACCGGCAGATGGGTGAAGGTGGTCTCGGCAAAGAACTCCGAGGCCGGTGGCCCCGAGTCCAGGACGGCCTCTGTCTGGCCGCCAAGAGCGACCCAGATAATGCGCTTATGGGCAAGCTGGGCTTCTGCCGGGGCGTACGGACAGGCAATAAGTGCCCATAGGCTCAATAAATTCCAAAACGGACGCATAGCTACACTCCTCGTCGCGTGCGGTTTTGCCCGTGGCCGGCGTTCTGGGCCATAGGCTATCCTTGAGGTATTCATGCCTTGCCTAGGGCCGCCTTTCAGTCGGGGGCGGCCCTTTCCATATATATAGAGTCGTAAGTCGCGGATTTGTACAATGTAAATTGAAGCGGCAGCAATGAGGAGGCTCGCCTCCTGACCCAGGGTAAAGGGTTGCATCTCATGCGGGGCCGTCCCTTTTTATGGATGGACAGCAGCCAGCTAAAATCTTGGGCCAAACGGGAGGTCGCAAAGAGTATGACCATCTCGCCTTTACCGGATTCTGCAAAAAACCAGCTGATAGTCATAGGTCAGGAATCCCATCGAATACCCAGCCGGCGGGCAAGGGCGTGGGGCATTGGCCGTTGTGCGGGCCGTTTAACCGCCAAGCTCTGTTGGCTAGTTGTTATGCTAGGTCTACAGGGTTGCTTTGCGGACCATAAAAGCCCCGCTGTGCAGAGCTATCGCGTGCCGGGGTCTGTTCCCAGGATTTTGCCCGATGAGCAGGTTGCGCTGTATCTGCGTGTCGTCGAAGAAGGATCGGGACGGATGCTCCCGCACCGGCTGCGCATTGTCGACGGCGAGGGAGGGTACTATCCACCCAACGGCCATCTCGACATCGATGCCGGTGTCTTCCGGCCCGGTCGCGTGGTCGCAAACGAGCCGGACGTGATAGACGGAGGACGCGACTGGGCGATAGTCCCGGAGGGCGTCAGTACTGTTGTTTTGCCGGCTCGCAGTGATCTCCAAGTCCATGTCAGCCATGGCCCGGAGTTTAGGCTCTTGCAGCGTCGATTAGACCTGTCAAATCTGGCCCGGCAAAGTCGGGAAATCACCTTGGAGTTGAGTCGCCTGGTGGATATGGGCCAACTGGGTTGGATGTCCGCCGACACCCACGTGCACAGTCTGGCGCCGTCGGCGGCCTTGGCGCAGATGCGCGTGGAAGATATCGATTATGTCAACTTGATGCTCACTGGGCCGGACCACGACCTGCTGCGGCTTGGCGGCGTTACGGGCCGCCCGCACCCGGTATCTACCCAACGGCACCTGGTCTATATCAGCCAGGAGATTCGCGATCACAACCAGGGGCATCTGACGCTGTTGGGAATTACCTCCCCGATCGAGCCGGTACAGGCCTGGACGGGTGCCCAACAGGGCAATTCCAACGCGGCAAAGCCAGCGCCCCGGCCCAATGAACCACTCAACTGGGAAGTGCATGAGCGCGTCGAAGCCCAGGGGGGCCTGACCGTACACGCGCATTTCCTGGTGTGGCCGGGGCACGGCTCGGGCGTTGGGGCCGGACTCAAGCGGCTCGACGGGATTGAGTGGTTGTTTACCGACTACGCACGCGTGGGCATGAATCGCCAGCCTTGGCAGTATCAGCCGGTGGCAGGCTACGAGTCCGTCTACGGCGCAGGAATCTGGTATCATATGCTCAACTGCGGAGCACGTCTGCCGCTGACCGGTGGCACCGATAAAATGGGTGCCAACCTCGTCCTTGGGGCTACCGCCCGCACCTATGTCAAAGTCGATGAGCTAAGCCACGGGGAATTCATCCGCGGAGTCGACCGCGGCGCGACTTTTGTCACCAACGGTCCCCTATTGTTGTTGCGGGTCAATGGCCGCCCGCCGGGCGCGGAAATTCACTTTGCGGGAAAGGGCCTGCATAGCGTGCATATCGAGCTCGAGTATTTTTCCGACCGGAAGCTGGGTGTGCTGGAATTAGTGTGGAACGGTAAGGTCGTCGAAAGGAGACCACTGGATAATTCCGATCACCGTGTTTTTGCCACCCAACTCAATATCGGCGAGAGCGGTTGGTTGGCGGCCCGAATATATGGCGAAGGACCCGAAGAGCTCAATTGGATGCATATGCCGAGTGCTGCGCATACCAGCCCCGTCTACGTCACCATCGACGGGCAGCCAGCGGCCGTCAGCCAAAGCGCTCGCTATATGATCGCCCGGCTTGAAGGCACGCTCGATTGGGCCAGAGACAATGAGCGCTGGTCTTCCACCGCTTACCGGGAGAGGGCCCTCGACAGTTTCCGGCGCGCCAAGAGTTACTATCAAAGAGCGCTGGGACGGGCCCTTGATGCCGCCCCATGATGGCTGCAGCAGTGGGATAAGGTTGGGAAGGCCCCGTACCTGCAGGGTCTGCTAAGACTGTCCCAATCCCTTCAACTGTGATACGGTAATACCCCTCCAACCCCGCTAACAGTCCATTTCTACGGCAGCGCAAATTACTGAGTACACATTTGCGACTGTGGCGCGTCTTCTAATTAAGAGGGCCTGTATCTCTGTACCCGCGCTGGAAGAGGATTTTTTGGCGGATTCTGACGAACGAGAAATGCAGGCCGCCGATCGCTACGGCGGCCTCGTGCTGCAGCTGGCCTGGCGGGTGCTCCACGACCCGGAGGAGGCGCGCGACGTGTACCAGGAGACCTTCCTCAAGTATTTCACCGCTCTGCGCCGGGGGGAGCGTATCACATACCCAAAAGCATGGTTGAGCCGCACGGCCCAAAATGAGGCGGTCGAGCGGGCCCGCACTCGCACACGGCGGCGGGAATTATTGCGGCAGAAACCCCAGCTAGAGACGGTCGAGATTGAACAGGCGGCGGAGCGGCGGCTGTTGATCGAGAAGATTCGTCAATTCGCCCTCGATCTGCCCGAGCAGCAGCGGGCGGTATTCGTGCTGCGCAATTTCCAGAGCCTGCCCTTCAAGGAGATTGCCCAGATCGTCGGCTGCCAGGTCTCGACGGCGCGGGCCCACGAGTATAAGGCGGTGGTGAAATTGCGCTATTGGCTGAGCGAATTGGGCGGTGCCGATGGTTGACCGGCAGCGTTTCGACGAATATCTCTGCGATTTTGTCCGCGGCGAATTGACCCCGGCAGAGGACGCCGAAATGCGCGCCTATCTGGCGGCTAATCCCGAGGCGCGACGCCAGGTTGAGGAAGTCCGTCAGATTTTGGGGTTAGCCGCTTCCATCGGCAACGAACGCCCGCCCGCCGGGTTGTTGCAGGAGGCCCGCGCCGGGCTCGCCGATATGGATTTGGAGGCCCCGGCCGTTGGGCCGCCGGTGCGGCGGCTGTGGCGCCGGGCAGCGGCGGTAGCGGCGGTAGCGGCGGTAGCGGCGGTGCTGGCCATTGCGCTGTGGCTGGGGGTTGAATCGGGTCGGCCCGCCCTGGCGGGGGTGGCGGCGCGGACCCAGGCGCTGCAGAGTCTGCACGCCCGCGGCTGGGTCCGGGGCGTCGACGGCGAGCCCCGTGTATTTCGGTTGTGGTTGGAACGGCCGGCCCGTTTGCGGGCCGAGATCGATACGGGGCAGCGACAGACGGTAGTCGTCCTTGAGGGTGGGCGACGGACCATCCGCGGCCCCGGCGGGAGGTTGTACCGCGAGGAACTGGGCGGCGAGGTGCGCAGCTTTGAGACCGTCCTGTATCGCGTCTTTGGCCGCGACCGGCAGCGGGCCGAGGAGGGGGCATACCAATACGAGCGCCAAGCGCTGCCGGGAGGCCTGACGCGCCACCGGGTTTGGAATAAGGCGCCTTTTACCGGGGAGGCCGGGCATTGGCGCTATAGCGTCGACGTCGATGAGGCCAGCGGCCTGCCGGTGCGCTTGCGGCAACAACAGCGGGTCGGTGGCCGGTGGCTGGTGGTCAGCGACTTGGAATACAGCGTCTTCGATTCGACGTTGGCGGCGGTGCTGTTTGCCGAGGGTCGCGCCCAGGGCGCCCGGCCGGTGGGCGATGAGGAACGGGCGCTTTTCTGGTTTGAGCGCTCCATTTCGCCCTGGTCGAGCATGATACCGGCGGTGTGGGTGCCGTCCGGCGGCGTTGAATGGAATCTGGACGAGGGGCCCGCGGCTGGGTACGGAATGAAATGGGGCATCTCCCAAAGCGAATTGGGCGGGGTGGACCGTCTGGAGATCGTCGGCCGGCCGCTGTCCAAGGTGGTCGGGCTGGTATGCGGCCAGCCGGTAAGGAGCCCATTGCGCCAGGATCCGTCGGTCTCGGCTGTCGCGGTATTGCGCCAGGGACTTTCATGCGGGGAGAAAATTGCCCCTTTGCTGCGGCATTTCGGTCTGGACGCCTCGTTTGTCGAGCGCACCGGCCAGCGCCGGCGCTGGCTTTTCACTCAGGACGGCAGCGTCTTTGCCACCAGCGCCGCCGAGTACCGGCAAAGAGCCAACAAATCCCAGCGTACCTATCGCGCGGTGCAGCTGGAAAGGGTCGTCCGCGACCTTTTCTTTAACGCCCGCGATACGGGTTTCGATCGAGACTTGGATCGGGTCGAATTCCCGGCAGAGGCGGCGCAGCCTTTCCAGAAATTGGTCGATCTCGATTTTCGCGGCACTGGGGGCCGCTGGGAACAACGCGCCCAGATCCTCAATGAGCGATTTGGCGTCGAGATGGAGACGATTGCGGAGGAAGTGGTCTATACCGAGATCGTCCTCGCCGAGGCGTTGGGGCCCTAAGCGAGGCAGTCGGTTGGGGTCGGTGCTTATGAGAAGAAAGCAAGGGGTTATTTATGGTTAAATGGATATTGGCCGCTGCGGCACTGGGTCTGTCACCGGCACTTGCCCAGGACGGTCCCAATAGCCAGGACGCTCGGTGGCAGCATGTGGGTCCGTTCGGCGAAGAATGGAATGTGGGCGTCAAGGCCGTGGCCCTGTCTGTCCAGGACGTCGAGGCATTGTACGTATTGGCGGAAAACGGCGTCTGGCGCAGTTGGGACGGCGGTCGGGCCTGGGAACGGACGGGGCTTATGGTGCCGTCCCATCTCGGGGTTTTCACCCTTCAGTCCAATAAGACATTATTGGTGGATGCCGCCGATGCGGACAAGCTCTATTGGGGATGGGCCATCGAAGAGAATCTGCGCAGTGGCGATGCCGGGGCGACCTGGGAGGATATAACCACGGTCGATACCAATCTGCTGGCCGCCGACCTGGGCAGAGGCGGAAGGTTGTACGCCGAACGGGAGGACGGCCTGCATGCATCGGACGACGGCGGCCGGAGCTGGCGCGACACCGGCGTACCCCTGCAAGGCTTTCCCTTTATATGGAACCATCCGGCCGCTGTGCAGACGTTGTACGCCGGTTCCATCGAATCGGGTTTCGCGCCCGCCCTGGTCAGCCTGTTTCGCAGCAACGACGGCGGCGATACCTGGCGCCGGATTGAGGGGGCACGCGCTCTTGCAGGGCTGGCGGCCGATGCGGCCGGAGCGGATAGACTGTACGGCGTTGACGAAGAGGGCATCTGGCATACGGATGATGGCGGCGTATCTTGGCAACGCGTCGGTGATGCGCCCGACAATAGGATAGAGGAGTTCGTTTTTCCGCTGGTTGGCCTGGCCGCCAGCGGCGATCGGTTATTTGCCTGGGGGCGGTTTGGGCCGTTGTGGCGCTCCGTGGACGGCGGCCGCAACTGGACACGCGGCGCCCTGGAAAATATCGAGACGGTGGTGCCCCATCCGGCGGATCCCGATCTGGTCTATCTGGTCACCCATAAAAGCATTGCCCCGGGGGCGCTGTATCGTTCCGTGGACGGCGGCGCAGAGTGGGAGAGGGTGTCGATTGTGGATACCCGACGCACTGTCGAAACCCTGTCGTTTGACGGGCAGGGGCAGTTGTTGGCTGGTTCGGGGCGCCAGGGCAACGGGCGCCTGGAGCCCGAGCTCTATCGCTTGGACGCAGACGGGCGGGGGTGGACGCAGCTGATAGAGGCGGTGCCGCAGGTAGATATCTTGGGTTTTTTGGACACGGGCATTGGCATTGGCGCTATAGATCTGGTCGAATGGGACCGCCACACGGACGGTTTTTTGGCCCATACAGTATTGGGTTTTTTCCTGGGCTCGGACGACGGCCAGAGCTGGGTGCGGATTCCGGCGCGCGAAATTACGGCGGGCTTTGGCGCCCACAGCCCGGTTAGGCGGCCCCAGATTGTGGCGGCTCCAGAGCGCATCTATCTCTATGAACCACAAAACCGCGGGCTCTATCTGGGGACCGGTGTGGGTGGGGTGTGGGCGGAATTGCGTCGAGACGTGTGGGCCCTGGTCTACCGCGAGATTGATTTGACGGGCCGGGTTAGGGTGTACGCCGCCATCCGAAATCAGTTGTGGAGCAGCAACGACGGGGCCGATTGGCAACGGCAGGGCGCCATACCCGGGCTGACCGTATTTGATCTGGAAGTCCATCCTGGAGAACAAGGGTTCATCTATGCGGCCAGTCTGACAGGCTTGCACGCATCCAACGATGAGGGGGCGACGTGGTATACCCTTTGGGAGAGCGAGACGGCCCTGACGCGCGCCCGGATCCGCTTGGACCCAGACAACCAGGACCGTTTATTCCTAGTGACGGGACGGCAATTGCTGGCATCGAGCGACGGCGGCGCCACCTGGACGGACCTGGACAGCCAAATACCCGGACGGGTATGGTGCAACGATGTCCTGGTCGATAAGGCCAATCCCGAGCTGGTGTACGTAGCCACATCCGCGGGGGTATTCGCGCCTGCGGCGGCGACAACGGCCGTCGAGGAAGGGGACTCCCTGCCGAGCCGGTTTGCGGTCGAGGAGATCTATCCGAATCCGTTCAATAGCGGGACGACTATACGGGTGGACATGCCCACAGACGGCCGGGTGCGGATTGTTGTGTTCAATGCCGCCGGGCAACGGGTGAAGACGGTGTATGAGGGCTTTGTCGAAGCCGGGTATTTCGACGCCTATTGGCGGGGTGTCGATGATTCTGGGGCGTCCGTAGCGACCGGTGTCTACTTTCTTCGGGTTATTACTGAGCACCATGCCGAAACAAAAAAAATGGCCTTGGTGCGCTAAGGCCGGATAGCCCCATTACCAAATATACAGAGTCGATCAATGTAGAAATGCCCTAGGGACGGGTGTAGCACAAAGGTCGGGCCTTTGGCGGTCTGCGGCCCAAATCCAGTGATACCGCTCCCGGGCACTTGCCCCTGCGGCGACCAGAGGCTATGTCATCTACGCCGGCGACTTGACCCCGGAACTGGCCGATGCCGATGTGCTGCACTTCGCCGACACGGGGGCGCTCTTCGACCAGTTGGCCTCCGCCCAGGCTCAATAGCTCGGCGCCAGCACGACGCAAAACGACAGCGCCCGGTCCCCCACTGCCGAGAGGGGTCGGGTGCTTATGTGTCGGCCAGGCGGGCCAGGCTTTCTTGCGAGAATCGGGCGTGCCGCGCGTGAGAGCTCTGGGCTTATGCGCTTACAAACGGTCGATGTCTTCTGGCTCTATATCTGGCACAGTGGCCAAAATAGCTTCGAACTTTTGTCGACGGCCGCGTTTGGCCCTGTCCTTCAGGTAGTCAACCGTTAAAAGCGCCGATACCTTCTCCGTTAAAGCCAAGGTGATAAGCTGGTTCATCGACACGCATACAGGGCCTGATAGGTATAGTTTACGGCTACCACCAGTCTGCATTTATTGCCGGCGATATTGGCCCCGAGCATTTGCAACTGACCGGCGGACCGGGGCTGCCCACCAACGCCGAGGCGGTAGATGAATTGCCGCTGAACCTGGAAGAGGCCGAAAAGATGATCATTGAGCGGGCCCTGGCCCAGGGCAATGTCTCGGCGGCGGCGCGCCTGCTGGGCGTCGACCGTTTCAAAATCTACCGCAAATTAGGACGCAAATAGTGGCTGGTTTTGCGCGCAGCCTCGTATCGGCGGGCGATAAGCCTTTTGGGCATGCGCGGGACCCATTTGGGCAAGGCGTATTCCGGTTGCGGGCTTTCTCTGCACTGGTGTTGAGCCAGTTGTGCCTGTGCAGCAGGGGATTGTCGAAAAAGGACGTGCCGGCGCGGTGGGCCCGCGTCTCTTTTTTGTGGGCGATGGCGCCGCCGATCTCAACGACGGTGCAGAATGGTGTCTGCTCGAGTACGTCGAGGCTGCAATTCTCCCACCAGTGGACGGTGCCGCCGGTGCGCATCCCCAAGGCCAGGGCGACACTGTGTCCCTGCCAGTGTAGTCGCAGCCGGTGGCATTCCCACATCAACGCTTCGTCAGGGTTGATTTGTGCACAGGGTTTTTGCATTGATTTTAAGCGACAGCGAAAAAGGCCACGTCGCCGGCTTGCAACCGGTGCGTTGTCGTCCCGATAGAGACTGTACAGCCGTTGTCCTGGCCCCGGGCGTATATTCCGCTGGGGGCGGCTTCAAGGCTGCAATTACCTTCGACTTGGGCGGTAGCTACTTGCTGTCTCAGGCAGGGCCGCGCCGGGGTTAAGGCGAGACGGTAGGATGCGGTCATCCCGTTGACGTTTACAGTCACTCCTGCAAAGATAGCTAAGGGCTCTGCGGCGCTCAGGCTGAATTGGGTAGCGGCCGTGCCGGGGCCGAAAACGACACCGAGCAAATAGTCCCCTGTTAGCAACAGAATCGCCCCATCATCCGTTTCAATGAGGGCAAAGGCGGTTGCCGCCGTTTCGGCATGGTGCTGGCCGGGGCACAGCAGCGCCGCCAGGGTGCCGGCCGTTTCACCACGATCCAGGGTCCGGGGCGCCGCGACCGAGGTGACTAGGTCGTCGGCGATTACTTGGTAGGCTGGGTAGAAATGGCAATTGCGATACTGGGCGGGGCCGCTGCCCAGCAAACGTAGCCCTAGGCGGTCGTCTATATTGAGCCATGCCGGAGCGTCCAGTTTGTCAATGATATCGTCTTTGGGGCTTTGGCCGATCCAACCGCGGTAGGTGGTGGCGCCAGCGCTGCTGTAGAGCACTCGCTGGCCGCGACAGCCGTTGTTGAGGAGGGGGAACTTTTCGTTGGTGATGCGCAAGAATCCCTGTTCCAAAGAGGTCAGGGTGCAGGGCCGCTGGGCCCATAGCCGTTCCCAGGACAGAACCCGTCCGTCGGGCAGGCTGGCAAGGAGAATCTCTTGGCGGAGGGTGCCCTGACAGCGATCCAGGGCAATGGCCGCGGCGAATAGGTCCTCTCTTTCATCAACGTGCAGGCTGTGCAGTTTTTGGCTGTCGGGGCAGCCGCTGACTTCGGGGCGGGCCAGCCAGCAGTCCCGCGCCGGTGCAATAGTATAAATACCTTCTTGGGTCAACGGCAGCGCCATAATGCTGTTGCGCCAGGACAGGGAGGTCTGTCCGCGCCGGTGCCGGTGGTGGATAAAACCGGCATGGGGAAAGTGACGCACACCGGCCAGACGTGTCGTTAATTGCGACTCGTTGACCGGTTGGGCGCCGGGGCCGAATAAGCGATGGAACAAATACAAATGGGCCACTTCGCTAATGCTGGCCTCCCGCAGTACGGTGGCCCGGTCGCGCTCGCGCGCTTGGGCCGCGACCTGGGGGTCTACCAGACGGCCGTCGTTGCCGGTTTGGCGCAATTCGGCCAGGCGCAGCCCGCGCCGCTGCAGGGCCGCGGCTTCGCCATCGTCAAATAGCACGGAAGCGACGGCGTGGACGGTTTCGTTGCCTACAGCGGGCAAGTAGGGCCAATCCATGCCCTGCGGAGAGTGGGCATAACCGCCATCGTCGGTGGCGATCTTGAGGTTGTCGTAGACCGCCTGTCGGTTCCACAATAGCTGGTCCGGCAGATCGCGTTGCCAAAGACGCAAGAGATTGCCGATATACAGGGTGAACTTGACGCCGGCCGCTGTATAGCTGGGGTGGACCATGCGGTGGTTCTCGGCCCAATAGTCGGGCAGGCAGGTGATTGTCTTGCCGGTGTGACGGACTACAGTGCTACTGTCTAAGGGGCCACCGTTTTGGGCATCTTGCGGGGCGGCACAGGTAGAAAACATCCAACCCCGGCTGTGGGCTTCCCAGGCGTCGGCCTGTGGGTGGCCCTGCAAAAACAAGTGGGCCCCGGTTAGGCCCCAGGCCGTCCAGCCGTTTTCCTCCATCTGGGTATCGAGGTAGACACCGCTGCGGGGCGCCATTTCGCCAAAACGGGCCAGGTAATCGGCCTGTACCTTGGCCACCATTCCTAGCGTTTCTGTATCGACCCGATTCCCCAGCAGCAGACAGGCGGCGGCCAACAGCGCTGTAGTGCGGCCGCACTGACTTTCTTTGAAGAACCCTGCCCCTCGCTCACCCCATTTGGCATTGAAATTGCGCGGGTCGCCTAGGCCTTGCGGCGGCCGTACGCATTCGCTGGGTCCTGTATCGTGGGTAAAACACAAATAGCGGATGGCCGCCAGGGACATCTCCTGTAGTTGATCCCGGGAGACGCCGGTAGCGGTTGTATCGAAGGTCGGCGCGCTGGCGGCGACGGCCAGGGCAAAGGCCGGCCCCACGGTTTCAAGGCCGTACCAGTGGGCGCCGCCGAGGAAGTGGCCGCTGCGCGGGCGCAGCGGCCACGGTTCGAACAGTTCGATACCCACCGGCAGCCAGCTTTCGAGCATGCGCAGGTAGCGCCGGGACAGCTCGTTTTCTTGGTCCGGCAGGTCTGGGGGGCGAGCGCTGATATAGTGGGAAGCGGGAATCATAAAGGGCGACATTCAAGGATTGTGGTCAACTGGACGAAGTCTTTAATTCCTGGGGAGTTATTACCGCAATACGACCGGGAGGGGCCACCCTGTGGCAGGCCCAGGTCGGCCTCGAAGCCGGTGTGCAGCGATTTCAGGAGAATATAATATGGCCCCTTTAATGTACCTATCCGTCTTCGATAACAGTCCCCGTGATCTGTTGCTCTGCGGCGTGCCCTTGCCGCAAGGCCAGGTCGAGGCGGGCAGTGGTTTTGTGCTCCAAGACGAAGACCGAGACCCCCTCCTTCTATGGTGGGCAGAGCGGGCTTATTGGGCCGACGGCAGCGTCAAATGGATTTTCATCCATGCCCGATTAAAAGGAGACGAGCAGCGTTTGTCGTTGCATGCGGACAGAGCCGATTGTCCAGGATTGGCATTAACCGCTGATGGGGTGGATGTGGACGGCGCCCGGCTGCAATGCACCGATATGGGCTGGCGTTTTAGCGTCGGCCGAGAAAGCGTTGAAATCCAATTCGGCACGATGCGCGCCAGCGGCGTCCAGGCCAGCACGGCGCCTTTTGCCTTAAGCCTGCTGGAAGCCAGTCCAATTGCGCCGCTCGTGCGCTGGCGGCAGGAAAGCGGTGCCGGGGTATATACCGATAATACGATGCGCCTCGACGCGGCGCGGGGACAAATCTATTGGCAACAGCGCCTGTCGTTTGCCCACGAGGGAGTATGCCAATTGGAGGAATTGGGCGCCGCAGCGCAATTTTCCGGGGGCGGCGAGGGCTGGCATTTTGCCGCCGGGGCCCAAGAGCATCTGCAGGTGTTGCGACCGGGCCGTTTTTCGCTGGATGGGGCCAGCGAACAAGAGGGGCACCCGTTGGCGCTGGTGACCAGGGGTGCCTGCTCGCTTGTATTGGAAAAAGCGTGGCAGCGCGCCCCTTTTTCTTTGGCGGCGGCCGGGGCTAGGGTGGACATCGGTTTCTATCCCCAAGAGGCGGATGCCTTGCCGGTGCATTCGGGCACCAGTTTCCGCCATGCCGTACGGCTGGGTTTGCAGGGCGTCAACGCGTCGCTGGTGGGCTGGTCCCTGGACGCCGAAATGGCCTGCGCCAGCGGCGCCTTTGGGCCGCTGATGGCGCAAAACGAGCGCACGCGCCGTCTTTTCCCCGGCTACGAGCAGGCCATGCGGGCCGGGCTCGACGGGGCGCGCTTGAGTCGGCTGGACAAAGAACGCGGTCAGGAGACCGGTCCGGCGGCGGCTTTGCAGGATGAGGCTGGCCAGGACGAGGAATACTTTGGTTTGCAGCATTACGGCGATTGGCCGATGGCGCTGGGGGCCTACAAAGGCGAGCGCCGGATGTATGCCGACAACGAGTACGATACGCCCTATGCCTTCTTTTTGCAGTTTGTCCGCAGCGGCCAGGTAGCGTATTTGGAAGTGGCCTACCATGCGGCGGTGCATATGGCCGATATCGACTGCCAGTGCACCGACGGCGATATGCACTACCACGGCTACTACGAACGGGCCGAGGATCACGGGGCGCACCGCAGTTTGGGCGGCGACTTGGGGCATTATTGGACCGACGGGCTGGCGCTAAACTATCTGCTTTGCGGCGATTGGTGGAGTTGGCAGGCGGCCCAGGCCCAGGGGCGCTATCTGCTGGGGGTATTCGCCGGCGCTGGCGACGAGGCCATCCGGCGCCATTTCCTCGGCTGCGAACGCACGGTGGGCTGGCCGCTGACGGCGCTGTGCGGGGTCGCCGAGGTCGCTGCCGATGGGGCAATTATGGGCAAGATGGCGCAGATGGTCGGGTTTTTGGCGCGCTTCAGTGCCGACCCTGACCGCGAGGTGGAAGAGATCACCGATATCGGTGGTGAACCGCTACAATGGTGGCGGATTGGTCTGGAGGACGGTTCCAAGCCTTTTATGTTGGGCGTGGTCCTGGAAGGGTTAGAACGCTACCACCGTCTGACCCAGGATCCGGCCGCCGCCGAAGCGGCAGTCAATATCAGCCGTTTTCTGGTAGAGGTGATGTGGGTTGAAGGGATCGAAGCCTTTATTTACGAGTGGAACGCTTTTAACCGCAGCCACCGCGAGGATGTCTACCCGCATTATATCAATATGATGGTGGCGCCCGGTCTGGCTTTTGCCTACGAGCTGACGGGGGAGGAACGCTTCCGCCAAGTGGCCACGCGCGCCTTTCACGCGGCCTTGTGGACTCTTTTTGCGCCGGGTGGAGGTAAGGAGATTGGCATGGTGGGGCGGACCTCGGCGCTGATGGTGGGGCGTCTGCACGAGTGGAAACAGCGCCAGGACAGCCGGCGGGACGAGGGGCTCTCCGCCTCCAACGGCGTAGCGTTTTCTTTTTCGGGGTCGGCGCAAGGCCTGGAAGAGGTGTTAGCACGGCGCCGTGGGGAACCGACCTATCGCGAGGGGGCGCTGTATTCGGCTGGAGATAGCTTTGCGGTATACGGTTTTAAGGAGCCGGCGGCCAGCGAAAAAGGCGAAATCGCGTTTTCTTTCGTGCCCGAATGGGATTGTCCGCCGCATCCCGGTCCGGTAGCCCAGCGGGCTTATGTTCACCTGAGCGATAGGCCGTTCACCCGTTCGTGCGTCAGCGTCATCAGTTTCTATACCGGGCTGCACGTGCGTTTCTACGACGCCGACCGACATTATATAGAAGTGCTGGAAGCCGATATCCAAGCGTGGAGGAAGGGCGTGCCGGTGCAGGTCCGCCTTGTCTGGGAAGCCCTGGGAGAGGCGGTCTTATGGATCGACGGCCAAGAGCGGGACCGCCGCACGCTGGGACGCCGTATCTCGGGGGCTTTTAAGCGCTTGCACCTGGGGCATCGGCCGGGCAATTGGCGCGCCGACGGCTGGATAGACGATGTGGTGTTGAGCTTGGGGTAATTGGGCGGTAGAAAGCGGGGGCTTTATTGGCTAAGGCTGGCCGAATTGAGCTATACAGGGCTAGTCTGCGTTTGCCTTGCCCGCCTGCTGCGGCCGGGACGCGGCCTTCCAGCCTGGTCAGCGGACCCGGTCCATTGCGCAGGGGGATCGGGGACCCTACCTTTGCAAAAACTTCCGCGCCGGCCCAGCGTAGGCGCACCTGTAAAGCACCGTTGCCGCCTTCGACAAAAGAATCCTCCAGGGTCCCCTGGAGGCCCGAAGAGTGAAAACTGACGGTCATCCGCACACGTCGGCACCGGCTTCCAACCCCTAAGGTATAAGGCAGGTCGTTGATCTGCGAAAGGAAAGCCCGATAATGAGGAAATTTTTGATTATTGTATCCACGCTCGCCATACTGCCGAGATTTGGTTATGCGGAGCAGGCCCAGTGGCCGGCCCTACGGGGGCCCAATTTGAACGGGCTGGTCGACCAAGGCAATCCGCCCGTCAAGTGGAGTGAGAACGAGAATATCCGCTGGAAAACGGCCATTCCCGGTACCGGTCACGCCTCGCCGATACTTTGGGGCGAATATCTCTATGTGCAGACGGCTGTAGAGAGCTCGGCGGGTGGCCTTTTCAGTGATCCGACGTATCAGTTTAAATTGTTGGCCGTCCACAGAAATACTGGAGAGATCGCCTGGGAAAAGATTGCCCGGCAAGCACCGCCGGTTGAAGAGTCCCATCATAAGACGGCGTCGTTTGCCTCTAATTCGGGGATTGCCGACGGCCAATACCTGTACGCGTTTTTCGGCTCGCAAGGCCTGTACTGTTTTGACCTGGAGGGTAACCTGAAATGGGAAAAAGACCTGGGCGATATGACCACTCGGAACAGTTTTGGCGAAGGCAGCTCACCGGCTATTCAGGGGGATGTCCTGGTGGTCAATTGGGACCACGAAGGCGATTCGTTTATTGTCGCCCTCGACAAGCGGTCCGGTAAAGAGCTTTGGCGCCAGCAACGCGACGAACCGACTTCCTGGTCGACGCCGCTCGTCGTCGAATTTGACGGCGTGCACCAGGTAATCGTCAGTGCCTCGGGCAAGACCAGAAGTTACGATCTGAAAACAGGGGAAGTGATTTGGCAGTGTGCCGGGTTGGGGACCAATGTCATTCCAACCCCGATTTATCGCGACGGCGTGGTCTATGTGGCCAGCGGTCACCGGAGCCCGGCCATGCAGGCGATTAAATTGGCCGGCGCAAAGGGGGATATCACCGGTACCGCCGCCGTCCTGTGGTCCATCGACCAGAATACCCCTTATGTTGCATCGCCTCTGCTCTACGGCGACCGGCTGTTTATGACCAAGAATCGCAATGCGATCCTGTCTTGTTACGATCCGGCCACCGGCAATATGGTATATGGCCCCCAACGACTCGAGGGCATGGGACCCATCTATTCACCGTTGGTGGGTGTCCAGGGCCGCATCTATATCTCCGATTTGGATGGGTCTACGCTGGTGGTTAAAAATTCGGCAAAGTTCGAAGTCCTGGCAAAGAATGTGTTGGATGAAGGAACGGGCGCTTCGTTGGTTGTGGCCGGGGATGTGATTTATCTGCGGGGCGATCAGCATCTTTATTGCATTGCTGCGGATTAGGTATCTGCCACGGCTTCAGACGCTGATTATGTCTGCCACCCGGCGATTCGATATTATGTTCCGATACGCGCATAAGTTTCCCTTGTGCAGTATCACTAACTAATACCATCGTAAAGGGTAAGGCGTTTCCAATAAAAAAGTCGTTCCATAGGGGCGGTTGGGTTATCTTGGGTTCCCCCAACCAGGAGAATCGCCCATGGGACTGAGTGAAGCCGAGAAAGTTACCTATATCGAAACGGCACAGGTGCTCAAAGGCAGCGACCGTCGGCAGTTTATGGCCCGGGTGGTCAAGAGTCTGGGTCCGGGAGGGCAGCGTCGGGCCGAAGCGGTGCTGGGTTGGAATCGCCAGACCATCCGCAAAGGGATGCACGAATTGGAGAGCGGCCTTCGGTGCGTGGACGCCTATTGGGCCCGAGGACGCAAACCGGCCGAAGCCCATCTGCCCCACCTGCTGGAAGATATTCAAGCGATTGCGGGGGGGCAAAGCCAAACCGATCCGACCTTTGAGACCACCCGGCTGTATACGCGCTTGAGTGCGGCCCAGGTCCGCCAGCAACTTATCGAGCAGAAAGGCTACCGGGAGGAGAGCTTGCCGACGGAAGAAACGATCCGGGTGAAACTCAATCACTTGGGCTACCACTTACGCAAGGTGCGCAAGAGCCAGCCGAAAAAAAGATCCCCCAAACCGATGCCATCTTCGATCAGTTAGCCCAGATCCATGCCGAAGCGGCCCAGGATGAGACGGTATTACGCCTGTCATTGGATGCCAAAGCCACCGTGTTGATTGGCCCCTTTTCGAGAGGCGGAAAAGCACGCTTCGAGGTGGCGGCCGCCGATCACGATTTTCACCCAGAGGAGAAGCTAACGCCCTTTGGGATCTTCCTGCCTGATAAGGATGAGCTGAGTCTGTATTTCACCCCCTCTCGGGTGACCAGTGACTTCATCGTGGATTGCCTGGAGGACTTCTGGCGGAAAAATCGGGCGCGCTTCCCCCAGGTCGAAACCTTACTGATCAACCTGGACAATGGACCGGAGAATCACAGTCGGCGCACCCAATTCATGAAGCGGCTCATCGACTTGGTGGATGCCTTTGAGATGACGATTAAGTTGGCCTATTACCCGCCCTATCACAGTAAATACAATCCGATCGAACGGGTCTGGGGAATCCTGGAACAGCACTGGAATGGGCAACTGCTGGATCGAATCGATACGGTCCTCAACTGGGCGCAAACCATGACCTGGAACGGCCAGCATCCGATCGTCCAGTGGGTCGAGAAAACCTATCAGACCGGCCAACGTTTAACCCACAAAGCTATGGCGGCGTTGGAACGGCGATGGGTCCGGTGTCCGGCCTTACCCAAGTGGTTTGTCCACATGGAACCCACGCCGACTTGATGCGGAGTGCTTATTTTTCTGGAAACGCCTAAGTGGATGTTTTCTACCCCGGGTCCGCGGTGGGAAAATAAAGCTTAGGTCTTTGTCCGTATCGCCGCCAAATCGCCTATCCCCGACGTCCGGACGGCTCGGCACTGTATCTGTTTCGCCGCCTTTTCATCGTCGCTGCTGCCTCCGGTTAGGCGGGCTTGGGCCAGATCGGATCACCGACACTATACCTATAAGGACACCGTGCTAATGACCAGTGATATTGAATATTTGCAAAATTTGGATAATCCCGAAGACGACGAATACACCCGTTCCCTGATCGATCTGATCGAGGTGGGTACCCTCGATTTGGAATTGGCCGCTTTCCTGGTTGCCCAGGTCCGGGGGGGGGCTTCCTTTATCACCGGTTCGGGGCCCGGGGGTATCGGCAAGACGACGACTATGCATACGCTGCTTGGTTTTGTACCGGGCGACTTGCCTTTTATCACGGCGCTGCCCGGAGAAACCGCCGCAATCGGTGGACCCCGATCCTGCGTTATTTCCAACGAATTGAGCGACCATCCGCCGCCCACCTATTTGTGGGGGGACGACCTGCGTGCTTTTTTGGCTTTGGGGGCGGCCGGGCATATTCTGGTGAGCAATGTCCACGCCGATAACCTGGAGGAGATCCACGGCCAGATCGTCGGTGAAAACGGGGTTCCCCAAGAGCAGTTTAGTGCCATTAATCTGCTCGTCTTCATTTGTTTGGAAGGGGGCAACCCCCCCGAAAGGCGCATTAAGGATACGACCACGCGCCGCATTATCAACAAGATCTATTACAGCGACGGCCAACAGCCCCACCGGCTTATCTACGAGCCCGCTACGGGCCTGTCGGACCAGGCTCCGCGCAATGAGGAAGAGGAGCAGAATTGCCGCGCTTTCTTGGCCGAAATGGTCGCCGGCAAGGTGCGCCGCCTGTCCCAGGTGCGGCAGCGCTTTTTACAGTGGAACGGGGCCTGAGGCCAATTCCAAAAAGGAGTTCTACATCCGTTGTCGAAGATTGACGGCTCTGCTTTCTATTTATAATAGGAGGGGATCATGGAACGAAAAACGGCCGCTGATTACGATCAGCAAGTGCTCGATTTGTACGACCGCTATGTCCACGGCGATATTGGCCGCCGGCAATTTCTCGACCGCGCCGCCCGTTTTACTGTAGGGGGGCTGACCGCCGCCGCGCTGTTGGACAGCCTTAGCCCGAAGTACGCCTTGGCCCAGCAGGTGGCCCCCGACGACGAGCGCATTGCCACGGAGTACGTCGCCTATCCCTCACCGCAGGGATACGATAAGACGCGTGGGGCTCTGGTCCGGCCGCTAGCCGCCTCTGGAGAGGGGGAAGAGAAAGGCAAAATGCCCGGTGTCCTGGTCATCCACGAGAACCGCGGCCTGAACCCCTATGTCGAAGACGTCGCCCGCCGCGTGGCTACAGCCGGTTTTTTGGCCCTGGCCCCGGATGCGCTGACGCCGTTGGGCGGCTACCCCGGCAACGACGATGAAGGCCGGGCCATGCAGAGAAAGCTCGATCGAGACAAGATAACCGAGGACTTCGCCGCCGCCGCCCGCTATCTGCACGGGCACCCCTCCTGTAACGGCCGGGTCGGTGTCGTCGGCTTCTGCTTTGGCGGCGGGATGTCGAATACGCTGGCGGTGCGCTTGCCCGAAATTATTTCGGCGGCGGTGCCCTTTTACGGCCGCCAGCCGGCGCTGGAGGATGTGCCCAAGATCAAGGCCCAACTGCTCATCCACTACGCCGAACACGACGAGCGCATCAACGCCGGTGGGCCGGCCTACGAGGCCGCCCTGAAAAAAGCCGGTATCGGCTATACGGTGCATATGTACCCTGGAGCCAACCACGGTTTCCACAACGATACGACGCCGCGCTACGACGACGAGGCGGCCAAATTGGCCTGGAAACGGACGATTGATTTTTTCAATAAAACCCTGAAGGGCTGAAAGATTGGACTTTAACCAGCGGCCTGCCCGGCTGTGCCGTAGGCTGCAAGGAGAAATACTGTTCTTGAACCGTTCTATCCACGTTTGTCCCGTTTTGATTGTATGCAGTGCCCTGATATGGGGGCTTTCGATTGTTGTTTCTTTTGCTGATACCACTCCAGAGACGCGTCGGGCAACAGCGTTGCGGATCGCTTCGCCGGGGGCTCAGGCCGTAGAGATACAGGGCGTTCTTGCAGCGCCCGAAATCGACGGTCGCCTCGACGACCCGGTCTGGCAAGGGGGCCCATCGACGTCCAATTTTTTGCAGTTGGACCCGGTTGAAGGGGCGGCGGCCAGCGAAGAGACCATTGTCCGTATCGCCTACGACGAAACGGGGCTCTACATCGGCATCCGCTGTTACGACAGCGACCCGCAGGGCATTGTCTCGCGGCTGACCCGGCGCGACGGCGAGACCGAAGCCGACTGGGTATCGATCAGCCTCGATCCGCATCTCGACCGTCAGACCGGGCGGTTTTTCACCGTCTACGCTTCGGGCTCGGTGATCGACGGCGTCTATGCCGACGACAGGAGCCAGGACGACACCTGGGACGGCGTCTGGGAAGCGGCCGCTTCGGTCGATGCACAAGGCTGGAGCGCCGAATTGCACATTCCCTATGCTGTATTGCGCTTTAGTCGGCAGGAAGAATACGTCTGGGGCCTCAATATCGAGCGCCATATCAGCCGCAAGCAAGAGCGTACCCACTGGAATCTGATGCGCAAAGAAAGCCCCGGTCTGGTCTCCCAATTCGGCTATCTGGAGGGCATTCGTGGTATAAACCCGCCCCTGCCGCTGGAATATCTGCCCTATGCGATGGGGCGCACTATCGTCGACGGCGGGACGGATTATTTTGGCAACGCCGGGCTCGATTTCCGCTACGGCGTCTCTTCGAGCCTGTCGCTCAACGCCACTGTCAATCCCGATTTTGGCCAGGTTGAGGCCGATCCGGCCCAGCTTAATTTGACCGCCTTTGAGGAGTTTTTCGATGAGCAGCGCCCTTTTTTCGTCGAGGGCGCATCGATTTTCCAGACCGGTGATTACAATCTCTTTTACTCGCGGCGCATTGGCCGCCAGCCGGGCTATGTGGCGTTGCCCCAAGGGGCTCAGGAGCACGACCGGCCTGAAGCCACGACCATCTTGGGGGCCGTCAAACTCACTGGCAAGACCCAGGGGAAAACCGCTTTTGGCCTGCTCCAGGCCGTTACCGCCCCCGAATACGCCGATATCTCTCTAGGCGCCGAAAAGGACGAATTTCGGGTTGAACCGCTGACCAATTATCTGGTCGGGCGGGTGCGCCAGGATGTGCTCGACGGGACCTCGGGCGTGGGACTGTTTGCCAGCAGCGTCCATCGTCGCGACGGGGCTAGCGCCTATGTCGGGGCGGCGGATTGGGATCTGCGTTTCCACGAGGATAGGTATGCGGTTACCGGCTCCCTGGTGGCCAGCCGCGCCGGGGCGCCGGAGGAACGCAACAGCGGTTATATCGCCCATCTGGAATTTGACAAGCGCGGCGGTTCGGTGGAGTCCGAGGTGGGTTTCGTGGCCTTGTCCCGCGATATCGATATCAACGATTTGGGCTTTTTGCGTCGGGGCGACCTGCTGCAGAGTTGGGGGCAGGTACAGTTTTTTCGTTATACGCCGATAGGTCCGTTGCGGGAATTCGATATGCGTCTGGAGGGCGAAGTCGAGTGGAATTACGACCGTCTGCTGTTGAACCACAGTTACAACCTGTCCAATTGGAGCGATCTGCACAATTACTGGCGGATCCACCTGCACTTCGGCCGCGAATTGGCCGCCCATGACGACGACGATGTGCGGCGCGGCGGGCCTATTATCAAACGCTTGGCCGAAACCTGGATGCACGCCCGCATTGAGACCGACCCACGCAAGGCACTCAGCTTTTATATCCATCCCGACTGGCGCCAGCACGATGGCGGCGATTCGTATGTGCGTGGTTTGCGCACAGGGGTGGAATGGCGGCCTTTACCCAGCATGCAGTTTTCCATGGAACCCCGCTACGAGCGTCGGGTCACCGATGCCCAGTGGGTAGACGCGATAGCCGACGACAACGGCCTGCACTTTGTCTACGGCGAGCTGGAGAGCCGCACCCTGGATTTGACCACGCGGGCCGAGTTGAACTTTGCCCCGGGGTTGAGTTTGGAACTGTATCTGCAGCCTTTTATCGCTATTGGTGATTTTGGCCATTTTAAAGAACTGAACGAGCCGGAGACCTATAGGTTCAGTCCCTATGCACTGAACGAGAACCGCGATTTTCATCGCCGCTCGCTCAAGAGCAACTTGGTGTTGCGCTGGGAGTTTTCGCCCGGCAGTACGCTGTTTGTGGTCTGGTCGCAGTCGCGCAGTGAGCAGTTGGACGATCCGCGGGACCGGGATTTGGACTTTCGTCCTTTGAGCCGAATCGGCAGCGCGTTTGCCGACGAGGGCAATAATGTATTGCTGATGAAGGCCAGCTATTGGATTGGGGGGTAAATCCTCTGCAGGCGACAGAAATACCCATGTAAGCCAACTCTGTGGACAAAAAATTATGCATATCTTAGTTACTGGAGGTACGGGTACGGTCGGTCGACTTACCGTGGAGCGCCTGGTGCGCAGTGGTCACAAGGTCCGCGTCATTGGCCTGGACGAAGGCTTGGAAATTGCCGGGGCCGACTATAGGACCTGCGATATCAACGACTTTGACGCCCTCTGCCAGCAGGTAAAAGATATTGAGGTCATTGTCCACCTGGCGGCCATCCCCCATCCCAGTGGCGGGACAGCCGAGCAGATCTTCCAGGTCAATTGCAGCGGCACCTTCAACGTCTATCAGGCCGCCGCCGTAGAGGGTATCAAGCGGGTGGTCAGTGCTTCGTCGATCAATGCTTTGGGGTTTAATTTTGGCGTCGTGCCCTTCCAGCTGTCGTACTTTCCCATTGACGAGCAACATCCCACCCAGACGACGGATGTCTATTCGCTGTCCAAAGGCATACTGGAAGATACGGCGGAGTACTTCTGGCGTCGCGACGGTATCTCGGGCGTTTGCCTGCGGTTGCCCGGTGTCTTCGACCCGGAAAACAACGCCCGGCGGCGCTTTGCCAACAGGGGCCAACAGATGGCCGAATTGATGGCTCTGCCGCAAGACCAACAAGCCGAACAGGTGCGGGCAATTTGGGCTCAATGCGAGCAGATGCGGCAACAGCGCGTCGCCGAAAAACCGCGTCCCAATTGGCGCAACCAGTCCCCCACCCCCGAGCAAGAGCAGGCTTTTGCGCAACGGCGCATGGTCATGGGGGCGACCAATTTTTGGACTGGTATTCACGCCGGGGATTCGGCCCAGGCTTTTGAGAAGGGGCTGTTAGCCGATTACGAAGGGGCACATCCGCTGTTTATCACCCAGACCGAAAACCGCGCCGGAGTCGACAGCGAAGCGCTGTTGCGGCTGTTTTTCCCCGAAGTTACAAAGCGCACCCGCCCGCTGTCTGGTCGCCAATCCCTGGTGAGTATTGAACGGGCCGAGAAATTGATTGGGTTTAAGCCCGAACACGATCTGGGCTGAGAAGCCGGGCCTACCCCGGGCCCTGGTCCGAGTCGACTTCCGCCAACTTCCTGAATACTGGCTGTGTAGCCAGCAGAATGAGTACGGCCAGGATCATGATGCAGGGGCCAATGGCAATCCCTAAGCGGATATCGCCGACCAGGGCCGCCATGGCGCCGGTCCACAAGCCGCCGAGCGTACCCAGAGTAAAGCCGGTCGAAACCACGCCCATTACCCGCCCGCGCACCGCTTCGGGAGTGCGCGACTGCAGGGCGAAAAGATTGGAATTGGACGACAGCCCGTTGCCCAGGTGGGCCAGGGCGGCCAAGAGCAGTACGGCGACAAAAGAAGAGACCGACGATAGAGTGACCACCGACCCGTAAAAAAGCAGTGCTGCCAGGGCGATCTGCCAGCCCAAAAAGCGTCCTGGCCGGAGCCGCCCCGAGAGCAAGGTGCCCAAGGTGGCGCCCGTGCCCGCAGCGGTGAATACGTAGCCGACTTGGCGGTCGCCCAAAGAGAATTCGGCGACAAAGGCCGGCAGCATTTGTAACCAGCCAAAGACCAGCAGAAAGTTGGCTGTGGCCAGACCGCACAGAACTAGAAAGAGCTTGTGGGCGCGGACAAAGGCGAAACCGACGCGAAAATCTTGCAACGGGTGCCGGTCCCCAGCAGCCTCGACGCGCCTGGGCGGCAGGAAAAGGGCGATGATTGCCGTGGCGGCCCAGCACAGGGCGGCTACGGCAAAAGCGGCGGCCAGACCTAGCGTTGCGACGATAAGACCTGAGAGAGTGGGGCCGATGATGGAGGCGGCGGACATGGCGACGCCGTTGAGGGCGACGGCCCGCTTGATGGGGGCTCCGCTGCTGAGGGTAGGAAAATAGGCCTGGGTCACGGGGACGTTGACCCCGAAGACCAGGCCCATCAGGGCGGCGAGCAGGTAGGTCGAGAGGATATTGAGGGCGTCGAAATAGGCTAGCAGAGCCAAGGCGGTTACGGCCGCGGCGGCCAGGGTGGAATTGGCCATCCAAACCTTGCGGGTATCGTAGCGGTCGGCCAACACACCGCCCAACACATTGCACAGTACGGCGGGCAGGGCGCCGACGGCGGAGATGACGCCCAGGTCAAGGGGCGAGCTGGTGAGGCGGTAGACGAGAATGCCCAGGGCGATGAATTGGACGCGATAGCCGATATTGGCGCTGAGGGCGGCGCACAGATACAGGCGAAAGTTGGGCAAAGCCAGGGGCGAGGACGGCACGTAGGTAATTTCTGTTGGCGGGGCGGTGGTGGACTCTTGTCCAAGATGGGGTGGAGACCGGCGCAGGGCAAGGACGTTCCGTCAAACCACAAACAAATAATGAACGGCTCTAACGGATAGATAGCGCAATTGACGATGCGGCCTTCATCTTTTTTCAATGCCTTTCGGTTTATGCGCGGCAATATTCTCGTGCTTTCCATATCGGGCAGTCTTGGGATGTTCTGCCGCAATATGGTATTTCCCTATACCCCGCTCTTTATACTTTCGCTGGGCGGCCAACCAGCGGAAATAGGTTTTATCTACGCGCTGGCGCCGCTGGGTGGACTGATCGCTTTTCCCATTGCCGGCTATCTGGCCGACCGCGCCGACCGCGCCAAAATTATTGCCTATACGGGCTTTTTCTCCAGTGCGGTCTATGTGCTCTATATTGTCGCGCAAAGCTGGCATTGGTTGGCCCTGGCCCGCTTATTGTTGGGCTTTGCCATTCTGCAGCATCCAGCCACCTCCGCTATCGTCGCCGATTCACTGACCTCTAAGAATCGGGGCCGTGGCATGGCGACTATGACGACTCTGTCCGGGGGCTTGGCCATGCTGGCGCCGCTGGTAGCCGGCTTTACGCTGGACGCCTATGGCATAGATGTCGGTATGCGCGTCCTCTTCGCTATTATGGCGGTCCTTACCTCGGTGGGGGCAACGATAAACCTCTTTTTTATTAAAAGTGACGGGGCGCAGAAGAATGAGCCTATAGAGATTTCCCAGATAGCCCGGTCCCTCAAACAGGCCTATACCGGTATACCGTCCCTGCTCAAAAGTTTCCCGCCTTCGCTCAGAGCCCTGGGCTTGATTGTTATTCTCGGCTTTATGGCCAATGGTATTGCCAGTCCTTTCTGGGTGGTCTACGCCCAGGATCAGATTGGGCTTTCGGCGGCTCAGTGGGGCTTGGTGCTGTTAATCGAAGCCGTCCTGGGCAACGCCATTAGAATTCCCGCGGGTTTCCTGGCCGATCGTTATGCCCGGGGTCGCATCCTCTTTGCCGCGCTATTGTTGTGCTGTGCGGTCGGGCCGTTGTTCCTCTTTGCCAATACGCTGGTGCACGTGGTGGCGATACGTTGTCTAATCGCCGTATCTATGGCCTTTTTCAGTCCGGCCTCCAGCGCCCTCTTTGCCGATGCCATCCCCAGAGAAATACGCGGTCGGGCGATGGCGGCCATTGGCCGGGGCAATGTTAGAATTGGCGCTGCATCGGGCGGTACGGGAGGGCCCGGCGTCGGCTTCCTAACCATTCTTCCGTTGATGGCCGCATCGTTTGCTGGAGGGTTGCTGTATCAGTGGAACAGCACGATTCCCTGGATCATATTATTCGCCATAACCGCTATCACTGTTATACTCACGGCTTTGTTCGTCCGTGATCCGAGAACTCTTCAGGGCAACCAGGAAGAGGGCTCTAAAGGATAAGGGTAGGCATGGCAATCCGATGTCTTTGCCGGTGGACTGCTCGGGGTGGTCTGTGTCTATTTGAGAATCTGCTGTTTTGCATTGCGGCTAAGTTGGGCGCTATCGTCCAGATGCGCCGCTGCGGTTGGTTCCTGGCGCTATAGGGTATATTTTATAGCACTATCTACAGGCAGTCCATTTTTAACACCTGCACGGTATTGCCAACAAGTCGTCTCTTCTATTCGGAAAGAATTGCTCATGTCCAAGCCCAACGTCGTCGTGGTCGGCTATGGTTTTGCCGGCCGTTGTTTCCACGCCTATCTGGTCGGCCTAGCCGAGGGCCTCAATCTGTACGGTGTTGTCACCTCGCGGGAAGAGGCACGACAGCAAGTTCGGGAGGATCTGGGGGTGGAGGTTTTTGCCCGTTTTGAGGATGCCCTGGCCGACCCTCAGGTCGATCTCGTCGTTTTGGCCACGCCCAACGACGTGCACGCCCCGCAGGCGATCCAGGCGCTGGAGGCCGGCAAGCACGTGGTCACCGATAAGCCTATGTGTTTGTCCTTGGCAGAGGCCGACGCCATGATTGCCGCGTCTCAGCGCTGTGATCGGTTGTTGAGTGTTTTCCAGAATCGCCGTTGGGATGGCGATTTCCTCACTGTTGGCAATGTTCTGCAAGAAGGGCGCCTGGGGCGGGCGTTCCATTTGAGCTTGGCCTGGGGCCAGTACGGCCAGCCGGGTTCCTGGCGCGGTCGGCGGGCTCAGGGCGGCGGTAAATTCATGGACTTGGGGGCCCATCTTATCGACCAGGCCCTGCAATTGGTGCCGGCCCCAGTCGAGCGGGTATACGCCCGCTTTTTTAACCAGGGCTGGGATACGGATGTCGAGGACCATGCCCACTGCGTCATTAGCTTTGCCAACGGCGTTGAGGCGTATATCGATACCTCTTCGCTGGCGCGTATACCCCAGCCCCGCTGGTATGTTTTGGGGACTGAAGGGGCGCTGGTCAAGGAAGGGGTGGATCCGCAGGAAAAGGCGATGATTGCCGGCGATATTGACGCCGCCAGGGAAGAGCCGCAGCACCGGGCGCGGTTGGCCTTGGCAAAGGACAAGGACGAACAGATTCTGGAGACGGTGCCGGGACGTTGGCGCTCGTTTTACGAAAATATCGCCCTGGCCGTAGCCGACCGCTCGCAGTTGGCGGTGACGCCCCAGAGCGTGCGCCAGGTGATGGTGGTTATTGAGGCGGCGCGTCAGTCGGCGGCCCGGGGCCAGGCTGTTACTCCTGCCGAGGTCGTCTCGTCTTGAAGGGATTGCGTCCCGGCAATCTGGGCAAGGAGACCAGCTTCGAGGTCCGCACCTGCGACAGCCCGCTGCCCTTGGGGCAATACGAGCAGTTGCCCAAACACCCTGTTCATCTGGTGCTGGACAATTTGCGCAGCGCGTTCAATGTGGGCTCTATTTACCGCACCGCCGATACGGCACGGCTGGCCTCGGTCTGTACCGGCGGCTACACCGCCCATCCGCCGCATCCCAAACTCGACAAAACGGCTCTGGGCACGCTCGAGTATGTGCCGACGCGGCATTTTGCCACGACGCTGGAGGCGGTCGATCACTTGCGCGACCAAGGCATGGCGGTCTGGGCTTTGGAGACCACTTCGGCCAGTCGTCCTTATACCGCGGTGGATTTTCCCCGGCCAGTCGGTCTAGTGTTGGGCAACGAAGCGTTGGGCGTGGACCGGCAGGTCCTAGAGCGCTGCGACCAGCTCGTCGAGATTCCCATGTTCGGCTTTAAGAATTCGCTCAATGTGGCGGCGGCCTGCGCCGTGGTAGTCTTTGAGATCCTGCGGCAGTGGGAAGCCACCGCCGCGGTGCCGTCGGGGCGGTCCTAAAGGCGGTCTGGGTGCTAGCAACTTGTGGCCTTTGGGTCCGGCGTCTGGGCGGACTGATAGGGCGTCAGTTCGATTTTGACCGCAGCGCCCGGATCTATCTGTACAGCGCCGGGGTAGGCGTTATCGCGGGGCTGGCGGCCGTGGCCTTCACCTACGGGCTCGAATTGACCAAATTTGTCCTGGTCGAATACCTGGCCGGTTTTCCCCAACAGCATTCGGGCGGCTATGGGGACTTTGATTTTTCCTTTCTGGGTCAACCCGTCTATGCATACCGCACCTGGCTGTTGTTGCTGCTACCGGCTCTGGGCGCAGGTATAGGGGGGTATCTGGTGTATCGCTGGGCCCCCGAAGCCGAAGGAGCCGGGGCCGCCGCCACCATTGACGCTTTTCACAACCGACGCGGTCTGGTGCGGCCGATTGTACCCCTGGTGAAAGCGCTCGCCACCATTGCGACCCTGGGGTCGGGGGGATCGGCCGGCAAGCAGGGCCCGTTGGCCCAGATCGGTGCAGGTCTGGGGAGCTGGGTGGGGACGCGATTGAAGCTGGCGGCCGACCAGCGTCGCATTCTCTTGCTGGCCGGCACCGCCGGTGGTCTGGGGGCGATATTCCGGGCCCCGTTGGGCGGTGCCATCACCAGCGTAGAGATTCTCTATCGGCGCGACTTTGAAAGCAGCGCGCTTATTCCCTGTATTATCAGCTCTATTGTCGCCTATTCGCTCTATCTGAGCATTTTCGGTTTTTCCCATGTTTTCTCCATGCCCGATTTGCGTTTTACCGATGTGCGCGAGTTGGCTTTTTACTTGCTCTTGGGTCTGTTGTGCGCGTTGGTGGGGATGGTTTACGTGCGGTTTTTCAATTATGTGCGGCGACATTTCGATGGCGTCGCGCTGCCCCGCTATATGGTGGCGGCCCTGGGCGGTCTGCTGGTGGGGGCGATCGGTCTGTTGGATGTGCGCAGTTTGGGTGGCGGTTTCTGGGTTATCCAGGAAGGGCTCGACGGTCGATTAGGGCTGCAGGCTTTTGCGGTGCTGGCGCTGTTGAAAATGATCAGCTCCAGCTGCACGGTGGGCAGCGGCGGATCCGGCGGACTCTTTGGGCCTTCGCTATTTATTGGTAGTATGCTGGGCGGGGCCGTGGGGATGGTGGGGCACCAGTATTTTCCCGATATCGTGCAGCAACCGGCCGCCTATATGGTGGTGGGGATGGCCTCTTTTTTTGCCGGGGTGGCCAATACGCCCCTGGCGGCTCTGATCATTGTCACTGAAATGACGGGTAGCTACCATCTCTTGCCGCCGCTAATGCTGGTCTGCGCGCTGGCTCTTATTTTTGCCCGCCGCTATTCCATTTACCGCAATCAGGTGGAAAACCGTTTTCACTCGCCGGCCCACGTCAAGAATTTCACCGTCGATATATTGCAAAATCTACAAGTCAGCCAGGTAATGTCCGATCTGGCGGGAAACCGCCAGGGCCTGGTGCGGAACGATCTGTCCTATTTTGATCTGCGCCAGCGCAGCCGGGCGCTGGGTCTGTTGCATTTTGTGGTCACAGATGGCCAGGGCCGGCTGCGGGGCATGCTCCGCATGGACGATCTCGATTTGCCCGAAGACGATTTTTTGCGCCCGCTGATCCTCATAGAGGATATGTTCATAGAAAATGTCGAATCCATCGAATTGGACGACGATCTGCACCAGGCGCTGCAGAAATTGCTCGACGGCGATTTCGATATCTTGCCGGTGGTGCGGCGGGGGGAGTTAAACGACGAGGTGCTGGGGTATATGAGCTATCAGGATCTTTTGGCGGCCTACCACCAGGAGGTCGGCCGTTTGGACGGGAGCGATTAGGGGGCGTCGCCGTTGGCCGCAGAGCTGGGGTGCGGAGACTGGTAGGGGTTTTTTATATATTGTTTGGCGCGCTGGTGGCTATCGTTGTGGCGCGGCAGCTTTTTGACGCGGCGGTAGCGCTCTACTGCCGCGACGCGGCGGTCCTGGGCGTCGTAGGTCATGCCCAGTAATAGGTTGGCCAGGGCGGTATAGGCCTGGTCGCGCTTTCGTTGTTGTCCGGCGCCCAGGCTGTCGGCTGCGGTCAAGGCGGTTTCGGCGCGGTCCCAGGCACCCCGAACAAAGGCGTATTTGCCCACGTAGTACAGACTTTCGATGAGGCCGTGCAGGTGGTAGCCGGGGCGGTTTTGCCGGCTGGCCGCGATATAATCCTCGAATAAAGCGGTGCCTCTTTTCCAGTGGCCCAATTCGACCAGCACCCGGGCGGTGTAGCGGTGGAATAGGGCATTCGCCGGATAACGGCCGTACAATTCCTCCAAGTAGGGCAGGGCCAGGGCGTCTTCGTCTTCAAAAACGCGGTAGATCTGTACCAGGAAGTAGGCGGCCTCGGTGCGGGCGTAGCGGCCCTCCCGGGTGACCTGGCGCAATTGGTCAATGCCTTTTTCGCGGTCGCCATCGGGCAGTAGCCACATTACCGGCCGCACGACGGAGTGGCGCTGGGGGATGACTTCGGCGAAATAGTTGTAGATGCCCTGGCCAAAGAGGATATCCTTATTGGTGGGCTCTAACTGCCGGCTTTTATCCAGCAGCGGCAGACAGCGCATGCCATCGCGCGCCGCTTTCAGGAATTGGTTCCTATCGCCGCGCAACCGGCCTCTAAAGCCAATGGCTCCGGCTTTGAACAGGATGGCGTCAAAATCCATTTCGTCCCGGTCCAGGCGTCGGTCGCAGATCTTGATACATTCTTCGATACGCCGATAGAACGCCTCGTCGTGGCTTCGATCCTCCAGATCGATCAATATCTGCCACCAGACGACCATGGCGCGGAAGAAATAGCCCAGCGGGTTGTCTGGATCGGCGGCGATGACTTCGGCGAAATAGCTATCGGCCTGGTCAAAGCGGAGATTGTAGATAAGGTCAATGCCGTGCTGAATGCGCTGGTCAAAACCGCGGAGGGTATAACTGGCGGTATCGGCCGGAGCTTGCTCTTGGGCTGGGGCTGCGATTGAGACGCCCAGCAGGAAGAGCGTGGCGGCGATCAGTTGGCTTGGTAGGCAGTGGCGCACGAGCTTGCTAAGGGACGGCGGAAAGGGATCAGCAAAGTTGCTTTGAATATACCATAGAGGGCCGCTTTTTTCCAGGTAGTGGACACACAAAAGCAGAAACCCACACCGTTTTAAGCGGTGTGGGTTTCTAGTGGAGAGTCGGGGCTGGGGGCAGCCGCCAATTTTGAGGGGTGCTCTCGGAGGAAATTAGGCCTTAGTAGTAGTCGTTGCCTTTGAGATGAATATTATCGGCATCTAGAAAAGGGTGCGACATGCTGGTGTAGAAATCTTCGGAGGCTGGATTTTGTTGCTTTTGGGCGGATTCTTCGCGCGCGGGGGCTTCGTGCGCGAGCTGGCTGTAGAGAATGGCCGGAATGATCGGCTGAGAATCCAGAGACTGTGCGCGCATGATTCGACTCCTTAGTGTTTACGAGGTCTGAAGAGCCCCAGCGACCAATCGGGAAAGGGTGCTTGCCATGGAGCGGCGGGCAATCTATCTTCCCTTTTTCCAAAAGCAGTCAATGGTAGTGAAGCTCAACTGGCAAGAAAGATATAGTGAAGTGCTCTATTAGTCAATATAAACAGTGACAAAAAATAAAAAAGTGATAAAAATCACCTAAATAGTAATCACTAAGATTTACTTTTACAGATTTTTCATACTTTTATTGACTAATTGCTAATTTTTTTCGTTTTGTTTTCTCGCCAAGTTCACTCTGATTCGGCTAGGCCGATGAGCGCATAGTATTATGGATTTTCCCAAAATCCGCTTTATCCTAAAAGAACGCATGCAGGCAAAAGGACTTTCCCAGACTCAACTGGCCCAGCGCTGCCAGGTGAAAAAGCAGCAGATTAACCGGCTGGTTAAAGGCAATATCGAACGTATCGATCTGACCACGTTGAGCCGTCTCTACACCGCCCTGGGATGCCGCAGCCTCGATGAATTATTTCATATTGAACGGGCCCAGGCGGAGGATGCGGATGAGGCGGCTGTGTTCAATCCAGCTTTGCGGGCGCAACTTTCACGCCGCCTGCGGGTGGGCTTGAACGAGGCCAACTTGATTTTGTCGATGGAGGCCCAAGACCGGGTGGTGGGCCGACTAATGCAATTGCTGGCAGTTGGAAGGGAAGAGAAACAGAGCACATCGGCCCCCCTGGGCTATATGCCCAGCGGCGATTTTGTCGCCATGTTCAAGGCCGCTCTGGGCGAAGAGGAGAGCGTGCCGGAGGAACAGATTGATCGGCTGGTCCAGGCGTTGGGCGATTATATGAGCGGCTAAACAGGCGTTGCTTGAGAAGGCGCCCCTTCTCAGGGGGCTTCCGGGTCCTGGAGGCGCAGGGCCGCAAAGGTATAAATGCCGTGGTTGTGGCCGTCGGCCCAGGTAATGCGAATGCCGTAGCGGCCCACATGGTCGAAGCCCTGCACCTGGGCCGTGGCGCTGATGGCGGTCGGATTTAGCAGGGGCAGTTCGCCGGGGGCGGTGGGGACAATGGAGGGTTCGACGCCGGGGTCGCCCCGCAGAGCGCGGCATTCGGCGCAGGGGCAGGTGCGGCGCAATTCCTCCAGCGCAAATTGACTTTGGTGGCCGTCTTTCCAGGTAATGCGGAGCAGGCCATCGGCCTCGTTCAGGTCGATGCGGACGGGGCGTTTTTTGGCGCGGTCCATTAGTAGGGGGCCCCTACGGCCCGGGCGCTGCGTTCGTAGGGGTAGGAGCCGGTGATTTCTACTTCGACGAAATGGCCGACCTGGGCCTGTCCCTCGTCTATATGCACTTGGCCGTCTATTTCCGGGGCGTCGCGTTCCATTCGGCCGCGGTAGCCGTCGCTGTCTTCCTCGTCTACCAGCACCGCATGGCGGGTGCCCACCAGGTCGCTGTTGATTTCAACCGAAATGCGTTCCTGTAGCTGGCTGAGGCGGCTAAAGCGCTCCTGGATAAGGGCCTGGGGCACGTTGCCGTCCAGGTCAAAGGCGGCGGTGCCATCTTCATCGGAATAAAGGAAGCCAGTGGCATTGTCGAAGCGGCTGTCTTCGATAAATTGCAGCAATTCCTCAAATTGGGCCTCGGTTTCGCCGGGAAAACCAACAATAAAGGAGGAGCGCATACCCACCCCCGGGATGCGCTGGCGCAGGCGGTCGATCAGCTCGATGGTCTTGCGCTTGGTGGTGGCCCGCTTCATGCGCTTGAGCACCGGGTCGGCAATATGCTGCAAGGGCATGTCGATATAGGCGCACATCTTGGCCGAAGAGGCGTAAAAATCGATCATGGGCTCGGTCCAAAAGGCGGGATAGGTATACATCAGGCGCAGCCAGTCGATGCCCTCGACTTTTTCCAGCTCTTGCAACAGCGGCACCAGGCGAGGTCGGCCGTAGAGGTCGGCTCCGTAGCGCACTGAATCCTGGGCGATCAGCACCAATTCGCGGACCCCTTGGTCGGCCAGGCGACTGGCCTCGGCTACCAGGTCTTCGATGGATTCGCTTTTGTGGCGGCCGCGGATGGCGGGGATGGCGCAAAAGGCGCACTGGTGGTCGCAGCCGTCGGAAATGCGCAGGTAGGCCCAGTGCTTGGGGGTCAGGATGGCCCGGGGCTGGCTTTCTAGATAGGTCGCCCGGGGCCGGTCCAGGAGCTGGTCAACGTGCTGGACGATATCGACTTCTTGCTCAATGGTGAGCAATTGGTCGGCTTCGGGCAGACCGGCGGCCAATTCCTCCTGGTAGCGGGTCGACAGACAGCCGGTGACGACGACGCCTTTGCAATGGCCCTCCTGTTTGAGGCGGTGGGCGGCCATGATCGCCTCAATGGATTCCTCTTTGGCCGGCTCGATAAAGCCGCAGGTATTGACCACGACGACGTCGGCCTGGTGCGGATCGTCGGTCATTTGATAGGCGTTGCCCTGCAGCAGTCCGATCATGCGTTCGGAATCGACCGTATTCTTGGGGCAGCCCAGGCTGACCAGGTGTACTTTTTGCACCTCGGGATCTGACATGCCTTACCTCGGAGAAATTAAGAAGGGCCTGTCGCCCCGTAGTTTTGCTGAATATAATCGACCCCGGCCCGCACCGCTTCTTCGGGGAGGCCGTCGACTATTTCGACGTGGCCGATGCGGCGTCCCAAAACCAGCTTGGGGCGGCCGCCAATGCGTTTTTTGTCGGAGCGGGTGCGCTCGACGATGCGTTCGGCGGCTACCTGTCCTAGGCCCGGGGGAATCCCCAGCCGCTGCAACAGGGCATCCTGGCGTTGCTGGTGGGCGGCGTCCCATAGACCTTGTAGGCGGGCGATCTGGCCGGCGCCGATCATCCCTAAGACCACGGCCTGGCCATGGTTGTAGCGGGCGTAGTCGGTGGCCGCTTCAATGGCGTGGCCAATGGTGTGGCCGTAGTTGAGTATGGCCCGCAGGCCGGTTTCGGTCGGGTCGGCTTCGACCACGGTGGCCTTGATCTGCACATTGCGGGCGATGAGCCAGTCGAGGCGCTCGGGATCGAGGCTGCGGGCGACGATAGCCTCGAGATTCTCCTCTAAAAAAGTGAACAGATCGGCATCGCGGATAACGGCGTGCTTGACCACTTCGCCCAGGCCGCCGACCAATTCGATCTGCGGCAGGGTCTTGAGCGTATCGGTGTCGATATAGACCAGCCGCGGCTGGTGGAAGGCACCGATGAGGTTTTTGCCCAGGGGATGGTCGACGCCGGTTTTGCCGCCGACGCTGGCATCGACCTGGGAGACGATGGTGGTGGGCACCTGGACAAAGTCTATGCCGCGCAGGAAAGTGGCGGCGACAAAGCCGGCCAGATCGCCGACGCCGCCCCCGCCCAAGGCCATGATCCAGGCGCTGCGGTCGAGGCCGGCTTCAATGAGACGGGTATAGATTTCTTCGGCGGTGGCCAGGTTTTTGACTTCGTCGCCGCCCGACAGCACAATGCGCGTGATCTGGTAGCCGGCCTGGCTCAAACTGGCCTCGACGACGGGCAGATTGTTTGGCGCCACGGCCTGGTCGACAATAAGGGCGACTTGGGCGCCTAGGCCCAGAGATTGGCAATGGGCGCCCAAGTCGGGGAGGATACCGTGGCCTACCTGGATGGCGTAGGAATGTCCTTCAAGCGCTATGTTGACGGTCTGCACACCAATGCTCCAGCAGAGTGATGAGTTTGTCGGCGGCCGATTCGGGTGTTTCGTCGTCGCTGGTGTGGAATTGCACGTCGGCCCGTTGGTAATAGGGCCGCCTCTGGTCGAGCAACTGATTGATTTTGGCGCGTTTTTCTTGTTGGTTCAGACCGGCTAGCAGGGGGCGATCCTCGCGCCGGGAGACGCGGTCGAGAATGACTTCGACATCGGCTTCTAGGCAGACCAGAATGCCGCTTTGCCGCACCAGGTCCAAATTGCGTTGGGCGACAATGGCGCCCCCGCCCAGCGCGGTGACCGAGCGGGGCCGGCTGGCCGCCGTGCGCACGCATTGGTGTTCGAGCTGGCGAAAGGCCTCTTCGCCGTCTTCGGCAAAGATAAGCGGGATGCTTTTGCGAGCCCGTTTTTCGATGAGCCGATCGGTATCGATAAATTCCCGCTGCAAGCGGCGGGCCAATAGGGAGCCGATGCGCGATTTGCCGGTGCCCATGAAACCGGTGAGGAAGATGGGTTTGTCGGGTTGGGCTGGGTTCGTCTGTTTGGCCATAAGTCGGATTTCAGTCCAGGCGCAAATAAGCCAGCGGTATTGCGCGGCTCACTCGTCTTTCTGGTCCAGCCGGCTAGCCCGCTTTTCGTGGTAGCAGTCCTCGCAATTCCACAACGGCTTTTTATTGAGGGCGTTGTAGTCGGTGTCGACCACGTCTCGACGCAGGGTTTCGACTTCTTTACCGCAGGTATCGCAGCGCTGTTTCTTGGCCATGGCTACATTGCCTCCGGGGCTTTCATGCCCAGCAGGCCCAGACCGGTACGCAATACCTGGCGTACACCTTCGACAAGGGCCACGCGGGCATCTCTGAGAGCGGCGTCGCTTTCGACCAGGACGGGTACATCGTTGTAGAATTTATTGGCCACCGCGGCCAGTTCAAGCAGATAGCTGGCCACATACGAGGGTTCGCTGTCGCGGCTGGCGTGGTCGAGGCATTGCGGAAAGCGGGCCAGTTGCTTGGCTATGCGCATCTCGGCGTCGGCGACCAGACCCTGCAAGTCGGCGTTGCGGTCGACGTCCTTGCCGTATTTGCGCAGCATGCTGCAAAAACGGGCGTGGGTATATTGTAGATAGGGGCCGGTTTCGCCGTCGAAGTTGAGCACCTCGTCCCAGTCAAAGACAATATCGCGGCTGCGGCGGCTATCCAGATCGGCAAAGACTACGGCGCTGACGCCCACCTGTTGGGCCACGTCCTCTTGGTCGGCCACGTCCGGATTTTTTTCGGCCATAATTGCCCGTGTGCGCTGGGCCGCCTGGTCGAGTACTTCTTCGAGAAAAATCATATTGCCCCTGCGGGTCGACAGCTTGGCTCCCTTAAAGCTCATCAGACCGAAGCTGGCGTGTTGGCAGCGGTCGGCCCAGTCCATGCCCAGCAGTTCGACGGCCTTGAAGATTTGGCGGAAATGCAGGCTTTGCGACATATCGACGACGTAGATCATGCGGTCGAAGCGGTGTTCCTGGTAGCGGTGGAACAGGGCGGCCAGGTCGCGGCTGTGGTAGGTGCTGGTGCCGCGGCTGGTGCGCAGCATGCAGGGAGCTTCTATGCCCGACTCTTGCAGATCGACTATAAGGGCTCCGTCGCTCTCTTGGGCCAGACCGGCGGCGGTAAAGCGTTCGACGACTTGGTCTAACTGGTCGGCAAATTCGCTCTCGCCTTTATAGACGTCGAATTCGATGTCGAGAATTTGGTAGATGCGCTCGGCTTCCTTGCGGCCCTCGTCGACGAAATAGCGCCACAGATCCTGCATTTCCGGGTCGCCGGCTTCCAGCTTTTGCAGGCATTCCCGGGCCCGGTCCCGCAATTGGGGCTGCTCGTCCATTTCCTGGTTGAAGCGGGTGTACAGCGCCTGCAATTCGTAGACCGGATTGGCCTGTACTTTGTCGGGTTCGGCCCACAGGGTATAGGCGGCCAGCAATTGGCCGAAATTGGCGCCCCAGTCGCCCCAGTGGTTGATGCCAATGCAGGTCCAACCGAGAAAATTGTGCAGGCGGTAAATGGCGTGGCCAATACCGGTAGAACGCAGATGGGCAATGCTGAAGGGTTTGGCCAGGTTGGGCGAGGAGAAATCGATGGCCAGGGTCTGGCCGGCGCCCTGGTCGAGGCTGCCGTAGCGTTCTCCCTGGTCGAGGACCTGGTTCAGCACATAGGGGACAAAGCGTCGTCGTTCAAGGGAGAAATTGAGGTAGGGGCCGGCGGCCTGGACTTGGCTTATATGCTCGTCGGGGACGATGGCGGTGGCCAATTCCTGGGCGATTTGGGCCGGATTTTTGCGCAATTGCTTGGCCAGGGTGAAACAGGGCAGAGCGTAGTCGCCCATATCCTCTTTGGGCGGGGTGTCCAACAGACTCTGTACCGTCTCCTGATCGAGCTCGGCGGCGGCGCTTATCTGCGCCACAATGGCATCGACAAAAGGGTTCACTACCTCAACTCCTGGAAGAATTTAGGGTAAGAGAATAAAAGGTACGGTGGGGGGCGTATATTCGCAATTATCGATGTCTGCATAAATAACGGAATGCTTGGTACCCTTGGGCGACGGTATTCCATTAGTTATGCAGTCGGCGATAGACCCCGGGAGAAATTCCCAATCGCGCCGGCTTGGGGCAATATTGGCCCGGGCTCTTGCCGGCGTTCCTTCCGTGCTGTAGCAAGGGCGGAATGTCTTTGATTGGCACGCTGGACCTATTCCAACAAAATGCCGCCGTCAATGACGATATTCTTGCCCGTTATAGATGGGGTTTTGCAGATCATTTCAAAGGCGTAGAGCAGGTGCACGGGCGGGATTTCCTCTTTCCACACTTTCATCAGCTGTTTGACCCCGTCTATGGCTTCTGAGGGGGTGTCGGAGATCATCTGGCCGCTGACGATCACCGGGCTGATGGAATTGACGCGGATACCGTATTGGCGTCCCGCCTGCACGGCGTAATTGCGGCTGAGACCGAGTAGGGCTGCTTTGCTGCAGACGTAGGGCGCCCCGACGTAGAGCCCCCCCACCAAGGCCGCCAGCGAAACGATATTGACGATTTGCCGGTCGCCGTCGCCGTGCTGCATTAGGGAGACGGCCCCCTGGCTCATAAAGGCGGCGCCTTTGGCGTTTACATTGAGGACCCGGTCCCAATTGTCCTCGGTCATATCGAGCAATGATACTTCGCTGAGGAGTCCGGCGTTATTGATGAGCATATCGACACCGCCGTGCTTTTCGGCCACTTCAGCGTAAAATGCTTTGATTTGAGATACATTGCTGATATCGACCTGGTGGGCGCTGTATTGGCCGCCGTAGGCCGCCACAGCTGCCTCGGTATCGGGCTGTTCGACGATATCTACCATAATGGGGGTGCCACCCATGGAGGCGATAAAGCCCGCAAAGGTCTTGCCGATAGTTCCGCCGGAGCCGGTGATAACGCAGCGTTTGCCCGCCAGGTATTGGCCGATGGTTATATACTCTTCAAATCCTGTATTGGCGCTCATGATTTTCCTCTTTTTGACGTGGAGTCTGGCCGCCTTGCGGCGGGGTCGGCTTCCAGACGGGCCCTAAACTCGGCCCCTGCGGGGCCTCAGACACACGGGCCCGCCTTCCAGCCAACCCCGTCACAAGGCTCAATTAACGATAGACCTATTGAATATGCGATCTCAATAAAGTTCATTTCGAAGGCTAGTCAAGGAATAAAGAGGCTTACCGCTCTGGCGATTCCGAGGGTAACAATCTCAAGTCCCGGCATAGGTAATTGCCCATAAATATATGGTGGGACACTGGTGAATGGCGCCGATGGGACGAATCCGCCACTATTTGACTAGGGCGGCAAAAATCCTTTTATAATGGCCCTGTACTTTAACTCGACGCAGTGTCGGCGAGCTGTCTGATAGCCAAATGTCTGCATCTGGATCGGCGGACATACCGACCCCAACAAGGAGCTATTCCATTGACTGAATCTACCCGCCAGACTATCCAGCCGGACGCCCTGAAAGCTTTTTGCATGGCCGCCATGGTCAAAGCCGGTCTCAGCCAAGAGGACGCCGAGCTGAGCGCCCGCGTTTTTGTCACCACCGATACCTGGGGCACTTTTACGCACGGGACCCGCCAGATTCGCGGTTTGATGCAGAATGCCAGACGGGGTCGGCTGGTAGCCACGGCCAAGGAGAAAATTGTCAACGAGGGGCCTTCTTGGGCCATTATCGATGCCTGCGACGGCATGCCGCCCTCCATTTCCTACCGGGCTGTTGAATTGGCGGTGGAGAAAGCGGGCCAGAGCGGTATGTGCTATATCGGCATCCGCGGCAGCAGCCACTACGGGGCCGCCGGTTTTTACGCCAATATGATCGCCGAGCACAATATGATTGGGGTGTCGATGTGCAATGTCGAACCCTGCATGACGGTGCCGGGAGGCAAGAGTCGGATTTTGGGGACCAACCCTATCGCCTATGCTGCACCGACCGGCACCGACCGTACGGTTATGCTGGATATTGCTACTAGCGCCGTGGCCGCTACTAAAATATTCGCCGCCAAAAATGAAGGCCGCAGCATCCCCGACACCTGGCTGGTGGACGAGGACGGGGTGCCCACTACCGACCCCACCGGGTTTCCGGAGAGCGGTTCGCAACTGCCTATGGCCGGCCACAAGGGCTATGGCTTGGCGGTGTTGGTGGAGATTTTGACGGCCACCCTGTCCGGGGCGGCCATGATGGGCGGGGTGCAGAGTTGGGTGGCCGATACCGACGAGCCCTCCAATCAGGGGCACGCTTTTATGGCCATTAATGTCGGTGCGATGATGCCCTTGGAAGAATTCCATGGCCGTATGGGGGCCATGGCCCAGGAGATTAAAGCGGCCGATATGGCCGAGGGCCAACAGATTTTTCTGCCGGGCGAAATTGAGTGGAATAACCGCGAGCGGGCCCTGGCCGAGGGGATTGTCATGCCCGAAGATGTGTTGATTAGCCTGCGCGGGTTAGCCGAGGATAGCGGTTTGGACCCAGCCGATTTCAATTTGGACTTGGGCTAGAATTGGTCCCAGGGCAGGGCCTGGACGCGGTCCGATAGTTGTTGTAGCTGCGGCGCCCTACAGACGATGAAACCCCTGTTGCAGCGTTCCTGATGCAAGTCGATGAATTTTTCGACGTGGCGGGCATCGCTCGGCCGGGGCCGGTCGATCCATTTGATTTCGATGGGGATCAATTCGTCGGGGGTCTCGACTACGGCGTCGACCTCGGCGCCGCTGGGGGTGCGCCAGGTCGAGAGTCGGTGGCCGCGGCCCCGGTGCTGGCAGCGGTAGTACAATTCGGTCAGGACCCATTGTTCGAAGATATGCCCCGCATCGATTTTGAGTAGTGCGCTGTCGGTGGGCATTTCCGCCAATACGTGGCGCACGCCGATGTCGAAAAAGACGAAGCGAGGCGCTTTGACGACGCGCTTCCGGCCCGAGGCCAAAGGAGCGATGCGCAGGCCGACGAAGGTATCTTCCAGGACTTGGTAGAAATTGCGCAGGGTATTGACCGCCACGCCGACGGTATTGGCCATTCTGGCGTAATTCACCAACTGACCGGCTTCGGTGGCGGCCAGGCGCAAAAAGCGCGCGAAAGCGCCCATATCGCGGACGATATTCTCCTGGCGGATCTCGTTTTCGATATACAGGTCTACATAGGTCTCCAGTGTCTCCTGCCACGAATCGACCGTTTCGCCGTAGAATCCGGGTAGATTGCCGTGCAGCAGATAGCTCTCCAGCGAACGGGCGGGGAAGCGGGCTCCGGCTGGCATGTCCAGCGGCAGTACAGCGGCGGCGCGTTGTTCGGCCTGCAGGACTGGCGAGAGGATGTATTGCTGCGAGCGGCCGGGCAGCAAATTGGCCGAGCCGCGCCGCAATTGGCGCGCCGAGCTGCCGGTGAGCAAAAACTGGTAGCGGGCCGGTTCCCGGTCGTAGAGCAATTGGATATCGTCGAGTAGGGCCGGGACTTTCTGGATCTCGTCGATGAACACGGCTTCTACATTGGCGCGCCCGCCCAATTCCCTGAGCAATAAGCCGTCGTCGGTTTCGTAGCGGCGGCGCACTTGTCTGTCCTGGAGATTGATGTCGAGGCAGTTGAGGCCCTGGGTCAGGGCGCGTAGCAGGGTGGTTTTGCCGCTTTGGCGCGCCCCGAAAAGGAGAGCGATTTTTTTGGCGGGGTTGGGGAAATGGCCAGCTTTTGGTCCAGAGCGCGCTGAAAATAGGGCATTTCGATTATCCTATTGCATATTTACCATATTTTTATGCAGTGATATGATCGAAATGTATGAAAAAAAGCGACAGAACAAAAGTAGTTGGCTTCTATAGATGCTGTCGTCGATTGCTTAAATTACTGGAGAGAAGCAGCGCCTCAATCCCTTTCAACCGGCCGCCCCGGATCTTTTTTCCAATCGGCGAACGAGCCGTCGTACAAGGGTGCGTCGACGCCCAATTGCTTCAGCCCCACCAGCAGTACCGTCCCCGAATAACCGGATCCGCACGACGAGATAATCGCCGCTTTGTGCGAGTCCACGCCCCTCTCGGCAAATAGGCGCTCAAGGGCGCCATTGGTCTTTGAACAACCCCGAGTCTTCGTCTATGAGTGTTTTATAGGGCATGCTGACGGCTCCGGGGATACGGTTTTCCCGATGGCTGTCGGCAGTGCGGCCGTCGAGCAAGCCAGTTTCTTCTGGTCGTTCCAGCACCGCCTTTGCATCGACTAGCAGGTCCTGCTGTTGCCGCGGCACAAAGGCGCCGCTTGCGGTTTTTTCTTCTTCCGTAGAGACGGGCAAGCCCTGGCCCCGCCAATGGCTCCAGCCGCCGTTCAGGATGCGAACTTTTGCCAGCCCGAAATAGCGCATCACCCACCACAACCGGCTGGCGAACATATGGCTGTAATCATCGTATAAGACCACCGTATCGTCGGTGTCAATGCCCAGGGCTGCGAACGAAGCCTGCGCCTTTTCCAGGCTGGGCACCGGTGCTTCGGGGATCGGCGTGCCGGTGGTGATTAGCTCCTGCGTCCAATCGAGAAATGCGGCCCCGGGGATATGGCCCTGCAAATAATCTTGGTGCAAGGAACGCGGGTCGTCGCCCCAGGTAGCGCGGATATCAAAGATTTTTAGATGCGGGTCGGCGCGGTGGTCCAACAGGTATTGGGCGTCGACCAGGGGCGTGTCTTGCATGGCTTTTCCCCTTTTAGTGCCCGCCGGTGGCGGCGGCGTGCTTTTGGGCCAAGTGTTCACCGGCCGTAATGACGGGGTATTTTGGCGGTTTGTCGGGTCCGGCGCAGGTAGCTATGCACTCGATAGCCGCATCGGGGTTGACGTTGTGGAAAAAGGCGAGGGATTGCCGCCGCTGCTGCGTTTCTAACTGTGGCGCCAAAACCCGGTGCAGGGTCGATACCCAGCGGTCGTTGGTCCAGTAGGCCATTAAATCGCCGAGATTGACGATGAAGGCGTTGTCGATAAAGGGCACGTCGATCCAGGTGCCTTCCCGGCTTTGCACTTGCAGCCCGGGCCCGCCCGATTTGAGGATGGTTAGGCTACCGTAATCGGAATGGGCGCTGGCCCGTAGTTGGCGTTTTTGCGGTTGCTCGGCCAGCACCGGATAATTCAGCGCGCGCAAGGCGCTGATGTGGCGGTCGATCTTATCGGCGAACCAGTTTTCGTCCAGCCCCAGCCCTAGGGCAAAGGCTTGCAATAAGGTGGCCGCCAATTTTTCCATGGCCTGGTAATAGGCCAGCCACGCCTTTTTGAAGGCCGGCGGCTTGTCGGGCCATATGGTCGCCGGGACCGTCGAGGGCGTTTGGTAGGGGCCAATGCAAAAGGATTCTTTTAAATCCGGGGCCGCTTCCTGGTCGCGGCTTTGCGCCAGGGTTTCTTCGGCAAAGCCCGAATAGCCGTAGGGATAGGCCCCACTCATGGGGATGGCGCGTTTTTGCGCGACGGGCAGGTCGAAATAGCCCTGGGTGCTGGCCCAGGCTGCCGCCATGATCTCGTCCGAGACTCCGTGTCCGGTGATGACTATAAAGCCAATCTGGGAACAGGCCTGGTCAATGGTTTGCGCCAGTGCCTGTTTTTGCTGCTGGTCGCCGCGGCGAAACGGCGCCAGGTCAATTACTGGGACGATAGGCTCGGAGGACATGAGTGGCTTTCGGGGTATTAGTGCTTGCCAAAACGCGCCAGAGCCGCTTTGAGCATGGCTTCGACGGGGGGCTCCTGGCCGGTCCAGATTGCAAAGGCGCGGGCCCCTTGAAAAGCCAGCATGCCCAGACCGTTGAGGGCGCGGGCGCCGGCGGCTTCGGCCTGTTCCATAAGGCGGGTGCGCAGGGGATTGTAGACAATATCCAGCACCAGCATGTCGCGGTGCAGACAGGCGGGGTCGGGCAGCGGCGAATGGTCTTGGTACGGGTGCATCCCTACGGAGGTGGAATTGATCAGCAGGCCGGCCCGGCCAATGGCTTGGGCGCCGGTGTCGAGAGGGCCTGCTTGGGTTTTGGCCGCCGCGGTGTCGAGGTCGCCGGCCAGTTGCTGGGCGCGCTCGACCGTGCGATTGAGCAGGGCGATTGATTCCACTTCCGGTCTTTGCAGGAGGGCGTAGAGGATAGCCCGGGCAGCCCCGCCGGCCCCCAAGAGGGCCACATGGGCGGGCAGCTTTTCCAAGCCGCCTTCCCGACGCAGACTTTCCAGGATGCCGTAGCCGTCGGTATTGTAGCCGGTGAGGCGGCCGTTGTTGTTGGCAATGGTATTGACTGCGCCAATGGCCTGGGCTTCGGGGCTAATTTCGTCGAGATATTCCATCACCGCCCCTTTGTGCGGCACGGTGACGTTGAGGCCGGCGATATTGAGGCCGCGCATGCCGTCGATAGCCCGCGGCAAACCCTGGGGCTCGACATGGAAGGCGGTATATACGTAGTCCAGCCCCAAGGCCTGGATGGCGGCGTTGTGCATGGCCGGCGAAGAGGTATGCTCTACCGGGTGGCCGATGACGCCGAGGATTTTTGTAGTGCCCGAAATCATCTGATCAGGTCTTCGACGAATTGATCGACAATCTCCAGGCTCTCCCGCCAGGTGACATCGTAGAGCAGGCGGACTAGAACGACTCCACCGCCAAAAAGGAAAGTCAGCAGGACCAACAAGCGCAACAGGCCTCTCATCGTCTATTCTCCTTGAGTGTCTCCAAGGTGGCGAAAAATTGCGGATAAATATCCTCTATACAACTTGCCTGGTCGACGACCAGTTCCGATTCGGCCAGCAAACCGGCTATGCCCAGGGCCAGACCCAGGGCCGGGTTCTGGCGGGCGTCCACTTTGCCGCCGCTTAGAGCCTGGCCGCCTTCAACGACGAAGCCTTCGGGGAATTCGCCCACTTTGGCGCCCAACTGGCGCAATAGCTCGACCAGGTGGGCGACCAGATCAAATGGACCCTGGCGCAACGCGGCGATATCGCGGACGACAAATTCGCCCTGGGTCTGGGTGGCCAAAATGGCCAGCAGGGGTACCAGTGGGTGCAGCCGGGCGGCGCGCTGGGCGGCGATGCGGGTCGACTTGAGCGGGCTGCTCTGTACTTCGAGATCGACGATATGGCCTTTGCCCTCGGCGATCTCAATGCGGCCCCCCAACTGGCGCAGAATATCCAACAGAGTACGGTTGCCGGGATTGAGAGTCACCTGACGGACGTTTAGGCGCGAGCCTTTCAGACTGAGGGCGGCGACGATAAAGGGGTAGGCCAGGTGCAGATCGCCGGCCAGGTGCAGATCGCGGGGGGCGGGGCTTTGGCCGCCGGCAATGGACAGCAGGGTGTGGTCGTCGCGGCGCTGCGGTTTCAGGCTGAAGTCCCAGGCGCGCAGCAGGCGGACGTTTTCGTCGCGAGTCTTTAGGGGCCGTCGTATCTGGGTCGTCCCCTGGGCGCAAAGAGCGGCCAGATACAGAGCCAGTTCATAGGCGGGCGGCAAGTCCTGAGGCTCAAGCTGGGCTGCCACCAGGGTCTCGACGGGGCCGATATCGAGCGTACCGTCGGCCCGCTGGATAATGGCGGCTCCCAGGGCGTTGAGTTGGGCGATCAGCTCGGTGCCGGTTTCCTGCTGGCCCTGGGACCAGGTCAGCGAGACGGCAAAGGGCTGTGCCGCCAGGAGGGCCACTAATAGCGGGGCTGCCGGGCCCAAGCCGTCCAGGCTAAAGCTTTCTTCCGGGGCCGACCAGCCCAGGGGACCGCGGCCTTCCACCTCGATGGCGTCGTCTTTGTGGTTAATAGCCATCCCCAGGCGTTCCAGGATCTGGAGCAGTGGCCTTACCGCCGGCGGGACCTGGTGGATGGTGCTTTGGCCTTGGGCCAGGGCGGCCAATACCAGTGCTTGCAATGCAGGCTCCAGTTCGCCGGGGACTGTGAGCTCGCCGTTGAGTTTGCGAGCTGGTGTGATGGTTTGTTTCATGGGCTTGTTGGCATGGGCTTAGCGGGTCAGGGTCTGCGCACCTCGTAGGCCAGGCCGCGCAGGATATCCAGGGCGCGTTCGGCGGCCTCGTCGGCGTCGAAACCCAGTCGTAAGGTACCGCCTTCTCCTTCGCGCACTTTCACCACTTCGATATCGTTGATATTGATCCCTTCTGCGGCCAGGGCTGTGGCAATATGGGCGATGACGCCGGGTTTGTCCTGCACGACTACGAGCAATTCGTGCAGCGGGTTGATAAAACCTTTGGTATCGCGCGGAATGGAGGCGCGGACCTGGTTGGCAAAGGCAAATTTCTCTTTCAGATCGGGGCTTTCCAGTTGGCTCCTCATGGTCTGCAAGGCGCTTATATAGCCATCGATGGCGGCGTTTATCTGGTCGGAGTTGGTGCCGCAGATGTCCCGCCAGACCGGATCGAAAGGACTGGAGGCGATACGCGTCAAATCACGAAAACCGCCGGCGGCCAGGGTGAGGAAATGCCCTTGCTCCTGGTGCAGCCGGCCGACCATGCCGACCAGGGCGGTGGCCATCATTTGGGGCAGGTGGCTAATGGCGGCGACCACCTGGTCGTGTTGGTCGGCGTCCAGTTCCAAGACGCGTGCACCCAGATCCTGGACCAGGTCGGCCAGGGCCTGGTAGGAGGATGCGGGGACGCTGGCCGAGGGCACCAGAATATAGATGGCGTTCTGGAAGAGGAAGGGATCGGCCGCTTCTACCCCCGCCTTTTCGGATCCGGCCATGGGATGACCGCCGACAAAGTGCACCTGGGCACCCAGGTGGCGGACGGCCTCTTGGCCGATACGCCGCTTGGTGCTGCCCACGTCGGTGACCAGGGCGCCGGCTTGGGCGTGTTGGGCAATGGCAGGCAGCAAGTCCAGAATGCGCTGGACAGGGGTGCAGATAAATATCAGGTCGGCCCCGTCCAGGGCCTTGTCTAGCTGATGGTAATCCCAGCCTTCGTCGAGGGCGCCCAATTCCAGGGCCCGCGCCGTGGTGGCGGGGCGCGAGACTCCAACCAGGCGGCCGGCAAAGCCGGTGCGCTTGAGCGCCAGACCCAGGGAGCCGCCGATCAGGCCCACGCCGATAATGGCAATACGTCGGAAGAAGATTGGACCTCCTTGTCGCCGCTTAAGCCTCTTCCAAATCGCGGGCGGCGGCTATGATGCGGCTGAAAATATCGTCGATGGCCTTGTCGCCTATGGGGCCCTGGTTATAGGCCTTGAGGCCGTCGAGGACCGCTTTTTCGCGCCCGGCGTCGTAAATCTGGCGGCCGTGGTCGCGTTTGATCTTGCCAATTTCCAGGGCGTAACGCATGCGCCGGTTGAGCAGGTCCACCAGCACCTGGTCAACGGTGTCGATGCGGGCCCTCCAGTCGCTCAGATCCATGTCGTTTCTCCTCTTTCTAGTCTTGGCGGCTGGCAGGAGCAAAGCCCATGGCTTGCCGTACGTCATCCATGGTCTGGTTGACGATGGGGCGCAATTTTTCGGCGTTTTGCCGCAGGAATTGGTCGATATAGCCGGAGTCGTCGATAATTTCGCGGTAGCGCGTCTGCAGGGGTTCCAGCTCGGCGATAATGAGATCGGCCAAGCTGCCTTTGAGATCGCCGTAGCCTTTGTCGGCGAAACGGGCTTCGATGGTTTCTTTGCTCTCGCCCGAAAAGGCCTGGTACATGCTGAGCAGGTTGAAGACGCCGGGGCGCTCGGGGTTGAATTCAATTTCACGTTGCGAGTCAGTGACGGCGCGGCCCAGCTTTTTGCGGATGCGTTTAGGTTCGTCGAGCAGGGAGATACTGTGGTTCTGGCCCTCAGCCGATTTCGACATCTTTTTGGTCGCATCGTCCAGCCCCATGATGCGGGCCCCTACTTTGGGAATGACCGGTTCGGGAACGACGAAGGTCTCGCCGAAGTGGTGATTGAAGCGCTGGGCCAGATCACGGGCCAGTTCGACGTGCTGTTTCTGGTCGTCGCCCACCGGCACCTCGTGGGTCTGGTAGAGGAGGATATCGGCGGCCATCAGCACCGGATAGGTGAATAGACCGGCTCCAGAGCGCTCCCGTTGGCTGCCGACCTTCTCTTTGAACTGAGTCATGCGCTCCAGCCAGCCCATGGGGGTCAAGCAGGTAAGCAGCCAGGCCAGTTCGGTGTGCTCGGGAATATGGGATTGCACGAAGATGGTGCAGTGCTGCGGGTCGAGACCGGCGGCCAGATAGAGCCCCACTGCCTCGCGGGTGCCCTGAGCCAGGGCCTGGCGGTCGTAGGGTACGGTAATAGCGTGCTGATCGACGACGCAGAAGATATTGTCGCGCTGGTCCTGGGCGGCGACCCAGTTGCGCATGGCGCCGATATAGTTGCCGATGTGGAGGTTGCCCGAGGGTTGGATGCCTGAAAATACGCGTTTTTTCATAGTCCGATTCTCAATCGATACGGTGTTTCTAAGGCGATTTGGGGGCAGTCCCTACGCTCATTCCCGGGCTTCGCCCTCCGAGGCCATTCCGACCCGCCCGTCCTGCGGGCACAGAGCCCCTGTGGGGCTCTGTGCCCAGGTCGGATGGAATCCGCTCCGGGACTGCCTCCAAATCGCTCTAAACGATGGTCGAGCAGCATATTCAACGCCCGAGCAGCTCCGCCACTTTGGCGCCAATATCATCTTCCCGCATAAAGGCCTCGCCCACTAGCATGGCGTCGACGCCGGCCGCTTGCAATTTTTCCACGTCGGTGCGTTGGTGGATGGCGCTCTCGCTGACACTGAGGGCGCCTTGGGGCATCTGCGGCAGCAGTTCGAAGGTGGTCTCCAGACGGGTTTCAAAGGTCTTCAGGTTGCGGTTGTTGATGCCAATTAGGTCGACCCCGGCCTGTTGGGCCCGGACCAATTCCTCGGCCGTATGCACTTCGACCAGGGCCGCCAGGCCCAATTCGCGGGACCAACCGGCAAAATCCTCCAACTGGCTGCCGTCCATCAGCGCGACGATGAGCAGGACGGCATCGGCGCCGATGAGGCGGGCCTCGTGGATCTGGTAGAGGTCGATAGTGAAATCCTTGCGCAGGACCGGCAGGCCGGCGACGCGGCGGGCCTGTTGCAAATAGGCGTCACTCCCTTGAAAATAAGCCTCGTCGGTCAGTACCGAAAGCGCCCGGGCGCCCGATTCGGCGTAGGTGGCGGCGATGCGTTCCGGATCGAAATCGGCGCGAATAAGCCCTTTCGATGGAGAGGCTTTTTTGATTTCGGCGATAAGGGCAATATCGTCCCCTTGCAGGGCGCCCTTGAAATCGGCCGGTTCGGGGGTGTCGCGGGCGGCCGAGCGAACCTCGTCAAAGGTGCGCTGCCGCTTGCGGGCGGCGACGAATTCGCGCTTATAGGCGCTTATATCCTCTAATATATTGGCCATGATCAGGCGGCGCTGACGCGCTTGAGGGTTTCCAGTTTCTGCCGGGCGCTGCCCGAATCGATGGACTGGCGGGCTGTTTCCAGCCCGGCGGCCAAATCGGCGGCCAACCCGCCGGCGACTATGGCGGCGGCGGCGTTGAGCAGGACTACATCGCGCGGCGCCCCGGTCTGACCGTCGAGAATATCGGTCAGAATTCGGGCGTTGTCCTCGGCGCTACCGCCTTTCAGTGCCCCGGCGTCGGCTCGCTGAAGGCCGAAATCCTCCGGCGTGATCTGGTAGGTTTCGACCTGGCCGTCGCGCAATTCACTGATTTGCGAGGGGCCGGTGGTGGTGATTTCGTCGAGCCCGTCCAAGCCGTGTACGACGAAGGCGTGCTGCGAGCCCAATTCGCCCAATACGCCGGCTATTTTGGCGGTCAGGTCGGCGGCGTAGACACCGATCAGCTGGCACGGGGCGCCGGCCGGATTGGTCAGCGGGCCCAGGACGTTGAAGACTGTGCGGGTAGCAATTTCGCGCCGCGGTCCAATGGCGTGTTTCATGGCCCCGTGCAGAAGGGGGGCGAAGAGGAAGCCGATCCCGGCCTCTTGCAGGCACTGCCCCACCCGGTCGACGTCGGCTTCGATATTGATGCCCAGGGCTTGCAGGACATCGGCCGAACCGCACTGGCTCGACATGGCGCGGTTGCCGTGCTTGGCCACGCACAGGCCGGCCCCGGCGGCGACAAAGGCCACGGTCGTCGAGATATTGAAGGTACCGGATCCGTCGCCGCCGGTGCCGCAGGTATCTATCACCGGGCCCTCGGGGGCGGCAATGGGGGTGGCCTTGGCGCGCATGACTCGGGCGCAGCCGGCAATTTCTTCGACGGTCTCTCCTTTGCAGCGCAAGGCGATGAGAAAGGCGCCGATTTGGGCGTCGGTGGCCTCGCCGCTCATAATCTGTTCCATGACGGCGCGAGCCTGGTCGCCGTCGAGGTCCTTGCCTTCGATCAGTTGTTGAATGGCTGGTTGTATCATAGTGGAATCCTCTTTGCGGTAGAATTCAAAGCCGCAGGAAATTGGCCAGCAGCTTTTTCCCTTCAGTAGTGAGAATCGATTCGGGGTGGAACTGGACACCCTCTACGGGGTATTCTCGGTGTCTCAAACCCATAATCAGCCCGTCGTCCGTGCGCGCCGAAACCTCTAGACAGCTAGGAAAGTCATTGCTTTCTACAATGAGCGAGTGGTAGCGCATGGCGGCGAAAGGCTGGCTGAGACCGGCGAAAATGGTGCGTCCGTCGTGGTGCACGGGCGAAGTTTTGCCGTGGACCGGGACCGGGGCCCGGCCAACAGAGCCGCCAAAAGCCCGGGCGATAACCTGGTGCCCCAGACAGACGCCCAGCAGCGGCCGTCGTCCGGCCCAGCGTCGTACCAGTTGCAGCGCTATCCCGGCCCCAGCGGGGGCACCGGGGCCGGGGGCGATGACGATGCGGGCCGGGTCTAGTCTGTCGAGGGCATCCAGCGGCTGGGTATCGTTTTGCAGCACCTCGACGGGGCCGGCCAACTCCTGCAAATACTGCACCAGATTGTAGGTAAACGAGTCGTAATTATCAAGGACGAGAATCACGGCCGGGTCCGGGGCCAAAAGGTCTGGCCTAGCGGGCCAGGCGCTCCACGGCTTGGGCGATAAGGCGCAGGCCCAGGTCGTCTTTGAGGGTGAGGATCGATTCGGGGTGAAATTGTACCGCGGCGGCCGGGTAATCTTTGTGCTCGACCGCCATAATCACCCCGTCTTCGGTTTGGGCCAGTATCTCCAGACAATCGGGTAGGTCTTCGGGGCGGGCGAAGAGCGAATGGTAGCGCCCGGCGGTAAAGGTATCGGGAAAGCCGGCGAATAGGCCTTCGGGTCGGCAGGTGATGGGCGAGCTTTTGCCGTGCATGGGATAGGAGAGGACGCCGAGTTGGCCGCCCAGGGCTTCGACCAGGCCCTGCAGCCCCAGGCAGACGCCAAAAATGGGCAATCGGCGTTCCACACAGCGCCGTACCAGATCGGGTACGCCCAGTTGCTTGGGTGTGCCGGGGCCGGGCGAGATAAAGACCAGGTCGGGATCGACCTCGTCGAAGAGGCGTTCGGGAAAGCCGGCTCGTACGGTGGTTACCTCGGCGTTGGTTTGGCGCACGTAGTCGCCCAGGGTATGGACAAAGGAATCGCAATTGTCGACAAAGAGCACCTTTTTACCGCGGCCCGAAGCGAGCAAGGAGCTGTCGCGTTTGTTGGCCGGCGGCGGTTGGCCTAATACAGCGTTGACGAAAGCTTCGGCCTTGGTGCGGGTTTCGGCTTCCTCCTCGTCGGGTTCCGAATCGCACAGCAGCGTCGCTCCGGCCCGGACCCGGGCGGTGCCCTCTTTGAGGTGGACGGTGCGGATGGTGATGCCGGTATTAACTTGACCGTTGAAGAGCAGCATCCCCACGGCCCCGCCGTACCAGCCGCGCGCCGAATTTTCCAGGTTTTCCACTGTTTGCATGGCGACGGGTTTGGGGGCCCCGGTCAGGGTGCAGGCCCACATATGCGACAACAGGGCGTCAAAACCATCGCAATCGCGCCGCAACTGTCCGGTGACGTAATCCACCGTGTGGATCAGACGCGAATAGGTTTCGATAAGCCGGCGGCCCTCCACCTGCACAGTGCCGGCCTGGCAGACGCGCGCTTTGTCGTTGCGGTCGACGTCGGTGCACATGGTCAGCTCGGCGGCGTCTTTTTTTGAATTGAGCAATTCAAGGATGCGGTCGGCATCCTCAATGGGGGTGGCCCCGCGCGGGATGGTACCCGAGATGGGGCAGGTCTCTACTCGGCCGTCCTCGACCCGGACGAACATCTCGGGCGAGGCGCCCACCAATTGTTCGCCGCCCAGGTTGACGAGGAATTCGTAGGGACTGGGGTTGCGCTGGCGGATCGTTTCGAATAATTCGCGCGGCGTCCCGGCAAACCCGGTGCCGAGAACCTGACTGAGGACTACTTCGAAGAAATCGCCGCGCTGGGTGCCGGCGATAATCTGGCGCACCTTGTCGGCGTACTCTCCGGGGGCGTGGTCGCTTTCTACGGCCCCGGGGGTGCCCCGGTGCAGGGGGCGAAAAGGGGTGTCGTGCGGCAGTCCCTGGGTGCTAAGTTCGCCAAAGCGGAAATTGTAGGTATACTTGCGCGCCTGTTCTTTGCGGTGGTCGACGACGATCAACTCATCGGGCATGAACAGGTGCAAATCGGCCTGGTCCAGAGGACGGGCATGGCGCAGTTGGACCGGCTCGAATTGAAAGACCAAGTCGTAGCCCATGGCCCCGTAGAAGCCCAGGTGCTGGTCCTGGGGGGCCCGCATCTGGGCGACCAGGGCGCGCAGGACGCTGAAGATGGAGGGTTGCTTGCTGCGTGCCTCTTCGGGAAAATAGTCCGGCATGGGGGCAATGGCGCCCTGCAGCTCGCTGTCGACCTCCTCTATACCGACCAGGTGGGGGTGGTCTTCGAGGCCGGCGCGGAAGATTTTTAGCAAGAGCTGGCCGCGGTCGTTGAGGGCGCGCATGACAAAGGCGCGTTGGCGGGCCACCAGCTCGATAGGCGGGTCGACAAAGCCGATATCCCAGCGGCTGTAGCGCCCAGGGTATTCGTAGCCGCTGGCGAAGACGGCGCCGCGGTGGCCGTCAATGCGCTCCAGGGCCTGGTCGAGGGCGCCTTCCAGGGGTAGGGCTTCTATGGTGCGGGTGATTTCCACGCCGCCGTCGCTGGTATAGGTGCGGGTCTTCAGGTCGGTATTGGTATTGGGATGCATGGTGCAAGCTCCATAGGGTGCGGTTTTTGTCGTTGCTGCGGTCAGGGCAAAGCGTATTGGGCGGCGCACAGGACTGTCCGCCACGGGCCGGCTAGCTTTGCCATCGCCCGCCCGGGCCCGCTCCCAGGCAGCTGGTATGGTGTCGGTTGCACATGGATGAATCCCACAAAAAAACCGCCGACGCTGCTGCGTCCGCGGTATGGATCAATTGCTCGGTTCGGTTCGCTCAGACTGCCACAGGTGGACTCATTACTCCTTTGTCGGCCAGGAGCGCCACCAGAAGCGGTTGTCAGTCGTTGCACGTCGATACATGATAGTCTATCCGGTTGAATCTTCTATTCTATCTAACTAATCCGGGTCTTAATAAAAGGTCGGCGCAGGTCGCTGTCAAGAAGAAAGAGCCAGGCCTTTGTCCCTGGATAGGAACCGCGTGTTCATTGCCGCAAGGCAGCAGGCTGAAGGTCGCAAGTGTCGCATATCGGCTTTCAATGAGCCAGGATTCCCAACAAACTGTGTCCCAAGACCAATTGCAGGCCGGTGAGGAAAAGCACGGTATAAACCACCCTGTTAAACCACAAATCAGTGAAGCGGCGATTCAGATACAGACCCAGACGGACGCCCATCCAACTCAGCGGCGCCAGGATCAGCAGCACGGGCACGTGTTCGAGACGCCACAGGCCCAGAGCCCAATAGGGTCCCACTTTGAACCAGTTGATAGCGGCAAAGGCGATCACCGTGGTGCCGACAAAGAGCTGCCGGGGCAATTGTTGCGGCAGCAGATATATGGATACCGGCGGCCCCCCGGCGTGGGCCAGGGTGGAGGTGAAACCGGCGACGGCGCCCATCAGCACCCCTTCGGCGGGGCCGGGGTGGCGTTTGCTCAGGGCCCCCAGGATGACGGCGCGGCCGATCTGGAACACTACAAACAGTAGGGACAGGGTGCCCAGGCCTATTTGCAGGGCGCGCTGATGGCCGTGGAAATAGCCAAAAAAGAAGGCTCCCACGCCAATGCCCAAAAGGGCGCCGGGTAGGAGCACGGCAATGCTGGGGCGGTGGAATTGGCTGCGGTAGTGACGCACGGCGAAGACATCGCAGACCATTAACAGCGGCAACATTAACGCCGCCGCGTCGGTGACGGGAATGGCCAAAGCCATCAGCGGCGTGGCAATTACGCCGACACCGCCACCAAAGCCGGCTTTGGCAATGCCCACCGCCACCACCGCTACTACGGCGCAGGGCCAGAAGGCGGCGGGAAAGTCGGGGAGCATCCCGGAATTCCTAAGAGTTTACTCGCCCTCCACGTGGGTCACTTCGATATCGAGATCCTCGCGGTTGGCAATGCGCTCGACTTGGCCGTCGGCCACCCATACCACCCGATCCGAGACACTGAGCATCTTGTGGTCGTGGGTCGCCGAAATGACCGTCACCCCCGAGTCCTGGTTCATGTCCCGCAGCAATTCTATAATTTCGGTGCCGGTGCGCAGATCGAGGTTGGCCGTGGGTTCGTCGGCCAGCACTACGGCCGGGTCGTTGGCCAGGGCGCGGGCCACGGCGACACGCTGCTGCTGTCCGCCCGACAATTCGAAGGGCTTGTGCGAATAGCGCTCGGCCAGACCCACTTTGCCCAGCAATTCCATGCCTTTATCGCGCGATTCGTCGCTGGTGAGGCCGGCGAATACCATTGGCAGAGTGACATTTTCCAGGGCGGTCATGACCGGGATGAGATTAAAGGACTGGAAGATATAGCCGATTTTGCGGCAGCGCAGCCAGGCCAACTCGTAGGCGTCTAGCTGGGCCACATCGACCTCATCGATATAGACCTTGCCCTCGGAGGGTTTGTCGAGGCCGCCGACCATATTGAACAGGGTGCTCTTGCCCGAGCCGGACGGGCCCATAATGGATAGATACTCCCCCGAATAGACTTCTAAGTCTACCCCTTGCAAGGCTTTGACCGTGATTTCGCCCATCACGTATTCCTTCTTGACCTGTTGGGTCCGCACCACGGTGCGCTTTTCTTCCTGCTCTTCCTGCGTCCCTTCTGCGGGGACGGTCTGTGTTTGCTCGTCGCTCATGGAGTGAAGAGGCTCCTGTTTGGGGGCGGGTAGGCGGTAGGGGTAGTATCAGGTGTCGGAGCGCATGGCTTCTACCGGTTCCATCTTGGCGGCCCGGTAGGCCGGCAGCATGGCGCCTATCAGCGATAAGAGGGTACCCACCACCAGGGCGTAGAGGGCCGAAGTGGCCAGACCGGCGACGGGGAAATAGGTAAAGACGTTGGTGCCGTAGTCCAATAGGGCCAAAAGCAGGGTCAGACCCAGACCGATGACGATTCCCACCGATGTGCCGGCGAATCCCTGGAAAGTGGATTCGAGGAGAAATAGCTTGACGATGAAGGAATCGAGGGCGCCCAGGCATTTCATCGTGCCGATTTCGCGGTAGCGCTCGGTTACTGACATCAACATGGCGTTGGCGATGCCGACCACGCAGACCAGCAGCGACAGCGAAATCAGCCAGGCCTGTTTGGATTGCTCTTCTTCCATGCGTTCCTGGGCGGCGACCGAGGATTCATCGCCTTCGGCGGAGCCGGTCTCAATGCCGTTTTTCTGCAATAAGAGGTTAATTTCGCTCTTGTTGGCGTCCTTGAGGCCACCGATGATCTCGTTATTGCTCCACACCGACATTAGGAAGGCGATGGCTAGGATAACGCCGCTGGTGGTGATCAGCGACCGTGTGAAGCGGATTTTTAGGCTTAGTATGCTGATTTCCATGGCCTTGCTGAAAGGCAGGACAATTTCCCGGCCTCCGGCCAATTGCCGTCCGGCTTCTGACATAGGGCACCTCTCCATTAAAAGGCTAATTAGGCTTAACTATATAAGGCGGTACCAACTAAAAATCAATAGTCCTTTCACCGGCGGCTAGCCCTCTCCGGCTTTTCGGGCCAGCTCGTCGGCCTGTTCAAACAGGTCGAGAATTTGCTCCATCTGGGGATTCCCTTCCAGGCGGATCTGGTAACTCTGGCTATCGCCCCACAACACCAGGGCCAGACTGGATTTGAGGGCCCGCCGTATAGGATCGTGGTGGCGGGCGAAGATCTCGTCGGCTATTGCGACATCCTGACCGGCGAGAAAGGCGCGGAAATTGTCCAGTGTTTCGTCCCCAACCCGAAAATGGGTGCGAAACTGGGCGAAGTCGGTGGGCCAATCGCTGCGACTGCCGGCCCAATGGCGGGCAAAATTGAAGGGGGCGTCGGCGGTCAACAGCTGCTGCATAAAAGCCGATATCGGCTGGATCGCCAAGGGTTCGTCCGGGGAAATACCGCCGCCGCCGTAAACCGGGCGGCCCAGGGCGGTGAAATAGACGTTTTGTTGGCTGCGCAGACTATCGATGGCGTTGGGGTCCAGATCGTCCTGGCCCTCCTGGAGATAGGCCTGCAGGTCGCGGGTATAAGGGCGTTGAATTAGACGGCCCAAAGGCGTGTAATAGCGCGCTATGGTCAGCAATAGCAGGCCGTCGTTGGGCAATGGGAACTGCTGCTGGACAAGGCCTTTGCCAAAACTGGTCTGGCCGACAATGAGTCCCCGATCCAGGTCTTGAATGGCCCCGGCGACAATTTCCGAGCCCGAGGCGCTGCCGTGGTTGAGCAGGACAATCAGGGATAACGGAGTGTCCTCTAAGGGGTAGCGGGCGCGGTATTCCTGGCGCGAATTGGGGTGGCGGCCCTCGGTGTAGACCACCAGTTGGCCGGCGTCGATAAAATGGTCGGCCACCTCTACCGCCTGGTCCAGCAGGCCGCCGCCGTTGTCGCGCAGATCGAGCACCAGACGGGTGATGTCGGCGGCCCGCAATTGGGCCAGGGCCTGCGCCAATTCGCGGCCGGTATTTTCGGCGAAGCGGGCAATGCGGATATAGCCTGTGCTGGGGCGCAGGACAAAGGCGTAGGGGACGCTGACAATGGGGATACGGTTGCGTACAAGGGTGAAATCGAGCAGATCCTCAAAGCCTTCTCGGTAGACGGTCACCTCGACCCGCGAGCCTTTGGGGCCGCGCAGTTTTTTCATTACCTGTTCGGCGGTGATGCCGTCGGTGCTGACCCCGTCTATGGCGAGAATGCGGTCGCCCGCCCGCAGCCGGCCGTATGAGGGCGAGCCGACAATGGGGGCAATGACCAGCAGCTCGCCCTGGCGCAAGTCGAAGTGAATACCAATGCCCTCGAAATCGCCGCGGTAGCGTTCCACCATATCGGTGCGGGCTTTGGGGTCGAGATACTGGGAATGGGGGTCCAGTGTGGCCAGCATCCCCCAGATGGCCCCGTGCGCCAGGGTGTCGACCGATACAGTTTGCAGATAATGGGCGCGTATATTGTGGAAGGTATCGCTCAGCAATTCTAGTTGGGCGCGTTTGTCCAAACGCCTCTTAGTTGGTGGCCCGCCGGGCTCGATCTGGTCTATTTCGCTCGGACTGATATAGATGTTTTCGCCCTGGGGCAAGGCCGCGACAATGCCGTCTACGGCTCCGTCTATCACCTGAATGCTGTCTATTTTTTCCACGTAGTGCCGGTGGATAAGCGTGCGCACCTGGGCGATCAGGCGGAAGGCGGAGGAATTGCCAAAGGCGGGCTCGGACGTCAGGATCAGGATACAACACAGACCCAGAGCAACGGATAATACGGCGGGGCGGCGGGCCACTGGCAACGGTCTAGTCGACATGCTGCTAGCCCTTGGGGGGGGTGATTTTGATCAGGGGCAGCTGATCGACCCGGGTGGCGGCCCGGGTTTGGGGCAGGATCCCGAAGGCGTCGGGTATCAGGCGGATCTGCAGGCGCCTGGGACCCTGACCCATGGTGAGGCAGTGCGAGACGGTGTTGGCGGTGAAGATTAAATCGTCGATGGAGAAATCCCGCACCAATTGGGGCAGATCGTCGACTACGCCAATAACCGGTTTACCGGCCAGGGAGGAACCGCGCTGTTGCTGTTGCGGGGCGATGAGGCCAACAATTTCGCCGTCGGCCTCGGGCATGCGCTCCAGTGTTTCGAGCAATTCTCTGGCGCTATTGTCGGTGCCCACCAGTAAAAAGCGCCGGCGGCGGGTCTGGCGGCCCCGGTTGTGGGCCAGCCGCGCCGCGCCCCAGCGCCAGCCGACCACTAATCCAGTGTTGCAGATCCAGGCGACGCTGGCGGCCAAGCGCGAGAATTGGTAGCTCTTGAAGAAAAAAACCAGGGTCAGGATACCGGCAAATCCCAGTGCAACGCTGAGAGCCGCCCGCCCGGTGGAGAGTTTGTGCCGTTGGTAAAGGCCCAACGAATAAAAAGCCAGCAGCCATATGGCCAAGGGGATGGCGTATACCAAAAACCACTGCAGATCCGTATAGAGCGGCGGTGTCGGCCAGCGGGTCGGCTGGGCGTCCAGGCCCAATTGGCGACTGAGGGTTTCAATCGATTGGACCAGCGGAAAAAAACGGGGGTGGTAGCGCAGACTCAGGGCCAGTTCAATGCCGACCAGCACCAGGGCGCCGTCGAAGAGGGGCAGCAGCAGGCGCTTGAGCCCGGTGGCCACGAAGGAGAGCGAGCCGTAGAGAACGATCCCCAAGTGCAAAACCCACAGCGGAAAGAAGCGGTAGCGCCGCTGCATATGTTTTTGCACGAAGATGGACATGGCCTCGTAAAAGCGGTAGCGGAAACGCATTTCTTCGGCGCGGCTGCTCTCGCCTTTGAAGTGGATGATTTCGGTGGCGGGGGTATAGTAAATTTTCCAGCCCGCTTCTTTCATGCAGAAGCACCAGTCGAGGTCTTCGCCGTAGAAAAAATAGCTCTCGTCGAGCGGGCCCACCTGGTCCATGGCCTCTTTGCGCACGATCATGCAGGAGCCCGACAGGGCGTCGACTTCGTGCGCCGTCTCCGGGTCGAGAAAGGTCAGGTTGTAGCGGGCCAGGCGCGGGCTGTTGGGGAAAAGCCGGCTGAGGCCCGACAATTTGCAGAAGGCCGCCATTGGGGTGGGAAAACCGCGGCGGCAGGACAGTTGCAAGGTGCCGTCGGGGTTGAGGATTTTGGCCCCGGCGGCCCCGGCCTGCGGGTGGGCGTCCATGAATTCCACCAGGCTGCTGAGGGTGTCGAGGCGAATGATGGTATCGGAGTTGAGCAGCATTATATAGCGCCCGGTGACCTGTGCCAGGGCTAAGTTGTTGCCCCCGGCAAAACCGAGGTTGTCATGGCTGCGGATCAGGCGGACCCAAGGAAAGCGCTCGGCGACCATGTCGGGGCTGCCGTCGCGCGAAGCGTTGTCGACGACGAAGACTTCTACGGCCAGGGAGCCAATAGCCTCCGTCACCGTGCGTAGGGTCTGCTCCAGCAAATCGCGGGTATTATAGCTGACGATGACGATGCTCAGATCCATAGAGGACAACCTCTGGGCAAAGACCCGTCCTGGCCGGCAGGGGCTTCAGGCGAGACGGGCGAAGGCACGGCGGAAGTCTTCGGTGCGGGCCATTTCTTCGAGGCCTCGGGCAAAATTCAGCGGTGCCCGGCCCAGGTGGCGCTGCAGCGCATCGGTGCGCAGCCCCGAGCGCAGCGGTCGCCCCGCCCGTTGCTTGGTGGCGGCGGTAGGTTGGGCCTTGACTAGGTGTTCTTGCAGGCCAAAGAAACGGGCCAGCTGCAGCGTCATTTCATAGCGCGTCACATAGGAATCTCCGCCCATATGCAACAAGCCGTGGACCTCGTGGCGGCACAGGTGGATCAGGATCTGGGAAAGATCGTCGACGTAGGTGGGGTTGCCCCACTGGTCATCGACGATTTGTACTGTTTCGCCCTTGAGCAGGGCACCCAGGGGCCAAGTGACCAGATTGGGGCGGGTATGGGCGATGCAGCCGTAGAGCCACAGGGTACGCACGACGGTGCCGCGCAGGCCCTGTTGCAGGACCAATTGCTCGCTCTCCAGTTTGAGGGCGCCGTAATGCGACAGCGGTCTGGGGACGTCCGTTTCGCCGTACGGGCCTTCACGCCCATCAAATACATAATCGGTGGATAGGTGCAAAAGGCCCAGGTTCAGGCGGCGACAGGCGGTGGCCAGATGCGCCACGGTGTCGAGGTTTATGCGGCGAGCCAGGTCGGGTTCGGTTTGGCACTGGTCGACGTTGGTCAGGGCGGCGGTGTGGATTACCCAGTCGGGCCGTAGCGTCGTCAGTAGATTGTCGACGGCGTCGGGATCGGTCAGATCGACCTGGTAGTAGGGTCGGCCGCCCACCGGATCCGAGCTGCGGCCGCAGCCGCTCAAGTCGACGTCGCCGGTCTGGTGCAACAGGCTGCGGCCCAACAGTCCGTGGGCCCCCGTGACCAGGATATTCATGGCTGGTTCGTCTGGTCGGCGGCGTATTCCAACAGCATCCGGGCATGCGTACTGCTAGCCCGGCCTGGGTTGCCGTCCAGTGGTCCGGCGCCCAGAATGCGGCCGGCCCGCTGGATTTGTCCCAGGCGCAGATACAGTTGGGCGGCAACGGGATTGGCCGCCGGCAACGGACCGCTTCGATAGGGGAAATAGGGCCTTTCCAGATGCGACTCCAGCCCGTAGATCGGCGGGCGGTCGAAAAAGGCCGGCAAGCTTGTCTCGAGCAAGTTTTTTTCCATAAAGCCCATAATGGCTGCGGCTTTCTCCCTGAATCTGTCCTCGCCGCTCAGATCGTATAGGTCGAGTAGGGCGGCGGCGGTTAAAACCTGATCCTCCAATAGCCCGGGTATAAAACCCGTGCCATCCCGCCAGTAGTGGTACACCGCCCCCCGGTGGTCCAGGCCCTGTTCAATAACGAAGGCGGCGGCCTGCCGAGCCAAGCGAATAGGGCCGGGGGTGCGGCTGTGGGCCGCCTGGCGCAGACAGGCCCTTATCAGCAGCGCGTTGCGGTCGGCGTAAACGGCTGGGTCGGTCCACCAAGTGCCGTCGGGCCGCTGCAGCTGGCGTCCTTTGAAAACCCCCAACTCGTCGTCGAACAGGTCCTCAGCGGCATAGTCCATTAGGGCTCTGGCCGCCTGTCCGTAGGCTTCGCCCCCATAGGGCACGGCCGCCAGCAGGGCCATGGTCAGACCGGCTTGATCGGCGCCCTCCTTTTCCCGCACTGGGGCCCGCCAGTCGGGGGTGAAGGAGAAAGCGGAAATGCCGCCTGCCTCAGTGTCGAGCATCGGGCTTGCCAGCAGAGCGTCGAGGCTGCGGCGAGCCATTTTCCAGGCGCCCCGGTCCGGGTAGCGGGCGTGATAGGCCAGCAAAAAGCGCAAAACCTCGGTTTCGGGGAATTTAGGCCCCTGTCCGAAGCCGCCGTGCAGCGAATCGAATGTTGCGGCGATTGCGCGATAGACCGGATCGACCTCGACGGAGTAAGGGGCCCCTGCCCGCGGTGGGGGCCGGCGCAACTTGCGCTCGATAAGGTCGCGTTGGCTCCCATAATGATCGACTAGCCGCCGGATGAACAGGGTTGTTTGCGGCGGTGGTATATCCGTTCCCTGGGCGATGATCCGCCCTTTGGGATCCAACAGGACCAGCGCCGGCCAGCCGCCGGTGGCGTAGCGTCGGGCAATATCGGGCCGCCGAAAAGGATCTACCCGAATCAACACCAACTGGTCGGCCAGCCAGGCATTGTCCTCGGCAAAAAGTCCCTCGGCGCCGGGGGCCGCCAGATAGAGCAGGACGGGACAATCTCGGCGCTGCGCCGCGGCAAAAGATTCCGCTTCCCAGGGCTGTTGACCAAGCGGCCCGTCCTGCCAGATCCAGGCGGCGGGCGGGTCGGGTTCGGCCTGGAGCGGCGGGTCTGTGGGCGGCTCGGACGAACAGGCCAGGATAGTCGCCAGGGCAAGGAGGACGGACGCTTTGGCTACCCTTGTGCGCATGAAGTTTAAAGGTTACCCGAATCTGGTGGGTCTGTCAAGAAGACAGGGCGGTTTTGCCAAGCGCTGTCCCGACTTATATTCAAGGGCCTTTTCAAGGCGTCGCCACGGCCTGTCCAACGACGCTTTGCAAGTCCTGAATACACCAATACAAATCGAGGTTCGATTATGGATCCATTGGAAAAAAGAGTTCTTGGCAGCAGCGGTCTGGAGGTGACCCGCTTGGGCTTGGGGTGTGCCGCTATTGGCGGCTTGTATGGGGATATCCCCGACGACCAGGCTACAGCCGTGGTGCATCGGGCGCTGGACCTGGGCCTGAATCTCTTTGACACGGCACCCCTTTACGGGTCGGGCAAAAGCGAGATCCGTTTGGGGAAAGCGCTGGCCGGAGTGCCCCGCGACTCGTATATCCTGGCCTCTAAAGTCGGTCGCTTGTTGGTGCCGGCCGATGGGGCTGACCGAGACCAGGGCATTTTCGGTGATCCGCCGCCCTTCAAGCCGGTTTTCAACTATAGCTACGACGGGGTTATGCGCTCGGTCGAGGAAAGCCTCCAACGCCTGGGGCTCGATCGCATCGATATTCTCCACATCCACGATCCGGACAACCATTTCGACGAGGCCATCGCCGGGGCCTATCCGGCTTTGGATAAATTGCGCAGCGAGGGGGTCATAAGCAGCGTCAGTGCCGGCATGAACCAGTGGGAGATGCTGGACCGTTTCGCCCGTGAGGGCGATTTCGATTCGTTTCTGTTGGCCGGACGCTACAGCCTGCTCGACCAGGGGGCCCTGGACGAATTGCTGCCGCTGTGTCTGGAGAAGAATATTGGGATTATGGCTGGAGGGACCTACAACTCGGGCATTCTGGCCAAGGGGGCCGGCCCCGGGGCGACCTACAACTACTCGGAGGCCCCGGCCGAAATCGTCGATAAAGCCCGCGGTCTGGAGGCGGCGGCCCAGCGCCACCAGATTTCGCTGAAGGCGGCCTCATCGCAATTTGCTCTGGCCCATCCGGCGGTGACTACGATTATTCCGGGGACCCGGATGCCCGAGCGGGTCGAAGAGAATTTCAATCTTATTTCCGAGCCGATAACCGCCGCCTTCTGGGCCGATATCAAAGAACAGGGATTAATCCAGGCCGAGGCGCCCGTCCCCGGCGACTAATTGGGGGCCGGGCCTTTATTGAAGGCCCAGGCGATCTTTGAGGAAGTGGCGCACGCGCTCCTGCAACTCGTCGGGAATCTGTTCGGGTTGCAGGGCGGTGCGAGCCATTTCGCCTGTCTTTTCAAACGTGCGCAGAAAAGCGTGGCACGGCGGGCAATCGACCATATGGCGCTCCAGGTCTTTGCGTTCGCGGCGCGACAGATCGCCCTCCAGGTAGGCGGTGAGGACCTGCATTATTTCACGACAAGTGTACATGAACTTCCTTTCTCGGGCGGCCGTTCACCGGGCGGTAGAGGATTGGCGGTTTCGGCTTCATTGCTTGTCTTCCCGGTCGAAATAGGCCGCCAGCTCGCCGCGCAAAAAAAGCCGGGCCCGGTGCAAGCGGGATTTTACCGCCGGGACGCCCAGGTCGAGAATGGCCGCAGTTTCCGCGGTGGAAAATCCCTGGACATCGCGCAGTACGAATACACTCTGGTATTTCTCGTCCAGTTTATCAACGGCCGTCTGAATTACCCCTATGGCCTCTTCCTGCAGCACCGGATCGCCGATTTGCTGGGACCAGTCGTGCACCTGGGCGGCGATTTGGCCCTGGTCGTCGAAAGCCGGCAGGACATCGTCCAGCGAAATGTCGACGCCCGGTTTTAACTTGCGTCGCCGCATGAGCGCGGCGTTGACGGCAATGCGGTGGATCCAGGTGGAGAAACTGGCTTCCTCGCGAAAGCGGTCGATTTTTTCAAATACCGTTAGGAATACATCCTGTACTACCTCTTCGGCATCCATCGGGTTTTTGAGAATGGACAGGACCAGGCGCGTGATCCGCTCCTGGTGGCGGTCCAATAATAATTCGAAGGCCTCCACATCGCCGCTGCGGATGCGGTCGACTAGCTCTTTTTCGTTTGGGCCCTGGGCCGACCGGCCCTTGCCGCGGCCAAACAGGTTGCGCAGGAATTCACTCATATGGATGACGCTTGCCGGCGTGTAGGTTCAAAAAAGGGGTATCGGCGTATACGATTGGACATCGAAGCTCGGTCCAAACTCTTTTCTCAGTAGCGATCGGGGACTAAGCGCAGTTGGGTTTTGGGTGGTCGCCGGTAGGTTTCCTGGTCTTCGCGCGGCGGCAATTTCTGGGCTTTGGGCATTACATTCCGGTAGGACACCTGGTCTAGAATATGGCTGATGCAGTTGAGACGGGCCCTGCGCTTGTCATCGGCTTCCACCGTGTACCAGGGTGCCTCCGGGATATCCGTGCCGGCGAACATGGCGTCTTTGGCCTTGGAATAGGCGACCCAGCGGTCGCGGCCCTCCAGGTCGATATCGCTGAGCTTCCAGCGGCGCTGGGGATTGTTGGCTCTTTCCTGGAAGCGGGCTTCCTGTTCTTCGTCGCTGACCGAAAACCAGTACTTGAGCAGGATGATCCCCGAACGCACCAGCATGCGCTCGAATTCGGGGCAGGAGCGCATGAATTCGCGGTATTCCTTATCGCTGCAAAAACCGAAAACGCGCTCGACGCCGGCGCGATTGTACCAACTGCGGTCGAAGACGACAATTTCGCCGGCGGCGGGCAGGTGGGCCACGTAGCGCTGGAAATACCATTGAGTGCGCTCGTGGTCCGAAGGGGTGCCCAGAGCGACGACGCGGCTGCCGCGCGGGTTGAGGGGTTCGGTGAGGCGCTTGATGGTACCGCCTTTGCCGGCGGCGTCGCGTCCTTCAAAGAGGATCACCAGGCGCAGGCCCTGATCCTTGACCCAATACTGTAGGGTTACCAACTCCTGGTGCAGCCGGTCCAATTCCTTTTCGTACATCTTTTTTTTCAGTGGCTGGACAGCGGCTTTTATATCACCGGTTTTATCCGGTTTGGTTTGGGGGCGAGTTTTTGCGCTCATTTTTTTGGCCATATTTTCCTCCTTGTTCTGTGCCCTGTATGCGGAAACTACTTCCGAAAAGTAAGTTGGGCAATACAGACGCCATTGCACAATTCCATTTGCGCCTCGGCTCAATGCTTTCATTCCCCTTGGGAGGCTTTCGGGCTGCAACGCCAATTGAGCAGGCGCCGCTATCGCAGAAGCAGCATTTTGCGGCTGATCGAGGTCTCCCCCGTTTGCAGTATATATAAGTATAGTCCGGTAGCCGCCCGCTGTCCGTTTTTGAGGCGCCCGTCCCAAAAGGCGGCCCCCTGCGGGCCAAAATAATAACCGGGGGAACGGCGGCCCAGGGACAGGCGCCGCACCTGCTGGCCGGCGGGGTTGTAGATGATAATGGCGACTTCGCCCGTGTGGGTCAGGTGGTAGGGGATCCAGATGCCGCTGTTGAAGGGATTGGGGTAGGCCGGAAAGGCGGTCAAGGCAGATACTTCCGCTCTTTGCCCGGTGGCTCCCGCCGTATCGGCGTTGAGCAGGAAGGTCCCTTTCCAGGTGCGTGCCAGCAATTCGGCTCCCGGTTTGGCGAAGGCGAGTTGCTCGATGCCTGTGCCCAACTGGGTGGCGGCTTCGGCCCGTTGGAAACCGACCCGGTCCCAGCGCAGCAGAAGCCCGTCCCAGCCCCCCGATAACAACCACTGGCCGTCGGGGCTGAAAGCGACGGTGCGGACCCAGTCGGCGTGGCCGTCCAGGCGGAGGTTGGAGTTGCCGAACAGGTCCCAGACCCGCACTCGCCCGTCTCGCCCGCCTGAAGCCAGCGCCTGGCCGTCGGGGCTGAAGGCGACGGCGTCGACGCGGCGGTCATGGCCCTCCAACAGTTCGAGGGCGCCGTTCCACATGGTCCACAGATGGACCGTGCCATCGGCGGCCCCTCCGGCCAACAGGCGGCCATTGGGGTCAAAGGCCAGGACGCCGAAGTCGACGCCCGGTCGGCCGCGCCCCAGGGTCGTGGCCGACCCTCCCCGGGTATCCCACAGATGCACACTGCCGCCGGCGGCTGCCGCCAGCTGGCCCAGCAGGCTGAAGGCGACGGCTTGCACCGGTCCGTCGGGGTGGGTGAAGGCGGCCAGTTCCCGGCCCTGGTCGGTATCCCACAGACGCACGGTGCCGTCCCGTCCGCCCGATATCAGGCGCTCGCCGTCGGGCCCAAAAGCCAGGCTGGTCACCGGTTGGGTATGGCCGGCCAGCAGACCAGACTGTTCGAGGTCGGCGGTTTGGAACAGGCGGATTTCCCGGTCCGCGGCCACGGCCAGCAGGCGGCCGTCGGGCGCGTAGGCCGCCGTGTTTTGCCGCCGTCCGCCGTCTGGCAACAGGCGGGCCTGGGGCAGGGGCGCTTCGCCCGGCCCTTCGACGACAATGGCCTGCAGGCGGCTGCGCCCCTGGTTGCCGGCCGCGTCCACGGCCCGTCCCTCCAGCAGGTAGTTGCCGGGCCAAGCCCGTGTCCATTGGCCGCTGAAGGCCGTGCCGTCGTCGGCCAGGGCCACCACGTCCTGTAGGAGGGTGTCGGACGGGCTGTAAAAGCGCGCCTCCACGTGGGTCACCGGACTACCGTCCCATACCAGGTCGGTCGGCAGGGCAATGACCAGGTCCCCCGCCAGCGAGCGCGTCTGCAGCGGCGCCAAGCGGGGCGGACTGGGGTCGGGCCCGGCGGTCAGATCCACGGTAAAGGTGTCCAGCCAGACCTCGAAGCCGCTGTCGACCTCCAATTCAAAGGGCAGGGGAGTGCCCGGTTGCAGAGCGGAATCGAGCAAAAATTCGGGGCTGTGGACCGTTTCGCCGAGGTAGCGGTGCGCTCCCCGGAAGGAAACTTTGGGGCTCCCGAGGAGGTGCACCTCGGAATGGAGGCTGCGCAGATCAAAGCGCAGGGCCCGCAGGCCCTCCACCCGCGCCAGGTCCAGGGCCAGCCGCAGGCGGATCAGCTCGCCGGCCTGGGCCCGGCCATCGCCGTTGCCCAGGCTATCGAGGACGGCCACTTTCAGCAGTTCCTGACGCGGCGAGGTGGCCTGCAGGACGATTTCCTGCTGCCAAATGAAGATCCAGTCCTCGCCTTGTCGTACCGACATCGACAGATTGAGGCGGGCGCTGTAGGTCCCGACAAAAGGGCCTTCCAAGCGCAGTCTGTGGGCCGGGCCTTCGAGTCGATAGGTGACGGGATTGCCGGCAAAGCGCGAAGAGGGCGAAAGGAAGTACAGCGCCTGACTCTCTTCCACTTGCACCAGGGAATCGGCGCTGCTCAGATCGAGACGCAATTCGTCGCCGATGGGGGTGCCCACACTGACCAGACTGAGGCTTATTTCGGTCGGTTCGCCCGGCACCAGGACGCCGTCGCTGTTGGCGTCCCTGAAGATCATGCCGACTACTTCGACAATAGGACGGGCAGCCACCTCGACTCGCATAGTTTCGCCTTCGGGCCGAATATCTTCCAGGCGTACACTCCAGCGACCGTCGTTGCTGGTGGCCGCCGGGTTGGTCTGGGGAGTGAAGGCGGTGAAGCGGCGTCCGTCGAACGGGTCGGTAGCGTCGCCCAGATTGCCTTGGTGGGCGCGGCTGTAAGCCTGGTCGTGGGCCCAGAAGTCGAGATTGTCGCCGCCGATTTCTGGGTCGGGTTCGACACCGCTGGGAAAGCCGGCGTCGAGCCATTGGCCGTCGGCGCATTCCAGGTCTATTGTGGGAGCCAGGCTCTGGCCGTCGACATGCCATACAAGCAAACCTTCACCCGGAATGCCGCGGTCGTAATAGGTACTGGTGCGGCGGCGGTATTCGAGCAGGAAATACTCCTGGTTGGACAGCAAAATGCGGTGGAGCTGGCCGTTGCGGCCGACGTCTTCGACCTCGATTTCCCCTTGCAGTTGGCCCACGGTTTCGACCTGGGCCCAGCCCAGTTGCAGGCGGCTCCAGGCGCTAAAGCTGGTCGGGCCGTCGTCGCCGTTCCAGCCGCTGGCGCCCCAGCCCATTAGGCCCCAGTTGCCAATGCCGGCCGAATCGTCTTCGGGGCGGGGATCCTCGGCGCGCAGAAAGGCCGTATTGAATAGGTCGGGCAAACCCAGCAAATGACCGTATTCGTGGCAGATGACGCCGGCGGCCTCGGCGAAATGGGCGCCTTGCTGGATGGTGCCTTGGTGCGGCGAAATGCGGATCGGTTCTCCGGCGCTGCCCCGGTCTTGGGTAACGTAATCTGTTTCTAAGCCCAAGTGGGCAAGGCCTGTGGCTCCGCCGACTAGGAAATTGGTTGGCACGCGCGGCAGGACAATGAAGAGGGCGTCGACAAAACCGTCGTCATCGCCCGAGTCGGGCAGGCCGTCGGGGCCGTCGTTGTCAAAGCGGGAAAAGTCTATATCGGCGTCGGCCACCTGCAGGATTTCCAGGGAGAAGCGGCCGAAATCGCCCAACTCGCCGGGGCCGGGTGCAAGATAGGCATCGGCGGTTTGGGCGGCCTCGTACTGCAGCGGGGCCACCTGGCCGCGCAGGCGTAGGCGGCCCAGGGACATGGTGTCGTAGAAGTGGCTGATGCTGCCGGGCCGGTCGGCGTCAAACAGGCCGACGGTCCAACTCGGCGGCGTGCCGGCGGCGTTTTGGCCAGCGAATTGGGCGAATAAGATTATCGCCCGCCGTGTGCCTTGGGTGCCTGGGCGCGAGGGAGGTTGCAGTGCCTGGAGCGTCTGTTCGGAGCATACAAAAGCAGCGGCAGGTACTGTTCCACCTGGTGCGCTCAACAGGGCGCCCAACAGAACGAGAGCTGGCAGGAGCTTGGACATAGTGTACCAGTGGAGAGGCGGGCGGATTATATCCGCCTTTGGACCCGTAACGGGCGGGGGCGGTTCCCCGTCTGACTTACCACAGGCTCAACTGCTCGGCCTGCTCTTTGACCGGGGGCAGGGCCGCCCGCTGCCGGGACAGTAGATCGGGGGGCAATTCGTCGATAAAAGGCGAAGGCGTGGCGGCGCTTTGTTGGCCGTGGCGGGTGCGACGATCGGCTTTGAGCAGGAAGAGCTGATCCTGGGCCCGGGTGATGCCGACGTAAAATAGGCGCCGTTCTTCGGCGTTATCGGCTCCTTCAAAGGGCAGCAAGCCGGCTTCCAGGCCGGTGATGAAGACGACGGGAAATTCCAGGCCTTTGGCCGCATGCAGCGTGGTCAAGGTGACGGCCTCGGCCTGGGGAGGTGTTTTTTGGCCGCGGCGTTCAAAATCGGCCTCCCGGCCCAAAAGCACGGTATCGAGCAATTGGTCGAGGGAGGGGGCCTGATGGGCCAGGTTGATCAACTGGTCGAAGTCGTCGTCGGGGTCGGGCCAAAATTCGCTGCGCCATTCCTGCAAAAGGACCGCTGGTTCGATAGTTTTGGACCGGTCGATATAGCGTTGCAGGGCCAGGCGCAGATCTTCGAGGGGGCCGGTGGCCGGCTCGGTCAACCAGGTCGCTGTGTTGATCGTTGGGGCGGATAGCCGCGGCAGGGCGGGTAGATCGAGGGTTGCGAGCAAGCGCTCCACCTGGTCGGGCTGGCGGCCCAGGCGGAAAAAAGTCAGGGCTTGGCGTACACTGCGGGCCCGCAGCAGGCTTTTGTGGCCTAGGCGCCGGTAGGGCAACCCTTCTTTGTGGAAGCATTCTTCGAGCAGATCGCCCTGTTGTCCGGTGCGGTAGAGGACGGCGAAATCGTCGAGGCCGCGCTGACTGTTTTCGGCCCCGCTCAGCTGATCGGCCTGGACTAGGTCGGCCCCGCCCAACAGGCGGCTGATCTGGCGCACGACGGCAATACCTTCGGCGGTGGGGCCCGGGACCGACAGTAATTCCAGGCCGGTCCCGTCGGGTCGTACCGCCTTCAGGTCTAAGGGCCGGCGGTCGGGGTTGCGGCCGATGAGGGCGGCCCCGGCTTGTACGATAGGGGCAGTGGAGCGGTAATTGGTCCCCAGGTGAACGTGTTGGGCCTGGGGAAAATCGCGTCCCAGATCGTCGAAATGGCCCGCTTGGGCGCCGCGGAAACCGTAGATGGCCTGATCGGGATCGCCAATGACAAAAAGGCCTTCGCCGGTCCCGGCCAAAAGGCGCACCAGGCGGTACTGGACGGTATTGACGTCCTGGAATTCGTCGACTAGCAAGTGGGTGAAGTGACGGCGCCATTGGGTTAGAAGCTGTGCGTCGCTTTCGAGCAGGTCGAGGAGATCGAGCAGGATATCGTCGTAGTCGCGGGCTTGGCAACGCTGTAGCTGCTCCTGGTAGCCCTGGTAGGCGGTGGCCCAATCTCCTTCCAGATCGGCGGGCCGTTGGGCCGCGCCTTTGGCCAGGGAGACGGCTTCCTGCACTTGGGCCGGCCGCAGCGACAGGCCGGCGGATTTGAGGGCGGTATCGATAAGGGCGCGGCTCTCGATTTCGTCGAGTAGGCTCTTGGGTGGGGCTCCTGCCAATTGGAGCAAGTCCAGGGCCAGTCGGTGGAAGGTGCCCACCCGCAATTGGTCGGCCCCCTCGATATCGGCCAACAGCGGTGCAAGTCGCTGCCGCATTTCGCCGGCGGCCCGTTTGGTAAAAGTGACGGCGAGGATTGCGGCGGGGCTTATCTTCTGGGCGCGTACCAGATGATCGATGCGGTGGGTCAAGGTCCGCGTCTTGCCCGAGCCTGGGCCAGCCACTACCAGCACGGGGCCGCCTTGGACCTCGACCGCCCGGGTCTGGTCGGGGTCCAGTCCACCACTGGGGGCAGGGGCCGGTTGCGGGGTGGGCTGGGGTGGGGGCGTCGGTGTGGTGGCGGGGGTAGGATCGACAGGGGCCTTGGCTTGCGGCAGTGCAAAGAGTTGGGCCTGGCCGCGCAATTGATCCCGCTCTTGGGGGGTGAATACCCGGACAATACCGTATTCGCCGTCGTAGCCGGGTTCAATAGCCATTTCGCCGCTGCGCATGCGGCGCACGCCTTCGGCTACCAGATTTTCGCTGTGGCGGGCTATTTCTTCGATTGGGGCGCGGCGCAAAATGCCCAGCTCGGGGCCCAGGGAGACGAGTAATTTGTCGTAGATCGCCTGTACTTTTTTAGAGGTGGGCCCGACGCCGACGGCGGCGCCGATAATTTCGGGCAAGGGTACCAGGTATTCGTAGGGTTGGGGGCGAGGGCGGCCGCTGCCTTCGGGGCGGTCGGCCAGCATTTCGACCCGGTGCAAAACACCCACGGTCAATTTGCGGCCGCACACCGGACAGAAGCCATCGGCGCCCAAGGTCTGGGCCGGCTTCCAGCAAATCTGGCATTTGCGGTGGCCGTCGTAGTGGTATTTGCCTTCTTCGGGATAAAATTCGAGGGTTCCGGTAAAGCGCTCAGGGTCCTGGTCGCGCAGGGCCTGGTAGATTCCTGGGTACGAGCGTTCGGTATTGAAGCAGGTGGCCTCGCGGGCCAGTTTCTGCGGCGAATGGGCGTCGGAATTGGAGACTACGGCGTAGCGGTCGAGGGCCGAGAGCCGGGCCAGCATGGGCGGATCGGCCGAGAGGCCGGTTTCGACGGCGAAAATATGCGGCAGCAGATCCTCAAAGCATTCCTCCAGGCTGTCAAAACCCGAAGCCGAGCCCAAGACGGCGAAATGGGGTGTCCAGATATGGGCCGGGATAAAGAGTACGTCGGGGCATACTTCGAGGCAGATTTCGAGCAAGTCGCGCGAGTCGAGGCCGAGGATAGGGCGGCCGTCCGAGGCCAGATTGCCGATGGCGCCCAGGCGCTGGTTGAGGCGGGCCACCGCATCGAAGGAAGGCAGGATGACGACGTTGTGGATTTTGCGGGTGCGGCCGTTTTTCTTGTAGATAGAGCTGATTTCCACCGATAGTATAAAGCGCACGGGCCGCCGGCAGGAAGGGGGCAGGGCCTGGTCGACGGGCCCCCGCCAGGATTCTTTAAGCCGGAATAGGCCTTCGTCGGCCGGTTCCAGTTGTTGCTGCAATTCGGCGAACCATTCGGGGTGGGTGAAGTCGCCGGTGCCGACCACGTCGACGCCTTTGAGGGCCGACCACTGGTGCATGCTTTCGGGGTTGAGGCTGCGCGAAGTGGCCCGGGCGTAGCGCGAGTGGAGGTGCACATCAATGACAAAGTGCATGGCGGGTTCCCTGGGGTTGGATGGGCGCGATGGGTTGAAAGTAGGGCAGGGCGGCTGCTGGCACAATGCGGGCTTGACAGGGTTGGAGGCGGTTAGTTTTCTAGGAAACCTAGTTGGCAAGCCCACTGAAATCAGGAGGACGACTATGCTCATCGCCACCAGTAATCAGGTCTTTTCATTGCAAGACGGCGTCCCCATCCAGCGTCTGGAGCTCGACGGCATCCGCTGCCTGGACGAAGGCGAGGGCTGTGCCGCCATTGGTCTGGCCGACGGTCAGGTGGTGGTGTTGGCCAATGGGCGGGGACTGCCGCGGGTGACGGGCATTGAAGGATCGGTGGAGTGCATTGCTGTATTAAATGAAGAGCCGTTGCAGATACTTCTGGGGACGGACCCGGCTCACCTGTATATGCTCAATGGCGACGGCGGTCCGGCCAAACATAGCGCATCCTTCGCGGGGCTAGCCTGCCGCGACGGTTGGTACACTCCCTGGGGCGGACCCCCGGCGGTGCGCAGTCTGGCGCGCCAGGGCGATTGGGTCTATGCCGATATTCACGTCGGCAGCATTATGCGCTCACCCGACCGGGGCGCTACCTGGGAGCCGGTGACGCCCGATTTGCACGACGATGTGCACCAGGTGGCCACGGGGCCGGCGGCGGGTATGGTCTATGCCAATACGGCCGATGCTGTCTTTATTAGCCCGGACAACGGCCAGTCCTGGGACCCGCGCAAAGAGGGCTTGCCGCTGCGCTACGGCCGCGCCCTGGCGGTGCATCCGCAGGATCCCGACTGCTTGCTGGCCAGTGTCAGCAGGGGGCCCGGCGGCGACGCGCAGGGTGAGTTGTATTATTCGGGCGATGCCGGTGGCAGTTGGACTCGGGCGACGGCAGGTTTTCCCGCGGCCAAGGGCAATATTGATACGTTCCAGGTGGCATTTGACGGGGACGGTACGGCCTGGGCGGCTGTGGAGGACGGGATTTACCGCAGCGACGATAAGGGAGAGAGCTGGAGCGATTTTTGGCGGGCGCCGGCGGCTATTGTTGCGTTGGCCTGTTATCGGGCGGATTCTCTTTCCAGTTGATGTGTTTTCCGGCTGTGTCTGTGTGAGTGTTGCGGGACCAGTATCGGGACGGGCTTGGGGGATGCCGCCTCTGGCGGGCAGTGAGGCCCGCTTGCGGCCTTCCCCCCGCCGCCCGGCTGCGCCGCCCGCCCGGCCTCCAGCTGCCCTGCCACCCAACCCCCACTGCCCGCCGCCGGCGACACCCCCCAAGCCCTGCGGTAGTACTGGGTTTTAATGGGGTGAGAATAGGCGCTATTCGATTGAGAAAGCGCTTGACATGGTCGGGTTGCTTGTTATTAATTGTAGATCAGTTCGCCTGTTGAAGGGCGACTGTTTTGATTTGAACTGGACTATTCTGCTATGATTTTGCCGTCCTGCCAAAACCGAATCTGCCTTGCTGCCGTGGCCTCTTGTGCCGAGCGTGTTGGCGTCGAGGTGTGCAGAATGCGCGGCTATATTTTCGTCTCCCAAGGGATTAGTGTGCCTTTTAGGCTCTGAGGAGACGACTTTTTATATTTTTTAAGTAGTTTAAAAACAATAAAAAAGGGTCGCGAGGTTTCTCCTCGCGACCCTTTTTTTCGTTCTGTATAGAATCTTTGCAAGGTGGGAAATCATGATCGTACTGGAAGCGCATCAGATCGGCAAATACTATGGCTCCGAGCCGGTGTTGGAGGAGATTTCGGGCAAGATCGCCCGGGGCGAAAAGGTGGGGCTGATCGGTGAGAATGGTTGCGGCAAATCGACCCTGCTGAAGCTGATCGCCGGCATTGAAGATATCAGCGAAGGGACCCTGGTACTGCCGGGAGATGGGAACGTGGGCTATCTGGCGCAAGAATTGCAATACGGCCAGGATAATAGCGTCGAAGAGGAAGTGGCCAGTGTATTTGGCCCGGTTGAGGAGATGGGCCGGCAATTGCAGCAACTGGAACAGGCTATGGGCCAGGCCGAAGGGGCGGCGCTCGACCAATTGATGCAACAATACGGCGAGTTGTCGTCCGGCTTTGAACAGGCCGGCGGCTACGATTACCAGCACCGCATTGAGACGGTGCTGCATGGCTTGCGGCTGACGTCTATGCGCCAGCGGCCGGTGCACTTGCTCAGCGGCGGCGAGAAGAATATTGTCGCCCTGGCTAAGATTCTGTTGCAAGAACCCGATATTTTGCTGCTCGACGAGCCGGCCAACCATCTCGATTTTGCCGGCTTGGAATGGTTAGAGGGTTTTTTGCGGGCCTACGAGAAAACCGTGGTCCTGGTCTCCCACAATCGCTATTTGCTCGACCGGGTAGTGGGGCGGATCTGGGAAATTGAAGATCGGCGTCTAACCGAATACGACGGCAATTACTCCCTTTATCGGGCGGAAAAACTGAAGAATTTGCTGTTGCAGAAAGCCGCCTACGATGCCCAGCAAAAAGAGCTGCGCCGCATGGAGGCCATGGTCAAGCGCTTCGAGCATTGGGCCCATATTACCGACAACGAACGCCATGCCCGCCAGGCACGCAATAAACAGAAGGCCCTGGACCGGATAGAGCGCATTGACCGGCCCGATTTGGACCGCAAGCGCATCGATCCGCGTTTCGAGGCCGGGGATAAGGGCGGCCATATCGCTTTGGAAGTGAAGGGCTACAACCGTTCTTTTGGCGAAACGGTCTTATTCCAGGACGCCCGCATGCTGATGACTTACGGGGAGCGGGTGGGGCTGTTGGGGGCCAACGGCTCGGGCAAGAGCACCCTGTTCAAGGAGATCGCCACTCAGGCCAGTTGGGACCATCCGGTTTTGCGGGTGGGGCCCAAGGTGCGGCTGGGGTATTATTCCCAGGAACACGAGACGCTCGATCTCGACCAGTCTATTATTGAGGATGTGCGCCGGCAGCAGGGCTTGAGCAAGGACCAGGCCTTTGGGATTTTATCGCGTTTTCTCTTTAGCTGGCAAGATATGGACCGTACTATCGGTACCCTCAGCGGCGGCGAGAAGAGTCGGGTGCAATTGGCCAAGCTGATGCTGTCGGACGCCAATTTCCTATTGCTAGACGAGCCGACCAACCACCTCGATATCCATTCACGCGAGCGGGTCGAAGAGGCGCTAGAGGAATTTGACGGTACGATTCTGGTCATTTCCCACGACCGCTACTTTCTCGACCGCATCGTCGAGCGGGTGGTGGAGGTGGACGGGCGGGGGTTGCAGGACTACGAAGGAGGTTTCTCCTATTATTGGGGGCGCAAGAAAAGCGCCGCCAACGGATCGGCGGGGCGGCCCGTCAAAAAGCAAAAAGCCGTGCGCCCGGCGTCGCCGCAGCGGTCGTTGGGCGGAGCCGATGAATTAGAGGCGAAAATCGAAAAACTGGAAGGGGAGAAACGGGGGTTAGAAGAAGATCTGGCCCATGCCTACCGGCGGCGCGACTTTAAGCAGGGCGACCGGTTGGGGCGTAAGTTGCGATTGCTCGAAGAGGAGATCGGGGCGTTGTACGAGGCGTGGGAAGAGGCGGTTTAGGCACCTGGCCCCTAGCGACAATCCCGCGCCGCCTTTGCGTCTATGCTTGGGCGGGCGAAGGCTAAAGGGTCAATCTCATCGCCGGTCCACCCGGTGGTGGTCATGGTAAGGCCGCCCCCGTTTCTCGGGATGGATAAAGAGACGTCGATATCAAATTCAAAACCCAAGTGCAATTTGGGTCTGCCGATCGAGTCCTGAGGCTCAGCGACAATCATCGCCGCCGAAAAAGAAGAAAATCCGAATTCTTGGCAACGGCTGTCGGCGCCAACAGACTTGCCGGCGTGCAGGGTGGCCATGAGACGATCGGCCAAAGACTCGTCCGACCCGCTAAAGGCTTGTTGCATAGTCGCCAGAATATGGTCCCCCTGGAGGGCATTTTTTATTGTGTATTGCCCGGCTAATCCATAAACGCCGCCAACCCCCGCAAATAGCGGCTGCTCTGTTCCACCGCCGCTTCCGTCCCCAGTTGCGCCGAGGCCTGGTGGATGGTCACATAGCCCTCGTAGCCGATACTCTCCAGCGTCGATAAGATATGCGGGAAATCGATGCCATCCTCGTCCCAAATGGGGATCTGGGTGAAATTGATGGGACCCCGGCTCCAGGTGTGCATGGTATCGGGACCGCTCTCTTCGATGCGCTGGTTCTGCAGGTATACATTGAACATATAGGGAGCTAGGCGCTCGATGGCCGAGCGGCCGTACTCCTCGCCGCACAATTCCAGATTGGCCGGTTCGTAGATAATACCGAAATTGTTCCGGCCAATCCGTTGCAGCACTTCCACGGAAGGCTCGACTTGCTCGAAAAGGCTGGCGTTGTGGCATTGGTGCGCCAATCGCAGGCCGCGCTCGGCCGCCTCGTCGGCGGCGCGCTGGGCCCAGGTGATATCTTCTTCTTTCTTCATGCAGATGCGCAGCAGGTCGGAGCCTAACGCTTGGGCCAGATCCAGGTACGGGGTGATATTGCGCAGCGCCGCCGTGCCCTCTTCGGTATTTTCGGGGATGGGAAAATCGCCGGTGACCATGGAGACGGCCAGATCTTGTTCGTTCAGTGTGGCGCGTTCGCCGCGCACCGTGTCCAGCGGCGTATGTGTGCCCAGTTGCGAGGCGCGCATGCACAGGGCGTGGTAGCGGTGTTGCCGGGCCAATTGGGCCAGTTGGTCCAGGTTCATGGAACGCTGGCGTTTGTCGGTGAATTTTTCGGCGACGCGGACGGATAGCGACAGTTTCATGGGCATGGTGCGGCGGTCTCCTTTAGATATGATCGAAATTCAGGCTCGTTCAATATTCCCTAAGATAGCGCGAACGCATCGCTGTCCCAACCCGGCCTTCCGTCTTGAAACGGTTACCCTTCTCGCCTATACTTAGCGCTTCCCTTTTGCCGCCCCATCATTCCGCCCGCCACGAGGATATTTTTCATGACTGAAGCCACCAAAGCCCTGCCCACCTGGGATCTGTCCGATTTGTACGACGCCGTCGACGACCCCCGCCTTGCCGCCGATATGGAAGCCGGCAAGGGGCGCGCCGTTGAGTTTGCCACGCAGTACAAAGATACTATCGCCTGCGACGATCTCTCCGCGGCGCACCTGCGTCAGGCCCTGGACGAGTACGAAAATCTATATCGTTTTATCTACAAGCCACAGGCCTTTGCCCAGTTGCTTTTTGCCACCGATACCCAAAACGCCGAGCGCGGCGCTTTGGTGCAGCGCGCCCAGGAATTTGGCAGCAGCGTGGCCACCCATCTGGTTTTTTTCGATCTGGAAATTGGCCGCATTCCGCAGGCTACGTACGCGGCCATCGCTGCCAGTCCGGAACTGGCCCCCTATCGTCATTATCTCGATCACGAGCGCGAGTTGGCGGCCCACAATCTGTCTGAGCCAGAAGAGAAAATCCTGGTGGAGACTAGCAATGTGCGGGGTGGGGCCTTTGGCCGGTTATTCACGGAGATCCACGGCCGCGCCAAATTTCGTCTAGAGTGCGACGGCCAGGTGGAGGAATTGACCCAGAGCCAGATTACCGCCCGTTTGTACGACCCCGATCGGGCGGCGCGGCAACAGGCTGCTGCATCTATCAGCGCCACTATGGACGAGTTGGGGCATATAGGGACTTTTATCTACAATACCCTTTTGCACGAAAAAGATATTCTCGACCGCTTGCGCGGTTTCCCCGGGGCCGAAGCCAGCCGCCATTTGGCCAACGAATTAGACGGGGCCGTCGTCGATACGATGGTCCAGGTCTGTGTCGACAATTTCGATATTGGCGCCGACTACTACCGCCTCAAAGGGCGGCTGTTGGGCCTGGACGATTTGACCCACTACGACCGCTACGCGCCCATCAGCGGCGAGGAATCCGATATTTCGTTTGACCAAGCGCGGGACCTGGTGTTGCAGTCTTTTGGCGGCTTCGCCCCCCGTTTAGCCGAGTTGGCCGAGCCTTTTTTTAGCAAGGGGTGGATCGACGCTCAACTGGCCCCGGGCAAGCGCGGGGGTGCTTTTTGCGCCGGGACCACGCCCGATCTGCACCCCTATGTGCTGATGAATTACACCGGTCAACCGCGCGATGTAATGACCTTGGCGCACGAATTGGGCCACGGCGTCCACGATGTCCTGGCCTCGCGCAACCACCTGCTCGATTACCATCCGGTGCTGCCGCTGGCCGAAACGGCCAGTACCTTTGGAGAAATGCTGGTCTTTGATCACTTGCGGGGCCAACTCGACTCCAACCAGGCGAAGCTGGCCCTGCTGTGCGGCAAGATCGAGGATTCGCTGGCTACGGTATTCCGTCAGGTCGCCATGTTCCGCTTTGAGCGCCAGGCGCATCAGGCCCGGCGCCAAGAGGGCGAACTGCCGCCCGAGCGCTTCGATCAATTATGGCAGACCAACATGCAGGCGATGTTCGGCGAGGCGCTGACCTTGGGCGAAGAACACGCCACCTGGTGGCGCTATATTCCCCATATCATTCAGACACCCTTTTACGTCTACGCCTATGCGTTTGGCGAATTATTGGTACTGAGCCTGTACGCCCGTTATCAGCAGGAAGGCGCGGCCTTTGTCGACAAGTATTTCGAATTGCTGGCGGCTGGCCGGTCCAAAGCGCCGGCCGAGCTGGTCGGGGCTTTGGGCATTGACTTGCAGGCGCGCGAGTTTTGGCAGGGAGGTTGCGATTTGATCCGGGGGCGGGTGGCCGAGGCGAAGGAGTTGGCCGGCTAACCCGACTCGCGGTTGACCACAGCAATCCCCAGAGCCACCAGCCCCATGCTGCCCAGCAGGCCCCAGGTGAGAGGGTCGCCCAACAGCAAGGCGCTGAGCAGGACGCCCAGCACCGGGGTGGCAAAACCGACCACGCCTAGGCGACTGGCGCTGTAGCGCTGTAGCAGCGAGACCCACAGGATAAAGCAGAAGCCGGCTACCACCAGGCCTTGGTAGAGCACGGCAGCGGTGACGCTCCAGGTCCAGGTATAGGGCTGGTCGGCTTCGCTGAGCAGGCTAATAAGAGCGAATACTGGCAGCGACAGGGCCGCCTGCCAAAAGAGGACTTGGAAGGTGTGCAGGCCCTGGACCAGCCGTTTGAGGACGATCTGGCGCAGGCCCAGCATGACCGCGCTGGCCAGCACAATAGCATCGCCCAGCAGGCCGCCCGCATCGCTGAACAGGCCCTCGGCAAAAAGCAGCAGCACCCCGGCAAAGGCCAGCAGCATGCCGGCGACTTTGCCGGGGGACAGGCGGTCGCCGGGAATGAATAGATGGGCCGCCAAGGCGGTGAAGAAGGGGTAGGTGCTAATGGCGATGGTCGAGCGGCTGCCCGAGGTGAAATCGGTGCCGATATTGAGCGTTAGTATCTGCGCGATAAATAATACCGCCAAGCCGCCAAGGCCGGCCCATTGGCGGCGGGGGATACGCACCCCAATACCCCAATAGAGGGCGGCTCCGCCCACTACTATAAGACCCAATAAAAAACGAAGCCCGGCCATGGCAGCGGGGGGGACGCCGTCTAGGCCGAGCTTGATGGAGACCGAATTGCCGCCCCAAAGCAGCGCCGCCAACAGCGCCAGGGCGCCGGCTTTCAGAGTGAGGCGGTCGTTGCGCATGAGGCCACTCAAAGGCCCTGGCTAGTCTATAATCCGGGCCGTTTCCACATAGTCGAGCTCGGGGAATTTTTCCTCGAGGAAAGCGTTGCCCTTGAGGGTGATATCGGTCTGGTAGTTGCTGGGCTGACCCTCGTAGCCGCTGTGGAAGGCTTCGACGACCTCTAGGCCTTCGATCACTTCGCCGAAGGGGGCGAATTTCTTGCCGTCGAGATAGCTATTATCCTTCAGGTTGATAAAGACCTGCGTCGTGCGGGAATTGGGCGCCGTCGGCTTGGCGTAGGTGATGGTGCCGCGCCGATTGGGCTGTTTCACTGGTTCGTCGGGAATGGTGATGGCTTTGTGGTTGGGGTTGATCTGGGGGTTGCTCGCCCACTTGGGGCCCACTTCCGGGTTGCCCGATATGCCCCATTGGACAATGAAATTGGGCATGACGCGGAAGAAACGGGTCTCGTCGTAGAAGCCGTTTTTGACCAGACTGTAAAAGCGGTCGGCACCCGCCGGCGACCAGTCGCGGGTTATCTGCAGGACAAAGCGGCCCTTGCTGGTATTGAATTCCACTTTGTACTGGTCTGGGGCAGTCTGGTTCATGGCCTTGCTCTGGGGGTCGGTGAGGGCCTGCAGGTTTAAGCCGCTGCTGTTGCCGCTGCTGCCCTGTTGGGAGCCGCAGGCGGCCACAAAGAGCGCGGCGCAGAGGATGAATTTAGCCAATGGGGACTTCTCCTTGGAAATGGGTTGAATCAGGTGCCCAGCGTGCGCACCGCCTGTTCCAGGGCCGCGGCCGTAATGCCGAAGTGTTCCCAGGTTTCCATATGCCCCTCTGAGGGGGCGGTACGCGGGTCGGTGATGCCGATATGGGCCAGGGGGGTAGTGGTGCCGTGGGCGGCAGCCAGGGCCAGACTAGCAAAGCCGCGCACGCCGGTTTCCGGGGTGCCGATAAGACCGTCTTCGACGGTGACCAGGCCCTCGCTGTAGGTGGCGACCAGATCCTCTAAAGCCCCTGCGGGGAGGGGAAGACCATTGACGACGAAAACGTCGGTGGGCAGACCCGCCGCCGTCAGGCTCGCCGCTGCTTCGGCGGCGAGAAAAGCAGGGGCACCCACGGCGATAATGGCGCGTCGGGCTCCCTCCTGAGTGCGGTACGGGGTGAGGGCCTCCCAGGTATCGCCGGTATCCCACAGGGCTTGCGAGTCGTCTTTGTTGGTCAGAATCGGCAAATCGTCGCGCGGAACACCGACGATATGGCCGCCGTAGTGGGCGGCGGCGTCGACTACGGCGAGAAAAGCCGAGCGGGCGTCGGCCGGGGTGTAGAAGCGGTGCAGATAGGGCAGATAGGTCAGGCCGACGTTGATCCAGTCGAGCCCCCAGCCGGAAAAGTGGTCGCGGCCGGTGCAGGCACCCACGTGGGAAAGGTGGAAGACGACGTTGAGGCCTTCGTTGGGGCCGGTGAGATTGCGCTGGTAGCGCCACATATCGAAGCCCTCGCGGGCGATACCCTCGAAAAAGGCGGCAAAAGTCGATACGACATTGAATTGCGGGTCGGGGCTGCTGCAGGCCAGGCCGTCGGCCAGCAAGGTGGCGGCCTGCTCTTCAATGCTCATTTCAAAGCCGTGGTTGGCGGCCAACAGGGCCCGGGCCTTGCCCAGCTTGGTCGAAGGATCGAGATCGCAGCTGACGACGAAAAAACGGTCGGCATGGGCCTGCGCCACGGCCAGGTACGCCGCTTCAGAGCCGGCGCGGGGGCTGGATTTGTCACCGGCTCCAGGCAGTTTAACGGCACCTAGGACGTCGGCGTTGAGGGGCAGATTGGGACTGCCCGGAGCCGGCCGTGCCTTGGTGACGACGGTGCGGGGCTCGCCACCGCGCAACTGGTCCAGAGCCGTCTGACCCGCCGCGTCTACCTGCAGCATGGGATGGCCCAGAACGGCGTCTTCGTCGCGTCCCTTCATATTGCCGTCGTGGTGATCGACGCCGCCGGGCAGGTCGTTGACCAGAAACAGGCATTCGATCATCGGGATGACATCGCGAAAACTCATCAGCGAGCCGGGGATCCAAACTTGGGTATCCAGGGCCACGCCCTGGTCGGCGGCAAAGGCCGCCAGGTCGGTCTCAATGCCGTAGCGCTGGCCAAAGCTTTCCAAGGTGGCGGTATCGCCGGTGGGATAGATAAGGCCGGGGCGGCCGCTCTGGGCCAGGTCGCGGCCGTGGCGGTAGGCCTGGTAGAGGGCGGCCCGGTCGTGCAGACTGGTTACTTCAATGACCTCCACCCCCAGTGCTTCAATGGTGGTGCGTGGGTCTTTGTCGAGAATGCTCTTGGTGGTGCCCGACAGCTGGATGCCGTTGCGGTGCATGACAAAGGTGATCGGAGCCCCGTGCACGTCGGCGGCGTTGAAGCCGTTGAGGGCTTGCCCCGAAATCCAGCCGGCGTCGCCGCAGTGGGCAATGATCCAGCCGTCGGTGCCATATAGGGCGCGTTTGCCCAGGGCCTGCCCCACTGCCACGGGGATCATAACGCCCAGGCGGCCGCCGTTGAGTTGGGTGCCCCCCGGGACCCAGGAGACATGCCCGGGGATATCGATGCCGCGGCGGAATAGATCGACTACGTCCTGGGGCTGGAGAAAGCCCAGGGCGGCCAGGGCGGCGTAGTAACCGACGCTGGTATGGGCGTGTTCAATGGTGTATTCGACCGTTTCGTAATCGGTCAGGCCCAGTGTCATAAGTAGCGAGGGGATCAGTTCGAGGCCACCGCCCAGGTGGTCGGTCTCGCCGATCTGGGCCAGTGAGGCCAAGGCACTGATTGCCGTGCGGGCTGCTTCAATTTCCAGGCCCTGCAGGCCCTGTATTTCGGCTTCGGACAAAGCAGCCCGATCCAGGTCCAAGCGCAGGGGCAAGACTTGGGATTCGACCTGGGTGGACAGGTAGCGGGCGCCCTCCAGCAGGGTGTGGTTGGTTTGGCGTTGGGCGGCCCAACAGGCTTCGAGCCCTTTCATCGATATACTCCTTGGAAGCGAAAAAACAAGGGGCGCAGACCGGCACATTAAGCGAACCGTAAAAGGTATAGATGATAGCCTACAATTGGTCCTTTGGCAAGGCGTTCCAAGCCCTCAACAGGGCTTGAACTGCACCGCCAGTTTTTCCGCCCAGGCGCGGTTGGCGTCTATAGTGCGGCCGGCGTTGTGGGGCGTGTGGACGACGTTGGCCCGGCCCAGCAGCGGGTCGTCCAGCGGCAGCGGTTCCTGGTCCCAGACATCGCCTGCCAGGGCTAATTCGTCGGCCAGTACGCGGCGTCTAATGGCGTCTGTATCGCAGACGTGGGCCCGGGTCAAAAGGATCACCAGGCAGCCCTTGGGCAAGGCGTCGATATGGGCGGCGGTAACCAGGCCGCGGGTCGAATTGGTGAGGGGGACGAAGGGGGCGAAAATCTCGGCGTCCTTGACCAATTGGTCCAGATGCCATTCCTGCCGGGCTCCGGCCCGGTGAAAGGACGCTTCCGGGGCAAAGGGATCCCAGGCGGCCACGTCGGCGCCCAAGGCATGGCAGAAGCTGGCGTAGCGCGAGGCGATATTGCCGGCGCCGACGACTCGCACCCGCTTGCCGGCCACGGTGCCGCTGGTAAAGCGGTCGTCGTCGCCGAATTGCTGGCCCCGCAGACCGGGTTGTTCAGCGCCGGCGGGCTGGTTGTAATCCCAGGGGGCCAGATCGTCGATGATCTGGCGGTGCAATTGCGGAATACGGCGCAGGCCGCACAGGGTCAGGGCGAGGCCAAATTCGGCTACCGTCTGGCCCCAGAAACCCTCCGAAGTATGATTGTAGATTTGTACCCCGGCCTGTTCCAGTTGGGTTTTGCCGGCCTCGTCCAGGGGGCTGCTATAGCCGCCCTGGAAGGTGGCTTCCTGCAGATTGCTAAAGGCCTTTAAGGCGGGGGCTTCCACGCTCAGGCCCAACGTGACCAGACGAAGCACGGCGGCCGGGTCGGGGGCTATTTGATCCAGGGTGCGTTGGTCGCCGTGGGGCAGGCGGATGAAATCGACGGGGCCCTGGGCTTGCCACAGGGCGTGGAAATGATCGGCGGAAAAGGGCCAGACGCCGTCGAAGGAGGGATGGACTACAATGAGGCTGCTCATGGTTGCATTCCCGTATTTATCGTGTTTGCATGGCGGATTGAGAGCGTCTTTTTTTGCAGTACTGATGGCTGGATGTTTTGCGGTATTTTCTCAGGAGGTATAGCAAAAGCATCCGGACAACTTGAAGTCAATCTGGTATTATTGCCGCGTTTTGTCGTCGATTTCATCCTGCCAATAATCGACGCTGTCACCGCGGCGGTAAATGCCCCCCTTACCCAGGAGGGGGCGGGCGAGGATTTTGTCCGAGTCGGGGTATTGGGCCAGATCGTGGGGCAGGACGTTGCTCAGGGCCAACAGGACACAGGGCTGGTCGCCGTTATTGGCAAATTTGTGGGCGCTTTGAGGACCGGGCGGGCAGGCTATAAAATCGCCCTTTTCCACTGTTACTGAGCCCCGGGGGCCCAACAAAGTACAGTTGCCTTCCAGGATATAGAACAGTTCCTCTTCAAAATAATGGAAATGCTGCGGGAAAGTAGCCTGGCCGCCGGGCAGGCGGATAAGTCGGTAGCCCAGATGGCGCCCGCCGATAAGGGGATCGATATCCTTGGTATCCCAGCGAAATCCCTCGGGCCCGCCCCACGGCGTCCAGGGGATCTGGTCGATATTGATTTTGTTGATATAGATATCGGTCCGCTCTTCGAGGCAATCTAGCAGCAGCCGGCGGGCATCGTGGAGGATAGAATGGCCGTCGCCCATCAATACGGCATCAAAATCGAGCGCCAATAATTTGCGCAGCCCCAGGGCGGCGCGGGGTGGATTGGCCAGTTTGGCATCGGGCAACAGGCTAATGCGCCCCAGCGGCGCGCCGACGAGCAGATCGCCGGCCAGCACCAGCCTGAGAGCCGGCCAGTAGAGGGCAATTTCCCCGGGACTCTTGCCGTATTCCAGCTGTATGGCCTGGAGCCCGGGGACAATTTCCTCGCCGTCTTCCAGCGGTCGGTCGACGGCGGCAGAAAATAAGGCGATATCGGCCCGGTGGGCGGTGATTTGGGCCCCGGTGCGGCGGCGGAAAAAGTCGGCTTCGCGCTCGTGGTCACGGTTGGTCAGGACAATCCAGGAAGCCCCGCCCAAGGCGTCGAATTGGTCCAGGTCGGCCGCTTCCATAGGTACCGGATCAATTAATATATTGCCTTCATTCCGGACCCAGAGATGGCCGTTGAAGTCGATCTGGCGCTCCTGGCTGAAGATGGACCAGGTGTAGAAGTTATCGCAGGCTAGTGCTTTCACGTTGAGTCCTCGTCGGTTGATTGGCGTCTAATCTGGCGTCGCCGCCACCAGGTCCAGAGCAGGCCCAGGCCGACAAGCCCGAGCAGGATCAGGATCGGCAGGTAGTAGACCTGGAGTTGGGCAAAAATACGCTGGCCAAAGCGGAGGGTCAGATACCAGACCAGCCAGTAGCGCAGGGCCCGGCCGGCCAGGACGCTGAGGGCGAAGGGCAGAAAGGGCATCTGGAAGACTCCGGCCCCCAGCACGAAGAGTTTAGTTGGATAGGGGGGCGGCCCCAGCATGGAGATGAAAATGGCCCAGGTGCCCCGCTGCGCGATCCGCGCCTTGATGCGGCTGCGGCGGTGGGGGGCCAGGCGGATCATCAGGCGCTCGCCACCCTGGCGGCCCAGGTAGAACAGGACCAGACAGCCCAGCGTCGAGCCCAGGGTGGCGGCCAGGGGTAAGAGCTGGCTTTGGGGATTGGGGCCTAATTGGGAGGAGAACAAGATCAGGGCCAGATCCGCCCCGCCGCCAGTGGGGAGGCCCGCCCCGTCGATAAAACCGACGAGGAAGACGCTTGCCGGACCCAGGCTTAACAACCAGTCTACCAGATTTGCAAATAATGCCACGGTGCTTTTCGTCCGCCCCCCTGATCAGCCGTAGCGCGCCCGCAGTCTGTGGGCCGCTTCCCGTAGGTTTTTCAACTTGCTGTAGACCTCGTCCATATCCACCCGCGCCGCCGAGCCGGGGGCAAAGCCGCAATCGGGGTTGAGCACTAGGCGTTGGGGGGCCACGTGCTCCAGGGCCCCTTCGACCCGCTCGACGATGATTTCAGGCGTGTCGATCCGGCCGGGCGTCACATTGACACAACCCAGGCCAATTTCCAGATCGGGGCGCAATTGCTGCAAAATGCGGGCGTCGTCGGCGCCGGGCTCGGTAAATTCCAGGGTGAGGTGGTGCACGGCCAGGCGGTTCAGTGCGCCCAGGATGGGATCGTAGCCGCCGGCGTGGTGCGCTTCGCCCCGCACCCGGGCCCCGGCGCGGCGGCACAGGTGTACAGCCAGGCGGACCCCGTCGATACCCTGCACCATTTCGTTGATCATGGCGACGGAAAAATCGGCCTCGGCGTCGGGGTCGGCATAACTGCTCCGCACTTGGGGGTCGACCAGGAGGCACAGATGCGGATCGTCTATCTGAATGACGTGGACCCCTTCGTCGCGCAGCAATTCGGCTTCGCGCCGCAAAATGGGCACGCAAGCGGCGACGAAATCGCGCCGCTTGGGGTAGGCGGCGGCTGAGCGTTCCGGATCCCACAAACGCTCGCCCAGCAGGGCGGGGGCCGGCAACGTCACTTTGATTGGGGTGCGACTGTGGGCTTTGAGGAAACGAGCCTCGCGTACTACGGCGCCCGGGTTTTTGGGACTCAATTTATCGGTGACCACCGTCCAGGGCCGTCCATCTTCGGGGTGGGTGCCCACCTCAAAACCGTGCGCCAATTCGGCGATGATACCAATATAGGAGGCCCGACGCCACTCGCCGTCGGTGATTACATCCAGACCGGTGCCTTCTTGGAGGGCTATGACATAGGCCACGGCCGCGTCCAGGGCCGCCCCGTCGTGACCTGAGGGGATATCTTCCAGCACCAGCTCGCGGACAAAGTCCGAGCGCGGCATGGAACCGACGACGCTGGTGGGGAAGAGGACACCGTAGTTTTCGAGGGTGGACATGGGCGGTTGGCCTGGTGGGAAAGTCGGTCAAAGAGTGACGCAGCAGGTCTGCTGCAGGGGTTGAAATACGGCCTTAGTATACACCCCCTCCAAACCCAGTGCAACCTGGGACGGGAGAGGAAAGGGTGGCTTCGACCCCTGGCAATGGGGCCGTCTTCCTGTATATTCTCTCGGTCAATCCCCGGTTTTCATTGATTATTGAAAAGGGCAGGATGGAAGGAAGAACGGAAAAACCTGTATTGGCCCTGGGCGAGGTGTTGGTGGAATTGATGCCTGCGACCGTGGGCCAGAGCATGGCCCAGGCCGTCCGCTTTGACAAATTTGCTGGCGGTGCCCCGGCCACCTACGCCGCGGCCATCGTTCGCCTTGGGGGACGGGCCGCTTTGCTGACCAAGGTAGGTACCGACGCCTTCAGCGCCTTTGAGTTGGACGCCCTGCGGGCTGAAGGTGTCGGGCTGGAGCACGTCCAGCGGCTGCCGGAACGCCAGATTGGCCTGTGCATTCACGAGTGTATCAACGGCCAGACTTCGCTGGTTTTTTACCGCCGCGATTCGGCCGCCAGCACGCTGGCGCCGGAGGATATCGATACGCAGGTGGTGCAGTCGGCGGCGGCGTTGCACGTGTCCGGCACGAGTATGCAGATAAGTCCATCGGCGGCGGCTGCCTGTCTGCGGGCTATCCGCCTGGCCCACGAGGCGGGCGTGGTGGTTTCCTTTGATCCCAATATCCGTAATATTTTAGGGGGGGAAGATACCGCCAAAGCCGTCGATGAGGCACTAGGCCTGGCCGACCTGATTACTCCGACCCTGGAAGAGGCCGAGGCCATCACCGGTTGCAGCGATCCCTTTGCCGCGGCTCGAGCACTTAAAGAGCGAGGGCCTAAGCTAGTGGCCGTGACGTTGGCCGAGCGGGGCGCAGTACTGATGGGTCAAGAAGGCGGTCCCGTCCTCTGTCCCGGTTTTGCGGTGAACGTGGTGGAGCCGACCGGGGCCGGCGATGTCCATGCGGCGGCGACTCTGGTTGGCTTTTTGCAGGGCTGGGGCGCGATGCGCATTGGCCGCTTCGCCAATGCGGCCGGGGCCCACCAAGTTACGGCCATGGGGCATTTGGGGGCGGCCTTGCCGACTTTGGTAGAAGTCGAGGCCCGGCTGTCCCGGGAATCCTAGCGCCGCCTGGACATCGTCGGTTTTGGAACAAGGATAAATAGGAGCAAAAATAGCCAGGGACTTTGGGACGGTTGATCTAGCTCTGCCCGGGAAATGCGCAATGCAAACCCGGTCTGGCAAGGCGGCGAACAAAGGTTACGACGGCGTTTCCAATTCCCTACACAATCCATAGCGAGCAGCAGTTCCACAAGTGGGCTAGGGCCTCTGGCATGCATCTTGCCCGCTAAAGGGCAGCTTGGTAGAGTCGATTCCGGCGTTTATATTCCCTCTGTAGCCCTGTGGAGAACACCATGTCCGAGAAACCAGATCCGCAAAAACCAACTGCCCCCGACGAATTGCACTGGGGCATATCCTATCTGCGCGAAGATATCCAGGATTTGCGCCAGCAGGTCGGCGCGGTGCACAGTCGCGTCGACAGAGTCCACGAATCCCTGACCGACCGCATCGACGGTTCCAATCAATCCCTGACCGACCGCATCGACGGTTCCAATCAATCCCTGAGCGACCGTATTGACGGCTCCAATCAATCCCTGAGCGATCGCATCGACGAGACCAATAATCGGATGGATTCGATGCACCAGTCGTTGGGCGAGCGGCTTGAGGGCTTCAATCAGTCGCTCAATGTGCGCATCGACGAAACCAATCGCTCGCTAGGTGAGCGCATCGACGAGGGCAACCGCTTGTTGGGCGTTCGTATCGACGAGGCCAGCAAACGACACGACGCGCGCTTTACCTGGCTTATCGGCACCCTGGTGGCTCTATCCAGCATAATTATAGCGGCGATTAAGCTCTGAAGATGGTATTAGGGGTATTCCCGGCGCAATTGCTCGATTAGTACCTGGCGCATATCCACCGTATGGTAGACGATAAGCTGTTGGCCGTAGCGCTTGGCAAAATAGGTCTGGCTCGAATCGTCGGTCATCCCTGTCAGCAGCCATTGACTACCCGGCTGGCCCACGGTGATTTTCCAGGTGGCGTCTGCCGGGAGGGGGTCGTCTTTTGGTCGGGCCGTTATCGGCAGGGCCCGGCGCAGGGCGTCCGGGATACGGCCGGCATCCAGTGCCTCGGTATTGGCCGCAGCTGCAATGGATGCAGCGATTTGCCGCCGGTGCACGTGGACATAATTCCCCAGGGCGTTATTGAGCGCCTCGCCCAGCGAGGCGAAGGTATCGTAGACCACCAGCTTGGAGCCGAGGCGGCGGGCGAAGTACATTTGCCCGTCTCCAGCCCGGCCCGCCACCTCATCTTTGATGAGCCATTCGCTGCCCGGTGTCCTGATTGTAACCACCCCGCCCTTTTGCAGGGCCAGGGCGGCTATTTTTTGCCTCTGGTAGGCTACCTGCAACGCCTTTCGCAAAGAGAGGGGAATGCGCTTTTGGTCCAGTATACGAGTATTGTCCCGGGCGTCGAAACTGGCCACCAGGCGGTTCTGGATCAGATGGATATAACTGGAAAACAACGCCGCTTTTTCGGCCGCCGAGGCGTCGGCGGCCAGAGCCCGTTTAAAGGTCTGGCGGCCGGTTAAAACATAATCGTTGAGCGCCACCAGATACGATTTTTCGGGATTCAGGAGATGGCCGTCAATCGACCATTGGTACGACCCAGGCACAACGGCCTCAAAGGATGTATTGGTCGAGGTCTGCAAATACCCGCCGGACCCCCGGCTGCGCTGGCCCGCATCGAGCAGGACCTGGAGCCGGTCGCCCTTTATCACCGCCGGCAATAGCACCCCACCAAAAGGCAGAATGCGGATGATATCGTATTCCCTCAACGGACTGCCGGTCGGCAGGATATCGTCGAGGCGGATCGAGCCACCGTTAAAAATGGCTAGATCGGCCGTGGTGTCGACCAGGCCAGATCGCATACCATCGGCCAGCAGCTGGGTCAGGCGGGTGCGGCGACTGCGGACACTAGTTTCGAGACCATCGAGGGGTTCGGTCGGGGTAGCCACCAACGATCGGGGTTGCAGACCCTCCAGACGGAAACCGGCAAAGGCCTTTTCGATCCATTCCGCCACCCGGGCGGCAATAGCGGCGTTTTCGTCGATTCGCTCGTCGAGTATTTGCAGGTGGGAATCGATGGTCAATTGATCTGTGCCTGTATCGTACGCCAGATTGTGGATATAGGCCGAACGGGCATTGGCGTCGGCCTTGAAAATGACCGTCGAGTCCGTTGCGCTGCGATACACCGACAGGCGCATATGGTCGTGGTCGTGTCCTCCCAGAATCAGATCGATGCCGGGGACGGCGGCGGCCAGAGTCGAATCCTGGCTGCGGTCCAGGTGGGTGACGGCGATGACGATATCCGCTTTTTCGCGCTGCCGCAATCGACGCACCTGACTGCGGGCCACAGCGGCGTAGCGATTGTCGTACTGGACGTATTCGTTTTGATTGCTGTCGAGAGTCAGGCCGAAAAGGCCGACCCGCACTGGGCCGACGGGCACGACGCGGTAAGCCGGGACCCCGGGAAAGGGCAAGCCCGAGCCGTCGAATACGTTGCTCGACAGCCAGCCAATGGGCGCCTCGTCCGGGCGGGATGGGGCTTGGGATTCCCGCAGACGGCGGTAGAATTGCGCTTGGGTAAGATCGAATTCGTGGTTGCCGAAGATGGCGTAGTCGAGGCCGACGCGGCGCATTATATCGACCATTTGCCGGCCCGCCAGTTTGTCCCCATCGACGCTGGCCAGGCCCAGGGCGGACGGGCTGAACAGGTCGCCGGCCAGGATCAGCCAGGTATTCTCATTGGCTCTTTGTACTTGTTTTTTGAGCGTGGCCACCCGGGCTAGACCGCCCTGTCCGTTGCCCAGAGGGGCGATCTCGTAGACATCGTTGATGTGGAGCAAGGTGAGCCGTACCGGTCCGTCTCCGCACGAGATGGAGCAGATTGCAAGCAGATACAGTACAAACGGCAGACGAAGGTGCATACGCCGTATCCTCGGGACAAAATCGGCAGCCGGGCCAGCGCCGGGTGGGGCTTTTTTGCAGGTAGAGGCTAGGTGTCGCGTCCGTTTCAGTACAGCGATCTAAGTATAAGCAAATTATCAGTGCCTTGTAGTAAATCCGTCTTGTCGTACATTTTGCCGCTGACCAGATATTCAACCGCATCAGCGGCCTAGACCGCACCGGGAGATACCATGAAAATCAAAGAAATTCGCCTCCTTCCCCTGTCCGGCTCCACCTCTGACGGTGGCTGGGACCAGGGTTTTGCCGAGGACGAGAACCTCCACACCTTGGTCGAGGTCATCACCGACGAAGGTGTGGTGGGCCTGGGCAGTGTTTTCACCTCGGCCAAACTGGTCGAGGGGGCCCTGGGTATATTGCGCCCGATGCTCATTGGCGAGTCGGCCATTGAGCCGGTGCGGGTCTGCGAAAATATGCACCAATCGACTTTTTGGCAGGGGCGCGGTGGTGCCATTACGCACGCCATTTCGGGCATTGATATCGCTCTGTGGGATATTTTTGGCAAAGTTACCGGCCAGCCCGTTTCTCGCTTGCTGGGGGGCCGCTACCGCGAAGCGGTCAAGCCCTACGGATCGCTGTTGATGACCGAGCCGGAAAACTTTCCGCCGCGATTGGAGGATGCTGTGAGGCGTGGTTTCAAAGCCATCAAAATAGGTTGGGGCCCTTTTGGGCGGGTATCGGCCCAGATGGATGAGGCCATTGTGCGCACGGCGCGCGAAACGGTGGGGCCCGATGTCGAGATCATGGTCGACGCCGGCGGCTCGGATCGCTACTGGCCGCACGGCTACAAATGGGCCCTGGAAACGGCCAAGATGCTGGCGGAATACGATATTGTCTGGTTTGAGGAGGCCCTCCGGCCCGACGATCTGGCCGGCTATATCCGCCTGACCGAAAACGCGCCGCTGCCCATTACCTCTTGCGAGGTGCTGACCCGGCGGCAGGCTTTTATGCCGTGGATTGAGCAGCGGGCGGTGGACTATATTCAGCCCGATGTCACCAAAGTGGGCGGCTTGTCCGAAGAATACCGCATTGCCATGCACGCCTACGACCACGCCATTTTATTGGTCCCGCACGGCTGGAATACGGCGGTGGGTCTGGCCGCCGATTTGCAATTGGTCGCCGCCGTGCCCACGGCCCGCTGGGTGGAATACATCACCCCTGCCCCCTATATTGAGGAATTAGTGGAGACACCGCTTGAGCTGGATGGGGAGGGTCTGTTGACCATTCCCGATGGCCCCGGACTGGGGATGCGGTGGAACCCAGAGGGTATTGAGAAGTATTCTGGAATGTCGCCGACGCCCTCTGAATTATAAGTACTGCAATAGAGTTGCCGTTTTTCCAGTTATAGTACTTGGCAACGGAGTCTCCGTCTTTCCAAGTAGATTGTTGCAACGGAGTTTCATCCTTACACGGGAGTGCCGATGGCCGCCATTCTCTGCCCCAGCTGCCACAAACTGATCAACGTCGACGAAGCGCGCTGCCCCTTCTGCGGCCAGACCAAACCCGGCTTATGGGGTTTTACCAGTCTGGCACGGCGGCTCGGTGTGCAATTGGACTTTTCGCGGCTAATTATAGGCGTCTGCGCGGTATTGTACGTGCTGATGTTATTGATAGACCCGGGCGCCATTTTCCAGATGCGCGGCATTTTCAATATCCTCGCCCCCTCGGGGGAGGCGGGGTATCTCTTTGGCAGCACGGGGCTTATTCCCGTGATCCGCGACGGTCGCTGGTGGACGTTGTTCACCGCCGTTTATCTGCACGGCAGCCTGTTGCACATCTTTTTCAATATGATGTGGGTGCGGCAGTTGGGGCCGTTGGTGGAGGAATTATTCGGCCCTATGCGGTTATTCGTCATTTTCACCGTCGCTGGGGTATTGGGCTTCCTCTTTTCGGTGGGCTCCGGTCTCTTGGCCCTGACGGGCGGCGATTCCATGCTGGTGCGGCTGATCGTGCAGGTATTTGGCGGCGCCGGTTTTACGCTGGGGGCCTCGGGCGGGGTGTTCGGTCTGATGGGTGCGGCCATAGCCTACGGCCGCCGCACGGGCAGCACGCTATTTACCCGCCAGTTTGTGCAGTGGGCCCTCATGCTTTTCGTCTTTGGTCTGTTTTTCAGCGGGGTGGACAATGCCGCTCACTTAGGCGGCTTTATCGGCGGCTACGGCACGGCCTACCTATTTGCCCAAAGCGGTGGACGCGAGGGCTTGTGGACCTGGGTGGGGACGGCGGCCTGTCTGGTATTGACGGTATTCGCCTTTGGCCGCCAGTTGCTGGCCGTGGTATTGGGGGTTTAAGCGCGGGTATAGTCGAGATAGGCCTGCAAATGACGCCGGGCCTGGCCGCTGTCAATGGCCTGGCGCGCCTGGGCCACGGCCTGGGTGGGGTCGTCGACTAGACCCAATAGGTGGTCGGTCATGGCGGCATTGAGGATTAGGCGGTCGTATATTGGGCCCTGCTTGCCGTCCAAGGCTTCTAGGCCGCTGTGGGCGAAAGCGGCGGCGCTGATCTGGTCCGGGCGCGGACTGTGGGGGTACTGCAGGCCTAAAGCGGCTGGGTCGACGTCGGTGGTGAAATCTTGGCGCTGACCGGTGCGGCGGTGGAAGCCCTGGGCAAAATTGACGGCTTTGCGCTCTGGGGTGGAGGGCTTGCCCAGACGCAGGGAGAAATGACTCGAGCCCTCTTCGCCTTTGATCACCAGGCCGGCGTCGAGGCCGCTGTCCCACATTAAGTGCAGCAGGGTTTCCTCGTAGCCGGCGTGGTAAAAACCCACTACCATATAATTTTTACCCGGGCAAGTGAATAGCCGCTGTGCTTTCTCGGTGGCGGCCCAGGGTGGACGTTTGGCGATATGCACCCGCAATGAGCGCAGAGCGTAGGCCTGGGGCGCGTAGATCCGCTGGCTTATATAGGCCAAGCCCACCGCCGGATCCTGCACTAGGGTGGTTGCTTCGCTGCGGGACAGATCGGTGCGGGCCCCCAAAGCCGTCAGGATCTTTTCTTCGGTAATACCGCTTTTGGGCGGCATATCGTCGACCCCGTGCAGCAGCGAGGGGCGGCCCAGGGCGGCGCGGACGGCGGCGACGAACAGCGTTGGCCTGAAGTAGCGGGCGGCCCCGTCGAAAGGCTCGCCAAAATGGGTCAGGGAATCGACCTCGACCTGGGTCAGCTGTTCGGGGCCGTGGACCGCGTCGAGGTAGGCCCGCACCTCGTCGTAGGTTTCCAAGTTCATGCGCTGGCCGATGAGCACGGCGGCGGCTAGGGCGGGGCGCACCGCACCGGCGAGGATGGCCTTCAGGGCGTTGCGGGTGCGGGCGTAGTCGAGGTGGCCGCCGGCCAGAATAGTCCTCAAGGCGGCTAGGACGACCTCTTCTCCGGGCGCGGTGGCGGCACAGTCGCTCTCGGGGTTGAGCAGAAAGCGCAGCTCGGGGCTCAACTCGGTCTCCAGCCGGGGCCGGTAGTGGGCAAAGGCCTCTACTTCGGCAGGGCTCCAACGGGTCTTTGGGGGAAACCCCCGGCGAATGGTCATGGCGGCGAGAAAGGCGCCCATCTGGGCCTGGGAGGCGCGCTGGGAGCGGGGCAGATCGTCGCCTTGGGATTGGAGCAGGATATCGAGGATAGGCCCGGGCTGCGGCGCGTCCGTTTTCAGCCCTAAGGGTCTGCTCTGATGCGGCCCAGTACAGACGCGGGCTTGGGCCTCCATAAGCTCCGGATTGGGGCCGCAATAGAGGTCGGTGGACATAGATTATATCCTTGTTGACGGGAAAGTCAGTATTGTACAAATTGTCTTCTACATGTCAACCTTTTAAGAGCCTTCGCAAACTCTTTGGCGTCCCTTGCCGATGACTTTAAGAAGGTTTCCCAGGAATTTTATTAGGTGCTGAACAAGGGCCTCTAGGCCATGGCCATGGCGGAAAAAAGCGCTGGCGTAATCCTCGATATTAGAGGGCGCCTGGGGGCCAATAAAGCCCTCGACGAACTACAGCGGCAATTCGCGTTGGGCGATGGCGAATCGCAGGCGGCCTCGGCCTGTCTGCAAGACAGCCTGGAAGCCTTTGGCGAAGAGGACGTGGTGCGGGAGCTGGTGCGCCGCTTGGAGGGACTGCAAGGCGAAGAGGACGCGGCGGCCTATTTTTGGGCCCTGGGGCAACTGGGCGGCGAGTCCGTCCTGCGGGCCTTGTATAAACTGGTCGGCGAAAATCGCCTGCCACCCCGCCTGCGCAAGGAGGCGGCCCTGGTCCTCCAAGCTGTAGAAGCCCCCGTTGCGCTGGAAAATCTGTCCCAGGCCGAAGCTGCGGGCCTGCAGCAGGTGCTGCAGCGCATTCTCCAGGAGGCCCAGAAGCAGGTGGGCCAGGCCGAGGCCGATGAGCGGGTCTTCGCCCTTAACGAATTCTTCGTGCAAATCTGTCGCTCGGCTGGCAGGGAGAGCGATCTGGCGCTTATGGGGACTCTGGTGGAGGCCCTCAAAGCCCAGCAGTCGAGAGTGGCTACCGAGATGCTCTGGGCCGTAAGTCAATTTGGCGTTGAGCAGGCTTTGCGCGACCAGGCGGCCTCGTCTTTGGAGGGCCTCTTGGTCGATCCGGCGTTGTCGGGATCGCTGTTTGAGGGCCGCTTTGTGCGCGCTTATTCCTCGCCGGTCAACGCTTCCGTACGCCAGGGGCAGCTGCTGATAGTCTGGGAGCGCAGTCCCGACCGTCTGCTGATTTTCTCCTTCCTCTTCGACCATGCTTTTTGGGGCGGCGGGCTCAAAGAATTCTTTGTGCGACCCGGAGTGGACGAGGAGGAATTCGACCAATTGCTGGAAATGTACGAGCAGCACGACAGCGGGTTGGTGCCCATCCAGGCGGCCACGGCGCGGGCATTGGTGCTCGAAGGGTTACAGGCCAACCGCGATCACAGCCGGCCGTTGCCGCGTGACTACCGGCGCTACAATGCGCTGCTGGCCTGTACCCTTTTTGGTGGCAGCCTGCCGCTCGAACCGCCGCCGCTGGATGAAGAGGCCCATTCGCCATTGCCCGATAAGGCCGGACAGGTGGAGGAATTGCTGGGCGAGCAGATGCCGGCGGCCGGGTTCAGTCCCGAGCAGGTGGTCAACGGCCGCATGTTGTGGCGCGATTTTTACCAGACCCACCAGCCCCGCATTGGCAAGACCGGAGTCTGGGCCGCGGCGGTGGAATACGCCATTGGCTGGATAGAGGGGTGGAGTGAGCAAACGCAGCAAGTAGTGGGCCGCCACTACGGGGTTTCCCCGGCTTCGGTGTCCAACCGTTTTGGTGAGTTATGGGATCGCTTCCTCGATGTCGAACAGGATACCATCGCCTATACCACCGACCGGATTTGGTCGCAGACAGTGGGTGAAGGGGTAGATTGGTTGCAGGGTGATCTGGCCGCGGGTGAAGGGGCCAGCTTGGCCGGGGAACTGGAAAGCGATTATCAGGAATACCTGGAAGAATACGATTTATCGGGAGCGGGTTTGCGCTGCCTGGAGCGCGCCGAATTTGAGCATTTAACCGAAGAGTTTTATGGCCTGGCAGCTCTCGAAGAGACCCAGGAATTGAGCCAGCGGCAGTTGCGCCGCTTGGAAAAGCTGGAACATCTGCTGTTGCTGGACTGAATTGGTATTGCGCGGTCTGACCGTGGCCGTTGCCCGCCTCTGGGCATCAACCCATCAAATTGGTATGATCTCACCATGACTGCTTCCCCCCCCGCCATCGCCGTTGCCGGAGTGACCAAGCGCTATGGCGCCCTGACAGCGGTAGATGATGTCAGCTTTGCGGTCCACCGCGACGAGATAGTCGGTTTCGTCGGCCCCAACGGGGCCGGTAAAAGCACGCTGCTGAAGATGCTATCGACGTTTATCCACCCCACCCAGGGACGCATCGAAGTCGACGGACTGGACGTGGTGGAAAACCCCCTGGCGGTGCGCGGCCGTATTGGCTATCTGGCCGGTGATACGCCTCTCTACCCCAAGATGCGGGTCGACAAATTCCTCCGTTTTATTGGCCAGGCCCGTGGCTTGCAGGGCGGTGAATTGGCCGCCGGTTTCGAGCGCGCTGTGGATCTGTGTGGGCTGGGGTCGGTACTGTTGCAGCGGGTCGAGCAATGTTCGACGGGTTTTCGCCAGCGTCTCGGGCTGGCCGCCGCCCTTATCCACGACCCGCCTATCCTCCTGCTCGACGAGCCTACCCACGGCTTTGATCCGCTGCAGGTCATGGCCTTTCGCCAGATGCTGCGCGATTTAAGCCCGGGTCGGGCGATTCTTTTCAGTACCCATATTGTCGCCGATGTCGAGGCCATTAGCGACCGGGTCCTCATCATCCACCAGGGCCAACTGCTGGGCGACGGCACGCTGGGGCAACTGGCCGCCGCGGCGGCCAGCCCCCAGGCCGGTCTCGAAGAGATTTTTGCCCGTTTGGTGCAGGCGGCCCCCCTTTCCTCGGAGCAGCCGTGAAAGATCAGGACGGACTTACCGCCGCGGCCTTTGTCCGCGGCATTGGCATTGTCTTTGGCCGCGAATTGGGGTCCTATTTCGATTCGCCCATCGCCTATATCTACGCCGCCGTATTCCTGGTCTTGTCGGGCACGACCTTCATGAATTCTTTTTTTCTCCAGGGCGTGGTGGATATGGGCCCCTATTTCGAGGTATTGCCCTTTCTGCTGATCCCTTTCATCCCGGCTATCACCATGCGCGGCTGGGCCGAAGAGCGCAGTCAGAATACCTTTGAATTATTGATGACTTTGCCGCTGCATTCGCTTCAGGTCGTGTTGGGCAAATACGTCGCTGCCCTGTGCTTTTATCTGGTGGTGCTGTTGGGTAGCCTGCCGCTGGTTTTCATGCTGGTGTGGTTGGGTGAACCCGATCTGGGGATTATCGCCGCCAGTTATATGGGCGCCGCTCTGTTGGGGGCTTTATTTCTGGCCTTCGGCCTGTTCGCCTCTAGTCTGACTTCGGATCAGATCGTCGCCTTTGTGCTGGCGGGGCTGACCGGATTTTTCTTTGTCCTTTCGGGCCACGAGAAAGTCGTCGAAGTCATCGACGGCCTGGCCCCGGCCCAGCAGCTGGGCACTTGGCTCTACGAATCGGTGTCGGTGGAGCCGCACTACGAGGCCTTTGGGCGCGGGGTTATCGGTCTGGGGCACCTGCTCTATTTTCTGCTGATGAGCGGCTTTTTTCTCTGGATGAATCAGATAGCCCTGCAGCGGAGCAAATTTTGAAGCATCGTTTCCTGCTCTACAGCTTACTCAGTTTCGTTCTGCTACTGACGGTGGTGGTCTACGCCGGCCGCCTGCTAGGCCGGGGGGGCGGATGGAACTGGGACGTGGGCGGTGAGGCCATTGGCACGCTGCGGCCGCAGACACGGGTTTTCCTGGCCGAGCTGCCAGGGCGGCTGTCGATCACCTATTTCGTTTCCCATCAGCGCCATATGCCGTCCGATTTTAAAGGCATCGAAGGGCAGGTGCGTCAGTTGCTCGAAGCCCTGCGCCGGCGGGCTCACCACAAGATCGATATCCGCGTTATCGATCCAACGGTCAGCGGTGCCGCCGGTCTGGCCTACGCCGCTTCGCGCAAGGCCTCGGCCTTTAGTGTCGGCCGCATTGTCAGCGACGAGCAGGGGGAAGAGAAAATCTGGTCCTCGCTGGTGCTGGCCTACCAGAATCATCCGGAGATCCTGATCCAGGGGGTGGGGCCGGCGCATTTGCCTCATTTAGAGGAACTGATTGTACAGCACTTGCAGGCCCTGGAGGAGCCGCCGCGGCCCACCTTTGCGGTATTGGCGCCGCCGTCCTTCCAATTGCTGGGCGATTTCCTCGGCCAGTACGGGCGGGTTTTGCGGCTCGATCAGGAGGCCGGCGGGCCGTTGCCGCTGGAGGCCGATGTATTATTTGTCATGCAGCCGGAGCAGATGCTTCCGGCCCGCCTGCGGCAATTGCGGCAATTTGTCGATTCGGGCCGATCTTTGATAGTGGCCGGCAGCGCCTACGCGGTCCAATACCGGGTGGAGTCGGAGGCGGAGACCAGTTACCAGATCCGGCCAATGCCGCCGGGATGGAATCAAATGCTGCAGAGCCTGGGCTTGAGGGCGGTGCCCGATTTGTTGCTCGACCGCAATATCGGCCCCCTGCCGCTCTATACCCGGGAGGGCATCCAGCGCAATGTCGAAGCGCCTTTCCATCTGCGCGTCCTGCCGGCTTATTACAATCTCAAGCGTTTTGCCAGTCCGGCCCGCGGTGGTCTCAGCTTTTTAGGGGCCAGTCCTATAGAAATCGAAACGCAACGTCTGGCCGCCGCCGGATGGCGGGCCGAAATAATTGGCACCACCACCGAATTTGCCCGCGTTCTGCCCTTGCCTGAAGGCGCCTTTACAGACGCCGATCTGGGCGGCGGCCTGGCCGTGCCCAAGCAGAATCTGATGGTCTTGCTCGATCGGGCCGATCCCTGGGCCGGCCAGATTCTGGTGCTGGCCAGCGCCTCGTCCTTTCAGGACGGCGTTATCAACCAGTCCGGTTATGCCCACCAGGTTTTTTTGCGCACGTTGGTGCGGAGTTGGGCCAGTCCTCAGGTCTTGGTGCGCAACCGGGTAGAGCGGCCCCGGCCCCAGGCCCTGCCGTCTCTAGATCGGGCGAGTCGGTTGGTCTGGCGCGCCCTGGGCGTTTTCCTGGTGCCCGCAGGGCTGGTGCTGGCGGTGCTGGTGGGACTGGTGCGGCGCGGCGGTCTGGTCCTGCCGCCCAGCAGCGGCTGGTTGGCGCGGCGCGGCGGTCTGGCCCTGTTGGTGGCCGTAGGGGCCGTGTTGGCGGGACATATAGGTTGGTACGCCGATTGGACTGCTACCGGCCACCATACCCCCGATCCGCTTACTCGGCGTACGCTGGCGGAGTTAACCGGGGACTTGGCGGCGGAGTTGGTTATTGCCCCCAAGGCGGCCCTGCCGCGACCGCTAAAGGGCGTGGAGGCCGGCATCGGAGATTTGCTCGAACACAGCGATATCGTCCACCATACGGTACGGCCGGGGCACTTGTCCACCGATCGCCTTCAGGGCTTGCAACGGGAAGGACTGGTCCCCTTTGAGGTCGAGCGCGTCATTGACGACAGCCTCACCAGCCAGCGGGTATGGAGCGGTTTGCGGTTGCAGCGCGGCGACCAGGTGGTCACGATCGGCCGCCTCGACGAGCGCACCGCCGTCGACGCCGAATTTTTGTTGGTGGCCGCGCTTAAACGGCTCGACAGCGGTGCGGCCCCGCACGTGGCCGTTATTTCCGACCTGCCGCGGCTGTCGCCGGCCGAGGCATTGGAGGATTTCCACAAAAAAAGCCTGATCCCGCCCGGCGGAGTCGATGTCTACGGGCAGCTGAAAGGATTGTTGACCGCCTATGGCTACCGGGTGTCGCATATTAACCCGCGCCAGCCGCACCTGCCCCCCCAAACCGATATTTTGCTGTGGCTGCAACCCCGGCGCGATTCCTCGCGGATGACGCAACTGCTCAGCCAGCACCTGGCCGCCGGCGGACGGGCGCTGGTGGCTATGCAACACTTCAATATCCAGCAGCGTCAGTACCGCGGCGCCGGTTTCGAGACGGTGTACTGGCCCCAGCCTCAATTTCAGGACCTCGATCCCTATCTGCGCCTGGTGGGCGTTGAGCAGGTGCGCGAAGTGCTCATGGACCGCACCCAATCGCATTTACAGCTCGACACCCAGATCAATCGCACGGGGCGGCGCGAATACGAAGCCCAGCAGGTGGCCCTGCCTTTTCTCATCCGGGCGGTGGGCGGCAATTATGCTAAAAGCACTGATATCACCAGCAGGTTGGGGGATCTGCAATTTATCTGGGGCAACCGTTTCGCCGTCGACGACAGTGTCCTGACCGCCGCCGGCCTGCGCGCCCGGACCTTGATATCGACCTCGGACCGGGCCTGGTCCTTTGCCTGGCAGGGCGGTTGGTTGCCCCCCGAGGTATTGGCTCCCACCCAGTTGCTGCCGGGGCCCCAGGCCCTGGCCCTGCGTCTCGACGGACCTTTCCCACGCATAGAATTGGCCGAAGACGAAAAGGGCCGGCAGCAATTCATCCCCGACCCGGTGCCCCCTAGGGCTAAAGAGGGGACGCTGGTGCTGGTTGGTTGTTCGGAAATGTTCAAAAACGACTATCTCTACGCCTCCGGTTTTGCCCACGACCGGTTGCTGCTCAATGCCGTGGCGCAACTGGCTTACGGAACGGAAATGGCGGCGTTGCAGGCGCGTCATCCGGCGCCTCGCGGTTTTGCCTTCCGCAGCCCCCAGGTCAAGGCCTATTGGCGCCTATTCGCCGTGGGGGCCGGGCCGTTGGCGGTGTTGCTGGTGGGGGTTTATTGCTATGCTCAGCGGCGTCGTCCTTTGAGGTGGACGTGAGAGTCCTGATACTGCTTTTGGGCCTGGGCGCCGCGTTGCTGGTCGGGCTGGAATACGCCCTCGACCTGGGTTGGCAGGCCCGCCGCCAACAGCAGAGCCAACTGCGCCCGTTGCCCAATCTGGCGTTGCAGCAGGTGGCCGCCTTCCAGGTGCGTTCGGGTGGGCAGAACTGGACCTATGTACGGCGCCAAGGGCACTGGCGCTTCCCGGCCTACCACGAGGCTTTTGTGCTGGGCCAGCGGGTAGACCAGTTGTTGGGCGGTCTGCTGCGTCTGGGCACGGTGGTCAGTACCGAGCCGGGGGATATGCAGCGCTTTGGCCTGCATCCCACACAGGCGGTGAGTCTGCTGCTGCGCGATAGTCGGGGCAATCCCCTCGACGAGATCTGGGTCGGCCGAGCTGTCCCCGGGGTGGGAGAGGCTTACGTCAAGCGAGCCGGCGTCGATACCATTTATCATTTGCACGCCAATCCGCGCTTGGCCCTGGGCAAGAGTGCACCCCCTATGCTCGACCCTTTTGTCCTGCCTCGAGCGCTGGAAGATAGGACTATTGTCCAGGTGGTCTGGGAGGCTCCCGCTTTTCCCTTGCGCCGGTTGCGCCGGTTGGAAGTGCGGCCAGAATTGGTTCTGGGCCAGCCGCCCCAGGGCCCTTCCCATATCTGGTTGAGCACCTTGGCGGGCCAGGAAGATACCTGTCTGACAGCCAACGCGTTTGCCTTCACGGGTTTTGTCGGTCGGCTGCGTTATACGGCCCTGCACGATGCGGCGGCCGACGGCTACGGCTTTGCGGCGAGCGGCCCCCGCTTGATTTTGCAGCAAGAAGGGGGGCGCGAAGATGTGTTGGAGGTGGGGGGCCAGGACGGCCAGGGCAATCGCTTTTTGCGTTTGCGCACCACCGGCCAGGTTTACAGCGTTGCCGCGGCCAAAGCGGCCCTGCTTTCCCCCCAGGGGGCGGCCCTGCTCGATTCGCTGCCTCAACCCGATCCCTACCAAGCGGCCGAGCCGTTGGGTAGGGGCGCTTTTTGAAAGAGTTTACCATGATCGTCGATATTCACAGCCATGTATGGTCCTATCCCGAGCATTTCACCGACGATTTTCGCGCCCAGGCCCGGGCCGCCAAAGGGGGGGAGGAAATGGATCTGACCGTCACCTACCAGCAATACCGGGCCGGGGCGACGCGCTGCGACCGGACGGTAGTTTTTGGCGGTAAGGCGCGGTTGTCGGGACTGTGGGTGGACGATGCCTATGTGGCCGCCTATGTGCGCGACCACGCCGATACCTGTATGGGATTTCTGTCGGTCGATCCGACCCAGGAGGGCTGGCAGGAAGAGATGCGCTATGGGCATCAGGAGCTGGGTTTGCAGGGTATAAAATTGTTGTCGATGTACGCGGGTTTTTTTCCTCATGACGAGCGTTTGGACCCACTGTGGGAATACGCCACCCAGCACCACTTGCCGGTATTGCTGCACACCGGCACGACCTTTGTCTCCCAGGCGCCCTTGGAATGCACTTTGCCGCGCCACATAGATGCCGTGGCCCGGCGTTTCCCGCAGGTGAAGATTATCATGGCGCATCTGGGCCACCCCTATGAAGGGGAGTGCGTGGTGGTTATTCGCAAGCATCCCAATGTCTACGCCGATGTCAGCGCCCTGCACTACCGGCCTTTCCAGTTCTACCACAGTCTGATGCTGGTGCAGGAATACGGGGTCTGGGATAAGCTGCTGTTTGGCAGCGACTATCCTTTTACCACCATAGACGCTTCTATTGAAGGGCTGTTCAGTCTCAATAAAATGCTCGATGGCACGGGGCTGCCGCGTTTGCGGGAGGCGGAGATGGAGGGGCTAATCAATCGCGATTCGCTCGATATTTTGGGATTGGGGTGAAGGGCATAGGAGGACGGTTTTGGGGGGTGCCGGCTTCTGGCGGGCAGTGAGACCCGCTTGCGGCCTTCCCCCCGCCACCCGGCTGCGCCGCCTGCCCGGCCTCCAGCTTCCCCGCCACCGCTCCCCCACTGCCCGCCGCCGGCCGACACCCCCCAAAACCTGCGGTATGACGTCATTGGTTGGGGAGATCGCTACTTACTGGCGACTCGGTGGTCTGAGGCAAGGAAAATAAATAAACCAGAGGCAAATCTATTCAAACGGACCTAAATCAAAGGGGTTTGAGGACTGTCGGCATTTCCCCAAGCCCTCATCAGTGCTCTAAATCAAAGGGGTTTGAGGACTGTCGGCATTTTCCCAAGCACTCATCATTACTCTAAATCAAAGGAGTTTCTATGTCCGTCAAAATCGCCCGCGTAGAGCCGTGTTTCAAAAGTCCGGGACCCCAGCCCAATGGTCTCCAGGCCGCCGCCGACGGTTTGTGGTGCATCGATCAGGTCGATTTGAAGATCTACAGGCTCGACTGGGAAACGGGCGCCGTGTTATTTGCAGCCCAGACCGATACCGAGCATTCCAGTGGCGTGGCCATCGGTGGCGGCTCAATGTGGATTTCGTCGACTTTTGAGTTGAAGATCGCCCAACTGGACCCCGAGACGGGCAAGACGCTGGCCAAGTACGATAGCCCGGGCAACGGCGTAGTCGCTTTTGCCGCCGATCCGGTCAACGGGCGTGAGACCGGAGCACACGGATTGGAGTGGCGCGACGGCAAATTGTATGTCGCCGCGCCTCCCTCGCAAATGATCCACGTCATCGACGCGGCCACCTGGACCGAGGTCAATAGTTTTGCTTCGGGGGGTTTGCGGGTGCACGGGTTGGCTTGGTCGGAAGAGGGCGATTTGTGGGTCGCCGATACTTCCGGGGGCACGGTGATGCGGATGGATCCAGAAAACGGGCGGGTGCGCGAGGTGATTCGCGTCGAGGCGCCGGTGGAGGTCCACGGCATGACCATTCACGAAGGCGTGCTGTGGTATTGCGATGCGGCTACCTGCGATATTGGCCGGCTGGTGCTCGACTAAGGTGGTGTATCCCTGGGGCGGTAGAAGATTAGCCATAGGCCCCAAAGGAGGGCGGGGACCAGGGTGATACTGGCCATCCAGTACAGGGCCTGGCTTATGTCCTGGTTCCGTTCCAGGGCATAGGCACCCCACAGGGCGCCCAGGGCGCCGCCCAACGACCATAGGGCGTGTTCGGTGGCAAAGACGCGGCCGCGAACCTTATCGGGTACCAATTGCATGAGCAACTGGGTGGCAAAGACCCAGATAATGCCGCTGCCGCAGGCCCTGACCAGCATGCCGACCAGGACCAGGGCAAAACTGGCCAGCGGCGCAATAATGAGCAAGCCGGCTATGGCCAACAGGTAACCCAGCAATATTGACCTACGCAAGCGGCGGGGTTGATCGCGGCTGAAGTGGCGGGCGATAATGGGGCTGATGCCGGTGCCCACACCGGTGGCGGCGTACAACAGGCCCAGGCCCAGGCTGCCGGCTACTCCCAAGACAAAGACATCCCTGGAAATAGCAACTTGGACCACTTCGATAGAGGCGCCAAAACAGAGCATGAGGGCGGCCTTGTGGTGGGCCGTGGCCAAAATGTCGGGGTGGCGTTTTAAATAGCGCAGGCCCTCTATATACTCTCCTAGCGCGGAGGTTATGGCTCCGGTTGGATGCGCTTCCTTGGGCGGCGTTTTAATGCGGACCAGCACCAGAGCCGCCAACACAAAGGTGAGGGCGTCAATGACAAAGGCCGGGTCTGCGCCCCAGGTGCCGGCGACCAGCCCGCCTAGGGCCGCACCCAGGGCCAGCATGACCGACCAGGTGGCCGCCGTCAGGGCGTTGGCCGCGCCTATCGCCCGAGCCGGGACAATATCGGGCAGAATAGAGGACCAGGCCGGCTGAAAAAAACCGCTGAGGGCCAGTTGCATGGCGGTGAGCAGATACAGCAGCCAGAGATCGTCGGGGCTGCGGACCAACAAGAAACCCAATACGACGACAGCGCGAATAAGGTTGGTGGCGATAATGATGCGCTTGCGGTCGTAGCGGTCAGCCAGCACCCCGGCTACGGGACTGACGATAAAGGGGGCCAGCAAGCGCACCACCAACAGGCTGCCCACGCCCCAGCCCGACTGAGTGAGGGCGGCCACCAGCGAAGTCGAGGCGATAAGGTTGAACCAGTCGCCCAGCAGGCTGATTATTTGGCCGGCCCATAGGCGGCGGAAGTTGGCGTTGTGACGAATGAGCTCGCCGTAGCCCATAGGGGGCTGGTCCACGCGGGGCCCCTTTCTATTGCTGTCTAAATGAACGGTACCGTTTGGGCGCCCCTTGGGTGGGCCGGCTTCCAGGCAGGCAGTGCGTCGCAGACCGTGCCAGCGAACCCACCCAAGGGGCTTGGTAAACGGTGTTACAAAAAATGGGACTGTTTTCAATTATCCGCCCGATAACATATACCTCTACGGCGGCCCCGGCCACCGACTTTTAGTCGGTGGTCGTTGAATCGACAACGAAGTGGCCCGCCACCTGGCCGGTGTCGAGGGGGTGTATACCTATGAGGGAAACAACGAGATTAACTTGCTGGTGGCCGGCCGTGAAATTTCCGGCATCAGCGCTATTGTCTAGACAAAGGAGATTCTATGGGCACGCTTGAAGGCTTGCACGAGGTCCACCTCGAAAGCGACGTACTGGTTGGGGTGCGCGATGGCGTGCGGCTGGCCACCGATATCTATTTTCCCGCCGCCAACGGCCAGCCACTGTCCGGACCCTTCCCCGCCGTCTTGCACCGTACGCCCTATAATAAAAGGGAAGTGGAGAGCGGCGCCGGTTTCGGCCGCTTTTTCGCCCAGCGGGGCTATATCTCCATCATTCAGGATTGTCGCGGCACCTATCGCTCGGAAGGGGATGTTGATTTCCTGGTGCCCGAGGCCGAGGACGGTTTCGATACCTTGCAGTGGATCGACCAGCAGGCCTGGTCCAACGGCCAGGTAGGTTCGTGGGGCACCTCTTGGTCAGGCTGGACGCAGACGGCGATGGCGGCTTTGGGTCCCAAAAATCTCAAGGCCATGGTGCCCAATATGAGCGGGGCCAACGCCCACGAATCGTCGGTTCGGCACGGGGGGGCGCTGGAATTGCGTTTCCTCGCCTGGGCTTTCTGGCATTCGGGCTGCAATACCCAGGAAAAACTCAAAGCTTCAGCCCACGTCGATCCGGGGCTTAATCTGGGGGCCCCGTCCTTTGCCGATTGGCTGACGCGGTTGCCCCTGCGCCGGGGGCAGACTCAGCTCAAGCTGGTGCCGCCCTATGAAGAGTGGGCCTTGAAGATCCTCACCGAGGCCGATTTTACTGAGTACTGGACTTTTGCAAAAATCAGGTGAGGGCAAGATGGTCCATAATCTTTGCGATCTCCCATTTAGCATCCGTTGCTTGTTGAATGGCCCAGGTCAGCGTCTTGCCCAAGACCTCTTTGGCAACGGCTCGACAGGCTTGGCCGATGGTCGTCAGCCGTTCTTGCGTCCACGCACTCGCACGGCGGGTGTGCATCTGGGCCATGAGCAGACTGTGCACTACGATTACGAGGTATGTGTGCCTGGTCAGGCCCTCGCCTGTACGCAGTTGACAGTCACCCAGACCCAGATGCTGCTTGCCGTCCCGGTGAAAGGTTTCGGTGCCGGTCCAACGTTGCCGATAGGTTTTGAGGATGGTGCTGACGTGCCAGTGAATTCGATTGGTGATCAGGATCTTGGCGGGCTGGCGGCCGTTTTTTCGGTCCCACAGAATCACCAGGCGGACCGGATGATCCACGTCGGGGATCGAGACGATTTTGGTGAAATACCACTGCAGCTTAGTCCCCGAAACGACCGGCCGTCGGTCGGGGGCTAACAGACGGCGGGCTAAGCGATTCACCGCCAGTTTGTGGCCGTTCCACCACAGGGTTCGGTTGGCTTTCAAGTCGCCCACATAGGTCCGCTCCAACCCCTGGATATGGTTGAGAATCGCGGCGTTGGTAAAATAGCTGTCGAAGGTAAACGACCCCGGAATAGCCTCGGCTACGACCCAGTCAATGAGCTCTTTACAGAGGGTCGTATGATCTTTAAACCCCTCGGGATCGGCTTCTTTCTTGCGGAAGCGGCGAAACTCCAGCGGATAGTATCGGCCCGATGGACACACATAGTTGGCGATGAGATAATCATGGGCAATGACGTAGCGCTGGTCGGCATGATCCCACAACCAGCCCACATCCTCAATCAACTCACCCGTATGGGTGATCAGTGTATTGTCGATGGGAATAACGCCCCTCGTCGCATAGCGCGTGGCCGGTTGCCCTTGCAGCCAGGCCAGGCGCTGCCGATTCAACTGCTGGGCATCCCACGGGGCCTCATTCAGCCAACGATTGAGACAGGATTGATCCGTCGTCTCGACAAATTCGGCGTTAATCGACGAGACATTCTTGCGTTGGGCCACCAGCAAACCCGTCAGGTATTCGCCAAAATGACGCCGCTCAGGCGCGTTGGCAAACACCCCACCCCAAGTGTCAACCGCTTCTTCAACCACCGTGGGAAAGCCGATAATGGCAGGCATGGCATCCAATCCGAGACAGGGGGTGGGGAATGACTACATTTTGCACCAATTAATGCATACTAACCGCGTTTTGCAAAAGTCCAGTGAGTACTGGAAACACCCCAGTTATGCTCCGGCGCTGTATTGGGGGCAATTTCCCGACGTACCGATCCTGGTGGTGGGCGGCTGGTACGATTCCTATACCCGGGCCACCTGGCAGAATTACGAAGGCTTGAGGCAGGGGAAAAAGGGGCCGGTGAAAGTGTTGGTGGGTCCCTGGACGCACGGCTCCAATACACTGGAGCTATCCTATGCTGGCGACGTGGAATTTGGTCCCGAGGCGGCGTTGGATAGCTTCCGTGATTTGCATCTGCGCTGGTTTGATCAGGCCTTGAAGGGGCAGAGGAGCGGCGTTGACGGGCAGCCGCCGGTGCGCATTTTCGTCATGGGCGGTGGCGGTGGCCACCGCGCCGGCAGCGGGCGGCTGTTCCACGGCGGTTATTGGCGCGACGAGGCCGAGTGGCCGCTGGCCCGCACCCAGTATACGCCCTACTACCTATACGAGGACGGCTCGTTGGGCCCGGAAAAGCCAGCCGCTACCGAATCGAGCACGACCTATCGCTTTGACCCTTCCAACCCCGTGCCGTCCATCGGCGGCAATGTCTCGTCGCTGACGACGCTGGACTCGCTGCCGTCCGGGGTTGCCGATCCGGCGTACGCGCCCCGGGGCTCGCGCATTCGCGATGTCATGGCCGCCGGCGGTTTCGACCAGGTGGAGGCGCCGCAGTTCTACGGCTGTAAAGAGCCGCATTTGCCTTTGGGCTCGCGGCCCGACGTGCTGGTCTTTCAAACCGAGCCGATGGGCCAGGACGTGGAAATAACCGGGCCCATCGAGGTGAATTTGTGGGTCTCTTCTTCAGCGGTGGATACCGATTTTACCGCCAAGCTGATCGATCTTTATCCGCCCAGCAGCTGGTATCCGCACGGCTATGCGCTGAATATTTCCGACAGCATTATGCGGCTGCGCTACCGCAACGGGCCCGAGCGGGCCGAATTTGCCACTCCGGGCGAGGTGGTCCCATTGACCATCACGTTGTACCCGACCAGCAATATCTTTGCCGCCGGGCATTGTATTCGGCTGGATATTTCCAGCTCGAATTTTCCGCGCTTTGACGTCAACCCCAATACCGGCGATCCCATTGGTACCGAGCGCCGGCGGGTGGGCGCCGACAATACGGTATTTCACCAGGCCGACCGGGCCTCGCATATCGTCTTGCCGGTGATTCCGGCGGACTAACCCGGCAGCAAAAATGTCTCGGCCAGGGCAAATACGCAGGAACTGCGGTCGCCGCCAATGGAGTTGCGCCAGATATCCCGGGTATAAGGGACCCCTTCAACCGGCGCGCTGTTGTGGTTCAACAAAGCGCGGTCGGTGAAGAACAGCAGGGAAAAAATATGCAGATCGCTTGCCCCCGAAGGGGCCGGGCCCCAATGAATGGTGGCCGGTTCGGTGATATGCCAGGTCGAGACGACGGTATGGCCTGCGGCTTGAACGGTCCAGGAGGGGGCGGTGCGGATATCGCCGCCGCGACTGATGGCGGCTTCGACTAGGGGCAAATCGCGGTCGAATTGGTTGCCCCGCCCGCGGATCATGGTGGCCACTAGCCAGGCGGCCAGTTCCCGGTTGTCGGTGCAGATGGCGGTCCATCCAGCAGCCGGGATATCGATGCAGGCGACCGTGCCGGCGCCGGCCTGGCTGTAGTGGGTATGGTATAGGCTGAGGCCGCCGCTGTCGGCTGTTTCGCCAGGGCGACGCAAGTAATTGATCCAATGTTCGCCCGACCATTGGACGGTGGCGTCGATGGTATCGGCCATATGCCCTCCTCTATTCTTCAATGCGGTAAATAATCCAGCTCCGGATGCGGTCATCGGGGTCGATCTCGAAGACCGTGCCCAGGTCCGGATAGGCGTGGTGGGTTCCCAGCGGTCCGGCCAGACGGAAGGCGGGTTGGCCATAGGCCGCGGTCATGAGCGCCCGTTTGGCGCCTAATTGCAGACCGCGTCCACTGGTTCCGGCATAGCCTGGTCGGCTCGCCAGGGCTGCCACGGTGCTGTAGCCGGTATCGATGACCAGGCTCTGCCAGTGCACTGTCCGATGGGTGTAGACAGTAAGGGCCCCGGGGCCGCCGCCCGGTACCACGACAATGCGCGATTGGGACAGTAAGTCGGCGTAGTCGGAGGCGGCGTGGCCGCCGATCTGTTCGCCGCCAGCGGCGAAGGCGGGCGGGCGCTGGACCGGGCCGGCGGCCGCGGTTGCACCCTCCAGAGCCGCCAGATTAATACGGGCCAGATCCGGCGCCGTTTCCCGGGCGGCGGCAAAATCGCGCCGCGCCGTCTCTAAATTGGCCGGGTTGCCGCGGGCCCTGGCGATGCCGCCGATGAGCAGGGCGTGGGCAAGGGCAAGGGGCTGGCCCTGGCGCTCGGCCAATTTCCGGGCCCGGCCGGCCCACAGCAGCGCCTCGTCGGGTTCGTCCAAGAGGTCGGCGACGCAGGCCTGATTGATATAGGCGGGGATATAGCTGCGGTCCTGCTGCCGGGCGCGCTCGAACCATTGGGCCGCTTCCTCCAGCAGTTGGTAGCGCAAATCGTCTTCTAGTAGATCGGGGTCGGCGGCTTTGTCGCGGCGGGCCAGGCGGCTGCTGCCGTCCAGTTCAAAAGGATAGAGGAAGCGCAATTCTTCCGCTTTGAACAGATCCACCCCCTGCAGGGCGCGGGCCAGGCCGGCGTTATTGTGTATTTCGCGGCTGGGGAATAGGCGGGCGATATGGACGAAGCAGCGGAACGCCGCCGAGTATTGGCGCAACAGCAAGAGGGTATGACCGGCCTGGAATACGGGGACCAGTTGGTCCAGGTCTTCTGCGGCCCGTTGGGTGATGGCCTGGCGTTCGGGCAGGGCGGGGTAGCCCTCCAGATCGGCTTTTAACCCGTAGGTCGAGTAGATGGCCTGCAACAGGCGCGGGGCCACCGCCAGGGTGGTGGGATAACCGGCCAAATGGCCGGCGAAACCACCGAAATAATCGGCTTCCCCCTCCAGTTCGACCTGGCGTACAGGATCGAAAAGCCGGTGCGTCTGGCCCACCTCCAAATCGGCGAAGCGCTGGCCGAAGTCGCCGGTCCAGCCGTGGCCGCGGTAGTGATGGGCCAATTCGTGGCCCAGCAGAAAGGCCAGTGCCGCCAGCGAATCGGCGCCCTGGGCCATGCACAGGTCAAAGGCCCGTTCGCCCAAGATCAGTTCGCTGCGGTGGGGGTGCAGGGCGGCGACCATGGAACTGTGGGGGCCGATGGGGGTCAAGCGCAAGGTCGGTGGCGGGCGGCCGTCGCCGATGGCCTGCACCAATGCGTTGAAGACCCGCCCGGCGGTGCGGGCTTTGGGGTGGTCGGCGGACAGGTGGGTCTGGGCCCAGGTGGGCTGATGGGCGAGGAGGAGAGCGAGGCCGAGCAGGACTGAGCGGTAGAGGATGGCCATTAGAGGTTTTCGTCGGTCCAGTAGAATTCTTCCAAATCGAGAATCCGGATGCCGGCTTTGGTGGTATCGGCGGCGGCCACCTGGGTGACCACGGCGGGTCTGGCTTTGCCGACAGCGGCCAGAGCCCGCCGCAGATTCCGTTGGATCCCGGTGTCCTGGGGGCGCAGTTCGGCGGCCTGCTGATAGGAGAGGATGGCCTGTTTAATCGCCCCTTTTAGATAGTAGGCGTTGCCCAACAGGTTGTAGATGGGGGCTTTGTTGGCGCGGCGGTCAATAAGGTGGTCCAGGGCCAGATCAATGGCCTGGTCGTGGCGGCCCAGGGCCAGGTACGCCTTGAGGAATTGGGTGCGTAGCTGGTCGTCGTCCGGGTCGACGGCCAGGGGGACGCGGTAGTGGGTTTCGAGGTACGCATCGATATGTCCCTCCAATGCCGCGAGCCCGGCGTTGACCGGAGCTTCCAGGGCGGCGCGTTGGGGCGCGACCACCGAGCTGTCCGGTTGGGGGCGCGTGGCGGGGTATTGCCGCCAGGCCTCGGCCGTACGCTCTAGACGCTGGCGCAATTCCAGGGCGGGTATTTGCGCCAGTTGGTCGGTGCCGACTTGCCAGGCCTGATTGAAGTCCTGGTCGATGCGGGTGATTTCCACCGGGATCCACAGCCGATCGCCCCATTTCAGCAATAAGCGCTCGTCGATAGGTAGGCTATAAGAAGTGGCCCAAGGTACCCCGGTGTCGAAGAGCAGGAAGATATGGCCGGGGTAGTCGACCAATGCTGTGGCGATACCGGCGTTTTCCAGCAGGGCCGCGTAGAGCACGGTCAAATCGTCGCAGTCGCCGGTTCTGGTCCGCAGCAGTTGAGACGGGTACTGGATGTGGTCGACTGCCTGGCTCTGGGCCGCCCGGGCATAGGGCGTATGGGCGTCGGGCAGGTAGCGGATGCCGTGCTCTTTGAGCGCTGCAAAAAGAACCAGGGCGCGCACCAGGTTGCGGCCCGGGCGGCCCAGGGACTGGCTCTCTTTTTCAAAGGCCAGCAAGGTCGAGCGGGCAAAAGTCTGCACCTGCGGGTCGGTGGAGGTGATGAAGGCGGCGGCGCGGCCGACGCTGTCCCAGATGAGGGCATTGCGGGGGTGGATGGTGAGTTCGCGTTTTTTTTCCAGCGTCAGGATCTGGTCGCCTATGTCGAAGACGAGGCCTATTTCGGCCTGGACGCGACGGGGCTCCTGGACATTGAGCAAGGTCGGGTCGAGTGCGGCGGTGAGGGCAACGGTCTGGCTGCTGGTCGCCTCCAGTTGGAGGGTCTGCTCGGCGGGCTGGCGCATGGCGCCGGGCAGGAAAAAGCGCAGGGTGGTCTCGACCGGGTGCGGTGCGTGGTTGGTCACTTGCGCCGTGCCCAGCGGGCGTCGGCTAGAAGCGGCGTAGAATGCGGCGAAGAGGTCGTCGACTGCAATCCGGTCCAGTGCCAACGGTCCGGTGACGGGCTGGTAGAATACCTCCACGTCGAGGACGGCGGGCGCGGCGGAGTACACTAGGTCGGGGTCTATCGCTTCCACTTGGAACTGGTAGTTCCCTTCGGGCAGGTCGGTATAGGCGACCCGGGTGTCGCGGGTCTGGCGCCACTGGTCCTGGTGGCCGCTGAGGCGGTAGCGGTAGACCAGTTGCTCGGGGCCGGTGCGGACGCTGGCGCCGCGGAATTCAAGGGCCAGGTAAGTCTGCGACGAGGGCACGCGCAAGGGGGAGACGGGCGGCCGGGGCCGATCGGTTATGGCCTGGGTTAGTTCGACGGCGGGCGGGGTCGGTTGCAGTCCCTGGTAGTGGGTGAGGCCGTTGTCGGTGGCGATCCACACGTCGCCGTCGGGGGTCTGGAGCAAGTCCCGGACCGCGTGGCCGGCCAGGCCGTCGTCTTTGAGCAGGCGTTGGAAGACCTGGCCGTCGCTGCGGGCCAGGCCGCCTTGGGTGCCAATCCACAGGTGATTATCGGTATCGATCATAAGGGCCAGGATATGGTCGTTGGGCAGGCCTTGTTGTCTGGTGTACGCGGTTCCGGTCTGGCCGTCCCAGCGGACCAGGCCGCTTTTGCTGCCAATCCACAGGTGGCCGGTCCGGTCTTGGGCCAGGGCGTTGATAGGCTGGCCGGGCAATAGATCGGTGGGGTCTTGCTCAAAGCGCCCGTCGCGCCAGCGGGCGAGGCCGCCTTGGGTGCCGATCCACAGCTGGTCGTCAGTATCTACCAATAAAGCGTGGACGTGCTGGTGCGGCAGGCCGTGTGCTGTGGTGTAGATGGCAAAGGCCTGGCCGTCCCAGCAGGCCAGACCGTTTGTGCTGCCGGCCCACAAATGGCCCTTGCGGTCAAAGGCCAGGGCGGTGATATCGCCGGGCGGCAGGCCGTCCTGGCTCGTGTACACGGTGGCGATATCGCCGTCCCAGTGGACCAGGCCGGCGCCGGTGCCAATCCACAGGGCGCCCGCTGCCTCCACCGCCAGACTGTGGATGAAGTTGTGGTAATGCGGCAGGCCGTCTGCGTTCATAAAGGCGGTGAAGGTCCGGCCGTCCCAGCGGTTCAAGCCGCCCTGTTCGGTGCCAATCCACAGGTGGCCGTCCCGGTCCTGGGCCAGGACTCGGGTGGGACTCATCCCCAGGCCGTCGTGGGAGCGGTAGGTGGTCAGGAGGCGGCCGCCCCAATGGCTCAAACCGGCCCTGGTATGGCCGACCCACAGTTGCCCGGTCCGGTCGACCAGCAGCGAGGATAGTTGATCGTCGGGCAAGCCATTTTGCAGGTTGTGGGTGGTGAAGGTCTGGCCATCCCAGCGGTTCAAACCCCCTTCCCAATGCGCCAGCCACAGGTGGCCGGCCCGATCCTGGGCCATGGATTTAATACTGTTGCTGACCAGGCCGTCGGCAGTGCTGTAGTTGTCGAAACTCTCGCCGTCCCAGCGGGCCAGACCAATGGTGGGGTGAGAGCCGGCATTGCCCAGCCATAGATTGCTTTGTCGGTCGACCAGTAGGGAATAGACCCGACTGAAACCTAGGTCGTCTTTGTCGTTATAGGCCGTAAAGGCGCGCCCGTCCCAGCGGGCCAGGCCGGCGCCGGTGCCAATCCACAAATAGCCCGCCGGGTCGGTGGCCATGGACTGCACCGAGTAGTGGGGCAGGACTTCATTGCCGGGGTAGGAAGTGAAGGCCCGGCCGTCCCAGCGGCTCAAACCGCCCGGTTTATCCCAGTAGCCAATCCACAGGTCGCCCTCCGGTCCCAGGGCCAGGCCGGCAATGCCGTGACTGAGGAGGCCCTCTTCCCGGGTGTAGGTGGTGAAAGTCTGGCCGTTCCAGCGGGCCAGGCCGCCGCCGGTGCCAATCCACAGGTGGCCAACCGCGTCCTGCAGCATGGGCTCGGCGCGGCCCGGCGGTAGACCGTGGGCTGCGCCAAAGGTATGCAGGTGCTGCCCGTCCCAGCGGGCGAGACCGTCCCTGGTGCCAATCCACAGGTGGCCGGCATCGTCTTCCAGCAGCTTGCCGACGTTATTGTGCGGCAGGCCGTGACGGGTATCCATGGTGCGCCAGTGCAGTCGCCCCGCACCGGCCGGCCGGTCGGTGCCCGGACCGACAAAGACCGGACGGCCGCGCAACGGCGGTCCCGGTTGGGCCTGCAGGTCGACCTGGGTTATGGCGCCGGCTTCGATCTGGACTTGTTCCTCAAAGGCCTGGGTGGGGGCGCCCTGGGCCGGGCGCAGGCGGTAGGCGCCCGGCGGCAGATCTAGACGGTAGGAGCCGCTGGCGTCGGTACGGGTATGGACCGAGAGCTGGCGGTTGTAGACCCGCAGGGGCAGGTCGTTGGCAGCGGCGCCCTTGTCGGCGTCGACCACCTGTCCGACCAGAGTCCCCAGATCGCTGCTGCTGGGCACCAGCACCACATCGCCTATGTGGTGTGTCGTCCAGTATTTGTCCTGGCCCGGACCCCAATCCAGGCGCGAGGCCGCGCCGTCGCCGTCCTGGTCCCAAAGGGTTAAGTCAAAACCCAGGATCTGACCGGCTTGCAGCGGCGGGGCATCCCCTTCCAGGCGATTCAGGTCGATGCGGCCCTCGCAGCGATAGCCGGCGCTGTGCCAGGTCATGGCCCCGGTAAAGGAACCGGTCAGGCCGCGCTGGCCTTGGTCGCTGTCGCCCCGCAGCCAGTACTGGCCCGGGCGGGTAAAGCCGGGCGGGTGCACCAAATCGAGGTAGAATTCGCAGCCGTCCTGGGCTTGCCCGGGCCTTTGGGCCAGACTTTCCAGGCCCTGCCTGACCAGGATATCGTCCTGCGCTTCCACGGCTATATACAAGGCGTTTTCAACCGCGTTGTAGCCCAGGCGGAAGTGGGTCTGCAAATCCTGCGCGCCCTGGAGCGGAGCGCCTGCTTCCTGGACGGTTATGGCGTAGTGGGTCAGATTGTCGGGCCAGTCGGACAGTTCGCCGTCGACGCGGATTCCCTCTACGGGCAGGGCCAAGGCCAGATGGCCATTGTGGGCCCGGGCAGGGCTGGCCCCCAGCAGCAAGCCGGTCCCCAGCAGGGCCGCGATAATCCGTCTGAGCAGTTTCCTCATTGTTCCAGCGACTCCTCAAATCGGGCGATTGCGTCGAGCACTGCACCCAATTCCTGCAGTCCTACAGGGCGCGCCTCCAGGCGCTCGGCCAAATTTTCCAGGACGGCGGCCGGTCCGGCAACCGCGCCGGCCTGGCGCAAAGCTTGGGCAAAATGACGGGCCGTGGCCGCATTGGCCGCCGGATCGAGAATATCCCCCAGGGGCAACGCCCGGCGGCGGGCGGTCAGGGCGGCGGTGCGCAGAGGATGCAACCAGGTGCCCAGACTGAAGTAGAAGCCGGTCGCTTCGCCGTGGCCCGTGGCCAGGTTCTGCAGAGCGCGGTCTAGCCTTTCCAGACGCTGGGGCTGGTCGGGCTTCAGTTCGTACAGCAGCTCTTCGACCGCCTGTCGGGCGGGGCCGCCGAAAGGCTGCAGCAGAGGGCCGAATTCTTCTAGGGCCAGGGCAAAAGCGTCGGCGTTGTGGGCATAGCGGGCCCGGCTCTGCAATTCAACGGACAGGTGGCCCAATTTATAGGCCGCCTGTTCGGGGGACAGTTCAAAACTGAAGCCGAGAAAGCGCTCCCGGGTGTCGGCCCCTTCGGCGGTGAGCTCCGACCAGTCGGCGTCCCCGTCCTGCAGCCACGGATCCAGGTTGTCGAGGCGGGCGAAGCCATCGGGCAAAAAGAGCATTTTGCCCTGGGCGCTTTGCTCCGGCCCGGCTTGCAGGCGGTACAGGTAGACGCCGCTGGCGACCTGCTGGCCGGCTTGGTCCCGTCCCGGCCAGGCGATTTCGTGGGCGCCGGGGTCCCGGTACTCGTCGACCAGGCGCCGGACGGGCTGGCCCAGGGCGTTGTAGATATCCAATTGCACCGGGGCGCCGCTGGCCAGGCTGTAGCTCAGGGTGGTTTCGGCGGTGAACGGGTTGGGGTAATTGGGGCTCAGGGAGAAGGTATCGGCCAGTGCCAGGGCGGCCTCCTCGACCACGGCGGTGGGCACGGCTTGCAGTGCTGCCGAGGGAACGGGGCCGGTGCCCTGCAGCACCAGACGCGGGTCCAGGGGTTGGTCAGTGACAATACCGTGCCAGTACTGCCCCTGGACGGCCGGGGCAAAGACGAAGGAGTCGGCTTGGACCATAGCGAAGTCCGTATTGGACGTATAGAGCAGGCTCTGGTTTACTAGGCGCAGGCCGCCCTGCAGATGGATTTCGACCCGCTCGGGGTCCAACCCTGTCTGCAACCGGTCCCGTCCCGCTACTTGGATGCGGGCGGTGGGATAGAGGATTAATTCCCCCTCGGGGGCGACGACCAGATCGCCGTCGACCAGAATATCGCCGGCCCAGTAGATTTTTTCGCTGATGACGCCGGCCCAGCGCGGCAGGCTTATATCGACGACCACCGCCTCGTCCTGCTGTTCGATGATGCGGATGGAGGGGCCGGTATAGGCGGGCGAGGGGGCCTGGCCGAACAGGCTCGAAGGATTTGTACTGCCGTCGAGGCGGGCAAAGCGCTGGCCATCGAATAAATCTGTGGGGTCGCCGCTGTTGCCCCGGTGGGCCTGCCGGTAATTTTTATAGCGGTCGGGGGCCCAGAAGTCGAGGTTGTCCCGGCCCGCACCCGGATCGGGCCGCTGGCCCGAGTCGTAGCCGGCGTCCTGATAGAGGCCGTCGGCACAGACCAGGTCGACCAATTTATCCTCTTCCAGCCCGTTGCCGAAGCCGGTCAGGGGCACGGGTTTGACGTGCCAGACCAGCAGGCCCCGGCCCGGATCGCGGCGGTGGTAGTGGGTGCCGCCGCCGCGGTATTCGAGCAGGAGATATTGGGCCGGCAGCAAGGCCGAGCTTTTGCGCGGCGTGCGCAAGGGGATTTTGTAGAGCGCCCCGCCGCGGTACAGATCGGCGATGCGCAGGTCGGTGGTATCGCCCCGCACTTCGACCAGGCGGCCGTTGTCCGGCCGGGCCCAGCCCAACTGCTCCAGCGACCAGGCGCAAAAGGGGTTGGGTCCGTCGGGGGCGCCGTTTACCTGCCAGCCTAGCGTGCCCCGGCCCATCAGGCCCCAGCGTCCGATACCGGCGCTGTACTGGGCGGCGTCCTGGCCCGGCGTCGCCAAAAGGTGAGAAGAATCGTACAGGTCGGGCAGAGGCTCCTCACCCAGGGCGTGGCCAAATTCGTGCGCCATGGTGCCCACGGTCCAGGCTCGGTCTTTGCCCAGCAGCACAGTGCCCAGGTAATAGCCGCCGCGGACACCGATGGGGCGGCCGCCGGCGCCGATATCGTTTGTACTATAGGGCTCCTGGAAGCCCATAGTGGCGATGCCGGTGGAAGGACCAAAGAGGAAATCGTCGGGCAGGCTGCGGAGGATGATGAAGACGAAATCGACGTAGCCGTCGTCGTCGCCCGAATTGGCTATGCCGTCGGGGCCGTCGTTGTCGAAGGGGCCCAGATCGTAGTCTTCGTCGACCTGGCGCAAAATGTCCAGGGCGAACTGGCCGAAGCCGGTGAGCGGGGCTTCGAGATCGTCGCCGGTGCGGGTGGGCGGGTAGGCGCTGCTGGGGTGGGGCGAGGTATAGCGTCGGGACGCCACAGTGGCGTTTATTTGCAATTGGTTCAGAGAGAGTGTGTGGAAATAATGGCTGAAGCTGCCCGGCGCATCCGGATCGAATAAGTCGGTGGCGTAGGCGGGCAGGGCCTCGTCGTTGGGCTCGTCGTCGGCGAATTGGGCGAAGACGGCCAATACATTGAGCTGGCCCAGAGAGGGGACGCGGCGGCCGTGTTTGAGGGCGAAACCCAGTTGAGCGGAAGGGGGCAGCGGGGCTTCGGCGAAGTATTCTTCGGCGGCCAGTTGGGTTGGAACAGTCAGCAGAGCAGCCAGCAACAGGATTGGCGAGAGGACCGGCAAATAAAGGCTTTTCATAAAGGTAATTTCTCGTTCAATAGACCAGCGAAATCAAGTGTTGGCGGCGGTGGGTGCGCTGGTCGGTGTGCACTTCTAATTGCAGCAAGTAGAGCCCCGGTGGCAGGCGGTTGCCCTGGACGTCGCGTCCATTCCATTGCGTCGATGCCGCACCGCTAGTGGCGGTGCCCTGGTATACAGGCGCCCGCCGCCGGCCGCTTAGGTCGTATGCGTCCAGCGCCACGGGTACGACGCCGGCCAGATTGACCAGATTATAGGTGATCTGCAGCAAATCGTTGATGCCGTCCCCATTGGGGGTGAAGGCCTGGGGCGTGGCGGCCAGGTCGGCAATGGGCGGCTGGTCCAGATCGGTCAGGTCGACCTGCAGGGATCGGCCCTGGCCCAGGGGATCGGCGTCGCCTGCTTCGACCGGTTGGGCCAGTTCATGTGGCCGGGTGCTATCGGCGAGGCGGCTGGAGAAGACCGTGCCAAAGCGGAAGATACGGGCGCTGAAATCCACTTCGAGCAATTCGTCGGTGCGGTTGACATCAAGGCGAGGGAATTTCACGGCAAAGCCGCTGGAATCGAGGTGGACCACGGCAAAGTCGAGGTCCTGGCCGCTCAGACGCACGGCCTCCACCCCCATTATGAGGCCCGGGCTTTCCACGGTTAGCCGGTCGAACCCCTGCTCGACGTTGGTAAAGGTGGGCTTGAGGATATAGGTAAAGCGCGTCGGCACCCCAGCCGGGGCGACGACCGGGGCAATTTCGGCGACAGCACGGCCCACAGCCGGGGCGTGGGAGACGGCGAACTGGATATAGCCGAGCTGGCTGGCTGCTTGGGGGATCGAGCGGAAATCGGCCTGGATTTGTACGAAGCGGCGCGGTCGGTCGCCGGGTACGGCCGCCTGTCGGGCGGCGAAGGGGGTGGGTGCGCTCCAAAAGCTCCAGTTTTCGGCGTCGTACGTGGTGCCGGCCCGCTCTCCCGAGGCCAGGGTCTGGTAGGCGGCCCGGTCCAGCGGCTGGCCGCTGTTGTCAAAGCGGGTGGTCTCGGCGCCGCGAAAAGTGGCGCGCCAGTACGTATTGGGATCGTCGTCGTCGCCTCTGCGCACTCTCAGGTCGATGGAGGTATCGGGGACCTGGCGGCCGCCCCAACTCAGAGGGCCCAAAATGGCCGGGGCGCCCAGGTCGATAATATTGGAACTATAGGCGGAGCGGGCGACAAAGCCGCTGCCGTAAATTTCAAATTCGGCGATTTCCCATACGCCCTGGGGGTTTGCAAAGGCCTGCAGCAGGACGCTGTTGACTTCCCGCGGCGTTATCTGCAGATCGATGACGGCCTGGTTATTGCCGGGGTTGCGGTGGATAATATCGAAGTCGCGGACCAACGGCTTGTTCGTGCACCAGGGGCAGGGGCCCAGTCTAGCGTGCTCTAGTTCGACGGCTGCCGGTTCCTCGACCCCCAGGGCGACGAGGAAATTGCGCACCGGGCGGTCAAAGCGAAATTGGGATCGGGGGGCAAAGCGGATGCGATGGACGGAGAAGGTGCCGCCCAGATCGAATAAAAAGGTCGAGGTCCAGCGCACCCAACGATGATCGATATGGTCAAAGACCCGCCACCAGCCGTAGAGGCCACCGATATGCGCGGTAGTGGGGTCGCCGTCGGCAAGCTCGCCGGCTCTGGGCCGATAGAACTCCCAGTTGTTCCCACCCAAACGGGCGAGTTCGCCGCCCAGGTTTTCCAGGATGGGTGTCAGGTTGACTGTGGGGTCCAGTTGTTGGGGGGCGACATGATCGGGTTTGATTTCGAGGAATTGGGTTTGGCCGTGCCGGTCTGCGCTGATTTCTGCCCAGGGGATCTGGATAAAGTCGAACCGGGCATCCAATTCGGGTGGCGGCTGGTCGGCTCCGCCAATGCGGTAGATGGTCAGAGCCAGGGTCGTCTGAGTGCCGAGGATGATTAGGCCGTACGCCAGGATTAATGGGGTGCTGATGTGGCGCATAGGGGTTCCGCAGGGCGAGAGTAGACAGAAGACTCTGGGGAAGACAGAGACTGGTCGGATGTAATTCGGGTTCAGTATAGAGAAAGTAGGACAAAGGGGGTATTATTTGGACGGTGTGGTTATTTGGGCCATTTTTTTCGTATCGTTCGAAATATACGACAAACCTAGTGGGGGCCCAATTGTCCTGAGTGGGATAGGTTGCATATAGCCACTGGCGGCGGCTTGAGTATTATTCCACCCAGTAAAAGCTGTCGACATCCAGGGCTGCCGATGATGCCCGCGAGCCATCGCCGGCATCCAGTGCGGCTACGGGTTGCTGGCCTGACGCCGCCCGGCCCAGGGTCTGCATGGCGCGCTGCAGATTCTGCTGTACGCCCCGGTCGTCGGGCAATGACTGGGCGGCGCGCTCAAAGTGCAGGGCCGCCTGGGTGAATTCGCCTTTGAGGAAATAGGCGATGCCCAGCTGGTTGAGAATAGCACCCTGGTCGCCGCGCTTGTCGAGCAGGTTGGTCAGGCCGGTCTGGATGGCGGTGTCGAATTGGCGCAGGGCCAGGTAGAGTTTGAGCAATTGGGTGCGCAGGGCGTCGTCGTCGGGCCGGCGGGTCAGCGGATCGAGATAGGTCGCTTTGAAATGGACCTCGATCTGGCGTTGCAGGGCGGCTTGCTGCCCAGCAAAGGCGGCTTGGAAAGCTTTCCGGGCCGGCGGTGCATTGGCCGTAGCGTCATTGGGTGCGGCCGCCGGATAATTCTGCCAGGCTTGGGAGGTACGCACCAGGCGCCGGCGCAACTCCAATCCCGATAGGGCGGCCAACTGCTCGATGCCCATGTGCCAGGCCTGCTCGAAGGATTGGTCGAGTTGGGTTACCTCTATCGGAATCCACAGCGTTTCGCCCAACGGGACATAATGGCGTTGCTCCAGCGGCAGGCGGTAGGCCCTCTCGCGGGCGACCCCTGTATCCAAGAGCAAGAAGATATGGTCCGGATAGTCGACCAGGGCGGTGGCAATGCCGGCGTTTTCCAGCAGAGCGGCATACAAGACGGCCAAGTCGTCGCAATCGCCGGCTTTGCTGGCCAGCACCTGGGCCGGATACTGAATATGGTCGATGGCGTCCTGGTCGGCGCGGGCCCGGGCATAGGGGGTATTGGCGTCGGCGATGTAGCGCACGCCGTGGGTCTTGAGCGCTTCGAACAGCACCATGGCCTGGAAGACGTTGTGCAGGGGCTCTCCCCAAACGTCGGTTTCTTTTTCAAACGCGAGCAGGGTGGGGCGGGTAAAATCGGCCACCTGGGGGGCGTTGGAGGTGATGAAGGCGGCGGCGGGGGCCACCCCGTCCCAGCGCAGGGCGCCCGGGGGGTAGAGAGTCAACTCCGGGGCCGGATTGGCTTTGACCGAGAACTCGGGCAGTTCTAGCGAGACTTGGGCGGCGAAGGTCTGGGGTTGAGTCTGATCGGGGATCTGGAAATCGAGTTGGGGGTGGAGGGCGATCTGCTGGTTGGCCCCGGGCGCCAGGTCCACAGGTACTTCGAACGGTCGCCGCATCAGCTGGGGGACAAAGAAGCGCAGCGTGGTTTGCAGGGTCTCGGCCCCGTCGTTGGTCACGCTCACCTGGCCTAGGCCCCGGTGTTGGTAACTGGCCGCCAGCGAGGCGAAGACATCGTCCAGTTCCACCGCCGCCAGGCGCACGGGGCTGGTGAAGGTCTGCGGCCGGATGGTCAGATGGACGCTGGCCGGTTCCTCCGAATAAACCAGGTCGCGGTCGACGGCGATTACTTCAAAGGTATATTGGCCCACTGGCAGGTCGGCGTATTCGACGCGATGGGCGTGGGTATTGGTCCATTGGTCGTCGTGGCCCCGGAGACGATAGCGGTAGACCATGGCCTCGGGGCGGGTGGTGAGGCTGGTGGCGTGGAAGTCGACGGCGATCAACTGCTGGCTTGCGGGGATGGTTACTGAGTCGGGTTTTGCATAGCGGCGGTCGGCCACCACCGCGTCCACCTGCACTGGCGGTGGCGCCGGTGGCGGTGGCTGGTAGCGGTTCAAACCGTCGCCCATGGTGCCGAACCAGTACGCACCCTCGGCGTCCTGCACGATGGACCATACGGCGTCGCCGGCCAGGCCGTCACGGCGGTCCAGGGTCTGGAAGACCCGACCGTCGTAGCGCGACACGCCGCTGGTGGTGCCGAACCAGAGATGGCCCTGCCGATCCTCGTACAGGGTGGTCAGCATATCGCCGGCCAGGCCGTCGGCGGTGGTGAAATTGGTCCACCGGGCGCCGTCGAAGCGGCTGGCCCCGCCCGAGGTGGCGGCCCAGACCTGGCCGCGCCGGTCGGCCAGCAGGTCTTCGATCCAGTTGTGGCCCAGGCCGTCCGACTCGGTGAAGACCGTCCAGGTGCGGCCGTCGAAGCGCGTCGCGCCCCGGGCCGTACCGAACCACAGGGCGCCGTCGTGGTCCTGGCCGATGGTCGTGACGCGGTCGTGGCCCAGGCCGTCGGCGGTGGTGTACGTAGTCCACGCCTCGCCGTCGTAGCGACTCACCCCATGGCCCTCGGTGGCGCTGGCCGTGCCGGCCCAGATATGGCCGCGCCGGTCCTGCACCAGGCTTATTATCATGATGGAGGCCAGTCCGTCACCTCTGTCGAAAGTGGTCCAGGTGCGGCCGTCGAAGCGCGTCGCGCCGCCGCCCCAGGTGGCAAACCATAGCTGGCCGTCCCGGTCCTCCAGCATATCCCACAGGCCGCCGCCCCGCCCCAGGCCGTCGGCGGCGGTGAATTCGTGCCAAGTGCCCTGGTCGTAGCGCAGGATCTGGTCGCCCGCGCCGAACCACAGGCGGTCGTCCCGGTCGCGCAGGGCCGATACGAACCTCGGCGGCAAAGGCCGGCCGTCGGCAAAGGCGGTGTACGTGGCCCAGGCGCGTTCGTCGTAGCGGGCCAGGCCGCGGTCGGTGCCCACCCACAACTGGCCGCTGGGGTCTTGGGCCAGGGCCTGCACCGGCCGGCCGGCCAGGCCGGCACCCAGGGCGATGGAATCGATTTTGACCCCGTCCCAGCGGAACAGGCCGCCTCCTTTCGTGCCCAGCCACAGCCGGCCCTGGTCGTCTTCGCAGAAAGAATGCACCCCGGCTGCGGGCCAGCCCTGTGCGGCGGTGAAGGCGGTCCACTGCCCATCCGCGTAGCGCAATACGCCCCGATTGGTGCCCAGCCACAGCCGGCCGGCCCGGTCCTCGAACGCGGCGGATGGCCAGGAGATCGCCCGGCCCAGGGGCTCGACCGCGGCAAAGGGACCCCCCTGGTAGGGATGCGTCCGGATGCCCCAGCCAAAGACCCACAGGCGGGCCTGCTGGTCCCGGGACAGGGGGCCGGGTATATAGATCTCAGCGCCCGGACCCGCAAAATGGGTGAAGTCCCGCCCGTCGAAATGAAAAAAACCTTTCCAGCCGGCCAGCCATATGTCGCCGGCCCGGTCCTGGTATAGACTGTGGATTTTGCCACCGTGCGCCACCGGCGAACGGAAGGCAGTCCAGGCGCCCCCGTCCCAGCGACTCAGGCCGTCGTTGCTGGCGGCCCATATCTGCCCGGCCCGGTCCTCGAGCAGGTCGGCCGCCCCGCTGGCCAGCAAGCCATCGGCCCTGGTGAAGGTGGTCCAGCGGTACCCGTCGTAGCGGCTGACGCCCTGGTGCGTGCTGCACCACACCAGCCCGGCGCGGTCGACCAGCACATCGGTGATCCTGTCGTTGGCCAGGCCGTCACTGCGGCCATAGCGCTGCCAGTGGCCCTGGACGGCACGCAACTCTACGGGCGCCGGCGCGCGGGCGGCGCTGGCGTGCGGGCCCAGGTGGTGGGCGAGCTGATCGCCCTTGCCGGGCACTGGCACTTTGGCAGCGGTCTGGATGGTGGTGCCGAAGGTCTGTCCCAACTCGCGCATGCGTGCGGTCCAGGTCGAGTCGGCGGCCAGGGCCCGCTGGGCCCGGTCGATGGCCGCCGGACCGGCGGCGATGAAGAGTCGCACGAAAGCGCTATCGGGCGCGGGGCGGCCCGGCTGCTCGGTCGGGTTGAGACCGTACTGCTGCAGGATGGGCAGCAGGCGCGTTTCGTACAGGGCGGCGAATTCGGCGTGGCGCTCCGGCGGGATCAAAAAGGTGACACGGGCCAGGTCCGGTTCGGCTCCGGCGGTCGTCAGCAGGCCGAGCAGACAGGCGGCACACAGAGATAGACGGGATATACGCATCAATACCGTGTATGGACCAGTGGCAAGAGGATCGGCACGAGCAGGTAGCGCTGCACAAAAAACTCCTCACCCCAACGGGACATGGATCGAATCCAACCTAGAATATACGTAGGACAAAGGCCGGTGGATTTGTTTTTTTCTACAGTCTGGCTAAATACCCGTTCCACGGCAGGAGGCGGCCTTCTATCAAAAGCGCTCCAATACGTCCTGGACGGAGACGGCCCGGACCCCTGGACGCAGCGCCGTTATACCTTGCATAGCCGCCGATGGTTGGTACACCACCAGACGTTCTACCTCGTACTCGTCGATGGCTTTGTCCAGACGCAACAGCGATCTGGCCGCTTCCGGTCGGACCGTCTGTCCGGCCTTGGCTTCCATTAACACCAGGCGAGTGGGGCCGGCGGGCACGAGGAAATCGACCTCCAGTCCCTGCTGGTCGCGGAAATAGTACAGTTCCCGGCGGCGGCCGGTATTGAGTTGGTGCTTGGCAATCTCGGCGGCGACAAAACCTTCGAACAGCGGGCCATAGAAAGGGGAGGCGCGCAGGCTCTGGACCGATTCAATACCCAACAGATGGCAGGCCAGTCCCGAATCGGCCAAGTATATTTTGGGCGATTTGATGAGCCGCTTGCCGAAATTGTTGTAGAAGGGCGGCACGACAATAATCTGGGCGGTAATTTCGAGTATGTTCAGCCAGGCGGCGATGGTGGGTACGGAGACGCCCAACGGCGCGGCTAGGTCGGTCTTATTGAGGATCTGGCCGCAACGGCTGGCCAAGAAGGCGATAAAACGACGGAATGTGGCCAGATCGCCGATAGCGCTGACGGCGCGCACATCTCGCTCCAGGTAAGTCTGGACATACGAGGCGAACCAGGTGCGGGCCACCGAGGTGCGGGCCAATACCTCTGGGAACCCGCCCTTTAGCAGGGAGGTTGCGGACGTTTCCCGCACCGACAGGGACATAAGCTGGAAGACGGCCGCCCGACCGGCCATGGACTCGGTCACGCCGTGCATGAGCGGGGCTTCCTGCGAGCCGGTGAGGAGCCACTGGCCCGCCTGCTGGGGATCGGCGTCGATGCGGCTGCGGATATAGCCGAGGAGTTCGGGGACGTTCTGGATTTCGTCGAGTATGACCGGCGGCTCGATTTCGTCGAGGAAGGTGCGCGGGTCGGCGCGCAGGCGGGCAATGATATCGGGGTCTTCGACCAGGTAGTACTGGGCCCGGGGGAATAGGTGGCGCAGCAGGGTGGTTTTGCCGACGCGGCGCGGTCCGGTCAAAAGCAGGGCTGGAAAGTGCTCGGCAGCCTGCAGGAGTTCTTTTTCAAGGAGGCGAGAAATGTATTTCATATTTGAGAAATATAAAGTGCCAATTTAGAAAACTCAAAAAGAAAAATCCCATCCAATAAGCCAGCATGCGGCAAATTCCTAGATCATTCTCACAGAGTAGCTTTACTCCATCCAGTAAAAGCTGTCGACAACCAGCGCCGTAGTCGCCGCCCGCGAGCCGTCGCCGCTGGCCACTTCGGCCACGGGCTGCTGGCCCGGCACCGCTCGCCCCAGCGCCTGCAAGGCGCGCTGCAAATTCTTCTGCACGCCCCGGTCGTCGGGTTGCAGCTGGACGGCTTGCTCAAATTGCAGGGCCGCCTGGGTGAACTCGCCTTTGAGGAAGTAGGCGATCCCGAGGTTGTTGTGGGTGCTCCCTTTGTTGCCGCGCTTGTCCAGCAGGTTGGTCAGGCCCGTCTGGATGGCGGTGTCGAATTGGTGCAGGGCCAGATAGAGCTTGAGCAGACGGGTGCGCAAGGCGTCGTTGTCGGGCTGGATTTTCAGCGGGTCGAGATAAGTCTCTTCGATATGTGCGTGGATGTGGCTTTGCAGGACGGCGTATTGTTGGTCGAAGGCGGTCTGGAAGGCTGTCCGCGCCGGGGGCTCGATGGGGCCTGCAAAGCTCGGGGCGGTGGCCGGATAGTCCTGCCAGGCCTGGACTGTGCGCACTAACCGCTGGCGCAATTCCAAGCCCGACAGGCCGGCCAGTTGGTCGGCGCCCAGCCGCCAGGCCTGCTCGAAAGACCGGTCGAGTTGGGTGATTTCCACCGGAACCCACAAGGTTTTGCCCCACGCCACATAGCGCTGCGTCTCCAGCGGCAGGCGGTAGGCCGTCTGGTGCGGTACACCGGTATCGACCAGCAGGAAGATATGGCCGGGGTAGTCGACCAGCGCCGTGGCAATGCCGGCGTTTTCCAGCAGGGCGGCATACAAGACGGTCAAATCGTCGCAGTCGCCGGTTTTGCTGTGCAACGTTTCGGCCGGATACTGGATGTGGTCGACGGTGGCCTGGTTGGCGCGGGCTCGGGCGTAGGGGGTATTGGCGTCGGCGATGTAGCGCACGCCGTGGGTCTTGAGCGCTTCGAACAGCACCATCGCCTTGGCGACATTTTCCAGGGGCTTGCCCCAGGACCCGGTTTCCGACTCGAAGGCGAGCAGGGATGGCCGGGCGAAGGCGGCCACCTGGGGGGCGTTGGAGGTGATGAAGGCGGCGGCGGGGGCGACCCCGTCCCAGCGCAGGGCGCCCGGGGGGTATAGAGTGAGTTGGGGGGCGGGGTTGGCTTTGACGGAGAATTCGGGCAGTTCCAGCGAGACTTGGGCGGCGGGTGTCTGGGGTTGGGTCTGATCGGGGA
>WLWD01001543.1_pt1 | contig 182302 bp, 141 predicted proteins | sample 6712731 | NCBI WGS metagenome assembly WLWD01 (sample SAMN12718690, study PRJNA576275) | sponge metagenome | isolation source: marine sponge | host: Mycale hentscheli | place: New Zealand: South Island, Marlborough, Capsize Point | collected 2014-11-01 | reverse complement strand
CACAGAGGTGGCCCGATACATTGGGACCATGCAGTTCATTACCCTGCAGGTTGACAAGGGCGGAAGTCATAGAAACTACGGGTTATGATAGGATCTCAAAATAAATGTAATGTAAGCTTGCATTGAATTGTTAATACGATACAGGACATCTGTATTTGAAATACAGACCACAAGGTTATATTAACCAAGGGTGGGTCTTATTTAGAACGAGCAAGCTCAGATAGCATGTCAATAGTAGAGGAAATAAACCACAAGTGTATAATGTAAGGTTGCAGTAAGGAATGGGTCGTATTCATTAATGCATGTTTTCAACTCCCGCAAGTAAAGTTGGTGGTATGAAGTACATGTATATAAATAGATGGAGATCAAGAATATCAATGGAGAATTGACGGCAAAGCTGTACATTATTACATTAAGTATGAGTCAGTTTGCAGATGTACAACAAGACCACATTAAACCCTTCTCAAGAGAAAGCACATATACACATAAGAACACACCTTTTCATCAACTAGCACAGGGTCTATGCCCCAAAATGGTCTTGTAGGAAAAGCGGGTTTGGGAGTAGAGTTATCCGGGGATGGGCGTGGCGTGATCATAATGCCTCCAGTTTCTGTATAAATTAAAGAGTGGTGACACCTGACAACTATTCCAAGATAATGCAGGACTTCCCTTACCAGTCTGCCACCATGTGTCCACAACTGTAGCTTTACCCTGTCCAACCACATTGTGGTACCACAACCACGCCTCGTCATTCAGGGGCTCCCCGACTACAGACAACATATACACAGAAGGGTAAGATTTATTTATACCAAATTGATAGCAGAAATTTTGGAATATGTGTGAAACCAGTCAATCCGACCCACCACAGCCAAGTATGCGAAGAGAGGATGTGTCGTACTTCTTCACCCACGAGTCTCCCGCCTTGAGTAGCAGTCGTATCGCAGTGGGTGCCGTGTAGAAATGACTCAACTTCAGCCTCTCCACCATCTCCCAGTACCGACCTACAAACCACAAACCTTTGCTCAATCCACACTTCCATATACAATACATACTTATATAAACCATATCACATGACCTGTCACAACTCTATACACGTGCTACTAAGTCATATTTTCTGGTATTACCAAGTTTACCAAATGTTTACATTTTCTTTTTTAAAAAAATGCTCAAAAAAAAACATCATACTAACTTAATTACTAAAATACTACTGACCAGGATTGGGAAAAGTTGGAATGCTCTCAAAGAGCACAGTGGTTCCTCCATTACAGAGAGGCCCGTACACCACGTAGGAGTGGCCAGTGATCCAGCCAATGTCTGCCACACAAGCAAAGATTTCTGATTCAGGATGATAGTCAAAGGCATACTGGGGCAAGAATACATAAAAAAAAATATATACATACATGCACACACATATACAACATACAGGTGGAGCTAACTTGTACTGCACCGTTTAACAGTTCTCACCTGCTGAGTGAGGGAGGCGTAGAGCAGGTAGCCGGCCTGTGTGTGTACGATGCCTTTAGGCTTGCCAGTACTGCCTGAAGTGTACAACATGAACAGCTCATCTTCACTGTCTAGCTCCTCTGGAGGGCAAACAGGACTCTCCTTTGCCATAGCCTGGATTAATAATCACACACCACTATATTATACGCTGCTAAAGATCCTCTTTATTATTCTTCAATATAACTCAACAATTTGCATGATGGCATCCTGTACAGACCACACCCACTCATCTAAGCGCTTCAGTGGTACTAAAATTGCTACATGCATTGTGTGCCGATGTTAGCCACTCCCACTGGTTGCAACCACCCACTATAGCCACTCCCTCATTGGGTTGCAGTCACTCACTGCAGTCACTCCCACATTGGATTGCAGTCACTCACTGCAGCCACTCCCCCATTGGGTTGCAGTCACTCACTAAAGCCACTCCCCCATTGGGTTGCAGCCACTCACTCCCACATTGGGTTCCAGTATTCACTTTACATGTAGATACTGCAACATGCCAGACAGCACCCAATAGCTTCATTCTTTAACCACTCTGTCTCAATATGCTGCAGCTAAATGATGACCACTAACTGGGAACACGTTAATGATTTTGCAGGTATGTAAAAACCTATAGCATTCCATAGTTAACTGCTCCTCACTTCAGCTAGCAAAGACCCGTTTTATTATTTAACACGGAAAGAGAGAAATATCAAATCATTTTCAGAAATGGCCACCATACGAGCCCATTACTTTCATTCTATTGTATTGAATCATCTTCTTGAGAAAAACCAGCTCAATTAGGAAGTTAAAGCAAAGTGATAAGCCAGGCCATGAAGAAAAAGGGAACCCCTTAATTTGGCAAGTCGTTATCAGGCCCACTACTTTTCATTCTATTGTATTATTAACTCACCAATCTGAGAAAAACAAAACAGCAACCATTTAGTATGCAAAGAGTGGCAATCACAGCTAAGAATATATCCAGCTAATAAAATTCAACACCTATTATGGTACTGTGCATACAAGTGAATCTGTAATGTAAAAGTAGGCATGGCCGTAAGTGCTAATGAGCCTGTGCAGTGCCATATTAAGTGGGAGTGGCCCCAGGAATTAGTGATACCATTATGCAAGTTGAGATTAGAGCAGTTGTAAAATTGCTTCTCACATCCTCAAAAACAAACAAACCCTTATTCTTTCATCCTCCCCTTCACTTCATTTCTGATCTCACCTCTTCCAGCCAGACATCTTGCCCTTCTTTCATATGAACATCAGCTCCTGTCCTCTTTGCCACAAACACTCTTTTCACGCAGTCACACCCTCTCACAGCATCATCCACCGTCTGCTTCAGTGGAATCACCTTACCTCCACGCACTCCCTGGTCAGCGGTGAACACTACAGAGCAGTCGGCTGAGGAACAGTGGAGATACACAGCTCAATCAGGTGTACTGTCTCGTTAAAGCAATAATAACATACCGTCGTTAATTCTAGCTCTTAATGACTCCGCACTGAAACCAGCAAAGACAACACTAGTAAGAGAATAAGAACGAAGAGGAAAAATGGTCAAGTCACGACATTAAGCAATCTAACCACCTTCATCTTATGCCGAAAATTAACATACTGAAGACACAAGAATAAATAAAGACAATAAACAAAAAATAAAAGTGAAACAGGTACCCAGAATAGGGAATTTCAACTTTAGTGTCCAGGTACCTAGAATAGGGAATTTCAACTTTAGTGTCTAAATTTGCTTACAAACTAAACATTGAGACGGAGTAAAATAAGACAAAAGAAATGTATTCCAATGACTATTAGCATTCAGATTAGGCACTCCTTCGCAGCTTATGATGGATTTAATTAAAGTGTGGGACACATATTCCACAGCATGGTAGGTACCTGTGAATGGCCCCAATCCTGGCACAGGCCAGCATGGACGCAACCAGCAGTGGGGACACTGGCATGTAAATAGCCACACGGTCACCTTTCTTCACTCCATCACTTTTCAAAGCATTAGCAATACGACAGGTCATTTCTAACAGTTCCCTGGAGGAAATGAGAGAGGGAGAGAGAAATGTATAATTTTGATGGATTAACATTCACCCACAACTGACCTATAGGAAACTCTCTTTGAGCTACCCTGTTCATCTTGCTCCCAAATAATCGCAGTTTTGTCTGGAGTCTTCTCTGCATGTCTATCTAGTAAATTCACTATAAAAAATAAAAATCATCATTATGAGGATTCTGGATATTCTAGATTGTCAATAAGTTTTACAAACTGTCCGGGTAGACCCTTTACCAATTGCATACAAAGTGGTGACCAGATCAGGATGAAACAATACTGTTTTCACTGCTATATATATTATATATATATATATATAATATATATTAGTACAGTTGATCTTATTCTGTGTGGCTATTTGCCCAACATCAGCAAATTTCTTAGACTGATGCTACATACCTATAATACACTGATTATGTACCGACTGTTTTTAATATATTGATGCTGTAATACATTTCATATCTAAATCACCCCACTTTCTTTTTGAATCCACATGCTACGTGTAGTAAAATTATATAACTCCTGGGAAGCAGACCTCTCAACTCCATTGAGTGAATCACACGTTTTAACCTGTGGTATCAAGATCTCAAGCACATTATGTTATCTCCAATATAAAATAATCAATCTCCAACATTTTATAGCATGGCCTCAAGCATTTTAGTTGGGGCTCTGGGGCATGTGCAATGTATAATGCGCACACAGCAGCTAATAGTAATCTTCAATAATATTCATTGATTGTTGACATAATACATACCTGAAACATTAATTTTGCCTCCATTAAACCAGCTAATTTTTCCCTGCTTCATATCGCAGTCCATGACCTGGCTAAACTCCTTGAACCATTTCAGCCTATTCTTCCCAAGATCACCCCAAAACTTCTCTGGATTGTCAAGGCTCTCTTGGTAAATGGTCGCATGGCTACTTGTCACAGAAGATAGCTGCAGAGGATAAGAAATAGTGCTAGAAGCTCTAGATACAGCAGAGGGACCGTGCAGAGAACTTCTTGATAGTAGTGACAGCAACGTACGACAGGTAAGGGTCCGCATTCCTCTTTATTGTACCCTTCAGAGAACGCGAGAGAAGCGACAATAAATGCGTCTAGCTGATTGACTATCAGTTAGTGGGTGGGTGGGGGCGTTAACTCCAATAAAATGTCCGATGAATATGGCGATTCTTTACCTCATTAGCGATTAAGTAGAGCGTAGCTGGTGCTATACCGAGACCAAAGTAGGTTAATACGGGACTGCTAAATGGAATAGTACCTTACTAAGACGGTACAGTCGGTGAATTCATGCATTCTAACAGTGATCACAGGCCCTATAGTAGTCTCGCATAGCTAGACCCTTTACCTACCGCTACGTGGATAGGTCTGGTCTGGTGGCATTTAGTACATTGTATACCATTTAACAGTTCAAAGGGAATGTAATTAGTCCTTCCCCGGCTGCTCCGCGGTTAAACCCTTATGTAAACGTAAAAATACCTCACACGAAAAACTTCGACGCCTAAATGCTTGTACAAAATATCTCTTGCACTGTGAGAGAAGATGTGCCATAACTACCTCATGGCACTAAAGTTCAGCATACTAGCTTATTCTCCTATCTTATAACAGTGGCATTTAGTCACATAATTGCCTATTTTTTTGAACTGGTACTTTGTACTAATGCCACCAGACCCTTTCCCAGCGTAGAGGTAGGTAACCGGTCTGGCTACGGGAGACTAAAATGCCGTAATGGCCATTAGTGGGTAAATGGTGATCTTGTGCACTTCAATTAGGTGCACGTAATAATAGAATGCACACACTTTCAGTATCCAAAAGTTGGGGGGTGGGGCTGAGCCCCCACCCTTCTACTGCCTATGCATGTGTGTAAGAGCTAACTACCAAACAGATACAAGTACCTAGGGTCAAGTTTTACTACAAACTTGAGCACACAATTTATGGTCAGCTATCATTCATAATATAAAGATCAGTACAGTACCAATAAATAAAATTAAGTGCAAGGCTATAGCTACCCACTTAATAAATTATTATTGCTTCACATACTTACACTAACTCGACATACTAGACTTTCTGTTCAATAAATCTCTTTTTATTTTTGTCATTATTTTCAGTTATAAAATTGATAAAACAGGTTCATAATGTCACAGTTCCAACATCAAAGAGAGAGAAGATTCTTTACAGAGTCTTTGTCTACATTGAAGTCTAGGAAGAACCAATCTAATAATCCTTGAAGAAGTTTTAGTGAGAGGAGGAACCAGGACTTGAGTAGGAGGCATGGGCTCATTTAAAAGGTGCTCCCATTTGCAGTATAGATTTTTCTTCTCATCCTTTTCTTTTAATTAATTTTGATAATTTAGAAATTGGATTGAATTAGACATAAATTTTCTCCATAAAAACTTCTTCAGATCTGCTTTTGCACGATATCTGTGGTTTTTCTTCTTCTGTCACATCTGTTCCGAGATTTTCCTTTACACGATTTTATGGTTTCTACTTAATTCACCTCTGTTTGGATTTGCTTCAGGATCCGCCTTTACAAGACATTTGTGGCATTTGTTTTCTGTTTTTTTGCATCTTCGGGATTTGATAAAGACATCGAAGCAGACCTAGGAAATTGGTCATTTAAACAGTTAAACAACTAATCGAATAGATTCAAAATTTCCTTCATTTCTAGTCTATTTATTTAATTTCATCCTTACACTGACATGTTCATTGAAATCTAATATAGCTAATAAGCTAAAATTAACAAAACGTGTGTATTTTTAGTTTAAGTAAATTAAAGATGTGAACAAAAAATGACCAACCTAGATAATACAGCAGATTGTGTTGTCTGTCTAGTTTGGCTGGTCTCACTAATGGTCTCTGCAGCTTTACTCAGCCCACACAATTGAGTAGAATCAGTGTCCATTGTTATCCTCACTTCTTGAATGTCTGGCAGAATTGTGACCTCACCAATTGTCATCAAGAGGAACTTACCTGAAACATTAAAATTAAATAATCATTTCCTTTATTATTATTATTATTATTATGTATTATATATTTATTGTATATATGGATATGTTTAAATAACAGTATGCAGTGTTTCATACAGACTATGGGAGTCCCGGGACTCCCCCCCCCCCCCCCTAAATTTTGTTTCAACCCCCTAAAAAATTTCCCCCAACTGAATTCTTTAGAAAAATTAATGATAAGTATAAATAGCCTTACAGATTAGTTACACTTCTTCAAAATCAACATTTCTCTAGTTCTGTGTCCTTCAATACCAATTCGTATTAAAGCATAGAAGCTAGTTCTTGTATAGTGACAGAGGGACTTTATATTGCTTAGGTCCTCCAGAGAGGAACACTATAAACTTAGTCTCCTCACTTTGAGGGCAGGGTCAATTAGTGTCCCTCCGATTGTGCTTAGAGTCCCTCCTATTGTGTTGTTAAAGAGCAGTTGCTACATTCTAAATTAGTTAGGCACTGTGCAGCCATTGTGAACTACTGTTTTTAGTGTCCCTCAGGCCCTAAGTAGTGCCCTCACTGCGCTCGGGATGTAAAATCCTAATGCCTCCAAGACCCTAAAAATGGTCTCGGAGGCAGCGCCTAACTATTATATAGTTTGTCAAGCTTTCATCTGAAATCTGTTTCACAGTCTCATGGTCATGACTTGTCCATATTATGTAGATAAACTTTTTTTGCGACTTGACAAAATTCCTCCCCCCCCCCCCGTATCTCTGCCACACTTCTAAAATTTGAACTATGCATGAGCGTGTTGGAGTGTTCTATATACAGCACTCAATATGTAAAAATATTGAACACTTGCATAATAGGTACTACTCAAGGAAAATATCCAACATATTATATATGTTTGTGTGTGTGTGTGTGTGTGTGTGACGGGTTTTGGGAAAATCGGCCTAAACGCGGCATCTAAAGTTTTCTATTTTCTACCAGTAGGTTGCACAGGCCCTTGGGATACCGTCCTCCTAACTTGGAAGCTCTAGCACAAGCCATCTTCGCCCTACAATACTTCAGTATTTTTGCTAAACTTATTATTGCTGATTTCGAAAAAAAACGCCGTGTAAAGGAGTTGCTAAGGTCAGGGGGCGTGTCTTGTATCAGTATACTATTACAGCGTGTATCCGAAACACTTTGGACTAAACCAGTCGCATGGATTAAAAGAAGTCAAATAGGTTTAATGTAAGCCACCTTGAGAAACTATGATGGCGAGAAACGCGGATTATGTAGAACAGTTAGCTACAGTTTTTTCCCCCCGCTGTTAGTGAAAAGCCCACCAATAGATTTCTTAGCAACGCTCCGTACACTAGTTCAACAATCTAGTGTTTTATAGTCTTGTAGCGCAAGTTCTAGAGCTCGCCAGAGTTTACAACTTCGCCATAAGCTAGAGCTAACCGATGTTTATCCATCACTGCCATAAAAGTTTTTTTGTGAAAAAAATCGACTCATACAGCTTTACTCCGGGATAGTGAAAAAAATTGTTTGCCGCGTTTAGGTCAATTTTCCCAAAAACGGGTCACATATTATATAGACAATTTATTATACTCGTACAATATGGGATGACATTTCACTCTAACATTTTTGTACTTTCCCTTGCATTTGGCTTGTGAAAATACTCCCACATGGTTGTGAAATATCTCCCATATTGTAAACTGATTCCTGCAATAAGTATTATATATATATATATATATATATATAATATTTGTATTAATTACCTTGTACTGATTTTCCCAGGTCTGATGTCCTAGGCAATATCTCAGTTTGAGCAGTCTCCAGTTCAGCAATTCTACATCAAGAAAAAAAACAAAGCTGGTAATATCACTTTCAAAGGAAAGTAGTAGCCAATACCTCTTATAACACTGGGCTATTTCATGAGATTTTTGCCATAATTCTCTTTCCATATTATGCAGGCTAATCTATAAGAGAAATAAACCAATTAATACATTCACAATTTGTATGAATGCTATATAGCTAAGCTATACTGTTTATAAAATAAAATATAGATGTTGATATGTTGACTCACAATAAGTTTCATTGGTTGTCTTCACAGTCTTTATTCAGTCTGGTCACATAGTTTAAGTCTAATTCCTTCACTTGGTTGTGAAGAGCACTGACTTCGTCCTTCAATTCTCTGTTAGATTTTTCTAAGTATTGCTCTCTTTCTTCCTTGTAAATTTTATTTTGTTCCTTTTCAGCATAGTATTCCATGACTGTTTCTGATCTAATATCTGCCTTTTTACAATAGTCCTTGCTCTCTTCTAATTGGACTTTCAAGTCTTTCACATCGTGTAATAAATTGCTATAATCTAAGAATATATAAAATTGGTTATAATTATACTTATAGCTAATAGTTGTATAAACAGAATTACCATTTGCTTTGGTAAGAACTGATTCAATACAGTTTCTTGTACAAATGCTTGTACAAAGAGTTTTCAAATCCATCAATTTTCCCTCACAAAAACCTGTCAACCATTCCTGCAGAGCATTTACATCTTTCATTAGTCCACTAATAATAGAGTCCTTTTTGCTTGACAAGTTCTTTTGAAACATTTTGTTCTTCACAAAGCTTCTCTGCTATTTCTTCCAAGTTCTTTAAATCTTACAAGACCTGAATTTGATACAGCATTATTGATGTACTTGTTGGGCGAGCGAAGCGAGACTCTCACTAACGGGTCTCAATTGAGATTTTGGTATATAATCTATATATATATATTTAGTCACTAGCTCCAAAAATTTTCAATTACGCGGTAGGTTCTTGATTTTTCACAGACACTTAAACTCGCCGAAATCATTGGCGGGGTCCTTCCTGTTGGCATTTATTATCCTCCCCTGTGGCATTTAGAACCCTAGCTTGTGACATTTAGTATCCTAGCTCACTCCACCTTCTTTATTGTTTGGAATAGCTACTTGACATTTCTGACACATTTGTATAATTCAAAATTTTAGGGATATAACAAAGAAATATTTTTATTTTTAAAATACTGATATTAAAATAAAGTGATGAGTATCTACAACTGATTAAATAAGTTACAACAGCTAATGACATTCGAAATTCAGTTCTTTAAAAAGTCAATGGACGGTCTCCCTTCAATCCTGATGTATCGTTGTATGCCAGCCACGCAAGATGAAGAAGTGAATTTGGAGGAAATTCCTCTCCGTTTTGTTTTCTTACTTGGGTAGATATTTCTTTCAGGGGTGTAACTTCCGAGGTAACTTCTTTTCCATTCAGTAGAAATGTGTGCACACCATTGTTGCCATACATTGACACCGTATTTTTTGTCAGCCATGGTCTTAGAAGGTATAGCACTAATTGGCCTTCATAACCTTATCCTCGTTTTTCCTGGGAGCAAATGTTCTCTTTTGTCGCTTTGTTGGAGGCTCCAAGTTATAGCCGTGAACAGAATGTTCCGTGAGTTGCTCTTGCTGAATAGCTGGGTCTACTTGACCAGTAACTAAGGTTTGTTCGCTATCAGACGTTTCCTCGTTTAAAAGGTCCATAATTTCTGGTAATAAAAAGTCCAGGAATGAGTCCATAATTGTCTTCCATTAATCAAGTTAGCATGAGAAGTGGTGGAACGGCTGTATCACCTAGCCTAGCTTATTTTTTTTTTAGTGACTAAATCAGTTAGACAGAGGCACCAAGGAAACTACCGGATTTAGGAAACGCCTCAGGCCCCTAGTAGCACCCTCGCTTCGCTCGGGATGCTACAGCTCAGGGCCTTCGGGATTCCTAAATCCGGTAGTTTCCTCGGTGCCTCTGTCTAACTTATATATATATGGCAGAGTTCAAAGAGGTCAATGTGTGTCCAATCCTGGAGGCTACTTAAAAACGTAAACATTAGCGCGGGCGCAAGAAATTCAGGAGAAAAGATTTTGAAATAATGCGAGGAAAAAGAAAAAAAACAACGACTAAGAGCTACGGAGACGGAATGGGAGAGACGTTCACAGCTAGGTCTTCCAAAGTTAGCCGAGTTCATTTATTTGTTTAGCGGCAGTGGTAAGTTAACTTCGTCAATGTGCTGTTCGTCTTAGCTATAGCCTTACGTAACAGATTTGTTCTTACTTGAAAATCCAAAGTCAGTCAAGTCACTAAGAGAATACAACGTAATGCTATATCTACTAGAGCTCTGGTACAATAGAGCATTTTGAACGGAGCGTACTTTGGAAAGGTGACTAGCTTAAACGAAAACCGTTAGTTTATCGATCCTTACCCGTATCATCCTTGGAATTTTGATTGCTTACCCCTTGAAAATCCTTTGTCCAATAGTCAAGTCACGAAGAGAATACAACGCAGGTCTTGTGGTGGTATAAGTACGTATAAAAGTGTTGTGTGTTGCTAAAGAATAGCAATAAACTAAGCAAAAAATATTTAACTCACAAAAATTATTAGCAGCTAGCATTCAAATTTAAATTTCAGTCTGACCAGCTCACTCGCCACTTGTGCTGAAGCACATCACTAGTATATTAAAGTTCTATTAGACTAGCTTACATCAGTAATTGTCCTATCTGTTAACAATTTCTTTTCCAAGGCTCCATATCTGTCCATCACAGCTCTTTCTCGTTCCCTTCCCAATAGTTGAATTTTAGATAACAATTTACAGTATTGAATGAGTGTAATAGTCACACTAGCTTCAGTCATGTGTTTCCATTTCCACACAAGGAGTGTACTGGTGAGAATCATAAAGTAGCTATTATATTACATAATAAAAAAGGATATTTAACTTACACTGGGGCACCATTTTGATAGGACTTCAGGTGTTGCCATGTTAACAAGAACATCCACTTGTAAGAGGATAAATTTGAGCAACAAGAGAGTCTGAATTAACACAGCAAATAAAACAAAATAACACCATAGTTGCTGTATGTAGAACTAGTGGTGTGTTTGAGCACAAACTGTGAGCAAAACAGCGTTAGTTTTAATTTAGTGAACAAGAATAAATTTATTCGTATTGAGTGGTTTACCACCAACAATTATACTTTAGCGAAAAAATGTTTTGCTCTTAGCTAAGGTCCAGAAAATAACTGAAGAAGAAAAAGAGGGCAAAAAGTTCATTGCTAAACAACAAACCTTAGCAGAGTCTAAAAAAGACATCTTTGTGATGTTCTGGGTTGATCACAAGGACAAGTTTTTTTGTGTAAAAGTCAGCGACAGCCATTGAGTTGGGAAGAGATTAAGAGCATTGGCTAATGAACGAAGTACACCCTCAGCTCTACTATACACTAGCTAGAAATTACAAAATCATCTTGGGCAAAAAGAATAATTTTATTGGTTGTTCTAATCAGGTATCAATATATCTCGAGCAATGAAAACCATGGACGTAAACACTGTCTTCACTAGAAACTGGCCTGAGACACTCACCGGTACCGTATATATTTTCAACACGAAACTTCACTTCTGCACTTGGTCCTCGGTTAAAAACTTCCCAGCATAGCTCAGGCAATTTATGCTCACGTGATTACGACGTGCCTATGGGGGCGTTACGCACAAAAGCAAGAAGAACCTTCGCGTTTTCTCAAAAATCAGCCCGAAATTAAAAAAAAAAGTAAGAAAATAAAAAGTCTTAAATTCTGAGTAAGTTCATACCTAAACCTAGGGTTAATTGTCAGTAATCTCCAAAATCAGCGCGTGACAGGCAGACAGACAGGACGACTACTATACCCTCTTGCGCATGCACGCTGAGGGTTCACTAGATACGCTCATCTTCTCGCTCTTTGAACTCTGTAACTATATGGAGCGCGCTATGCCTTCAACCTTTATTATAATAGACACTCACGTGAAAACAACAACAACAAAAAACAAAGCGAAATATCGATAGAGTGTCCCGCTTGCGAGGAGAAATCAGGCGTATAACTAGTCTTGCCGCCGCAGTCCTTCTATGCTACAATTACTGTAGGTTAAGTAAGTTCGAGGGACAAGTTCCCAGGCCCGTAGCCAGAGGTTCGCATTGGGGGGTTCGGATTTTAAGACGCAAAAAGCCACACCTACTTTTGTTTCCTCGTTAATTATTCTACAATACTAAAAAAACAAAAGATAAGTGCACTAAAGCTTATAATTTCTTCTCTTCAAAACTATAATCTGTTGATATTCTCGTGTAACCAGGCTTCTAACCACTACGGTGAGCTGTATATAAACAGTGCATCATCAATACGCCTTATTCGTACTACAAGTTATTTAATAGTACGGCGTGTAAACTGCCCGTTCAAAATGTATTGGAAAAATCGCTATAACTAAGTGAAATAGCACGGGACAAAGTGAAATGCCACGGAAGCTTAATAATAGTAAGTGCGCAAGCATGCAGCTCTAGCCTTGGAATTGTACAGTTATAGTTTCTAGTTGGAGACAACGTTATTTTTTAGCGCAGAAGCTATACCTTAGACAGAGTTTTTCAACAGATTAGAAGGAGCTATCGATTAAAGCAAAATTCAAGAGAAAGTGTATCCTGAAGTACAGAGATAGTGACTGCACTATACATAGTAGCCCACTGTAAATGATCTTCAGCTTACAGTTGTCTCGTGCAGTTTTTATAAAGCTGGCCGAACAACGCGATTAAAATAACACGAGGCAAATCGGAGTGCTATTTCAATAGCTTTGCGAGCGAGGCCAGCTTTTTACCATTTGCAGTGTAGCTACACTAGATAGTGCACTTACTATCTGTATATTTGAGGTTTAACTTTCTCAGATACTTCCGGATGGCTCCCTTTCTAATCTGTTGAAAAAATTCCGTTGCTCGTGCTATTAATATTGAATCGCACGCTTATCGGCGCTCTCTTACTAATATTAATAAGTGCATTACGTTACACTTTATAAAGAATAAATGTAACGTAGCAAGAGAGCGAAATTTTGTATCCAAGGAGTTGAATGTTTACTAGGTCACTTGGATTCAGACTAGGCCAGAAATAGCAGAGAATTCAAGCGTAGGTTCAGCACGATTGAACAGATGATGATATTTCAGAAGTTATATGTGGGATGTGGCTAAAATATTTACTTCCGGTCACTCTAAAGGGGTTCGACCGAACCGGGTATGAGTTCCGTCCCCAGCCAAGCTTACTAATTCTCAACTATAGACCCTGTGGTATATAAACTCACTCTATTTTACAAAATGCCAATATCTACATGTACTTTATTCCTAGACTATATACCTCTTCTCCAGTGGCGGTTTCCTTGCGTTGTTCCGCTTGCTTGCGTTGTTCCGCTTGCTTGCGTAATTGGGTGACGATTTTTACCATACGTCTGATCCCGTAGACAACGATTCTTTACCTCAAGAAATGAGCAGCGTAGGAGATGGGACCTCTGGCTCTGGAAAGCCTGTATGTAAGTATGGGGCAAAGTGCTACCGGAGAAACCCGTACCATATAGCTGAATTCTCTCATCCAGGTACATTTAGGTATATGTGTGGTGATATCAATTAATTAGATTTTTATTCTAGACAGTGATAAAGATGGGCCACCTGTCACAAAACGACAGAAACTGGAACAAACTGCTCAAGATGATGTGATAATTTTATCTGATGAAGAAACAGTGAAGTCCAAGTCTGATTTTCCAGCACAAAGTTCCACTCAGACTCCATTATTTTATCTGACCAAAGTCAGAGGATTGAACAACCAGTACAACGGGCAAGACATGGCTATAGGAATAAAAGGTAACACCATTGCTTGAGCCATGTGCTCTAAGAAATCTCTTATTGTTATTTTTGTGCATGTGTGTTGTATATGGCACATGAAGATATTCTTGCCACTGGAGATTTGGTGTCTTCTGTCCAGGTAATGAGCATTAATTACAGGGACTTTGTTATTGCCAATCTCACAATATAATAGTAATTTCAGTATTGGTGGATCCAATGAATTCATCAAAACTGATAATGTTATGGTATCATGTTGACACAGGAGTGGTTTAAATTATGGCTCCTGATATTTTTGTTGCTGCTTTTTTCTTTGTGTGGTTTGGGTAATTACAAATAAATTAATGAAATCATAATTCTATCATTGTCCTAGCTAATTGCCTTTTTTTAACCCTTTTTTGTTGTTATCATTATTATTATTGTTGTTGTTGTTACTTTAACTATACTTCTGGTATTATTGTAATTGTTAAAGCTTATTGTTAAAAGAGCTACAGCAACCCATCATTTTATGTTCTCATGAATAAGTTTTCTTTCTTTTTTAAAAGTTTTTTTTCTTTCCAAAAATACATGATAAAGATAAAAGCAACAAGTACTGAGTATATATTAGTGGCTACTGAAATTTCCTGTCTGTGTCATTTAGTTCAACTACTTGTTCGACATTGAATGGATGCTGCAGCAGTATCCAGAGAGTAAGAGGTAAGGACAGAATTTAATTCAAAGATATATATATATATATATATATATACACACATACACACACACACACACACACACATTATATATTCAAAACTGGTGGAAACCAGTTCATGCTATGTTTGCTTACAGAAGTTCCAAATCATTCAGGCTAATTATTGTTTAGTTTGTCAAGTTAAAACCCTTTACCACATATACTTGGATTGCCTGGTGAATTGATTAAAAACCCTTTACCACTTTCATGCTCACGTATTCAAATCCTACTGCTCATTTTAGAGATGGCCACAGAAAATACTAAGGTTCCACTGGGAATGAAGGCGGAGCTGAATTCGTAAACTCATGTCTTCTCTAGTTTCGGTGCATTGTGTTCTCTTTTTTTTTTAGCATAAAATTTAGAATCTGCTTAGCTTCTGGTATGGATGCCTTGGTACATATAATTACTTACTATGTAAACCAGCAATCTGCACACAAATTGCAAATAAAGATACATTTCGTATAATTTTACAGTGGAATTTCAGTTAGCCGAACTTCAATTATCCGAACATTTCAATTAATCGAACACCCAAATCAAATAGTAGCACGTGCAGACGCAAAGAAATGTTTGACCATGCCCCTTCATCAGTGTCTTATAATACAATTTTTATGGTGTTCAGTAATCTGAACATTTCAGTTATCCGAACACCTCTCCGTCCCACCATGTTCGGATAACTGAAGTCCTACTGTACCTAATACAAAACTAGTCAATGTTCTCACCATTCATGCTTCAATGCTATTATTCAGGTTGAAGTTTTAATACGTGCATTTTAAAAGTGGAGAAATGCTTCTGTAGAATGCATGGCCAAGTGTTGAGGTTTATTTGTCACTGTTGTAGAAAGACTCCTATTGTAGTGGTTGTGGGAGATAAGAGAGAGACCGTGGGTGAGATACGGAAGAGCATCAGTTCTTACTCCAACATCAAACTCATTGCAGTAAGTAGTCGAAACAAAAATAGAATCTTTAGTGAATTTTGTGATTTTTTTTTTGTGTGTGTGTAGGCCAGACTGGACGGACCATTTGGCACTCACCATAGGTAAGTACATCTGGTGCTCCTGACTTACTTGACTGAGGTATTGTGATGGTATAGTTATAAACCAAAATTGAGGTTTGTATGCGATTTATAAATCGAAATACAAACCTAATGATTTTGGTTTATAACTATTTTATAGCCCAAACATAAACAACGAGCAAAGTATAGCGTTAGCTATCTTAGTAATTGTATTAAAGTACCCAAACTCTTCATTATTCCATTTTGCTTTGATCTGCCTTCCACCATAATTATGGTTGCTAAGAACTATATCAGACTTTTCCCCGCTAATACATTTTCTTACGAGCATACCAGACTGTATCCGATTTATAGTTCTTAACGACAAGCGCGGTCGCTCGGGTAATGGGCTATAAGGTATGATGTAGTTGTTATTATTGTTGTTATTATTGTTGTTGTTGTTACTGTTGCTGCTGTTGACCAGTAAGATGATGCTTCTACGCTATGTGGATGGTATTCGAGTAGTTGTCCACACTGCTAATCTAATCCACAAAGACTGGGACCAGAAGACTCAAGGGTACGGTTTTATATAGAGAGTTTGGAAGGGAAAAAATGGTGTGGGGGGGGGGGAGATATTTTTATTTCTGAATATTTATGTCTTATTCTTATTTAGTGTTTGGATGAGCCCGATTTTTAAGAAAACTGAGTTAGCCACGCCCAGCACACAATCATCCAGCAGCAGCACTGGATTCAAGGAAGACTTAATAGTAGGTACATTGAGAGACCTCCCAGTTGTATTTGGTTATCACCATAATGATGTATGTAGTAGCTGTGGTATGTTCCAATTAGTTCACTTTGTGACTTTTTCAGTTTCAACTCGTAGACAATGAGCCATCCTATAAAATGTTTACAGGATTATCACTACGACTACTACTACTACTACTACTACTACTACTACCAGGCCTTCATTTAGAAAGTCTATGAGGGGGGAGGGGGCATATTTTAAACTTTCAAAATTAAGGGGGGCAAAACTTTTTAGTTACACATTAAGTAATTGATTTTAAATGAAAAGTATAGTAATCAATAATAGATTATAAAATAAAATTGGTTCAGTTAAAAGTAATTAAACAGCAATTCTTTGGGATTTGCTGGTTGGCTTACTGCAATGTTTTTTGGATTTACTTGGTCCATAGTCCAAGTATGACTCATCTTTACCACTGCCATAGGTACTTTGAAGCAGAAGTAGAAGGCCCAGGTCTTGAATCCATTTTTCTGTTTGTGTACTTTGGCCTTAGCCTGGCAGCTTTTTTTTTTTTTGTAGCAGCTGCTCTCCTTCCCCTCCCCTCCTCCAGTTAGTACATCAAATGCCACCTTGTGGAGGGTGCTTGCTAGTTATTAATAAAGTATGGTATCTGTGTTTGGAGTCCATTACCCAGTAGAGGTATTTGTTATGTTAGGCATATTTGGAGGCTTATCGTAGCTCAGTGCTGAATGACTGGATCAAACTGATCAAAGAGCACGACACATCCACCGCAAGGTCAGAGTGGGAGGAGTGTCAGGTGACCTGGGTGTGGCCACTTGTGGACAGGAAGTTGTGAGGGATTGAATAGTTTGAATAAATTTAGTCAATTCTCTTTAATAAAATTGTATTTAACAATTATGTGTTGTTGTTGTTGTTGTTGTTGTTACAAAGGGTACGGTTGGTAGGATCAGTTCCAGGTGCCCATACTGGTGTCAACATGAACAAGTGGGGTCATCTCAAACTTAAAAAGGTATCCACAAATTCTCTTCATGGGTTTGTATACAAATTTTATACAGTACCCCTGAACAGTATGAATACAGAATTAGAGTGTTTGTATGCCAGCTGGTTGTCATAGCTCAGTGGCAGAGCACTTGTGTGTTAAACAAGCGGTCCTGGGTTTGATTTCCGGTGGCGACCAAATATTTTTAATTCTGCATTGTTTAAAAAGCAAGAGAGAGGATACGTCTAATAAGTCTTATACATTTTTGAGATAATGTGGAGTTACTGGACTGTCCGGACAGACAAAAATTATAAGCTCTCTCGGGCATGAGCAGTGATGGTGAATTATTTTTAATTTTTAATTTTTTTTTATAGATATTGAAGGAGTTTGGTCCCAGCAGTGGAGAAGTGTCGGAGGAGTGGCCTCTGGTGGGCCAGTTCTCTAGTGTTGGTTCTCTGGGTTCCAGCAGTCAGACTTGGTTATGTTCAGAATGGCTGCTCAGCTTGTCCTCTACAAAGTCTCCTCCAGCTCTACACAAGAACCCTCCTCTGAAACTGGTAAACGCGTAGGTAAATATCTTACTACTAGTGATGTGCTTGAGCGCAAAGGGCGAGCAAGCCTATGCACAAACAAAACACTTCAATAGAATCTATCAGTCCCTTTCTAAAAGTGTAAGTACGTAGCTGTTGTGACATATTATACACTTTAGCTAACAAATATGGAACTACTTTCTTACCTCAATTCCCAGAGTACTGGTATTTTCTGTAGTCTCTGACTATCTGAATTACCAGTAGCTTTTGATACCAAACACTCGCAGCTACTAAAAAGGCCCGAGTTGTTTTTTGTTTTTGTTTTTTAATTACATCTGGTAAAGGGTTTAATACCATAGTAACCATTCGCCATAACATTTTGCGACTCGAAAAAGCAAGAAGTTCTAAATAATTACTGCACAGTGTTGAATCTAACTGAGTTTTTAGTGCGTCTTGTGTCATTCAGAAACAACCTAATACAAAGGGGTAAACAATTAATTTCCTTGAATGATACAGGATCGCTAAACCAAAAGATTCAGTTTAGTGGAGGTATGGGAAGGGGTAGACCACGAAGCAAACACAAAAACGCAAGGATCAAAGTACAAAATGACATACGTACGTCCACACATATATAAACAAACAAACATCCCTGATTTTCAATTGTGTTACCACCCCTGAGAGTGTCTCGCTTGCTTTGCTCGCTCGCCAATTAGTTGGTACGGTGTGGTCACAATATTTGCTGTTTTAATCATTCCACTTTTTTTTTTTGTTCGTAATTTGTATACTTAATATGTAAGCATATTTTCATTTTATCTAAATGTTGTGTTTGTAATTTTTTAATTTAATTTTTTAATTTAATTTATTTAATTACAGGTGTTCCCCACAGTGGATAATGTCAGGAACAGTTTAGAAGGCTATATGGGTAAGGGATATCTGTTGTGTTGTGGTGCAGCCACTGCACTTCCCTTTGTCTTGGTGTTTGGTGTATATTCCAGCTGGAGGTTCCATTCCTTATGCCATACAGACAGCAATGAAGCAGCCATATCTAACTTCTTACTTCCAGTAAGGACAAAAATGGCTACTGAAATGTATAACTTCTTTTCTAGTGCACTTTACAGTTGAAACAAACTAAATGAGCTCATTTCAGAATTTCTTTCTCAGCCGTCTTTTATTCATTATATATATTCTCTCCCACAGATTTTTTTTTTTTTTTTTTTTTTTTTTTTTTTTTTTTTTTTTTTTTTTGTTGCTTTTTTTTTTTTTTTGACCTCAGTAATGCACAATTTGTGATAGGCGCCTACAGACATACTGTCGGTTCAGTTCAAGGTTTAGATTAGGCTGCAAAGTCCTGCTGAATCAAACTCCAGCTATGGACGACTTGTTTTGCTTTTGCTGTGTGCATGGTTGTTTGTGTTGTTGCTATGCCAACATTTCTCCTGTTGGTGTAGCCAGTGGCAGGCAGAGTGCACCCGTCGTTCTGCAGCTGCTCCTCACATCAAGACATACGGGAGGTTCTCCAAGGACTTCTCCAAAGCTGCCTGGTTTCTCTTGACAAGGTAAAGTATGGAGCAGAAAGAGAATGGTTTGTTGAGCTCTTTCATAACTTAATTGTCATCCAGACAAGTGAGTGTGTAATTCTAGCCTTGAATTTCATGATAAAACAGAGTTTTGGTAACTGAGAGTTTGCTATCGCAGCTAAGATTGAGTGTCCATACCGCCCTGGCTCTAACAAAGTAATCTAGTGAACAAGCAGAGTGGTACAATGGAGAGCCAGCACTCAACAAGTTGGACTTAAGGAAGTACTGACAGACTCTTTCAGTATTATACACTCGCTATTCTTTCCAGATTACCATTTGCAACTTTTGTTGTATCAGAATTGTTCATTGCCCTTGTATGCCAGGGCAGCTGTGATTTGGATACGTTTATTTTGTTGTTGTTCAAGTTCCAATTCTCTGCTTTAGCCATTGATTATGTCATTCAATGTAGTGCCAACCTCTCCAAAGCTGCCTGGGGTGGATTTGAAAAGAAAGGCACCCAACTTCGCATCCGATCGTATGAAATGGGTGTGTTGTTCTTACCGTCAGATCAAGTAAGAATCTCTTTTGTATTTTTTTATACATAAGTCATTCCATACACTATAATGTATAATTTGACGAGATGGCAAGTTACTAAAAGCTAATCCGGTCATTCTCAGCTGAAGTAATTATAATAATAAGTAGTTTAACTGAATTAAGCCTATATTGGCTATTAGATCTGAGAACAATTGCTATTATTATAACTATAAGTTAGTTTGTTCACTATTGTGTACGTGTGTGTGTGAACTCCCTTTTTTTTTATTTGGTCATACATGTGTTGTTTGTGTGTGTGTGTGTGTGTGCCTGTAGGACTTACCAGCACTGTCTTTTGATGTGGTGAAGTCTGGTCGTTGTGTTTCAAATAAACCAGTGTTGCACGTGCCATATGATGTCCCACCCACGCCCTATGGCAGTCATGGTTTGTTAATAGTAGGCTTGCTTATCTTCTCAATAATTCAATTTTACTCTGCATAATTGATAGCACAACTGATGTGGAGCATTCCATGTCCGGGAATGATACATTCACACATACATACAAACATGCATACATTCACACATACATACATACATACATACATACATATATACACATTCATACATACATCATACACACATGCATACATACATACATACACACACTTGCAAGGTTTTATTCAGACTAGCAGACACCATGCAGTAATGGTATTGTTTGTCTATTGCTGTTATTTTTTCTGTATATAGATGAACCCTGGATTTGGAACAAGCAGTATCATGCACCTGACATTCTTGGCAATGTATGGACTCCGGGATAATAATTAAAAATTATAAACAATATATTTTTATTGTTTTTTATGTCTTATAATATAATATATTTACAATATAGTTTATGGTACAGTATAGTCGATTGTTCTACATTTTAAAACATTTTAGCGCGCGCGGATATGAATGCTGACGACCATGACCAACGACCCTTGTTTAAAGTGTCTAGCTTCAGATCGATAGAACCCTACTACACAAAAAATGTGTGTCTCTCAAATAGTAGACTACCTGGGTCCCAGGCCCAGCATAGCCATTCTTCGAGTACATCAGGGGAAGGTCGAAGTTATCATTAGGATTGTTTTGATTGTGAGCAATTACTGATGGAAACATTTCGCAGAAATGAGCGCAATTAAATTCTGACACTTTGTAGGTGGTGGTATTCTTTTCCTTCGTCTGCGCAGCTGTTCTAATGACCCACTTGAGAGCCAATCCTCCTCTTCCAGATGGTATAGGAGATGATGTGAAGGCCGAGTTTGCCGCCACCAGACCTGGCTGCCAGTGGCTTATTTTCGCTTGCTGGATGGCAATGCTAATGCAGGGAGTTGCTCTTGCACTCAGGTTTCTCAACTTGGAGTTGGTGGAAAAGTATATTGGGATTGTCCTCATAGTGGTAAGGAGTTTAGTATGTTTACATGTCTAGTAAGCCAGACCCTTTAACAACTGTCATTAGAAGAAACGTGTGTAGTCACTATCCATACAACATTTTATTCCACTGGGATGTAATTCCTGTCAGTGTGTCGGCGTAGTCAATGAAGTGGTTTGGCTTCATTAAAAGATTGATTTTGGCTGTAGACAGGGGCGAATGAGGGCATAAATTAGCATGCATAAAAATTTCCTTGTGCATTATTATTTTCCCATGAACTTGGTTCAGAGGGCCCCTCCCCCTGGATAAAGTGGAGAAGTAGAAAAGAAGATGTTTTTAATCATGCCTTACTTAATTAAGCCTCTTATCAAAAATAGAGGCATAAGTAAGCAAAGCTTCCCTTTACCAGATACCTTTTTTTATTCCTGTTCCAAGTTTTAGTTGCATGTAGCTAGCCCAGCAGAATCATCCTTAATCAATTCCTGTAAGACATCTTCGCCTACCATTTATTTACATAGATATGGATTGTGTTATGTTCGGCACTTTGTAATTGATGATTTGAACGATGACATTCAAATAATCTAATCATTAGTTAATATCACCCTGAAAGAACAACAGTAGAACTTGTTTTGAAAAGTCAGATTACAATGAGCTTTATGCAGATAACCTCACCATGTCTAGCGTGCACAGCAAACAGAGTGACTGGCAGGACAACCACTGTAACACTGCTTACATAAAAATGGTGATTTAGTTATTTAAAAATAATAATAATTTTTTTTAATAATCAAAAGCAGCTACTTTCAACTACATTATGGAGTGAGATAATGCTATAGGGAGTGCTAAAGAGCAGTATCTAAGAAAATCCCTTTTTTGTTTATTAGTTGTTATTACTTGGTTTTTCCCTTGCTGAGTCTACAACAATGACCTGTGTTGTTGTTTTTTATTGTGATGTTGTCTGGGTGATGAGGGTTTTTTGGGGGTTTTTTTTTTGCGGACTAATCAAATTTGAAGCACAGGTGCGCAGTACGACTGATGAAATAGTTTTAAAAGTGTGTAATGAAATGCTTTTGTCAGAGTAGAGATAAGGTCTGGATACTTTGCCCAAGTAAGAATCCCTGTTTTCTAATAGCAAAGTGAATGTTGAGGTTTTCAAAGCGGCTTTACTACTAGATTTGCTTCTGTTCTATATTGAGGGGACAACTATCACCATTCTCTAACAATGACTGTAAATGTGGACTATAGTTTAAAAAGAAATGATGAGTTTATTAATATGATGCATGAAAAGGTTCCGAGTCTTATCTCTAAAAACAGTATATCAATCACATTTTTATCATCAAGCTTTTTTTTTTTAAGCATCTACATAAGTATTTAGATTTAATTCTCCCGGTTTCCTGTGCATCCGTCAAGCACTTCAGGGAAGTGGAGATGGTGAAAGGAAATCCCTATGCTTAATTATATTCATGATGGCTTCCACCCACGCAACTACTTAATTCCCAACTGTCAGGGCTACTCAATATCCTTTAAGTTCAAGTCTGAGGGCTAGTTTGAGAGGACTCTGGGTACAGGAAGCTGAGGAGACCCTCAGTATATGTGGCACTAGTAAATGACCTCCCACATGTAAAAGACACTGGAGGAGACAGCTTGCTGGGGTTGTTACTTACTTGATTCTCACTGGGATTGTAGTCTTGTTGCTTACCCAAAGGAAGTTAGAGAGGTCAGAATAACAAATTGTCATAACAGAGATGTGAGGAATAAGATCAATGAAATGTAATAATATTTTATATATTTTTAGATATTATTCAGTGGAGCGTGCAAAGCTGTATACCAATGAGTTCGAGATATATATCTATGTCTTCATTTCAATTTACATAGGTGTACATGGTTCCTTTTGTTACCGGAGGCGTATGTGTGTGTACCTTTTTCTACTAATGTGCCTGCGTGTGTTATGAAGTTCCATGGCAATATTTAGCTACATTTTATTGTGGGGTATTTGTTGAACACATTAGAAATGATCAGCAGAAAAGAAATAGCTAGGGAGCTAGGGATGTTAAAAATGCTAGAAAACAGGCACACAGAGTTGCCCAAACAGCAGAAGCAAAAGAGACAAAATAAATAAATAAATAAAATTAGGCTCCAAGAGGAGCTAAAAAAGCTTCTATTGTAGAGCAAGTAAAATATGTAGTAGCTATTTATATCAAAACTACTTACAATATTTGATAGCTATAGCTTTTCTTTTAGCCTAGCCCCTTAGCTTGCTTCACTTACTTCAATGGCAAGCATTTCTAGTTATTGTTGTTGTTGTTGTTCTTCAAGTGTGCAAAACATTCATGCGTTTAGTGCTATTTAACGAACTAATCCAACATGTGTAGTGCGTTTGTCTATTTATTCTACTGTTAACCAAAAAACCCAAATAATGACTCTTCACTTTAACTTGCTGTTTCTATTTCTTGGCAATGTGCCAGTTATTTATTTTATTTTATTATTAGCTGGTGAGACAGTGAAGTGAGATGTGTCTATATATTATTGTATAATTAATACATGTACATTATACAATCATTGGTTTTATTGACATAAATAGACATGTGTCGTTTTTTGCATTTCATGCCATTTGGTGAGCTCACAAAGTATCTCTTCTCAGTGTTCATAGTTTTCTATGCTGATTGTCATGTTAGTTCATTCTCTTCACTCGACTGTGTGTTTGTTTTGCTTGCTCATTTGCCACACTGTCAACTTCTGGGCTGAGAGATTAAATAAGTAACCCAATTAATAAAGGAGAAATAGAATGAATGAATGAATGAATGAAAGTACAAAAGAAAGGGAAAAAAGCAGCTGGATTAGAATATGAGATATGCTTAATATGAACTGCTGCTGGTGAAGACAACAGATTTAAGTTCTGTACCAGTAACGCTGACTAAATGTTCGTGTCATGTTTGCTGAACTCGCTATTGCATTTGATGCTCTTTTGTGAAACATTGCAGTTGCTGTCACTGTAGTTATGTAAGTGTTTGTATGTGTGATTGCACATGTGTGTATGCGTGCGCGTGTAAGTGTGTGTGTGATTGGTTTGGTTTGTTATTTGTACAGGCTATTATCTTCCACGCTGTCTTCCTACTGTCCTGGTTTGCTGGTGCCATTAACTTTGCCGTTCGCTCGGCTCACTGGCAGAGACTGGAGAAGGCGTACGATACTACTAAACCTGACAGCAAAGTTGTCACTCAATCTGTCCCTTTCTCAGTCCTCATGTCTTCCTCGGCAGCTGCTTGTGTAAGAGCGTGCTCTACCTGGTATTAGTCAATATTTGCAGTGTGTGTTTGTTTGTATTACAGTGAGTGTGTGAGAGTGTTATCTGTTGTGTGCTTATTTACATCTGTAACTCTTATGTGTGTATGTATGTATGTGTTTATGCGTGCACACGTGATGTTTCTTTCTTGCTAATCACATTGTCTCTAACTGGCCAACAGTTAAGTATTGTTTACAAATATTGTGCCAATCCTGCAACACACACACTCTCTCTCTCTCTCTCTCACACACACACACACACACTCTCTCTCTCAATAAGGTCTAACCTGTGGGATTGTAAACTTATGCTTATATATGCATGGGTTGGATGCGTGGGTTGGATGCATGGGTTGGATGCGTTGCTCCTTTTGTAATTAGTGTGACACTACATGCAGCTCTTAAAACGTTTCTTCATATTATTTCTCTGATTTTTATTCGTGGAGTCATCTGTGCTGTATGGTTATTTCCTATCATGTGAGCAGATCTGATTCTGACTGTAGCATGCTTTAATGTAAAGTGTGTGAAGCTACTCCCCCACCCCCCCCCCCCCCCCCCCCCTTCTCAATGAATAGTGTTCTGCGTTTACGTCAGTGATATTTCCAATATTTCCAAGCACAAGTCTTTGAGATTTAGAAACCATGGTATGGTAAGAGGAAGTGAACCGGCAATATTGGTTTGCAGTCATATACATACTGTGGTGCCAATGTCCAGACATCTTATACAGCCTGTGGCATAAATACAAGCTAGTGATCGTAGCCTATAATTGAGGGTCATTGTTGGAACCAAGTGAATGGCTAGTTATTAGCTGGCATCCTATTAGGTATTGCAGGATAACCAGGCAATGAATGTCTGGGAGTGCTGTATGGCTGGCCAGTTCTGGAATGTCCCTTTCCACCAGACCCAGTAGCTCAGGCTCAGACCTTCATGTGGTATTTGCCTCTAGCCCATCCCTAGCCAGAGCTGGTGATTTGCTGATGAGGAAGATCAAAGGGATCTCTAGGGTTTCTGAGGGTTTCATTTGGCTCTAATTCCTGCTTCGTTTTATACCTTTTAATTCCTTCTTCCCCTCCCATGGATCTTGTAATTACAAGAGATAAAAGGGATTGTCATGTGTCATTGTGGTTTACATAAATGTCATTCATTACCACTTGTCCCTAAATAGTGCCCGTCATAAAGCCTGTTTATGTCACTACTAGTAAGAGTCAATATCTTGTTGATGTTTGAAGTTACATTACTGCTGAATTGGACTACATCGTAAACACTCCTTTTCTTCATGTATCCATTGGATAAGCAAAAAGCTAGACATGTTATAAGAAGGGGAGATTGTGTTTTCATATCAGCTGCACATTTAGCTCTTGTATTTGTTTTCTCGGTCAATGTGCGCGTATGTTTGTGTGTGATTGTGAGGCTCAGTAGTCAGCTACAGAGTCTGTAGTTTGTTCTCGTGTTGCGTACATCATGCTGGTAAGGATTCTGTTTTATCATCCGACAGGATCAGCTGTTGGGTGCAGACATAAACTACTTGCTTCACTTTCATTTCAAAAATGAAAATAAGCTAAGCAACAGATTTCGTTGTTTATACATTCAAATTGTTTTTCATATTGTTTTCGAGCAAAGTGTGACAGATTGCAACCCAATAGCAGTGATGGAAATCTTCGAATTTCAAAACTATATCTTGTTCCACTCATTATTTTCTGTGGTTGTGATTTATACATCTCTCTCTCTCTGTGTGTGTATGCCTGTGTGTGTGTGTGTGTGTGTGTGTGTGTGTGTGTGTGTGTGTGTGTGTGTGTGCCTTTGTGTGTGTTCCTGGCATTTCTCTGTTTTTTAATTAATGGTGAATCTGTATTAGCAAGTTTTGTTTGAATTTTCTGAACAAAAACAAAACTTACTTCCAAAAGTGGAAATATAAGTGGAAATATAAATTGTATCACTCACAGCATGGACATTATAATGAACTCGTGAAATCTTTCTCTGTATTTGTAGTCGATGGTGTTCTTCACTCTGTTCTGTGAGATCATCCTCACCATCTGGGTGGTGATGTGGCTCGTGTTGAGATGGCAACGGTTCGTGACTCACCAGCTCCGCTACAAGCTGGCTACTCCAGCAACCACCAATGAAGACGACAAAGAGTGGGAAACTGAAGAAGATTAGAGCAATTAACGGTATTGATTTTTAATCTTTGTAATACGGAAAACTGTACCAACAGATAAGTCACCATTTTTATGCTTTATAATTTTAATGCCTCAGGCATTGTATAATTGATCATGTACCAAATTTTATTTCTCACCTGAACATTAAATATATATAATATATATGAGATGATTGATGACCGTGGAATAAATTTATGGTTTAAAATATGACCAGATAGTCTAGTAGTGCCAAGTGTCTTAATTGCATTGGGTTTGAGTGAGAGTATTTGAATGGATGCCTGCCGTGATCCGAGTTGTCTGCACTGTTATATGTCATGCGTCTCCTGAAGTTGGTATGGGGCTCTGTGTGCCGCTGGTTGACGGCAACCGCAGATACCTCCGCAGCTTGTTGTCCCAGTGGAAGCTTAGGGAGACAGACATCCATAAGGACAGGAAGAGGTACTGGAGGAAGGCCAAACAACACAGAACCTGGAAGAAGAGATTAGACACAATGAATGTGTGAGAACTAAGGATGTTTTTAGCTAAGAGGAATTGTAGTAACAAGCTTCATTGTCTGAGTAAGGTCTCAAGAGCTGTTACGTGTAGTATGTTTGGTGCTTAGAGAGTCTGAGTGCAAACATAACAGAACATCTCTCACTGGCAACATGAAGACCATCTGAACACAACAGACTCAAACAAACCACAACTTAAGGTCACAATTCTTTGTAGTTTGGATAATTCTTTTAGATTTTTTAAACAACGTCAAAAAGGATGTGTGAGAAGTAAGGGTGTTTGGTGCTTTTAACTTTTTAGGGAAGCTAAGAGAACTCTAGTATTATGTTTTATTTTTCGTCTGAGTGAGCTTCCAGGAGTTACTGTATACATAAGTGATCTGGTGAGTTCAGCCTGTGATCTGGTGAGTTCAGCCTGTGATCTGAAACACTTGGGACTTGCTACATGTTCGACAAACGATCCCTACATTGTTCTCACAACTAAAGACATGACATCCTTTCCCGTACAAATATAAATGCCAAAATGGCTCTGTCAAATTACAAGGTTTGGAAGGGTCAGCAATCCCTTCTCCCACCCCCCACCAGCCCAGTAGACAGTGGGAAGCCTCGCAATTTACCAAATTGTAATTGCTGAGTTTTTAGTGTGGCTTATCAAAGATGGGAACTATTTTACAAATACATGGTAGGTTGGGTGTCTATACAGGTGTGCTGTGTAGTGTGTATGTATATGGCAGACTTTTTTTTTTCTTTTTGAGAATTCTACTACAACTTCACTAGAAAGAGGATGCTGGGGAGATTGTCACACCTTGTAGTAGTAGTAGTGGTATTCTGAGAGTCGAGTACAAACATAAAGAACACCATTTCCCACCAATGGCAATATGGTGGTCATTTGAAGATATGGGACTACAACTAGATCACAGAGACACGCCATACCTCACACGTTGCGATGCTTTTCAGTTAGGATGATTTTTGCAGCTTTTAAGTTGTCCTTATCCGTGTTCTTAAATGGAGGGAGACAAAATGAAGGACATTATGAAATAAGAGCGTTCTAGTAGATTCTTATAGCAAGAAATTTCAGAGCGAGCTGCTCATATACGTAGCTGGGCTATTAGTTAAAGCAGTGCAATTGAAGTTACATGCTCTGTGTGGATGAAAGTGAAACGTGTTCACCAAGTGGGGCGTAGTTGTTACACAAGCTCCGCGGTTCACAAATATGGGAATCTCGTCTTAGACAAAGACAACACTGCAATGTGCAGACAGATAAAACAACAGGACCATGAATGGCGGGGTGAAGCACAAACTCGAGGCCAGTTGCGTGTCAACAGTGTTGATAGTGCTAATGAGAGGAGTTCATGGGCAAGTGTGAGGGAAAACGGCTGGTACTGTATATGCGAAATCTTGCAACCAAGTTGTTCCGGCTAGCCAGAGAAACCGACAGCTGGTAGAAGTCAAAACAAACTCTTCTAGCCGGTCATTTAAAAGATGGGATTAGTCTTTAAATTATTTGCTATCTGAACTGGTTACAATTATACCAAGTCAAAATAGGGTACCAGTGGAAGGCAGCCTCGAGGGCACGATCTTTATCACCTACGTAGTGTGCTAATTGCACGTATTTGCACTCAGTAACCAAATCAATGAGATGTGACCAGAAGTCATACTACCAACATGTGCTATAGCTCTCTTTGTCAGAGCTTACAGATTATTATCAAACAAACATTGAATTCCTGTCACTAATGTTAACAACTAAGTCTAGAGTGATCAAAACTATTTCATAAAGTCCATTCAAAATTCTGTTACAGTTGTACATCTATTGTGACCGTACTGTATTGGGTCACAATGGACAACAAGAGTATATATTGAGGGCCGACTTTCCCAGGACAAGTCAACAACCCACAATGACAAATTAATTAAATAAGAAAAGCTGGGGAAGGAAATCGTACTTCCTTGGAAGCCAAACAGTAAAGTTTTACTTTTGTGTGCAGGGTGAAAATGTACATGGAGCTTCACGATGAACTTACTGCTGTGGTCATGTAGGTCCTCCGCAGAGGAGGGAAATAAGATGAGAAATCTGAAGAAGGATAAGCTTCCATTAACTCCACCAGATCCACAGTGATCACGAAGATAGGGATGGACAGGGTGAAGAAAGCAGACGCTAAGACGACACTTGCTACCACATCCTACAGCCATACATGACACAAAAGAAGGTCAACGAGTCATTTTATATAACTAACAAGTACACATTTAAAAGAAGAAGCTATCAATACAATAAATAAATAAAAAACACCAGCTTTAATGGTAAGGAAAGTGACCACATGCACACACACACTAGTGCAAGAATAGACGTGGCCCTGTGTTGAATCTGCATCAGTAGAGAGCCAAGTTAAAAAGTAATTGAAACTGTTCTACTTACAATGAGGTCATGTGCTAGTTTTGGCATTTCTTGTTTCCTTGCTGCTACACTCAAATTTGCTAAACACTGAATATTTACTATAAGCTTATTATAATTAAACCCATCAATTCAAGTGCCCACTTGTTATCATAGCCTAAGATCACTGTTCTTATGTTCGCCTGTGCAATGGTCCTAATAGTACTTACAAGTAGTCGTGAAAGAATTCAAACATTTTGGCAAACACCACATGCTAGATACTTCTCTTCCCATTCCCTAGACAAATTAACATCAGGAAGAGTTCTATTCGAAATAAAATACCCTTCAATTGAAAGCACTTTCTCTCAAATCACACAGAATTAAAAAGGTGAAGTGAATTACTCGATCTAATCACGAATTAATGTGTACAAAGTGATTCCCTTATCGGTGATTTTTTTTGCCTTCCATTGTGCTTTAGATTCTAGGAACTGTGTCTGTTGTTTCCCTGCTGGATTGTGTAAACACTAAAGCAATAACAAGCTATTGCCACAGACAACATTGAGAAATAATGTGGCAGACACAAGATACTCACATAGGTGGTTCATAATCATGTGTGTGTGTATATATATATATTATATATACGGTATAGCTGTTTATATATATTATATGCTGTTTTGAATAACACTATCATACAAAAGTGGGAGATTTACAGCGTGATTACACATAGTCACTCAAACTCACAAGAATTCGGAAGAGTGAATTGTAGACTATTGCAAACTCAAAATTCAGAAATCTTCCACCAGCAATGAGTACTTGCAGTAGGAAGCCTATCCCAGAAGCAAGAATGACCCAAATGAGCACTTTGTGGGATTCAGACTGGCTAGAGTTCACAGCTTCTTCTGTTGTATTGGGAATCTTTAAGCGGAGCATTATCCACAGAGAGGGAAATAAAGTGATTCCAGCAAAGCTCTATAAAATATATAATAGCATTAGTAGAGCATAGAAACCATACCTATACCACAGTCGTTGTTGGCGTTGCTTTTGTTTTGTGTTATGATTTTTTTAGATAAAAACTCAAACTACCATGAATAGCTAAGTAGCCACAAATATTTCAACTCACAGCTGACAACAGTCTTAAAACTATCTCCATTCGCCCTTGCCAAAACTTCATTATCCCAAAACTCGGATGGGGCATGCAGCAACTTCTCGTGCATTCTGCTCCGCTAATCCTACCAAACCAGCCAATTTCATTCCTAAAGTCGCCAAAAGCAGGTTGCTCCTCGAGCTCCATATTGCAAAATAATGTCACCGCAACACAAAGCCAGCAGAGTAATTGGACTCGCGGTGGTTTTTTTTTTATAAGTTCGACTTCGCCCCGCCTGTTCCGCTTTACAAGCAGAGGTAGGTGGGGCTTGACTCCAGCAACACCATTATTAAGTAAGTGGTCGACAAGCAAGTGTGGGCACGCCCATTAATTAGGACTGGCTTGGAAGAAAGAACGTAACGAAGAGGAAAGGGTGTCCGTTAGCCATTTTACCGAGGTTGCAGGGTTGAACGTGACGCCATGCTGGATTTAGGTATATTGAAATACTGGCAGGGAATCGTGGAAGTGATTCTGAGAATAGTGACTATTGTAAGTTTTTAAAGAATGTTGTTGTTGATTGTTTATATGGGCTTGTTTGTTGCTCTCAAGAAAACTCAAGTGCACGGTCGCTCCTGATCAATTTAGAAACAGCTGTGAGGTGTATGTATAATAGGTGCCAAGAACAAATGTATTTTCTGCAACTGTTCTTAGCCTTTGTTACGTAATCACTTAATGTATACACACATCATTAGTACAAGCTAGCTAAAGTAGAACACTTGTTATGCATTTCTTTTACTTCCTTTGTCCGATTTTCTATACTGTGTCACATTGGTGGAAGAATGGCGTATTCAGTAGAATGAATCTAGGTTTTGTGGACTAAGTGGTGCGTACACATGTGGTTATAGCTCAGTAAGTACATACATACCCTACAAATGACTGGAACACTTGACCCCACCAGGCAAGGTCATGGACAGTAGAGTGCTGTAATGGGGTCATTGCGGTTTATCCTTGACTTCTGTGTTGCCATTGTGTTATATCCTAAATATACTAGAACTCTATTAAAATGTCTGAAGTACTATACAATGCAGTGTCAAACATCTAGCGTATTGACTTGTTATGCATGTTACAGAGTAAGTAGCTGACACTTTTTTGTATTCATTATGTAATAATATTATTTAGTTCCTTATTTTTACACTTAGCTCCTCTGAGTTAGTAAACAAATGAAGTGGTAGCTAAGAAACTACGTGCAGGCTAAGCCTCACCATAGTGACATGTTGTGGAGACTCCGTACACCACAACCAAGTGTTATTAGCACAGTTCTTTCTTTTATCTGTCAACATCAAATTTTAAGATGGTTGGTTGGGCTGCAAATATCGCTATGTACTCAATCAGACAATGCAGGGCATATGTTGTGCATTGGAACTACACCATGTAACACAAGCAATACCAAGATATAACTGCCTCAGCCACATAGCGTGTAAGAACCTTACCCATTGTATATCAACCATACCCATTGTATATCAGTAACTTTTTCTCAAAAGAATCCAGACATATTATAATAGAACAAGAATGAATAAACACTATTATGAATAAGTCAATACGAAAAGCCTTACAGCAATGCTTTTTAATTGATGTGGTGCCTGTCACATCCCAATATTTTGATGGAAGCATGCGTCTGAAACCAAAATAGTTAAAAACCAATACTTTATGATTTTGTAGACAATATTGACAGCATTATTATAACGCCACCACTTGTATTTATTTTCTAGATCCTTCTCTTCATAGTGTTCATCTGCACAGCAGCAGTGGTTGGGTCTCTGTCCCAAAATACGACACCATTCACACCTATTGAATCTTTGCGTTTCAACTCTCGATCCCCGTCAGGGTGGATCTTGTTAGTCACCATCTTAGCAGTACCTTACGCTATCGTCTCTCTCATGTTGCGGTTCCTGGATGTTGGTTGTATCATCAGAAATGTCAAGATATTTCTGATAGTAGTAAGTATGGATGTTTTTAGCAACTAGGAAGCTGTTTACACTATTAATAAAGACTAACTAAATAAGCTGCTTCACTGTAACATCAGCATTATAAATAATACCTGTTGCCACATAGGAAATACATTATTAAAGTAAACAGGATGTGACTTAAGGCAATACTTTCCCATATCATCTGTACGTGTTCAGAGTTATCACATTGGGTTATTACGTCCCCCTAGGTTATACTATTGTTCATTGCACAAGAAACTTGTTACTACGGAATTCACACATGAGCAGTACATAATAAGTTTATTATTCATTGAATACCGCAGAATATCACTGGTCTGATTGGCCTTATTTACACTTGTGTCTGCATCACTCATGTAAATGCTAAGCCAACAAACTTGTGATATTCTGCTGTATCAAATGAATATTATGTGTATATAGTATAGTACTCATAGTGTCAAGCTTGGATTTCTGTAATTAGATTTGATAATTGCCAAGTGTTGCTAATTTAATTTAGATTGCACATCAACATAATGCTAGTGCACAAACCTTACAAAATTAATTCATTTGTAGTATAATAGAACCTCCAAACTGAGAACAATTTGGGACTATATTCTATTGGAGGGGCAAACGGAATATTTGCTATAATAGTGATATGCTCATTAAGGAGTTCACTATCAGAGGTTTCACTGTACTGGCAAAATTTATTTGTATAATCTTTCTATTGACAGGATTTTATTATCAATATCTGTCTTGCCGTTGCCTTATTCTGTGGAGCTGTCCCTATGGCCTTCTACCAATCTTCTTGGGTTGGATACAGGAACAGTGGTTCAACTGAAGACAAGAACATGTACAACTTCAGTAGCATCATAGCTGCAATGGGTGCATCTGCAGTAAGTAACGTATGCTAGAATAGGAAGTCTTATTACAAGTATTGCTAAATACATTAAATCCTTCGAAAAATAACAATCTAGTTATTTAACTTAAGGTTTCATTGTATTAATTGGGACTATAAGTCTATAGAATATTTAGATCGACTGAACGATATTTTACATCTTTATTCAGGCATTCTCGTTTATCACCACTTTCGTGGTGGTAGCGCTGGCAGTGTGGCTGATCCTGACTCTGGTCTTAAACTGGAACATATCAAAGCCGACTTACAAGAAGAATGACTTCACCCCTAAAGTAACCATGGTCAGTAGTGATGAAGGTGATGGCAAAGTTACACTTTGAAACAAATGCCATAGCACTCCAAACTATTTGTTTTAAACCAATCTTTAATGCAATTTTTAAAAAAACGCTTTTAGTATTGAGTCAAAAATATTTTTTTTGCATTGTATAGATCTCCAATTTGTTCAATGAATTAAAAAATGAAATAAATAAAAGCACAATTAGGCCTCATTACTGTGATTCAGCTGCAAATGTTCCGATGTGTGCATAATAACGGGAAAGCGCACCAGTTAGCGTGAAATAAGAGTTAACTGCTAGCTTATAGTTGTTATCAAAACCATTCCCCCCATATTTTGGTGATTAAATAAAGATGTGATCGATCAATTTATAAACTAAAGAAGAAAATGAAGAGTTAATATAATTAAACTGTAGAAGAGTTGCCACCTGCATACAATAAACAACAATAATGACAGTTAAAATACATTGTTGATCCAACTCACGTTCAGCTGTGCCTTGCTCTGTAGCATCTCTGTCCCGGTTTCTTCGTGATCTGTTTTGTGAACCACTGTCGCTACCGCTGCTTGAGCCAGGATCTGATATCATTCCAGTGACGGCAGAAGGGGCAGGGCCAGAGAGAGAAAGAGGAGTGGCTGAAGCAGAGCTAGGAATGTCTAACGGAGTTGGGGAAGAGACCACTCTTTCAGCCGTCTGAGAGGCATCCTGAGCAGGTCTTGGTGTCTGTCCCTCAGTTCTATAGGCCAGAATGGTGCTGTCGGGCGTAAGAATGGTGTTATCTGGAACCAAAATAACTGGCAGCCTGGCCTCCATTTCCTCTTCTGCTTCTTCCTCTTCATCTTCATCCTCGTCATCCTCGTTCAGCTCATCCACCTGACTGCTGCTACCATTGCTTGAATCCTGCGAGAGAAGAGAGGCATCTTGTTCCATCGAATGTTCCTGAGCGGCCACCAGAGAAGCTCGAGTTTGAGATGGACGATGGCTGCCTTCTCCTTCTATCCTCCCACTCACATTACTGCCTTCACTACCTCCCACCAGGACCCTGGCACTGCCGCCAAAATCCAGCGATGAATAGTGGACCTGACTGGCAACTTCCTCCAGAGAGGGAAGTGACCACGAGCTTACTGCCTGCCCACCTGACGACCCAGACCGACCCTCCACAGTGTCCAGGACGACTGCACTCCCACCAATGGAGCGAGGTTGGATCCTAGAGGACAGCGACATAATTCCACTCATGGCCAAGCGTTCACTGGACAGGCTAAGGCTGCTGGAGCTAGTTTCGATGGCCTCTGCTTCTGATGACCTGGAATCTGCCGTGGTATCTTCAGAGGAAGACAAAATGGCGGATGCCAAGGACTGCTGCACATCCATACCCATGTTAATATCTCCTCCATCTGCACTCGACGAGGAAACAGTAACAGCTGGCTCTCTCTAGATTAAAAAAAAAAAAAAAAAAAAGGTGAGGAGAGTGGGATTATAATGTATTCGTTTTTTTATACTAGATGCTGAAGTACCATTACCACTCTGAAAAATCAATGGTACGGTCAACAGTGCAATTATGGCAAATGATCTAGTCCAGCCAACAGAATTTAATTAGAAACTATTTAAGTGGTATGTGTTACCAAGCTCTAGGTGATACTTTACCATATTCAAGGATTCACTGACTTTTTTGTTCCATTATATAAATTAAGTAGTTCACAAGTACTTACTATAATACTGTATGAGAACAAGCATCCCAGAATAAAGTTGTGTAAAGCGAGAATCAAAATATACAGTTTCATGAGCAAGACAAATGACATTCTAGCTAAATAACGCTAGAAAAGTTCACACCCATGTGTTATAGTTATTATAACACATATTCCATGTGTTAATAGTTATTATAACACATAACATGCAATAAAGTGCTGAAATTGACAACCACTGGGTAACTTTTGGACCTTGCAAAACAGGTGAGAAACTAAAGCACTAATTAATGAAATTATATTATTACTTTATTGTTTACAAACACAGCTAAGCTAGCTCACTCGTAGCACTCCAAATAGTAATTGTATTGGCTGGCAACACACACACAAGCCTGATGTGCTAATAATATATGTATACAAACATTATACATTTTTTTTCGCCACAAATACACTCCAATGGATTCTCACAAACATGATATTACCAGTTAGAAATTGGCGAAGACTACACATCTACATAAAAAGACTAACATCCTTAGCTTTTGTCTCACATAAAAAAGACTAACCTCCTTAGCTTTTATCTCCTCCTCATATTTCTGCTCAATCTTCATTTCTTCCTCAGTGCCCCAAATCCGAATAGTACAGTCATCACTAGCGGAGGCCAGCATGCTGCGATGGCTTGTGTTCCAGTCCACACAATTCACCGGACGAGAGTGACCTTTCAGAATCACCACTGGAGTCTCTCGCCGATGGTGCCAAATGTAAATGTGGTTATCTGCAAATATTGGTCCAAAAGAAATGAGCTAGATAAAAATTCAATACTAAGAGTTTAAGGGTCAACCAAGATATTTCAAAACTTGTGATGTTTGAGATTGTGTATACAAGTCAGGAGTCTTCTGAAGGATAATCTGGATCCTTCTGGACACTTGTTCTTATACCCACTGAGGTAAGGGACTCTCGGGAGGATCCTAGACTATCAGAATTGCTCTTGACTCACCCCCCCCCCCCCCCCCCCCCCCCCCCCCCCCCCACACACACACACACACACACTGGGACAATCAGGAGTATCCCACACTGCTCCATTTTTCCCAATTCATAGAACACACCGTAGCTAAGAACAGTCCAGAGAATCCAAGACAACTTATTTGGGACCTGTACTTATAGAGATCTTTACCGGCATAGACAACCTCAGGCCTGTGTGGAGATGGTGGCCAATATGCACGCAACAGTTAAAAAATAAAAAAAATAAAAAAAGAGAGTAACACCAAGGAAGTTAACAATGACATTGTAAGCATGATGAATACATGAAACCCCCAAATACTCCCATGATATCATCTCCAGCCTGTACAGAAACCGGTACTATCAGTCTCTCTTACCTTCACTTCCACTTGCAACAAAACTCTGTTTCACTCCTCCATAGCAGGAGTGGATGGCGTACACAGTCTGGGTCACACCGTGATAGCGACGTAGAAGGCACTTGTCATGTAAATCCCACAAATGAATACCCTATGCCAATAAATGCACATAACTATTAATTAATACAACAACAAAGTGAAATTTAGAGAAACATTACAATGACAATTCAATTTACTACATCAAACAAGTAATCACCATGACTACCCTCTCATGCATGTGTACTGGGAAGAGGAGGTTATTGGTGAAAATAATGTAAAAACTTGAGGGTTTTACCTCATTACTAATAATCTCTCAAACAATAGAGCTTGAAAACAGCAGCATTTCAAACGTTTGAAGTGTTATCAAACTTTCACTTCATGACTAAAAGTGTTTGTAACTAACCAATAGTACGGTAGTGAGTAATGCTTAGAAATAGTCTCATTAATTAACTATTTTACAGTGCAGCTACATAAGACTCTAAATGCTGAAGGTATGTATGCACCATTCACTTTAACCTGTACACACACAACAACAACAACCAACAAAATACTGGAAAGCAATTCTTTACTCTACAACTAGAGCAACTCACAGCCTAATCACTCTCCAAACCCCTGCATAATAAGTTGCTATTTATGTCAGAAATAGTAGGAATACTGTACCTGAGAAGCTACATTAAGGAGGGCGTGGCGCCCATCTTGAGAGAGAGTGAAGGACATGATTGAATGGTGTTCTTGAACTCTGTAAATATTACAAACACAGACATATAACAGGTATTTTCTAGGCGTTTTAAGGGGGGCATTTAACACTCCTGAAAATGGTATCGCCCTTTCTGAAAATTATGACCTTCATGGTGACATTTGCGAAAATTTTCATCAATATCATGGAAACGAGAACCCCCCCTGAAACTTCAGTTGATTTGACCCCTCTTAAGTTTGGTTATAAAAATACCCTTTAATAAGTGTGTGTGTATATATATATATATACAAACATACACACATAAATACTATACTGATATACATGATGTCACTTACACAGTAGAGGAAGATTTTTCGCTAAAATTGTAACGTCTGATTCTGTAGTGTGTGTCTGCTGCATAGACATCGTCTGAGCTCGGATGAGTTGCAATAGCCTGGACTCGAATACCTTCCCAACTGGAGGCCACAGAGCCATCAGCCACAGACTGAGAGATAACACATAGATAAGACAATTAATGTATATTTCTTCAACCCACAACACATCCCATTTCTACATTCTACTTTATAAAGAGTTAATTATGGCGAGCAAAATCTCGACTGCCAGAAAAATCAGGAGAAAAATCTAAAGTGGATAAACCATGCCAAAGCAAGGAAACACACACACACACACACACACACAATATGAAATTAGAATATTACTTGGCAAGTACTGAAAAATTCTTGCTGAAAAACTAGAAAAAACTCATATGGAAATAATATAGTCTATGAAATAATTAGCACTCGCATACTATTTATTATTTATCACAAATGTCATCTTATTCACGCATAATCTACCACCATTATATTATGCCCACCAGCACCTAGCCATTCCACATTTCTAATTTTTAACCCAATAAATTACTATTACATACATGCCAACAGTAGCACAATCTCTCAGCAAAGTAAGTGGAAGCCACACGATACAACTACCCTTTACCAATTGCATGGCTGATAGACCGTCTAACTTGCAGAACTATACTCAGCCTAAGTCAAGTAAAATTGGTGAGCAAAATTTTCATTTCTAGGACCAGTGATAATAATGATGATACAAACGATAAAAAAAAAACATGAATTAATAAATGAGTAAATAATAATGAAGTGACATACTACTATTACAGAAGAAGATAAAAACACAACTTTGTTACATGTGAGCATTAACTTCTGTAAATGTGCTTGCAATAGAAACAAGTATGTGCATGGATGTAATTTGATAAGATAGGACAGAATTTGGGAATGGGATACAGTATGAAAATACCCCGCAAGAAAATTATTGTGCAATATACAAACCGTAAGAAAATTTGTACTCTCTTGTAAACTAAAGAAGCACTAAGGACTCCGACAGACATGTAAGTAAGTAACACGTTATATTGCCTTAAATTTTGCACTACAATGAACTCTTTAAAAACTACATGAAAAATCGCAATGGTAATGCAGTGTACTGGACTTACACACTCTAAGAAATGACCTCTGGTTCCTCCTACGTAGAACTTGGTTCCATCTCGATGCCAAGCACAACACACAAAGTTGTCTTCAGAGGAATGAGTAACCCTGCACTTTACCTCTCCAGTCTACAATAATATTATTCAAACAACATGACTAGCTAAATTAAAAGGGTACAAATATAAATAACGAAATCACTTAAGGATATTTAAATACAAAAGCAAGAAAATGCGTATTACAGAATGAGTGCATCACTTGAGCAATATGTGTGTGTGTGTGTGTGTGTGTGTGTGTGTGTGTGTGTGCGTGTGATCAATTATTATAGTTGCAAGACTTGGCAAAATCCATGCACCAAACTATCACCATACCTCAGCAGAAATAATCATTGCATCTGAGTTTTCTTCACGACCACAGACAATGAGGCTAGAATCATCTGGGCTCCACGACATGACTGCAACACCTTCACCTTGGATCTTCCTTGAGAAGCGTCTAACAGGCCGTGGAGTCTACAACATCAAAGAATGAATGAAAGGCACAAAAGAGTGATTAGTAAAAGTATAACCAGGTTATCTGTTATAGTAAAATTAATACCTGAAAGTAATAAAAAAGTATATAATGTATATATATATATATATACATACTATTTTGAGAGAATTGTGATATTAAAAAGATCTAATGCCAGATGACTGTATCACTGCTCTTATATTGTCTATCCTTACTGCACTACAAACTTGGCCACGCAGCAAACTCATCAAACTAAATTGTCAAAGTTTATACCACAGTATTTGTATCACAACCTGCTGTGTTTAAACAATCCCAGCACAGTGTTGATAGCTACAATGGTGCATCTCCACATTTGTACAAAAACGAGATGGAATTTAGGACTTTTTTGAGCTACACCAAAAAGACTGCTTTATGTGAATATTTAGAGAGATAATCCTTGATCGTAAAAACAACCTGTCACTAACTGCAGAAGTTAGTTGTTCAACTATACTAATTTTTCGTGTTACTAAGAATTCTGTTTGGCAATTATGAGCAACAACAACAAAAAAATTGTTCTAATTCTTGCAAGCTACTTAAAAAATTAACACAGGAAGCACTGCACAGTGGGTGGCAACATAATGATGTACATCTCGTAACTGAGTTCCAAATAAATAAATAAATAAATAAATAATAAATAAATAAAATAAATAAATAAATAAATAAGTGGGTGGACTACAGACATGTGGTATCATTAACTGATTCTTTGGTCCGCAATCCCTTATGTTTACCACGTGATGGCAAACCCATAATATAGTGACCACAATAAGGAATAGTATGGACAGAATGGAGATGACTCTCGAATTTAGTTTGCCTTCCCACCAACATGTATTTGAGCAAAACAGCCCCCCCCCCCCACCCATTTCCCTCCTTGCTTATTAGCTCCTCCACCACCACTCTAAATCCTGAAGTAATGCTTACGAAGCACAAAACCATACCATATCAAAGAGGATAAAACAAACCAAAAAACCAACGAACCAAAAAAAAAAAGCAAAAAAAAAAGCTACTAATCCTAATGCTGGACTTACTGAAGTATCCCAAACTATAATGAGTCCATCCTTAGAACCTGAAGCCAGCATGAGCCCATTATGAGAGAATTTCACAAACCACACCTCTTCAGGATGGTCTGTCAACACTTTCACAGTCTCACATGGAAAATTAGACCTGCACACCAAAATCATACACAAAATGAATATAAAATTAAAATAACGTGATATCATAAAACAACAACAGATAACAACAACCTTTTACATATTTATTCACTTGAACCATATTAAGCAGAAAACAATTTGTAATTTGCAACACTACCTTAAGAAATTTGTTTTTAATACTCATAAATTCAATTGTACCAAAGGTCTACCATAACAGCTGCCTGTGATCAGTTGATCTGACGTTTAGCTAAAAGAGTCAAGAAGCACATAGGACAAATTCTTATCACATGATTGTTCAGTCAAAACAAAGAAACCTGGCATATCACGGCACTTAGATTGTCAAGTACTCAAGTATGATAATACTTTCAACACTCGGAAAGACTGCTGTTATTGAGACTGGCTCTTGATACAACCACAAACACACAAAAAGTGCATTACAACCCTCTTGCACAAGCACACTGACATTTCAATCAATCAATCGATCATCTATATAATAATACGCTAGTGTGTCAGTAACAACGACGACAGTGTGTGTTCATGAATAATTCATGAGCTCTGTACGGTTCGGTAAAGTGTCGTCCCATTATGTTAAGTAAAGTGTCGTCACAGTCAGTAAAATGTGCTGGTTACTTCTAAAAAGCGGGTGCAATTATATAGACGATGGAAGACGGCGTAGGAAGGGAAGAGAAGGCAAAAAGGCGAGCGATTAATTACAACTAAAAAGCGGGTGGAATCGACGAGAAAAGGTGGGGGTTAGGACAGGCTAAAGTAGAAATAGAAGACAAAAGTTTCTCAAAGTAGGACAAAAATTCAGAAGCAGGAGAGATAGACAAAGTAAAAGGGGGTTCCATGACTCAAGAAGAAGAGCTGAAGATAGGAGAGGTGGGGTAGAAGAAAAGCTCAGATGAAAAAAAGAGAGTAGGAGAGGGAAACTTATGTAACCTTAACCAATGGTAGAGAATGATAACTGAGCAAGATAACTTGTGCTACTGCATTCTTACTTTGCAATACATCAAGCACCACTATGTGGCGGGGTACTTGCTAGTTAAAATAATAATTAAGGACAACCACTCACTTAATACTTTGAACACTCACCTGGAGCATATGTGGTCATTCAAAAGGGAGTACTCTGAAGTGTCTGCGTCCAGGTAATGAAAGGGACACCTCTCCACTTGTAGCTGGACAGCCTGAGTGAGAAGTTGCTGTAACCTCTTGGGTGGCAGCATTACTGAAGATGGCATAAAACCTGAAGTAAACATAAAGCTGTTAACAAATAGTAAAGAAAAAATACGTACAGTAGAACTTCAGTTAATCAAAAAATCATTCAGTCCCAAGGTGTTCGGATAAATGAACTTATATTCTATCATCAGGCATTCGGCCCTTGCTTAACTGACTTGTACCATGACTATAGGAAAACACATAACAACCATGTTCACTTCCTAGGAGGTGGGTATAAAATACATTCACTGCAACTTGAGCAACCTGATAGAATACCTAAGTATGCTTACAATCAATTCCTAACCTAACCACTAACCAGCATGTGAGACTACTAGAAGGACAGGAATAACCTGCCTGGCCAATGAGGAAGGAGATGGATGAGTCATGAGAACAAGTCACGATATTCTATTAATTTAGAGAAACTATATCAGTTTTTTTTAAACTCATGTCTACTTCTATCCTGTCATGCAGCTTGCCTTTTTATATTCTCTCCTTAAGTTAAGACTAATAACTGTGCAACCTTAGTACTACTGCGGTATGCATTCAGCAAAACGAAGCAAGAGCCGTATCAAGCCCACACTAATCATCACCATTATACAACCCCTCCTGTACATCTTCATGTTCAATAAACCTCCTACAACTGCAGCACTTCTAACCCATTGAACTTCAACTGAGAAACATTAAAACTACGAAGTGATGTATTCAGAGTAGAATATTGGTGATTGCCAGAAACAATTCTCATGCCACCACAATGCCTCATTTCCATTTTATCACGTTAGACATTCTTCAATATATTTACCCCAACTTCTCCATCCCATTGTAGTTTCCAAGTCTCCTGCATTCTTTCATCTCAGGATGCTCTACTTGCAACATGGCATGCACCAACAGCACAGTATGGTGAAAGGACTAGCCAAGCTAATTGTATTGGTGTTGTATGGGATGTAAAATTGCTCTGATATTGCCTAAGCTTGTAGCTATAATGACCACTACAAAGATGAAAATGTAATTTTATAAATTTAACATTCATGTCATTTCACTGTAATGGTTGCAATATTTTGACTAAATGTTCTAACTGTTCTTGCTGAATCTTGGTGCTAGCCTTAGAGCCTCAGCTAGCATTACTAAAGCCAAAGTACATAGCATTCATTTACAAAGTGATTGCCAAGCATAAAACAACAACAAAAAAAGCAAAACAACCCTTATTCCTGCTTTCCTTTTAGTTTAAAAAGATTTGGAGTGTGGATTATACCTAAAGCTTGGTGAGCATGAGCTTAACTTCAAAGCAATAAAAATAAAGTTAGGATTAAAAAAAAAAAAGTGGCATTTCATGAGCTTCTTGACCACAGAGAGGTCCTCAAATTTACAACTTTCACATGAAGCACTACATAAGCAATCGCTAAGCAAGTCACTCTAATTCTTCTATCATACAACCCGCCATTACTGAAGCATTCAAAAAAGAGGAAGGATATTGTTTTTAATGATTAAATTAAAACACATAAATTACCTTGTAGCTCGTCCATAAGCTTCTCTCTCGCACCTCCACTCAATCCAGGCCACTGCGCAGCCTTCCTAAGCATCTCTTTGTCAGAGTACATCATGTAACTGGTCAGACGCTGAAGCTGCTTGTCAGAATGGTGAAGGGGTACTAGAGCCAGCTCGTGACGAAGGCATTGCAGTGCCTCCATTTCCCGGCCACTCTCTAACAGCTCCAAATACTTCTCTTGAAGGAGCAGCAGACGCATTTTCTAAAAAAAAAGGGGAAAGAAAAAAGAAAAAAAAAAGTGACGATTTTCAAATAATAATTGTCTATTGTGTTTTATTTATTGGCATATTACTTAATTAACTACAAATTGGTACATAACTGAAACAAGTGCTATGGTCATTTCACAGGGACCTTCCTCGAAAAGCAATTCCACTCATGAGCTGTAATACTACAAATGGCTAAAAGCTGTATACTTAGCAAAAATGGCTGCTATGGCAAACAAAATAAAGTATCTGAAGATATACAAACACATATTGATAATATATACCCACTGTTCACACAAACAGTTGATTCGGATTCTATACCTTACACTCTTGATATTTAACACAAAACTATTACCGAAAATATCAGGTTGACCAGTGCATGTGGTACTCCCCACCCACCCCGCCAATAAACTACGTATATGGTTTAATTCCTCTAATAAAATTCTACATCCATCTGGTCAACTGCCACAGAGCTGAAACGGATGATAATTTTCTATCTGCACATGGTAGGTGAAGCAAGTCCTTACAATAAATGGGGCATTCACAGTACCAGTGATTGATAGAGCTACGTTAATCTCCAGCTCATGAATTCTATAAACACAAATTCCAAGCAACTCCTGAGAAAAGACTGGTACAAACACACACACACACTAACACCCACCCACACCCATACCCACAAGAAGAAACACCTAATCCTCATGCTAAGCTTCAGGTGGCAACTAATTAACACATAGCCTGGCCTTAGACATAGCATGTATTCCTTGACATGACATTAAATTTATAAGGCTGTGGTAAGCTGCATGTTAGGGTAATCGTATAAACAGTACCACCAAAATTTGTATAAACATCCATGAATTAGATCACAATAGTTTTTTTTCCTCTTCTATTTTTAATCATACTGTTTATACAGCCAAACTTCATAGAATTCAACCTTAAAAGTCCCTCAGGATGACTTCAACAAGAAACTGAAGCGGCAGGCTATGTTTTAATATAAATGTATTGGCTGGAGAAAAAAAAATTCAATGACTGAACCAATTTCTTCTTTTCCTTCCTTCACTCATTTCCCTCTAATTGAGGATTGACAATATAAGAATTCAGTCATTGTGCATGGTGGCCAAGACAAGTATGAAAACATGATGCTTCCCACCCAAACCACAGGATATCAAAACCACCCACACCAAACCAACACATGCTTACATGTATCTATAAGTTACTTCAGTATCAACCCACTCAGAAGAAGAGGGGAGATCCAGTTTTTTTTATTATACAGAAGTATACAATATTTATATTAAAGCTTATGTAATTACCTAAAGAACAAGTTTAACTTACTTCAATATGTGATGAATCTGATAACAGAGGAACCAGATTTTCCAATGCTGCAGAGGCCTGCCATAAGAATAAGATTAAACGCAATGGAAGAAAATAAGTTACACCTATTTTATACATAACACCACACACGTTAATCAAGGGCAATATTCAGTATTGCTGTGATTGAAATTTACATGAAAATGAAACGCAAGCACACATTAATCAAAGGGGTTGTACTAATCAACACCAAGGAGGGGAAGTAATAATTTCAGTGGGGGCCTTGGACTGGACGAGGTGATAAAAAACATGGCATATGTGAACATTTTAGAGCCTTGTTCAATCTCGATGTTGCCACTCAATGGAGACAAGGATACAACTGGAGACAGTGGCAGGTTATAAAAGAGGACACAACCTAACCATTGACTCGTCCACCACTGTTCAGACATAATTGTATGTAGTTGGAAAACTGACCGAGGTCATCTGAGGTTTCTAATCAATGCCATACTAACCACTACTTCTGTATGAGGTAGAGGAATAGACAAAATGATTACTAACTTGCTGACTAATGACAAACTATGCTGTCTGTCTTGTGCTGATAATGGGAAGATCTCTATGAACACCAACTTATACCCACTAACTGGAAAAATAAACAGAAATTAAAAATAGAAGAAAATATGTGTGACTATAAGGTAACTCCTCCGTAATATATCTTTTCATAAGACAAATAACAAAAAATAAAAACAAAAAACCATTATATATACATATATATATATATATATATACACGTACCACTAACTCTAACTAACTTACCTCATCCCACTCTCCAGCTATTACATGAGCTCGGAAAGTGGCAGCTTTGGGGTGTTCCAAATGACAACCAGATTCATCAACCAAACTATTCAACGTATTTCTAACACACAATAATAACAATAATGGTTGCTGTTGCTGTTGTTATAAATACATGATTTTTATTTGACACACAAACTGCTTAGTACACTGCTAATACTTTACTACCATAAGCACTTTCATCACTAATGTGAATGGCATGGACTGAGTGATTTCACATTTCAATAGGAACCATGCAGAGAAAATGTATGGCTAAATTCCTGATGCTGCCTCTACCACCTCTTCAATTCCAACCTGTGCCAGCCAAGCATCAGCTTTCTTAATGAAACCACTCTTGTAGTCCCATCAACTGCCAACATCAAAAGTACCTCAAGTAACATGTCAAGACACAATGTGAAACATAAAGTTGGCCAATACTAAATACTACTATACACCATATGAAAATATACATAAGTTCCTTTCTATTAGTATAAAGTCTAAAAATAATATCCCTGACAGCCAAATAAATATGTCAAGCCCCAAGTCATTACTGACCTAATTATCACGCAATACAAACTTACCCAAATCCCATCTCTCTCAGGTGCTGCCCTATCAGACGAATGATGTCTAAGTCTTTTGACGATAGTTGCTGCCTTGGCTTCACCCTTCGCGGAAGGACTTCACCAGTCATGTGCCTGGTCACACCCCTCAGATCCATCCCATCGCAAACTCCATTTTCACGCTTCTTCCCCGAAACAAGACTGCTTCCACTCAGCCCGTTCACTGCAATTTCACCTGTTGTATTAGTAGTGCCATTCTCTATGACACCGTTAGCCTGCATAGCAGTTTCAGAGGTACCCTCTCCTAAACTAGCGACTGAAGCACAATCACCACTCAAGTTGTGTCCGCTACCTGTCACAACCACCACAACCGAATCTCTGCTGGCTACGACGCCTGCACCTGATGATAGTCTTGAGGAGGAGGGTCCTCCCTGGTCCTCAGAAGAATTGGTTACCAATCTGGGACGTTTGCTGGGCGGTGGACTCAACCCTCCTTCACTCTGTCTCTCGTTCGGTGAGGCCAGTGTCCCGCTTATTACGTCTCAAGGAGTGAGGATCTTCGTCTATAGGAAGACTCTCAACTCCTCGAAGATGACACAGAAGGCAAAATGGAAGGCTTGTGAAAGGGTGTTACTTCTTGGGTGGACAAGTGTTGAAATACCAGAACTAAGGATGAAACCAGAGACAATGGACTGAAAACGACATTACAAAACTACAGGAAAACACCGAATTACTCGTGACCAACATTGTAACTGTATCCTAACGTTCAGATCATCGACAATCCTCAAAAACTCACTATTTTCGGTGGGCAACAATCTCCCCCAGGGCAATTTCAATTCCTTTCTCTTCTTCTACACCTCCCTCCGGTTCGCACAACCGCCAATTAACCTTTCAGCCACGGAAGAGACACCAGGTAGGGGGGCTAAACAACACCGTTAATCTTCTTCCCACTTTATTTCACACCGGGCGACAACACCTTCACAACTTCAGCGTCTGTGCATTGTAATCAAAAGCAGCTGCGTACTGACGTCAACTAGAGACTCCTCCCCTTTGCGTGATCTATTTATCGGAATTAGAGTCTTTGTGACTTTTGAAATTACTTACCTTGTAAAAGCCCATGGGGCATATTGCCTCCATTGTCTCTTTCCTAATCAATTTCTTCTTATAGGAGGCTTGAGTAGGGTGTCTTGGGTGAAGCAGAAGACGTCTATTGCTCTTTGGTACTAAAGACAAGTTTTAGTTCAATTTTTTTTTCAAGTTTACAATACTCACCTCCATCGGACAGTTTGTGCACTGTATCAGCTTCGTGGAACGTTAGTTATCAAGCATGGCTGAAGGATTGTACAGAATAGGAGGTATTTAATGTAATTAATAAAGTAGCTTTGAGAAGTGATCATAAATTGTATACTAATGTGTAATTACTTCTACACTACTAATTGATAGTCTTACCACACACTTGTAACTCTACAGAATGCATTTACATGGAAGTGAATCCACCACCCTTACCTTACCAAATCTGCAAGATTGAGGAACTAAGAAAGGTAAAGGAAATGTGCATATGCATCTATCTAATGAAAAGTGCTGATAACCAGTTTTTAGTGGATTATTGCTACAATTAATATTTGGTTGTGAACACAGAATTCCAAAGGCAGTGTGGAAGTGGCTGCTAAGTGCTTTTACAGAAGAAGAGATTTGCCATCAAATTTGTTAGCAGCTGCAGACAGGCATGCAAGTAAGTTATTAATGAAATGAAAGTGAACATTTTAAAGATAATCATTTTTCCTGACATAAAATTATAAGTTTTGGTTCATGGGATCTTTTACTGCCAGGTTAATGCAACAAAATTTCATTGTCCAAGTTACTCAGAAATGGGTGCATATTCATTATAGCCGACATGAATTCATTGGGTCTGCATGTGTGTGCATTTGGGTATTGTATGTCTGTAACTGATGTATGGATTAGCTTAGTTAGTCTAGACTCCTTATTATCACCTGTAGTGGCTGTGGATGAAGAAAGTGAAGCAGATAACGGAACAAAACTTTGGAATGGGTTCGATAAGCTTGGAGAAATGGAAGCTCATCTTATCCGACACAGGGAGCTCTTTCTTTCGCGGCAAATTGAGACCTATAAAATAGATATGGTCAGGTAGGCAAGTATTCTAAGCTTCTATTCATTATGTAATGATTGTGATTTAGGTGTGGCTAAGTAGTTAACTTTCTTAGTTTAGTTATACAGTTGAATAACTATTTCTCATATAATGTGTACAGAGGCAAATGTACTGTGTCTTTGCTGAATGAACTTGAAGACATCCACACATATTTGGACAAGGAAGATGCCTTCTTCTTTACCATGGTTTATGATCCTACACAGAAAACACTACTTGTTGACAAGGGTGAAATACGTGTAGGCACTGATTATCAAGCTGAGATTTCTCCATATGTTGACCCTGGTAATTTCATAAACTCTAGCTCATTCTTTTTATTATTTGATAAATACACTATAGTGCAAGACACTATTGGTTCTATGGATTTAAAAAAATATATAAATAAACTAGTGATGTGCTTGAGCACAAATGGCGAGCGAGCCTAAAGACTATACTATTTTTATATGAATGATTTTGACTTCTAACACTGAAGCTACTGAAAATAAGGTCGAGTTTTTATATTATGCATATATGGTAAAGGGATTTCAGTGCCATAGTAACAACTCGCTGCAACTGTTTGAATTGAAGGGAAAAAACAACAAAACAATACATTTTATTTAAACGTTTTGTTTGTGATATTCTTTAGCTAAGTAGTGGCTGTAAAGCACAATGCTTTGACACAACTGGACATACACCTACACGAGACTTACCTTCGCGGTTAGTCTAGTGGACAATGCATTTTCAAGTAAATACTGTTGCGTACGGCTTATAACCATGACAAAGAGCGCATTGACTTACCACCGCCACTAACTCGAATAGAAATGAAACTCCCATAAGTTTTCATGTTTTAACTGCACCCACAAAATAATTCAAAACGGTAAACAATTCAATTTCTAGGGTGATACGGGTACTGATCGATAAACCGGTGGATTCTGTTTAGTGAAGTTTGGGACGGGGTCGACCACAGAACTAACACAAAAATGCGAGGGTCAAAGTACAAAAATGCCTTATGTACGTCCAAACATATATAAACAAATATCCCCGATTTTCAATTGTTTTACCCCTTATAGTGTCTCGCTCGCTCGCCAATTAACAATAGGTAATTGAGTGAGACACTCTTACGTCTAATGAATGGAAACATTCTTTAGATAAACATCACAGAAAGTATATTTTCTTTGTGATCACAACTTAACAACTATGCTTGCTGTAATTCTTACTTTAGCCACCTGGCGTGTGTTTGCTATTTTTTCTTTAACCAGTATGCCAGTATGCAAGAAAACAGCAAAGTGCCTGGAATCTTAATTTTCATTTGCTTAATCAAAGATTGACCGTGTCTCTTCCTTACTTTATCTAGCAATTTTATCGGCCAAGCACATGTAATTCTTCTTGATGTATACTTTTCTTGTTCACTCTAATAAAACTTATATTGCACTTTTTTGTGTGTGTGTTAACTTGGGAAAATTAGAAGATACTATTTGTGCAGCCACAATATTGTTATGTTCAGTACGACTTTTTGGAGGGGCATACATTGTATATTTTTTCAAAAAAAAAATTCTTTTTTATTGACAATTTACAAGTGTGAAATACTTCATAAACTGAATCTATATAAGGATTTGGGTGGTGAGTGGAATGCAGATACTTCCCAGCTGTAATATTTACTACACTATAGTTTTGATTAGTATGGTTATGTATGATTTGTATGAGCAGAAGCCAGAGAGCCTGTGCCGCATACAGCCAATCAGGTGTGGGAGCCAAATAGACTACCTGACAGCAAAGTAGAACAATTCTTGGTAGTTGCCAGGTAATTACTGTACTTTAGTAGGGCTACAAGTGATTTGTGAAAGTTACTTTTAAACATTAGTGCCAATTAAAGGATACAGGCAAACAAGAAAATTTTTAAAACACCTTTGCATGATACTTTTAATCACTTTACTAATTATAGATTAATTATTTTTGTTTGTCTTTGGAAGTTATTATTTTCTCCAACTGTATTGTCAGATCAATAGGGACTTTCGCTCGTGCTCTATTAGACGGTGCCAAAAAGCCTCAGATAAGCCTTCGTCTTGGTGCTGCAGCTGCATCCAGAGATATTACACTTTTTCACGCCATGGACACCCTGCACCAGAATACTTACGACATCACCCAGGCCACTTCCTGTCTGGTACCACGGGGACCAGTCCTCTGTGCAGATGAGCTAGAGGCTTGGACACAAGGTGTTTGTTTAATGTAGAACAAATTCTAGTGTTGTAGACCCATAGATGTGGTCTGAAGAACTATGAATTTCTAGAATTAACTCGTGGCTTTGTTCAATTTATATGTAGAGGAAGCAAAGAGATTTGAAGATGGTCTACAAGAGCAAAAAGATTTCTTGAGTATTCAGCGTAAATTTGTAAGTTTAATTTTAAGAATTTTGTTGACCAGTCAGAAGGTCGATTTTCAAGATACATCTATAAACTGTCCAGTGCATTTGTGTTTTTGAGTTTTCTAATTCCCTAGCCTTATTAATTTATATATTGGTTTTTATTTTATTTTTTATTTATTGTTTTTTTCTTCCACAGCTGCCCTGGAAACCTGTGAAGAGTATCGTAGCGTACTACTACATGTGGAAAACGACTGATCGTTACCAAGTGCAAAAGAGACATAGGATGATTGAGAAGCAGAACGACCTCAAAGAAGTTATTGTGCATTTGAGATCTTCTACAGGAGCCCCAGCTGGAGCCAGAGATTTGTCAGGTATTGTACATGTGTATTTGAATAATGGCTGCTGTCTTCAATTCTGTTTTATTACGTGATGTACAATGATTCAGGGGCTAATGTAGCTGTGTGTAAAAGAGAATACAAGTTTAATTTATTAATGATGTGTATTTGTTGGTTCTTTCTATATAGGTAAGGCAGCGTCGTCTGGTACAATACCCAAAACTGTTCCAGAGGATGTTAACGAACAAGTGGGTGTTGCCACTGATGGTGAGAAGGGGTGCGAGAGTTGCCACGTTCTGTCAGCCACCCGGTGGTATAACTGGGGCTCGGCTCATGATCACTGCCGACTATGCAATTTTTGCTACACGTATTGGAGAAAGTATGCTGGATTAAAATTGCCCAACAAATGGGGTGAGTGCTACCACAAAACTATATTTTTAATTGTTTTGTTTATTTCATTATTATTATGATTATTGGTGAGCAAAGCTAATGAAACACATTCAAATGTGGTTCAATTGCGACTTAGATAATACGAATCCAGGGATCCTTGAAATTTCTATAATAATAAAAATTGAAGCGAAATGCTAAGTTAAAATAATAAAACAAAGGTGATTGTGAATGTTTATATCATTTTGTAAGTGGTTTTTATAAGGTTCTTTTGTGACAGAGGCAGTAGTGACTAGGATCGAGATTTTGAACAAGCTAAATGTAAGGCCTTATAAGTTATTTTTCGTTCACAAATGGTGTCACTCCATACATAATAGCCAGCCCATCTCCTCTTCCATCTTAGTTATGTATATGACCCCCTTGAGATAGTGCAAGTTCAATTCACTCACCTTCGCTCCCCCCCAACAACCCACCGACTTGGTTGAAAAACCCCTAGATATAAGAATTGGCCAAATGTTGGTAATGAATTGGTTGACCACTCTCTTTAGGATAAAAAAAAACATGCTAGCTTTAAGGCAGATCTAAACCACCTGAACTTGAGATGGTATGCAGTTTAGCTTCAGTGTGTCACTAAATGCAATACTGGGGGATACATTTTTATTTCAGGCTAAACGCTTGCTTTGGCTTCACAAAAACTAGAGGTGAATAACTAGACTATTTAGGCTAAAGGTGGTAGCTCTAAGATATCTCTTCTAATCATAAATATAAGAAAATAAGTAAATCCTTATATTGTATTAACTATAGCTAGGTTAGCTAGCTTGCCATTTCTGCTGAACACACCGCCTTTTATTTTTATTATTTTTTTTAATTTTTATAGAGGTAGGGTATATGTGTGTTTATTACAAGGAGGGTAAAATTCCGGGTGCTGCTGAACTGCCCTGAAGTTTTGGATTATTGTTAAACTCTTGACTTGATTCAGACTGGTTATTGTAATTGTTGTTGTTGTTGTTTTTTGTTGTTTTTTTGCTTGTTTGTTAGTTGTTGTTTTTTGTTTGTTTGTTTTTTTTTTTTTTTTGTTTTTTTTTTGTCTTCCTTTTTTGCATGATTTAGAACTACGATACAGTTTGGTGCTACCCAAACTGCTGTTGGAGTATGACTAGAACAGCAAACACGCGTGCACTCTTGAGATTACTTGTAACATTTGGATGAAAGTATGTTGCTGTTAAGGGTGGCCGCACACCGCCTACGCAATTTTTTGTTGACGGTTGCTATGCACGATTACTACTATTGTATACTTACAGGGGCTTCTCCAGTACAACACAAGGACAAAGTACCTGCTGAAGGAGCCGCTCACTAATTTTAGAGCAAATCTGGAGGAAATATCGGGGCCTGGTTATAAAACTTTGTAGCACTTTTTTGGAGCAGTGCAGTAAGTTGGAGCTCCGCAATTTGGTGCACTACTAGCCGAGCCGATACTCTACTGCAACATAACGAGTTCTTATCCATTTCAATATTACTTTATGATTTATTCGCAATTTTTTCTATTTATAAGATATTGAAAAATTCTCGTTATGGTGCAGTTCTTTTTTTTTTTGGTTTACCCGTGTGTACAATTTTTGTGTCGTTCTCATTATTAGATTCCAAGAAAAACTCATACAAAATTTGGAACTTTAATTCCACTCGCAATTCTTAAGAAATAGCCCTACCCCCATATCTCGTACTACGAGTACGCGAGCAATTTTTTTTTCAAGGTATTAGATCTGCGCAGCTTGGGAAGTCTTCGCTCCACAGAAATAGAGCCTGGTGGATCCATCCGCTTGAGTTCAGGTGCGCAGAGTCCGGAGAACGGCTACTGGAAGAGAGGCAGCCTGGTGCACCTTGCCGCGTGAGCTCATACGACGTATGGAGAGTTGCTGTAAACAAATATGACACTACACAACACTACAACTTCGCAAAGTATACTTCTGCTACTACTGCGCGATTGTTTCTGCTCGCGTATTATCTAATGGTGGGGTATTGGCGGGGAAGAAATTAATGTCCGGATCTACAGGCGGTGCACGTTGCTATGTGCGGCCACCCTTAAACCAATTTCACATTTTCTTCTGTTCTACCTAATTTTCTTTTTTTTCTGTCTTTTTTTTTCTTTTCTTTTTTTTACTTGACATTGAATCACAGCCAAGTTTCGTGTGGTAGCTTATGCCATCCAATTATTCATGTGTTTTTCAGTGCTGTTCCGCTTGCCAATTTATAGAATTACTCAAAAACTTGTGAATAGGTGCTAATATTGTATGGGTTCAGTGGGATGTGGGAGGAAACCCACAACCAGCAGGTCATCAGTGATGCCTGTCTAACATCTGTCAGTAGGTTGGAACTGACCAAGGAGGGAGAAAAGAGCTACCAGTCGCCTACATTTTTTCTATTCAATTTTTTTTCTCTCTATCGCTTCATGTAGATGTTTAACTACAAGCAGAAAAAGAAGCAGTGACTTTCTTATCATGGTCTGCTTAGTTTTTTAAGAAATAATATGAAATTTAAAAAATTTTCACAGAAATTGGTCATCAGTCAATACCATTTTCATTAGCTGAAGTTTTGTGATGAAGCTCAGGTTTTGAAGGTGAACCAACACTGATTGGAAATTGCTTTTTTATTTTTCTGTGTTTTTTATTTACAATTTAGAGTCAATGGCACCAAGTATTGGATGTATCAAGGAGCAATAACATTCGTAAGACTAGTAGCAAGTTTACAATGGAACTAACAAGAAAAAAAAATGACAGTAACCTTTGGTTGCATCAGGTTAGGTGGAGTTGCTGATAGTGATTCTTAGTAGATACCCGTCTTCATAAGAGTTGTAATATTTGGAAGCCATCAACCTCAAGTTATATCTATAAAGACCAGATGTGCATGGGTATGACTGAATTCAATCGTGTAAGAAAATGGGTTGTGGACAGTTTGCATGCATAATGTTGTGATATACCTTCGTTTATGCACGAGCAAGTGATAGTAGTCTCTTGCTGGTCTGTAAGTCAACAGCAGATAATAAAGACATCCGTCTTATTAGTGATAAGGTGTTGTTTTATGCACTACTTGTTAGTCAAGATTTTACTTGAAAGTGGTAAATTCCACAATATTTTTACACAATCCTTGCCAATTGAACTGAACTAATAAATATTATTTCACTTATTATGTATGTAGAAATCCATGAAAAAAGAACAGCAACTTTGGGTGGTGCTACCGTGACACAGCAGAAAAAGCCTAAATCAGGTTTGGTATTGAATAGATGACTATTTGATTCTAATGTCAATACAATCTATTTATTTAGAGCGAGGTGCTTGTCGATCTGGGAAGAAGGTATGTTAATGATAATTGCTACTTAATTTATTCACAATTAATTATATATTGATTCTAATTATTTTTAATTACTTTTTAACGATAGCCTAATTCTCTTCACTAGTCAATGCTATTATAATTAGTAGTTTGTTGTTGTTTTTTGTTTTTGTTTTTTGTTGTTGTTGTTTTTGTTTTGTTTTACCCATACACATGAAGTATTTTGTTCAATTTTAGCGAGGAGATGACAAGAAAAATGGTGACATTGTTCCTCCACTTCCTTTCCACATGCGACCATCCGGCATGTCCATCTACTTACGTCAGAAGGTCGGTAAATCTTGTTTGCAGAAATCAGCCAGAACACCGTTCAGGACTATCAATACTAAAGAATTGGAGGCTGGCGGTTAGTGGAGAAGTTTTGTAAAGTAATGAATCAATTTTGTTGCATTTTATTTTTCAGTTGCTGATGTGAGCAAGTTCCTTTCAATCAAGAGAAAGGGGTTTCGCAAGCCTCGCCTCTCAGAGCCCACTGTGGAAAGTCTAAAGCAAAGTGTGCAACAAAACCCAATACGTGTGATTCGTCCCAGCCCCACCCCCATATCTCCTAGCTACAAGGCTAAATCAAGCACAAAAGTATGTGGTCTTTATGTGTAGTATTTATGGGTGAATTTTGAATTGTCTATTATATCCTAGCAAGACTTGCCTATATAGAATTTAGTTTGTGGTATGGTTAAACTTCAGTTTGAGTGCTAAGCACCATGGGTTTATATTTTAGAGTTTTTTTTTAGTTGTTGTTGTTGTTGTTTTTGTCCAGCCAACATTGATTAATGCAATTTAAAGTTAAACTCAGTGGTCATGAATTTGTTACTCCACATGTGCTACTACTATGTTATATGTTCACATGTGCTACTACTATGTTATATGTTCTTCAATACACAAAATTGGCTCAAATATGTGCCCCTTGATAGTGTCTCACTTTGCTTGCCCACCAAGTATTTATTTCAGATGCCTAGACTAAATTCTGAGTATTTGCCATTAAAGGGTAATGGGTTGTTGTTGTTGTTGTTGTTTTTAACAATATTGTTATTTATTATTCTGTTTAGTCCAACAAAGGTCGGGTATCTTCTAGTGGTACATACATTGCTCCCAAAACTCAAAATGGCCCACCTTCCACTGCAGTGGTTGCAGCTGTGGCCCCGCCCATTACCATCGGAGGAAACTCTTCTGTTGCTAAAAAGGCTAATCAGGTCAACTCTGGAACATTACACTCTACAGGAATAACTGGTCAGTGACACTGACTGTCATAGTAATGTGTTTGTTTAAAGAAGCAATTATAGTAGGTTTACTTCAAATTTTATTCCTAGCTTTAATTAACCCATTGACTCCTAAATTGTGGGGAGTCATCATTTTACAACCAAACTGAATACAATTAAAAACAAGTTTTCATACAACCATATATATATTTCGTTACTATTATTGAACACAGAAGTAAGTCTTAATTTTTTAGTTTTTGAATGTTTACAAGTTATGAGGCTATGTTATGAATATTTTTTACTGTCAATTTGAGGGAAATTTCCCCATTGAAATATGTCCAGTGCTTGCCATGCCCATTTATTTACGTATTTGATTCTCATTAAATTTTATAAAAAAATTACCTTACATTGACATACGACATAATTCATTACAAATAGTATACGTACATATATATAAATAGTCAAGAGAAAATGGATTTTGATGTATTTAACTAGTGCATCGGTTAATTAGATTCAAAATACATGCATTTAGGTCGGATTGATTCAATGAATTTATTTGTTTATTATTTTGTGTGTGTGTGTGGTTCTCAAAGTAGTATCAGAAAAGATTAACCCTTAGCAGACATACGTTGACTGGCTAAATTATTAATAAATACACACACTCTTAAAATTAATTCATTTGCGGAGACGACATTTTACCAGTGGAGCATGTCCCCTATTTCTACCTCTACCTTCATCATGGCAGTTTTGTCGGTACTCAACTGCTCTGGTCCATGAGTCTGGCTTGATGTGTGTCTACTTCGAGTGTCTCAGCCACACCTACTTTCTGTACTGCCAATGCTTACTGGAATGTACCCATCACACGTACATTTTCACTGATTCTTGTAATCACTGTTTGTTAAAATGCTTCACTGTTGTTTGAACTTTGAATCCATGATCACTTACACCTGTCAAACTATCACAATAGTTGTTTGTGTTATGCCAACTGCTAATAGAAAGATAGAGCTCGAATTCGTGACAACCGTATTCTATTAAAGTCCACTTACAGTCGCCAATTAAGACTCCCGTACATGCAGTACGTTACACCTGTCACACGTGACTTGTACCATCTGCTAAGGGTTAACAACAAGCAGCGTTCCCTACTGCAGTTCAAGAATGTGAGCATGTTTCTAGCAAGCACTGAAGTTCCTTTCCTTGCATTGGTCAGTGCTAGGGGTTTACACTGCTAGGGTCTGGTTTCCTGGTTGTGTGACGTAATGCACTGATTTGGTCTAATAGAAATTAATACTAATTTATGTGCTTTTTATGTGCAGTATCATCTCGCAAGCGAAAGTTGGAAAACAGCTCCAATGATGGTATGGATATATGTAGGCTCTAATTAATTCCCCTTTTCTGACCGATATTAACTGTTTACCCCTTAAATTACTACTACTACTACCACCACCATTACTATTACTGATAATATAATAATACAGTAATAATAACTTTTGATTTGTGTGTTGTTCAGGCATGCCTCCTAACAAAGTGGTGTGTCCATCTAAGCCTGTAGTGATGGGGCCAGAAATATTCTTCCGAGTGGATAGCAACACAGTGTAAGACATTGTATTAAATAGATGTGGTTACCTTAGCAATGAAATACAGAGCCAGGAACCGGGTGTTTTTTGTAGAGCATAAAATTTTATTACATGTCAAAGTATTTGGCATTAAAAATTATCCTCTCATTTTTTTATCATTTAATTTGTTGAAACTCTAAATGTATGGAACTTATTAGTTTGAGGTCAAACCATTCAAATTTACAGCAGTAAGAATGTTTATATAATCATATTTAGTCCTTTTTCCCATTGTATTTTTCTTTTGTTACATCCTACTTTATTAGGCAGTTGCAATTGTGAACTTAATGAGTGAACTTTGATTAGGTCTAATTATGACATTAAGTGGTAATTGAGATGGAAAAATACACTAAAGGCACACGGTGTGTCCATAGCTACATACAATATCAGAGGGTGTTCTTATGCATTGTTTTGTTAACTACAATTCGCCTTATTGGTATGGTTACCTGCTGTCATCCTCCTAAACTACAGATTGGCAGTCTGAGCTGATGTGAGCCCGCAGTCATGTGTGCGCATGCTCCTTGCGTGAGGCAGCGGTATGACCTTGGACCCACCCCCCTGTGTGGCCTTGGGGGTGAGAGACTCGGCAGGTCAGTGGCAATTAGCATTAATTGCCCTGCATCGCTGGAGTCCCCCCAGCTCAAATCACATCCAAAGAAATGGATAGAGTATTTCTAGCTATCCTTAATTAGGTGGTTTGAAATGGGGAGGTGGTGGGACTGAGAACAGTGGCTATCAGTAGCTGCTAGCTATCAGGACTAATATACTTGTGCCCGGGTGCCATTGCTTCACGTGTGACCGCTTAGCGCATGGTCGCCGTACTCGCAGGTCCTCTGCCGACCTTTACCTGGGCGCGTGTGATGCGTGGGCTACATCTTCGTTAACTACATTTAACTACAATTCGCCTTATTGGTATGGTTACCTGCTGTCATCCTCCTAAACTACAAATTGGCAGTCTGAGCTGATGTGAGCCCGCAGTCATGTGTGCGCATGCTCCTTGCGTGAGGCAGCGGTATGACCTTGGACCCACCCCCCTGTGTGGCCTTGGGGGTGAGAGACTCGGCAGGTCCGTGGCAATTAGCATTAATATCCCTGCATTGCCGGAGTCCCCCAAAGGGGCCGCAGGAGGCGGCCTACACCCCCAAGGCTATAAGTAATAGGTTAGGAAAGGGGGTTGACAGCTCTCTTACCAATGGTAGTAGGCTGTATACCTGTGAAAGTAAGTACAGACAAGCATACACAGTAAGAACTGAGCATTATAACAAGAGTAATGCTGAACTACCCTTGACCCCCAACCTTCTCCCTCTCACTGGCTTTGTGATGTGGCCATCCAGTGACTACGTATTGGTTCCTTAGAGAAGGGAGTGGTGCCACCGACCTTGGAGTTGTGATCAGTGCCTGGTACCTAGATGACTCCAGCCACCATGTCTGTCTCGGGTAACCCGAATGGGCACAGCTTCAGTAAACCAGGACTGGTGAGTACTGTGTACTCCCAACTCACCTGCTTTCACTGCACACTGAAGTCTAAGTAGACTCTAGGAACACAACCAGGGTAGTGGCCGTCGGGTGAAGGAGAATGCCCCCAGTAGTGGTTAATACGAGACGGACCCCATACCCAAGGTATGATCTGTCTGACTGCCACACCCCTATTGGGTGGAGAATCTAACCTTACGTGCTAACAGTACCATCACTACTCTCTACACCACTCTTGCCATAGTCAAGTGGCGTGTGACTCCAAGATTTACTCCTGTATCCTAGTACTACTGTTCAACCCTCCCCTGGTTACATTATCTGATCCACATGTGCAATTCACACAGAACTTTAAGCCGGCATTAGCTATTCAGTCAAGTGACCGTGTCTTAGTAATAACAGTGGGTGTGCCTGGTGGAGGCAGCAACAGACCCAAGTGAGGAGCATGTCCTGATTGCGTAATGGGGTAATTGAGTGAGCGCCGTGTAGATGCATACGAGAGCCTCAGAACAAATAGGCAGCGAGCCTGAGAATACATAGGCAGTGAGCCTGAGAATACATAGGCAGTGAGCCTGAGATTACATAGGCAGTGAGCCTGAGAATAGATAGGCAGTGAGCCTGAGAATACATAGGCAGTGAGCCTGACAATACATAGGCAGTGAGCCTGAGAATACATAGGCAGTGAGCCTGACAATACATAGGCAGTGAGCCTGAGAATACCTAGGCAGTGAGCCTGAGAATACCTAGGCAGCGAGCCCCAGAATACATAGGCAGTGAGCCTGAGAATAGATAGGCAGCGAGCCCCAGAATACATAGGCAGTGAGCCTGAGAATAGATAGGCAGCGAGCCCCAGAACACATAGGCAGCGAGCCTGAGAATATATAGGCAGCGAGCCCCAGAATACATAGGCAGCGGAGCCTGAGAATACATAGGCAGCGGGGCCTAGTGTCAGCAGACTAGAGGTATCAGGTAGCTGCTAGGCTAGGGCTACCAGCACTGAGAACAGTGGCTATCAGTAGCTGCTAGCTATCAGGACTAATATACTTGTGCCCGGGTGCCATTGCTTCACGTGTTTACCTGGGCGCGTGTGATGCGTGGGCTACATCTTTGTTAACTACGTTTAACTATGTTAAACTACATTTAAGGGAGGTTCACCGCTTGTTTTTATGTAAAATACAAATAATATTTAAAATTATATCTTCAATATTTTGATTAAAAATTGGAGAGTGGCTATAAAGATACATAACAATAACATTAAATATAAAGGTTGGGCTTGTTTCCATGGCAACACAAAATGGCTGCCGAACTGCTACAAATTTGGGGCATTGATAATTTTGTTTCTATAGCCACTATATGCTAATAATTTGGCACAATGAAAAAAATACATAATGGGGTTTCATACTGGATTTTTTTTTTCTGGGGAAGGAGGGGAGGGTTCGACACGTTTGACCACACCCACTTTGTCTCAGGTCTAGAATTAGTGACATCAATCTTGAAAGACTAATGCGTATTGCAATTGAAGGACCTCAATTAACTGAAGTGAACTTTCACCAAATATTAGAAATATACAAACAACAAAATCACAGAATACCATTATAAATCATAACCACAGAGTACCATTAAGTAGTAAATATTTTTCACGAAAATCTGGGGGGGGGGGGGGGGGGGGGGAGGATGTATGAAACCCTGCATAATATAGAGTGCAACCTGTGTTATTTGATTGAGCTAGACTGTAAGATAAATTTTTAATATCCCTGTGAAATTTTTGATTATATGTGGCACTATATCTCTTTATCATATAGTTTATTTCAAAAGTTAGAATGCAGGTTGCACAGAGCTCATTGAGAGGATTCTAAAAATATGTAACTTCAAATGGTTACCATGTTCTTAAAAAGAGTTATCACTGCCCCAAGCCAAAAAAAATTCATTCTGAGAAAATGTGAAAAACAATTGACTTGATTAAAAAGGTGACATAGTCCACAATCTAATGTATTTTATGTGTTGCTAAAGTGAAACCAAAACAAGATATTTATTTTATGATGTTCAGAGTCAATTTGGAGTCTTATCCAGTGCTTCAGTTAGATTTCAAGTATAATTCTGTCCAGGTTTTCTTGATCTCTTTGACAGGGGTTGGGATTCAGGCAAGTCAAAAACTCCAGAATCATACATAACACCTTCCTTGTCTACTGCAACATCTTCAAAACCCTTTCTCTTCTTCCTGGCCAATCTTCTTTGAGTTTTAACCTTTTCACTCATTTTTCGGATGGTTCTGGAAATACGTTTTGTATTTCTGCATTGGAATACATTCAAATTTTTTTTTTCGATAGAGGCAAACCTAAATTTGTGCACGGTTCCGCTAAAGCTACAGACCCACAGTTAAAAACTGAAACAGCTAGGGCACAACTAATTTCAACAGTAGTTCTACCTTGAAATAACTCTTTGTGGCAAAATCTCCAGACAGTGCTATGAAGACTTTCATTTGGATTTTGTGAATACCCACCAAGACATCTTTCCAATAGAATGTGACCCTAATCTAGCATAAATAGGCTTATAACTTCAACAATAGCTGAAGGAAAGGGAGGATTCTTATGGGTGTAAGGAACTTTATTTGCAAACTTTTTGGTATTTGCACCAAGAGTATGGCCCTTTAGGACAAAGGTGATGCCTGGGATTTTCATCTGAAGAATTTAGATGTAATAATGAAGCTTGAACAGCTCGCAGCATGCCTTGAATGTCCCCTTTATTCCGACGAATGGCATCACCATAATAATTTTGCAGCGTACTTATCAATACTTTGGTTAGTCTACCCTTCCCCCCTATGGTTTTGCCATCAGAATGCTTTTGGCCTTTGTATTGGTCCTTCAACTTTCGTAATGCAGTTCCCATACGCTTCTGGGCATGACCAATACAATCGATTTTCTCAACCAGCACATCACCATATGGCTTCTTTTTTTTTGTAGCAAAAGGCTATGGGATTTACTGTCACCATCACACACAAGCTTACTGTACCTCATATTATACTTTGTAGACTTCAAAAAATAAATCAAGTGTGCCATTAGCTTCCATAGAAGCTGCACTGCCATCAAAATTCTTTTTGCAAATTGAAGTATGGGTTTCTTTCCGGTCCTTATAAGCTTCAGATGCTGGGTCTTTACTTTCCCAGCGCCGGCAAGACTCACACATTTTCGATTTCACAACGTAATGTAACACCAACCCAGTATTATATTCAATGATAAAGACTACCCCAAACAATGAAGAAAAGCCACGTCTCTGCCATGTTACATCACTAATAACTGTGATGTCAATCACATCACTATCTGACAAAGCCCCATACAATTTCTGTACATACACTCCAATAAACTAAAGAAACTAGAAAGACAGGTGGCTTACCTTGAGTTGATGTAGGTGAAGCTTGTTCCTTCCCTTTAGGGGGGTGGTAGCGCTTCTTTTTCCTTCATATAGGTCTAAACTTCTTCCTCGGCATCTGTTCTAACAATTACGTAACCCTAAATTCAACCAATATGCGTGACCGTTTATTCAATCTTTACGTATCCGTGTGGTACGTCATCAAATATTTCTTTTAGCAAGCTAAAGCTGGATCTATTTAAAAGGCAGTTACTGCTATGGTAGCTATAGCTACCATGATAAAAATACAATGATGTCATAAACAAAACTTTTCCAATTTAACAAAAAAAATTGTGAAAGTTTTGAATGAAGTATCCCGACATTGTAATCGAGGCAACTCCACGAAGTTGGATAGGAACACTGCTTGAATTTGGGCCTATGATGGGATGAAGAGAAGAACAAGGGGTAATGAATCTGTGTATATTGAATGTTCTAGCCTCCTCCCTCCCTGCAAAACAACAATAAATGATATATATTTTTTAGAAAATCAAACAGTGAACCCCCCCCCTCCTCCCCCCCTTAATTTATAGAAGTTTCTCTATCTCTGCTATTAAAGTATTTTATTTTGTGCAGGCAAGCTCGGGATCAGTTGGGGAGATCAAAACTTCTGAAAGCTGCTAGATGCCCATACAAGACCATTCATTTCTAATAGGGAAATTCTTTCGATTTGTTACGTGTTTTCTTTTTTCATCTGGCACACATATTTTATGTAATTCTTATTAAATATCATTATTTCTCCGAGAAAATTGTTATTGCAATCTTTTTATAGTCTGCACACACTTCCAATTTTATAATTGACATTTCATGAATGTGTAAAAACAAAAATATCTTGAGGGAGTGAAGGGGGTATATTACAATTTCTTTTGGCACAAATGCTTTCTTCCTTCTGCTGTTTGCTCCACTGTAACTGAAGTATGAGATGTAGAAATGCTCGGCAATACTACTTGTACTGAGTCAATGACCGAGCCTTGTTGGGGGGGGGTTTGGGTAATAAGTTAAAATACACCCTAACACATTATTTTAACAATTCTTTTGACAGTGCTTTCTCCTACAGTTTAAAATATTTGCTCGCTGGAACTGCAGATGCTGGAATGCCCAGCAATATTTAAGAACAAAGGAATAGTGTTGAACAGTCTTTAGGATCTAACTTTCCTTTTCATAATACTAGACTTGGCACAGTTCATGAAGTGGTTAGCTTACAACCAACTACATCAGCACAACGTTCAAGCTAATCATCCAGGTTCCAATAGTATAACACTGATGAATTCTAGAAGGAAGAAAAAGGCTTCAAGGTTGGGGTGTAGAATGTAGTTTAATAATTATTGCAGATGCAGGATATGCTTACATGGAGTACATTCCATTGTACCACTTTTTAACCCTAAATTTTCTATATCTTATGTAAAATGTATGTAGGGAGCATCTAATTATTTTAGAAGACAGTAAATTCAATAATAACTAAAACTAGCTACCAGTAGAGTGGATGAATAAAACTAAGCAATTTTATTGTAAACAATTCACCTTGAATTATGTCATTATTAAATGAAAATATAAATTCCCATCAAGTAATTATTCTCTAAACTACATAACAAATACCATACTTTATTAATAATACCCAAGTTTTCACAGAAATATGCCATTTTTGGGAAAACTACATGAACAACTTTCTTTAAGGAGTCTCATTATTGCAGAATTTGAGAGGCAACATAAATTAACTAAAACTAAGACAATTGATAGTATAACTAACTAAATCTTCTACATGGTATTGAAGAAAAACTAAAAACTAACTAAATCTTCTGGGAGAATTTGGGGGGAAAACTAAAACTAAGCATTCAAGATATTTTTTTTAGTATGAATAACTAAAACTAAGAAAGTCTGGAATTGCTAAACCAAAACAACACTGTACTACAACATACAAAAAGAATCATAGGGCCTTACAGCTACTATTATTAAATTGTGACTGAAACTGGACTAATTAGCTATTAGCTTAAATTAAAGGAGTGCAGTCGTATAGAAAGACTTTCCAGAGTTTGATTCATCATACACATTATGAATCATGGGATTGGTGAATGATTTTTGTTATGCTCAAACTGAAATAAGAATATATTGAGCTGAAGATGTAGCTATTTGTAGGTGTTGAAAGTCCAATGAGGCAAGCTACCACATTGGAAAGCAGTCTGTCAGCAAGTCTTGCTATATCAATCACAGTAGACGAAAGTATTAGTAAGGCCACAGCAGGAAAAGTTCCTGTTTCTCATCCACCTCCCTCATACAATTTCACCCCAACATCAACCCAAAAACACAATACAAATTATATGGCATTTTTCGCATTGATTTGTTATTTTTTGACTTAGAAAAACACAAAACCTCACTGATATAGACAAGAAAAGTGTGAAAAATAATGTTCATGAAATGGTATTTGTAGCATTGGTTTAGACAATATAGTTACAGGTTAAATGCTTCTGTAGCAGTTCGCTTCTTCCCACCAAAACAAGGGCCTCTGGTTCGTTCCTTAATGCCAGTCTCATAACATTCACTGCATACTGGGTGAATGGTTTGATAGTTCTTCTTCATAGCATCCGAAATACTTCGTAAATCACCATATGAACCACAGTGATAGCAGCAAGGAGTATTCTTCAATCTGGAAGCATAGTAGTGAGGACTAATGTTGTCACTTTAGCCATCAAGTATCTCATGGGCACAGAGTAAGTTGATGTCTTCATCTGCTTCTGGAAAAAATGAGCCACCACAGCAATACAAAGTAGTAGTTTTTGTTACAAAGCTTTATAGCGTTCAGCTATGCATGGCTTTCGAACTGTTGCTCCTACTACAAACTTGTGGTTGCTTGATGTACTATTCAGAATAGAACGACAGGGAGAGAGAGAATGGTGATTTCTTTGCACTTCTGTAGCCTTCTCTTCTAGGTATTTGATAGCCATACTTGTTGCAATTTTTAGACAGAAGACGAAGGGAATCTGTAAATTCCTTCCACCATGTAGTTTGGAGAGCAGGAAGCATCAATACACCACACAATGAATCATTATTTTGGATGAGCACCTCCCTTTTGATTGGTGCTACACGGTGCTTGTGAGCTGCAGGGTTGTTATACATTGTGATCATCAAGCAATCAAAGTAGGATGGGACAAAATGGGGTATTCTATCATTGAGGGTCTTGTAGTGGGGCTGAAAATATAATAGTGCTTCTGACAAGGCTTTGACTACTTGTTCCCTGTTGTCATCTCGGTTCCTGCTTCAAATCCCAATTTTTTGTTACCCAAAGAGTCAATGTCATCATGAAGACGATAGTCTCCACGTCCACTTTCATACCTTTCAGGAGTCAAAAGTCTAGGAGGTAATCTAGGTTCTTTGGCTGAGGTCATAAGGATTGTGAATGCATTCCGCTGGGTTGATGTATTGCATCCTTTCTCTACTTTTTCTACAAAGTACCTAATAAACTGTCCATTCAGAGAACAGCACTCTACCACATTAAACCCCAGTTCTATTAGCACACTCTGGGCACAATCAATAGATTTAGATAAGGTGCACCTTGTTATTTTTGTACCTTCATCAATTTCAGGTAAATTCTTCCTGATGTCTTCAAAAATAGACACAAATGTCTGTTCTTCTGAGCATAGAAACATTTTCCAAGGATAAATCCTATTGTTTCCTTGTAGGACTGACACAGTGACATACATGGCAGACTAGCTAGAGCCAGTAGGATTACAACAAAATGTACTAGGACCTGAGCACTGAGTGAGAAGTCTACCATGTGAAGTTCAGACTTAAGTTTATACAGCTGTGTTTTGTAATTTTAGCGCCCGCCCGCATAAAATTTTTATTACTTCCTGGATGAGAAACAGGAAATTTCCCTGCTGTGGCCTAAATCTAAAAAAAAAAGTCCCAAAGCCAGTCTCAGGAAGACTACATTAAATTATTGTTATTACAGTACTTATAAATTATTTTTTGACAAAAACTATCTCATTATGCTAATATTTACATTAATGCTCTCACTCTGGAATCTGACCTTCCGAGGAGACGTTGGTGTCGCAGAATTAGGCAGCCGGGGGAGTTAAACGGGTTTTGCGCTTTGCATCTGCTCGGACGACAATGGTGCCGTTGATGCTAGTATTTATGATGGTAGCTTTTTACAGAGAATTTTAGTGTGACTGATCAATAAAGATCATCAATATCCTGGCGTGCAGGTTGCACGTAGCACTTGCTGAGGCCGAACCATAGTTAAGCTCCTTCCACTAATTTGAGAGTGTTGTCGAAGTCTGGGACATGAGGATAGACTTTCTCTCGCACCTGAGTCCAGAGAAGCTTGAAATATAGTTGCTGCCATTCCCAATAACATTGATGATCAGAGGGGCAACATGGTTGTAGGGTAGTCTCGCAAGCCAGACCCTTTACCAGACGCTACGCTTAGTGTCTGGTAAAGGGTCTGGCTTGCGAGACTAGTTGTAGGGAATGTTGTAGTTGAATATCATTAAAATGTTGTCATTGCAAAACTTGGCTTTTATCAACTTTGAAAGTTCACTCACACACACACATTATACACAAAGGAACATAGGTAAGGATCAACACAATCACGGGTGATACTTAGCACTATACACACATAGTGGGATTGACAATAATTCAGTACATAAGACATAACAACACACACCAGTTGTCTTTTTAAAAGACACGTGTGTTAATGTTGGTGATTTTTTCCAGATATCAAAGTCTTCTTTAATGGTGAATGCTTTCATAGAATTTCCCCCTGTCCTAAAGTCCTTCAAGATGTCTAGGTAGCTAATTGCCTATACTGGGACTTGAGATCTTCACTCTGCCATTTTTCTTTAGCCAGTTTATCTTCACACTTTCAAGACAAATAGGGACTCATGCTAATTTTGTGGCACACAGTGCAAGTTTTAGTTCACATTGAAGTTCCTGCTTGATGAGTCGAAAATTTTGGACAGGAAATTATCTATTCAGGCTCAAAACTTTTTTTATTTGGCAATTGCTATAGACCCTTTTGAATTTAGCTGTTTCCAGTATGGAGATATTTGGGGGTGCTGCTATTTCATCCATTGAGGAGTGTAGATTCAGGATCTTGGTTTGGTTTAATTGCTAACCGTCCTGCTAGAATTGGTTTATTGAGGTGAAGTTTATTATAACTACTAATAACAATGCATTTTGAAGGCTGAGGATGTTATCAGATGCACAGCTCAGTGATTCAGCTTCAGTAGGTTGACATTGTCGTGTAGATTATGCAGTGAGCTTCAATCTGTGATGTTGTCATAGATACCGCAGAGAGCGAGGTTATTGTAACTCGGTGTAGCAGAGAGCTTGGACAGTGTAGAGTCATCGTTGATCTGGCAGAGTATCTGTCTCGAAGGACCAATGTTTGTGGGGCTTAAATTCACAAGCTGAGGTTTTATTGTAGCTAAACAGTTAGCCAAACATTCTTTGAAGCACACAAGTCATACGATGAGAGCACAGTGATATAAGTATTGGGTTGTGTTTTGCATGAATATCATCCAGTTATATGAGCATTTAGTTATTGAAATCAACAAGAAGCATGTTCAAGATTTGCCTGTTCAGGTTGATTGGTAACCTGAACAGAGAATTGAAGTAGTTGTTGCTTAAAAATGTGTGTGCATGTAAAGTATTAATTACAATCTTCACAAAAGCAACAATCTACAAATGAAATAATATGTGATTATTTACTTTAATAAGGATGTCTGTCTTAACAGTGTTTTTAAAAATGGTGGCATACATTGATAACATGCAACATTTCATTTTGCAAGACCAGATGTAGTCAATTATTGTTAGTTTTTGGTCTCTATCACTAGTTTCCAAAACAATTCCTACACATTATGATCATTATGCAGCAACTGTTTTGAGCCACCTGGGGGCATTCATAGTTCCACCTTCTACTACATAACCACTTGTAAATAACAACAGAGCACAACTTAGACTTTTTGAAAATGATATTCTATACTGTAATAAGTTGCATCGCTATATGTGCACAGTCACAGGAGTTTGCACCAGCCCCACCCTGTCCTTTATGGCACCATCGAGACAGAGACACTGGACAGTGTGTTTGCGGTAGTGATGTCAACAGGGTAGTGAAATGCAACCCTATCACTCATGACATCTCTATCAGATTCTGCTTTTGTATGACATTGGATGAGATAACGATGAAGACTGTGGTTGCTCCTTGCCTTTACAGCTGTATATATGGCAGGTCAAGAGACAACATAATGTACAAGCTAAATGACATATTTGATGTCAATTCTACCTTGGATATTAACAAAGTGACTTGTGGTCGATTCAATCGCAGAGGGGTTCTTTGTTCAAGGTGTATTGAGGGCTATGGCCTACCAGCCTATTCATACAATTTGTCATGCGTACCCTGCAGGCGCTACAAGTACAACTGGTTAAGGTATATAATTGTAGTCTACTTTCCTCTCACGGTATTTGTGATTCTCATAATTCTATTCAGGTTCTCGGCAAATTCTGGTCGGATGTCAGTGTATATCACAGTTAGCCAGCTCATTGCTAGCCGAGGTTTTCTGCTTCTATTCATACTTCTCAATCCTAATAATACATCTAATTTTTTTATAGCACTTTATTCTTTTTGGAATCTTGACTTCTTTCATTCTCTCCATTCTGATTTCTGCCTGCATCCAGATTTGAGTGGACTTCAAATTGTTATGCTGGATTACTTAGCTGCTCTCTATCCGTTGTTGCTTATAATATTAGTGTACATGGTGGTACATGTTCAAGGGAGAAGCCGATTGTGTGCCCGACTTTGCCAACCATTACACTGTTGCTTGCACTCTTTCAGAAAAGAGTGGAACATTCAGCACTCGCTCATTGAAGCCTTTGCAAGCCTCATTATGCTTTCTTTTACAAAGATACTTCATCTGACACTGCAGATTCTCAGCTATGTTCATCCCTATGACATGGAGTTCCAAAGAAGTCCTACTCTGGTGCTTCTCAACCCAAGTCTAGAATACTTCAGTATGGAACATCTGCCATCTGTACTTGTTGCATTTAGTGCCAGTTTTGTCTTCAATTTCTTGCCAGTCTTACTATTATGTCTCTATCCCTACAAATGTGTCCAAAGATTTCTCAGTATTTCTGGCATAAATTCGCCGGCTTTACGGATACTAATGGATGCCTTTCAGGGATGCTACAAATTCAAACCGAGCTATTTACGGTCCTTCTCTGTGGTGGGATATATTTGTAATTTTCTCAGCTTAGTAGTCTACCTTTTGTTAGATTATCCGCTGTACTTCTCTGGAATCAATTTTATTCTAATCATCTGGATCTTACTGATAAGTTTATTCTTACCATACAGAGAGAAAAAACACAACCAAATGAACATCTTACTCCTTATACCTATGATTGTAATCCATAGTGGGCTAATTGTTTTAATTGAAAATGATACCTTAGGTCCCATTCGATTTAAAGAAATTGAAAAAATTACTACATACGTAATGAAGATCGGAGGGTTATTTCTTCCACTTTACGGATTCTGCCATCTTTTAAACTACCTCATACCTAGTAAACTGAAGAAAATCATGAAGAAATATATCAGTCGTTGTCAAGAGAAGTGGCACAGTCGAAGGAAAGCTTGTTCAGACACTCTTTCAAATCGATCCATGAATCCCCATGTATGAATTTCTTGTCAGTGTACAAAATAATGTGAGTGTACAGAACAAATGTGATTACAGCAATTTGAACAATGTGTAGCTGTATCACTTTTAGCTGAGGTATTACATCGTAGAACAGGATTATATGTATTGATGTAGTGTTTGTTTATAGATATCTGTGCATACATAGCTATATATATCACATCGTTTGTCACAATTTGTACATAAAAAAGCTATGAAAAATTGTTTTACTGTTAAATTCATGCAGTTAATATACCAGAGATTACAGGCCCTGAGGAAGCTCATTTTCAGTGGTGGGGCCCAAAATAGCAACATTATTGCATGACTTCAATATAAGATTCAGCAAGTGACTTTGAACGCATCCTTGTTATGTTATCAACTGTATCATTATTGAGTCATTTGTTTGTTAGTACTTATATCACAATTCAAATCCAAAATAGTTGTTGCTATCTTATAAACCATACAATTTGGTGACCTTTCGATGCTTCTGGGCTTATTTCAGCTCTCTGACAGCTCCACTCTTTCGCAATGAATGTTGACGACACTCCACCTATCATGCAACTCAATGCCTATCACACAGGTTGCTGTATACTACATTTCTTTATATGTGGTGATAGCTACCAGCTGATGATCAGGTGAGTTGAACATACAAAGTTCCAAAGGTGTTGGTGTGAGCAGTCATAACTCCACTCTCCACGAAAATACAGATGTAAAGTCCCCGGATGAACAGGACAGGGAAAAGGACCAGCAAACCTGATCTTGGTTAAGCTCAGCAAGGGAGCCAAACAGTAAAGCTACAGCCGGTCGACTGGGAAGCTAAGGGGCTACTTGAAGTACTTGTAGAGTCTGACTACCAGAGGTTTAATATTTCTTACCGTAATACAGGCTTGAACTACAGTCTTAGCTGTGGTAGAATGGCCTCTGGCCAGTGAGTGAAACGGTCTACAAACACTTAAGTATTGGTAAAATCACGAGAGGGAGGCAGGGGTCCCACCAAGTCTAGATGAATGACATCGAATCAGGCTTGCAGTAATCAGCCATTGAGTTGCACGAATTCCAGGGTGGGACAACCTGTGTAGCGAATAAAAAACAATCCAACGCCAAGGAATAGATACCAAGGGGCGATGAACTCCTGTGGAGGAATCAAAATATAAGGAATCCTCAGAACCAGCTAGAGGAATAGCCTCCACCACCAAAGCAGAAGATCATGACCATAGATCATTAGTCTGAGAACTTGCCATGGCAACAAAATCCACAGAGGGTGGTTGACCCGAGAGCAGAGCATTAGTCTCATCAATACGAGAGAGTGTGTCAGCTACCATATTGTCTAAGCCTTGAATGTGACTGATGGTCGAGGTTAATTGTGAAATATTATAATCTAGTTGATGAGCCTGATGTGGAGAGTGCCAATCCGAGCGTGAGTTGAGGGCAAATGTAAGAGGCTTATGATTGGTGAGGACACGAAAAAGTCAACCAATCTGATAAATCGACAAAGTTGGTGTTAGGAATGAGGTTGAGGAAATCACAGACAACTTGGACCTTCTCAGACAGCGAAGTGATACCGTGGCGGTCAAGGCAATGTCCTAGAAAGTCTAGAGCTGGATCTTCCAGGAGACATTTGTTTGGGTTGACCACAATGCCATATGAGGAAAGTCACTTGAATACTGTGCAAAAATCTTGTAAGTGCTGTTCCGGACTACTACTGGCAACAAGGACGTCATTAATGTAGCAATAGGTAGAAGAAACACTGTGGTCCATGAATCGTTGAAAAGTCTGTGCTGCATTTCAGAGGCCAAAGGGCATCTTCACAAACTCAAAAAGTTAATAAGGTGTTGTAATAGCAGCTTTGTGAATGTCTACATTGGGCAACCAGATTCTGGATATAAGCACAAACAAGATCCAACTTGGAGAAAACCGTGGTACCCTATACGGAGGAAGAAAAAGGTACAGGATAACGATCTGGAGTTGTGGAATGGTTGAAAGCTCGATAGTCTCCGCAAGGCAGCCAATCTCCAGGAGTCTTTAGAGTACCATATGTTGAGGTGAGGACCAAACACTCAAAGAAGGTTGGATGATACCCAGCTGGAGAATGTGCTCGGATTCATTCTTGGTGGCATGGGGGTGGTCTGGTGCAAGACGTTTTGGCCGAGCATAAACAGGGCTCCAGTGGTTTCAATATGGTGTACAACATTGCTCTTGATCGGTACATCTGGAGAGCTAACTTGGGTGAGAATAGTAAATTCTGACAAGAGAGCATGGTAAGGATCACTGATATCTCTTGGACTGAGAGAAGCACATAGTGATGAAACAGACGAACTAGTACCCTGGATATGAAGGTAAATATGACCGTCAACAAGTTGTCGGCGTGACATATCAACCATTAATTCAAATTGTTGTAAAAAGTCTGCACCTAAGATGGGCTTCTGATCATTGGCAATAATAAAAAATCCAAGGTGTGGAACATCTAGTCCCAAGTTGAGGGCAAGAGATCGCTTTCCATAAGTTCAAATTGAAGTGTTATTAACCGCCATCAGAAGTTGTGGGTCTGGAGTATGCAGCTGCTCAGTATGGGTAGGAGGTATATATTGCACTAATTTCTGAACCTGTATCCACTAAAACGTATTGTTAGTTTGTCGCCTATTCTATGTAAGTAAAAAAAGTACTAACAATACGTTTTAGTGGATAAGAACATTTTCTGCAAAACCTTCTGCCACATGTGAGGATACCTGCTGCAGATACAACCATAGACCTCACCAAACTTGCAGACATCAAGGACCTAGAGAACTGACAACATTATCAAACTTGTTCTTTTGGACAGTTATTCCTCTCTAGTAGCAAAAACTTCTGGGTCAGCAGGCCAGAATGGTGGCAGTTTAATACTGACTTCAGAGAGTGAAGGGGGTAATACACTACCAGGCCATAGCTTCATACTTTTTTCTGGGTTTTTTAATTTTATTATTATTAACTTTCAATTCTTGGTGCAAGATTTTTTCTCCTTACTCATGACATTGCTCTTTACCAGATAGGGATACTCAGCATTGCATCCAAGGAATAGATCATGACACTTTGCCTAACCCAACCTGCCACCCTCACTCTTTCAAGTTTTCAAAAGTTTCTCATTAGGTGCTGGTGTCCAATAGTTTACTTCTTCAAGACGCATGTTTATATATTTGGTGGAAGGCAGATAGTGTCACGTTGACGGAATATAACCTACTTGAGTATACTCAAGATTAATCAACGCAACAGTTCAAACAATACAATGTCTGAGAAACAAGTATAAAATTCCAAGAGAAACACTTAGCCTTGCTAGTTACATGAATAGAGAAGGAGTATGGAATATAATAATGTTTTCTGTGGGTGTGATATGATCTGGTGTAGCAGAGCTAATTTATGACTGTACACTACATTTCCCAGGTGCTTCCTGCTGACTGTTTTCAGTATGTACATGAAAACATACATTGATAATTGCTGACTAAGCATACATCATAAGGGGGGGGGGGGGGGGGGGCTTACCCTTTGCCCCTGGACTACTAGCTCTCACTGGGAGGGGAATAATGTGACCTACAAGACAGAATTGTTGTTTATCTTTACAATCACCCTACTTTATGTCAGTGTCATATTACAGCTGGTGGAAGAAGTTGGTAGTAGATTGCTACCATTGCTGTACACACATCTAATAAGAGATTGCGCAAATGAACATATTCATTGGCCTTGTAAGACAGACTGGTTTTAGAGCGAAGTTAAGTGAATGATGAATCAGGTAAATTAACGTGTTTAACCATGCTAAATTATGTGCATCTCCATTTTTTTGTATATCAAAATAATTGTAATAAGTATTACTTGTAATTATTGATCATAACAACAACAACAACAACAATAACACCATAAGTTTTAACAATTTTAAATAAGTATACACAACACACAATTAGTTCTGATCAGAGTCAGTCTCTATCAGCGGCTCCCGGAGTTCACCCGGCAAGTAATGTTTGGGATTGAATTGGTTATCCACATTTAGGGCAGAATATGTAGTTAGTGGGCTGTGTGGAAGTTGAACACTGCTGATGAAACTTGTCTTCTCTCTAAGTATGGCTACTTTCTCTGCACCTTCTGCACTCCCACTGTCGTCCTTGATGACTTTCCTAGTCATGCATCTGCCTTTCAAAATGAACGCATACACGTGGTATGCTACTGTAGCGAGGAACAGCAACACGGCTGGTGTTATCACGATATTGGAAGCAATTGTAATCACCTCCTGATCTTCGCTGTAAATGCCAATCATGTATATTATGATGCTGTCCGCCATGTAGAACAGGTCTATGATGTTTAATAGGGTGCTCTTATAAGGCATAATCACAGCTTGAACCAGAGCAAATATCACTAGCATGATGGTTTGAAAGAGAATGACTAAGTAGGCTTGATCACGAAATGAAGCATACACAATGTAGGTAACCACAAGCACACATAAGCGAGCTCCAAACCAATAGCTGTATTTGTCCTTATAAGGCCCACAAATAGCATCCACGAATGGCCTAAATCTGTTGACTGTTTTAAATCGCAAAAAGAATTTGATTCCAGTAAAGAAAACAGTGTACGGAATAATAAATAGAGCCAAAGACAGCAATGCAAGGACAAACATACCAGCATGCTCACGGCTGAGATATTGAATATTGCCATCAAAGTACCACACTAGTTGCTCAGAACGTTCTTCATGGCTTACGTTGAGTTTTATGTAAATTAAACCATCTACAGCGAATCGAAGTAGTCGTGAAAAAGACAAGTGAATCAAAGTAGCCAGAACAGGTACAGCTGACTTTGCAACTAGGTTCGATATAATCTGGAACTTCCGGCTAAGATATATCATCACTACAACTATAAGCCAAAGATAGACGGGAATAATTAAACTCAAATATGAGGAATGCAAGTCTGTCATTCCATCATAGAAACAAATGGGGAATCCCAGCTCCAAATTGAGCCACGAAATGAACATATACAGCCATCGTGTTTGAGTGGCACCCAGGAAGAAGAATGTGTTGATGTTTAAGACGTTAGCAAAAAATATAACTCCATTTATGGTGCCCTTGGTCACAGTAAGTCTGAGAACAAAGAGTATAATGACCAATAGGATGCCAGCAGCAACGTACAACGGCAGAGTTAAAAGCCAGAGATTGGAACACTTCCAGCAATATGGCTGGCCGAACACCGAACTTAAGCCTTTCGAGCATCTTCCGCAAGAAACATTTGTTCTATTATATAAGCACAAATAATTAAAGTTGTTAACATCAACTGTTAAATTCTGACTGCAATATTTCAAGGGGCAGTGAGGAGAGTATGCAAAATTGCCATGTAAATCTATGCCCAGCCACTCGGTGCTTTTATTCTTGGTGATAGTTTCTTTGTCTATATGACATTTATGATACTGTATTATTGTATCGCAATCACATGAGCCGTTTATAAGGTTGAAACCAGTAGGACATGTCTTCAAAGTGACGGGAATAGCAATACATCTCTGATGCCCATATGGGTATATGGCCAATGTTCCGTTTGAGTCATAGTAGTGCGTGTGATTATCCTTTATAAAAATAGTAAAGTTGAGTTTTGCGCAAACAGTTCCATACACTGTAGCAATATTTTGGCCGTATCCCAATTCCCAAGCAGACAAAACTTCCTCTTCTGTGGGATTTGCTGACAGGAGGCTGCTAATAACTGAAGAATACACAGGATTATGAATCTCATCAACTACTATTACACACACTGAGGAAGTCTGTCCTGGATATGTGGTAATTCTTGGAACTGACAGTGAATCTCTGGCACAGTTGATATCTTTAAAATCATGGGCATTTCCTTGGCATAAGCAAACTTCATTAGGAGTTCCCGACATTTCCAGCAACCCGTTATCTACTGGATTGGTGAATTGAAATGTACTGTTATAAAGAAGCCTCACGTCAGTCACTCTTATCTTTGGAGATATGCGCATAGTGCAAGTGTACAACTTCTGACCAAATATAGAATTACCGGCAAGTTCTGCTGAATTATTGTTGAATGCGACTGTAACTTTCATTGAAGGCAAGTCGTAGTCATGAGTGAAATTTTTAGGTTTGAACATAATTATGCAAAACTCTATAGCCAGCTGGTCCGATCCAATAGCTCCACCAGTCACAGCTGTGTTGTTACAAAAATGAGCATAAAGAGGCTCCTGTAACCATAGCCCTGAATCAACTTGAAGCATTATTGCGGACCCTGTGCCCCATTTTGAGCCTACATTGTTTGCAAATGTCATCTCTCCTGTGAGGAAGAGATTAGAAGCACGAACTACTATTACTGGTCCAATCAGGTTGTAGAACTTGCAATTATCTGGACTGGTCCCATTGAGGATGACGTTATATATGTAAGAAAATGTCAGCAGCCCATAATTGTTAGTAGCAGACTTGAGGTAGCTGTGTGAAGTATGGTCATCTATCATTCGTATGTCTTCTAGGTATACTGTAAACTGTTGACCTTGCAGAAGTCCAGTTGCAAAAAGGAGTCGCTTGGTCACATTGGTCTCCACATTCTTCATATACAGGCGGCAAGTTCCTATTCATACAAACATGGTTATAATGTCAGCTACACGATTAGCTATTGCTCTTTCATGCCAAAAAAAATAAACACTTGTAGAAACGAAACTAAAGTGTACACGAAATACCATGTCAACACCATTGGCTAATTGTGGAAACTAAACTGGGGTTTCAAACCGGAAGATTTATTTTGGCAGGTTAGTCTGCTACCATAATGAAACACCACAGTGCAAATCCTCACTACACATTAAAAACTATGCATTTTGGAATAAAGTTTTAACTTCAAAAGAAGACATGCAGTATATGGCAATAAATGTGGAAGGGAAATGTACACTGATTGTTGATCACGCATCAGTTAGATTGGGGCATTGCCACGTTCAAAGGCTAGTACCTAAATGGAGCTGACTACTTTATGTTTCTCAAAACAAGGCCTGAAAAATAAAGTAGGACAAAGTAGCTAAATATTATTCTGAGTAAGGTCATATCTAATTCAACAGTTATTTGTCAGTAATCTTCGAAATCAGAGAGTGACAGTACATAGACAGACAGAATGACTATTAACCCTCTTGTGTATGTATGCTGAGGAACAAAAATAGATATAGGAACAAAACAGTATCATAAAATAAAAGTCGCGAGGAACACAACCACTGAATGAACCAGGTTTACAATCACTCTGGGTACACCCAATTGACAGATTTACCAATGTAAGATGTTTGCAATGTTTTCATGTATACACACAGGCCGATACACAGAATTTTTTTTTGACACTACTAAGAGCTTTATTGGCTAAGTTCAGTAGGTGACCTAATAACCTTCTTCCAAGAATTTCATGCCAAACTACACAGTTACATCTTACAGGAACAAATAAAAGTGCTCAACTATGTACCACGTTATCATGCTCGCATCACTCTTAAAAATCCTAGGTATGTGCCAGCTTGGCCAGCAAGCTAGCCTAGTGAAAATTCATAGACAAAAAGCCAAACACAACTAGAGCACCAGTGGTGCAAACCCTCAGCGCTATCTGTGCACAACCCTCCACTTCAACATCAGCACCTCCCTCAAGATTTCCTAAAACCAGTTTCAGAATGTTAACCTTACCTACCCTTAAGATCCAAAAATTTACCTATTTTCAATTATCAGAACAAACAGAAACATTTGGAAATTTAAAGGGATTTACTTTGTTGTGCTACAGTTTAATATCACTATAAATGCTTGAATTTCGTCAACTTCGAGAATCATTATTGACAGACAGACAGAATGAATGAAAGAGACAAGTAAAAAAAAATTAATAGAAAGTATCATAGTTTATTGGTTTATATTTTGATTTATTTTTCTATTAGTGATCTAATTACAGTCTAATCTTTAGTTAGTAGTAGCTACCATTTTTGGACAAAGTGATTTGGCAAGTTGTTCAGAAGTCCAGCTCTGTTCTAAAATCACTGAACACAAAACTCTACTCTGGCAAAGAAAGTAAAAATCCACTCACATTGAAAACAATAAGTAACAACAACAAATACAATGCCAACAAATTATTACCTTGATGATGAAGCTAAAGGTCAGCTCTGCTTCAGTGAAACTAATGAAATTAACTAATTGTGATGCAGCTATAACCATAGTAGCTAGCTAGCTACAAGCTTGGATAAAAGTGTTTTAAAGGTTAAGCTATGTCACATAACATACTGTTACAGTCTTGTGCAGCAGACCTCTTTCCAACCCCTGGCTCCTCCAACCGTCAACGCTACGGCAAAGGTACTGCCTGTACTGCCTAGGTACTACTTGCCATTCAAGTGCAAATAGTATGGTAAAGGACGTCACCCATAGAGAATAGCATTGGCCCCGAGTTTCACTCGCTTTTTCTGAAAAACTAAGCCAAAACAAACATTTTTGGAATTTTAAAGGGACTTAGTGCTGCAGTTTGATATCACTATCGCTGCTTAAATTGACGTGAAGTTCGAGAAACGCTATTGACAGACAGACAAACAGACTACTGTAACTGCTCACGCGCATGCGTGCTGGAGCAGAAATTAAAATCACAAGGATATATGATGAACAAAGGTGCGAACCCTCATTGCTAATATACACTTACAAAATCATTTCTCAGACCAAAAGAATAATTCATTTGGCTATTCCTAATTGGGTAGAGTGTCTCCTGCATGTTTAGCTTCTTCTCTTATGAACTGTTTTCATTGCTCGAGCTATATTACACAGGCATATATTTTCAATGCAAACCTCCAATTCCAGTACTCGATTAACTTTTCAGCAAGAAGCAAAACTACCATGGGTAGCAAAATTATTGGCTTGCATGATTATGAAGTGACGATAGGAGCTATTATCCACTAAAGCTAGTACATACGCAGAACCGACAGCTTTGCGTTTTTCAAAAATCAGTCCGAAATACAAAAAAGTAGCACAATAAAAGGTCTTAAATAGTTGTTCTGAGTAAGTTCATACCTAAATCAATGGATTGTCAGTAATCTCCAAAATCAGAATGTGACTGACAGACAACAAACAGAACGACTACTATAAACCTTTCGCGCATGCACACTGAGGGTGATGAATTATTAAAATATCATACTTAAGTTCTATTTACATATCTACAAAATAAAAACAACAACAATGTCTTAAGTGATGCTTAGAACAAATTGACATGAAAAGCAATTTTGACAAATTTAAGTTATATTGCAGCTATAACAGCCATCTTTGACAGCAGCTACTTACACTTTGAGTAAATGCCAGTAGGGAAGCTACTGGGCAGTAAATAAAATAAGCGTATGAGCATAACTATAACAAAACATTCTGTTGTGTTCTTGTACTATTATTGTTATCATTATTACTAGTGTAATTACATTCCTCTGGCCCACAGTTCTATCATCTACCTCAAACCACGATGATGCAATCTTTTGTGCACTCACCTTTTGTCAGATTGATCGGTCTTGTAAAATATGAAATTGAGTTGAGTATGTTGTGAATGGGGATCTAGCTTAACTAACTATTGCATGCAACTACTACAAATTGGCGACGAGGATACTATGGCAGAAGGAGGAATACACGGCAGTATCACGAGCTTTAACAGCGAGCAGGAAGAGTGGGTCGATTATGTTGAACGAGTGGAAAAGTACTTTATTGCAAATACCATCGACGGAGACGGAAAAAAATGTGCAATCCTCCTCAATGGAGTCGGAGCTAGCACCTACCGGCTAATTAAAACTCTGGCTTTGCCAAAAACACTGAAAGAATTGAAATTTGATGAAATCATGGCCCTTGTATCACTTCATTTCAATCCCAAACCTTCCACTATAGTGAGTCGCTTTGAATTTAATACCAGATGCCAAAAGGAAGGCGAGTCAGTGAGTAGTTTCGTCGCGGCATTGAGGAAGCTTACGGAACATTTTAACTATGGAGCAGTTCTGGACGAAATGCTTCGTGATCGCATTGTTTGTGGGATCAGGAATAAAAAGACACAACAGCGCCTTCTGCAAGAGGCAGATCTAACGTATTCCAAAGCTTACGATTTAGCTCTGGCGGCAGAAACTGCTCAAAAGAATTCATATCGCCTGGATCAGAGTATGCGACTTGTAACATTGAAGGAGGCGGACGGCGAAGACGCCATCCATCGAGTGCGGGGTGACAAAACACCCTCGCAACCTCGAAGGCAGAGCGGAGAGAGTGCTCCTCGTAATAACTTGTGTTTCCGCTGTGGTGGAAGACACCCACACTCCCAGTGCTGGTACAAAGAATATATATGTAACTATTGCAAGAAGAAAGGTCATCTGGCATCAGTTTGCATGAAAAAGGGAGAAAGAAGGCTCAATGAAAGTGGTAGACGTGAGCAAACTAACGTGGTAATGGAGGAACAAGACAACGAGCAAGATGAGAAATACGAAGAGTACACACTTTATCAAGTGTCTAATGGTTCCAGTAAGCCATTGATGGTTCCAGTTCAAATTAATGGTGAAGGGTTGGAGATGGAGCTGGATAAGGAGCCTCAGTGTCGCTCATGAGTGAAGAAACATTTGGCAAATTGAATCATTCTGGAATTTCGTTACTCAATGCAAGAGTGAAGTTATTCACTTACACAGGGGAAGAAATAGGAGTGAAAGGCCGTGTTGTAGTGAGTGTGGAACACAACAGTCACAAAGTTAACCTTCCACTGATAGTTACTCACGGGTCTGGACCGTCACTGTTAGGACGAAATTGGTTGATGGTATTGAGGCTGGATTGGCAGAGCATCTTTGTCAACAAAGTAGTGACACTGGAGGACATATTGGATCAATATACTGATGTATTTAAAGATGAATTAGGACTGCTTAAGGGAAGCTAAGATTTACAAAGAGGCTGATGCAACTCCCTGTTTTTTCAATGCCAGATCAGTACCATATACTCTATGCAAGAAAGTAGAAGATGAGTTGAATCAGCTGCAGGACCTCAAAATTATTGAGCCAGTACAATTTTCAGACTGGGCTGCTCCCATCGTTCCAGTTCTCAAAAATGATGGCACTATCCGCATCTGCGGAGACTACAAGATTACAATAAACAAAGCAGCTAAATTGGATAAATATCCTATCCCCCGAATAGAGGATTTATTTGCGAAACTAGCTGGTGGCAAATCATTCACTAAGCTAGACCTCTCCCATGCCTACCAACAAATTGAATTGGATGTAGAGTCCCGACAGTATTCTAGAATTAACACCCATCGTGGTCTGTTCCGTTATACACGACTCCCTTCCGGGATCTCGTCAGCTCCATCTATTTTCCAAAGAGCTATGGAAAATCTCCTGCAGGGTATCTCCAAAGTTTGTGTGTACATTGACGATATTTTGATTACAGGCTCAACTAGAGCGGAACACCTTCAAAAGATATCCCAAGTTCTGGAATGATTACAAAATGCAGGAATGAGATTGAAGAAAAAGAAATGTGCATTTATGTTGCCATCAGTTGAATACCTAGGGCATACTATTAGTGCTCAGGGTCTCCATGCCTTGAAATCGAAAGTCAGTGGAGTAGTAATAGATGCACTGAAGCAGCCTAAGGATGTGACTGAGTTGAGGTCATTCATTAGTCTTGTCAATTATTATGCCAAATTTCTTCCAGATCTGGACACAACGTTAGCACCATTATATTCACTGTTGCAGAGGAAGTCAAGATGGGCTTGGGGAGAGCACAGGAACAAGCTTTTAATCGTGTTAAAGAACTGCTACTATCATCACATGTGTTAGTCCACTTTGACAGCAGTCTCCCTCTAATTCTGGCATGTGACGCTTCGCCGTACGGAGTTGGCGCTGTTTTATCACATCGATTCACTGATGGAGTGGAGAGACCCATTGCGTTCTCGTCAAGGTCCCTAACTCAGGTTGAAAGAAAATATTCGCAACTCGATAAGGAATCCTTAGCAATCATATTTGGGGTGAAGAAGTTTCATCAATACGTGTATGGCCGCATGCTCACACTCAAAACAGATCACAAGCCACTCACATATATTTTTGGAGACACCAAAGCTGTTCCAGTTATGGCATCAGGAAGGATCCAAAGGTGGGCCCTGACACTGGGAGCCTATAAATATGTCATTGAATTCAAAAATGGGGTACAAAATGCAAATGCAGATGCCCTTAGCAGGCTTCCATTACCTTCACCTAGAAGTAATTCAGATGATCCACAGGTAGCAGAAGTGGATTATTTGGATACTTCACCAGTCACAAGCAAGAAAATTCGGTTGAGAAACATCTTGTTGAGCAAAGTGCGAGATTGTGTATTACAAGGTTGGCCAGAGCAAGATATCCCTCAGCAAGAATTTCAACCCTTTATTCGGAGAAAAAGAGAACTGACTGTGGAGGATGGATGTGTGCTATGGGGGAGTCGAGTTGTAATACCACAAAAAGTAAGAGATGATGTTCTGAGAATGCTCCACGTGGCTCATCTTGGAATCACTCACATGAAGAGATTGGCAAGGAGCTATGTGTGGTGGCCAGGCATTGATGCTGAGCTCTGAGAGAAGTGTGTGAGGGAGTGTGTTGATTGTCAGAGTCAGCAGAACACACCACCAGTTGCACCATTGCATCCGTGGCCATGGCCAACCAAGCCGTGGTCAAGAGTACATATTGATTATGCAGGACCTTTCATGGGTAAGATGTTTATACTAGTAATTGATGCTCACACGAAATGGTTGGAAATTCATATGACAGTCTCAGCAACATCAGCAGCAACTATTGAAATGTTGAGGAAATCATTCGCTTCACTTGGATTGTCGCACACAGTAGTTTCACACAATGCTACCAGTTTCACCAGTGAAGAGTTCACAGACTTTTTGAGGAAAAATGGGATAAAGCATGTCAAGACGCCTCCACCACCCAGCATCTAATAGTATGGTAGAGAGAGCAGTTCAGACTTTTAAGAATGGAACGAAAAAGATGAAGGAACAGTGCAAAAAAAGTTGTCAAGGTTTCTATTTAATTATCGAATTACTCCACACAGCTCTACTGGAATGTCACCAGCCGAGTTATTGTTCGGTAGGAGGCTAAATTCACATCTGGACAATCTTAAGCCAAGCCTTGGAGAGAACATTCAGCAGAATCAGCAAAAACAGAAAGAAGTCCATGATGTGCATGCCAGAGCTAGAGAATTTCAGGTGGGAGACAAAGTATTTGTTCGGAATTATCGAGGAAGATCAATATAGTTAGCTGGCATTGTCACAGGAAAGGAAGGAAGAATGGTTTATGTAGTCCAAACACAAAGTGATGATAGTATTCGACGTCACATGGACCAAATGAGAGTTAGAGTAGGAGAGTCCGTAAATATGGGGGAAGATCAAGACACAGAAGATACAACAAATTTTAGAAGAGACGGTGACCAAGATTTGACTACATATTCCCAAGGACTACCATCAGACGACGTTGCCCAGAACGAAACAGAAGAAGAAATTTTGCCGAGATCACCAGAAGACCCACAGAATTCTGAAAACACGTATAACACTTGTCAGGGAACCCCCAAGTCAAGAAAATATGGATAACGTGACCACAGGACTGCAGCGTTCCAGCAGAACCAAGGTATCACCTGATTATTATGGAACACAATCATTCTATTGACCGAATGGGCTATATCATACATACTGTGTCTTTGTTTAAATTCAGGAGGAAGGTGTTATGTTCTTGTAATACTAGTGGTGTGCTTGAGTACAAATGGCGAGCGAGCCTTACACTACACTATTGTTTAATTTGATTTTAACAACTAACACTCAAGCTATTAAAATAAAGTCGATTTTTTAAATTACGTATGAGGTAAAGGGGGTTTCAATGTCATAGTAACCGCTCCCGCAACAGTTTGAATTGAAAAAGAAGCAACAAAATCAAATCAAGTTATTAAAAAATTTCTTTGTGATATTCTTAATAGTAGTTGTAACGCACAATACTTTCACACAACTGAACATAACTACGCAAGACTTACCTACGCAAGACTTACCTTCGTGGTTCGTCTAGTGGACAATGCATTTTTAAGTAAATACTGTTGAGTAGGGCTTATAACCACGACAAAGAGCGCATTGACTTACCACCGCCACTAACTCGAATAGAAATGGAAGGCCCTTAAGTTTTCAAGTTTTAACTGCACCCACAACAGAATTCAAAACGATAAACAATTCAATTTCTAGGGTGATACGGGTACTGATCGATAAACCAGAAGATTCTGTTTAGTGCAATTTGGGACGGGGTCGACCACATAACTAACACAAAAACGTGAGGGTCAAAGTACGAAATGACATACGTACGTCCAAACATATATACAAATAAATAAATAAATAAATAAATAAACATCCCCGATTTTCGATTGTGTTACCCCTGTAAGTGTCTCGCTCGCTACGCTCGCTCGCCAATTATTGTTATCATTATTACTAGTGTAATTACATTCCTCTGGCCCACAGTTCTATTATCTACCTCAAACCACGATGATGCAATCTTTTGTGCACTCACCTTTTGTCAGCTTGATCATTCTTGTAAAATATGAAATTGAGTTGAGTATGTTATGAATGGGGATCTAGCTTAACTAACTATTGCATTGCATGCAACTACTACACATTCACAACAAGAAACAAAGTTTTTTTTTATGTCTGAAAAAGTGAAGCAAAAGATGCTCTGCTGAAGGGATGAAAATGAAAAAAAAAAAGGGCTGTAAGTGCTAAAAAAGAACTGATTCAATGACTGGTGAAACCAATACAGAGGGTATATTTCTTATGCTGGATAGTATAATAACATTATTGAGTATAATTTAATTGAATGACTGCAATAATCAAGTGAGTAATGTATCTCACGGTCACAATGGAGTAGTAGTGCAGTGTGCTTGTTAGGTCATCTTACTCTAAATTTCTATATATAGATATTATTATTGTAACCACAATAATCAATGAGGCTTGTGGTTCAAAACTCCATAACTAAAATCTGACCAAATTGATCTCACTCTACCTTCAAAAAATAAAAAAAATTCAACTTCCAACAGTGGCACTAGCATTTTTATATTAATTACTCCTATGCACATTGTCTTCTCAAACATTTTTTTATGGGGACAATTAAAACAACAACAACAACTACTACTAAGAAGGAATTATGAGGATCTTGAAGATTTTTTTTACTAAGCTTCCACATTTCTCATTTGCAATGGGAAATTTCGGTAAGGTATAGCTGTGTCTAGTAAGCCGTTTAGTTGTCATCAGCAATATGGTGACATGAACACTACAATCTTTGTAGTCCTTACTCTACTTGGGTAGTTACATACCATTTACCTTTACCCATTGCAGATCCCTTGTACTCCAAACACATCATTATATATTCTTTAATTTTGTAAGTCAAAATTTACCAGTATATGGATTATTACAGGGTCAACTCAAAATTTACCCCCACTTACCGTGTATCCCTGGGAAGTGTGTCATACTGATTGCAGAATGGTCAGATTGCCAAAAGAAGCCTGGCGAATTAAAGCTGGAGTCTAAAATACGGACACAATCAGTATCTTCTCGTTTATTCTCCAATCGCATGTACAAAGAAATATCTCTTCCAATGTACTTCCAACCGAAGTCTTCCTGTGTTACTAAGGGTGAGTTGTTATAAAAACTGCAATTTTGGAAGACTTGACTGCCATATGAAAGGCCATCCAGAAAGAACATTATCAGGACTGCTCCGAAACAAGAGCCACGATTGTTTGAAAACCTACTGCCAACCACTTCAACGCTAGCGTTATAATTGTCTTGGTTGTAAACAATTGTAAGACCACCAACGTCTGGAATTTCATAATTGTGAAGTCCCAGGAAATATTCATCAAAGACTGATCGTACACATTTCAAATTTGCTCCTTCAGATGGATTGAAAGGTGCATTATAATTGAAGTCAAATACAGAATTGGTGATTTGCACTAGAACATTTTCTTCTGTTGAAGAGGTAGAATTTACAAACAGAAGGAGCAAGCCTCTGAAGCCACAAGCATATTGGGTTTCTGGCCTTTTGCATAAACTGGAATTATATGGCAGATGTGGGTCACTACTCCCGTTAATGACAATATTGTCCAGCAAAGAGTGGCCCATGAGACTGACAGCAGCAAATGCATATCCAGTATTATTAGTGAAAGCTATATTTTGAATTGTAACATTTGTGCAGAAGCTGCAGAGAATAATGGCTGCCCTTCCTGAGCTGAAGTTGAACAGAGCATTATCTGGGTAAGAATCTACATCTTCTTCAGTCAGTAGTCCCCCACAGCTTTCAAAATTGACATTCTTTATAACTAGAGAAGTTACTTTGGTAAATACAAATGCCACAGATAGAATTTCTGACCTCCTAGTGCATCTGATAGTTGGCCTATTTTCTTCAGAGCCCTGGATAGTCAGGTTAACCACTGAACTCACGTTACAATTATATCTCAGGTCAATTACTTCATCTTTCTCGATGTTTACGATGACGTTGTCGGGCGACTGCCGATTTTCGCATAAGTCGGTTAGGTTTCTTAGCTGGTAAGATCGACCAGGCGCTGCAAGAATAAACAACAGCACCAGAATATACACAATTTTTTTCATGGCCTTTCTCTTTGCTGCAACTGTAAACCTCAGCCACACCCATAAAGAAAATACGTACGTTATTTGTAATTTGGTAGAGGGATTTCGCCCCTATATGATGTAGGCGGTGTCACAGCTACCTGCTAGAAATAATTTGTAAGTGATATGAAATTTTTAGTATACACACAAATAAAAAAAAGAAATTCTTAATTGATTTTCTGACAAAATAATAGGTAAAATAAAAGAATGTACATAGATTAAATAAAAATAAAACATAACAAAAAAAATAATAATTATGAAACCAGTTTTATGATATAACAAGAGCCTCTCCTGCATCCAAAGTAATATGAGAGAGTTTTAACAATCCAGTTCGACCTGCAACAGTGGACAAATTAATTTGTACAGAAGGAGAAAATCTTTTGGCAGAGCTAAGGTCAATGTTATCTACTCTATGAGCTGAGAAATTAATGACAACCATAAACTGCTGGTGATCATCCGATTCACTCTTCCTGACATATGCAAGGATATCTGTAGAGCTTACAACCGAAGTGTAAGCGGAGTTTCTAAAGGCGGCTTTAGTTCTGAGAACAGATAGAGCTCGGTATAAAGTCAGCATTGAAGAGGCATTCCCATTTTCCACTTCCACGTTGACTGAAGTGTAATTATCTGCAAGAGAAAGCCATGGGTTTTTGCTGCTAGTGAATCCAGCCTGGGGCCCACTATTCCACTGCATTGGGGTCCTTTCCTTGTCTCTGTCCCAATACATGTCTTGTCGCTGTTTATCAGACATGTCCACATTTGTCATCATGATTTCCTCCCCATAATAAGTGGTGGGAGTTCCGGGTAAAGTTAGTAAAAGAACATTCAGGGCTCTTGCAAGGTACTGAGAAGCTTTTGAGGCTATACGGTTGTTATCGTGGTTTCCAAGCACCCAATTGGGCCAGCCTCCACTAGGCATGTGTGTTAACCACTCCTTAACAAGACTATTAACTTTGGTACCAGTCCAGTCGTTATTAACAAGAAGAAAAAAGTTGAAAGGAAAGTGAAACTCGTCTAGATCTTGTCCATAGTAAGTCACAACGGTTCTGGTAGACTCGTAAGCTTCTCCTACCATGAACCTATTGCCAGGATAGGAATTCAGAACCTGCCTCCAGCCTCTAATGACATTATGAATGCCCACGTAGTTCCGCGTGTAAATATGATTGAGATAATCTTGACAGTCTTTGTCACAGTCTTGATCATGGTTGGGATTGATTGGCTCATCTCTAAGCTGGGGGTCTTCCAGTAAAAAAGCAATCGCATCTATTCTGAATCCATCCACTCCTCTGTCAAGCCAGAATCTCAAGATCTCTATGAAAGCTTCAATTACCTCTGGGTTGCTGAAGTTTAGGTCTGGTTGGAATTCTGAGAACTGGTGTAAGTAATACTGACCAGTTTTATTGCATTTGGTCCATGCAGACCCTCCAAACATCGATATCCAGTTATTAGGAGGGGAATTGCCACCATTCTTGCCATCAGCCCACATATACCAGTCACGTTTTGAGCTGTTTCTGGTTTGACGGCTTTCAACAAACCATGGATGCTCATCTGAGGTGTGGTTGGGTACAAAGTCTAATAGCAGGTGCATGCCTTTACTGTGGAGCTTCTCCAGCAACTGAGTTAGATCTTCCAGATTACCAAACAATGGGTCAATGTCCATGTAGTCAGAGATGTCGTACCCATTATCTCTTTGTGGGGACTTGAAGACTGGACTTAACCATACAGTTTTCACTCCCAGTGAATTGAGATAGTCCACACAACTGATGATCCCTACCAAATCTCCACTGCCATCCCCGTTACTGTCTTTGAATGATCTTGGGTAAATTTGATAGATAATGGTGGTTTTCCACCACTCTAAATGATCTGTAGAAACAAAATTGGCTGGAGTTGATTGTGTTATGCTATTATTTTTCTCCAAGGCAAACTTTGTAACTATAGCAATTACCAGTACAATTAGGAATACGATCTCACAAAATCCACGGAACTGTCTCATCCTGTTTTCTGAAGAAGGTGGTGTGTGCGTGCCTCGTTGAAGCTCGCCCACCACACTCTAACAGCTCCACCCCTTTCTGCCTCCGCTTTGTTGGTCAAGCGTGTAGCGAACCCCTTTACCGAACCTCTTTCCGAACCTCTTTATCGAACCTCCAGGACTCTCGGTCCGTCCGGAGTACAATATTCGGCAAAGAGGATACGCAAATGAACTTTAATAACTATAAGCTGGATAAATTGGAGATACAAAGGTAAATAGCTTAAATATAATTTTGTTTTGGACTTGAGCTAAAAAGATTAGCAATGCGCAAGCTCGGAGTTAGCGTCCGAGTTAGAGTGGGGTATAAAAACGGTGGAGCTGAAACAAAGCGTCACTATTTCTGGTCATTGGAAATAGTATTTGGGTTGTTGGTGGAGCTGTGATTGTGAAGAGCGACGTGAACGCATTGTGCTGTTTTCTGGCAGAGGATCTGGTTAAGATGCCTCTGTGTTTCTTCTGTTGTACTATTGTACTTGTATCAGGCTACGGTCTGGCGGCACCATTGTTTCCTACTATCGAAAACAAAAAAACATTCTGTGCCGACTTTACTGGTTAGTCTCAAATTATAATTATAGAAAAAATAAGAGTCGCTTAGACTGTACTATTATAGCTAGCGGTCTACTGGCTTTATAAGATAATTTAATTGTTTTTATGTTCAGATATTAATTTTGGATGGACATGTTTGACATTTGAAGGTGATCATTCATGTTATTGGCAAGCCTCAATTGGAAGATGGATGAATCAATCTAGCTATTGCAACCAAGCTAGATTTGGAGAAACCTCGACAAAGTGGTTTAAAGAAAATGAAACTTTTAAAGTGAGTGAATCGTATTGAAATTTAACTATCAAAACACCATATTGTAGAGTGTGCTTAAATTACAGTTGATATGTGTCAATTTCATGATTATAATTTCTCTAATGTTGTTGTATTTACTGTGCTAATTCAGACTCTCTCATTGGTCAAATTTATCTTTCTACAAGTGGAAATTCTTCTTAATATGGCAGCACCGGAGGTCCTATCAAAGTGGTGCCCCAATGTAAGTAATTTTTCCTAATTATCTAATATAATACTTACTATACAATTCTGTCACCAGTACACTCCTTGTGAAATCCTTTTTTATTTGTTGGCAATCCTGGTGATATTTATGTATAACCTCCTGAACTACTGGAGATGGAAACACAAGAAGTCTGAAGCTAGTGTGATTATTTCACTTACTGAATACTATAAATTATTATCTAAAATTCAACTATTGGAAACGGAACGAGAAAGAGCTGTAATGGACAAATCTACAGCTTTTGAAAAAAAATTGTTAACTGACAGGACAATTGCTGATGTGAGCAGTCTAATAGAACTTTAATATATAAGTACATCAATGATACTGTATTAATTTCAGGTTTTGAAAAATTTAAAGAGTTTGGAAGAAGTAGCCAAAATCCTTTATAAAGAGCAAACCTCTTCCAATGAAGTTATCAAGCAAAAGGACTCTATTATTAGTGGACTAACGAGGGATATGAATGCACTACAGAAATGGATGGCAGGTTTTTGTGAAGGGAAGATAATCGATCTACAAACAATTTTTAATGATTGTAACATCTGTACAATTGGATCAGTTATTCAAAAGGCAAACGGTAATAATTTGCTTGTAGTATATAGCAGAGTGAAGTATGATTAAGCCATTTTGTAATTCCTAGACCAAAATAACAAATTACATAACGTTATGAAAGAGTTGGAAGTCCAACTAAAAGAGAGCAAAGACTATTGTAACAAGACAGACATTCGATTAGAAACAGTCATAGAAAGTTATGCTGAAAAGGAGCAAAGTAATATTTACAAGGAAGAAAGGGAGGAATACTTAGAACAATCTAACCAACAATTGAAAGACGAAGTCAGTGCTCTTCACAACCAAGTGAAGGAATTAGAATTAAACTATGTGACCAGACTGAATAAAACTGTGAAGACAACCAATGAAATTTTTGTGAGTCAGATGTTATAAAATTTGACTACTTACCAGCCTTGCACAATAATTATATGTAGGACCAGCAAACATCTTATTTTTAATTTGTATTTATTTTTAGACTAGTCTTCATGGTTTGGAGAACGAATTGTGGCAAAAATCAAGTGAAATAACTCAATGTCACAAAAGGTAAGCAACATCATATCTTTTGAAGTTGATAATATTAGCTATACTGTTTACTAATATTATTGCAGAATTGCTGAACTTGAGTTAGCTGCTCAAACTGACTTCTCTGATAAGACAACAAATCTAAGAAGAGAATCCACAAAAGGTATATAGTATGTGTAAATTAGTGTCTTAGCTAATATAGCTATCATGTAACTATGTATGGCATCTAAAAGCTATTTTAAAATTTCAGACAAGTGTCCATCAAAAGCAACAAAAATTGGTGAAGTCACAGTATTCCCTGACCTTCAAGAAGTCAGAATTACGATTGAAGTTGATAATGTAGCGAGTTCATACTCTAACACATCAAGGATAAATTGTGAGACTGTCAAAGCTTGGGAGAAAAGCAAGACCAGCAAATTTGGAAACACACCAAGACCTGCAAAACTACCTTCTAGGTTCGTTGAAGTAATTTTAGGTAGACTTCTACTTGCCTATTTATTGTAAGCTCCCACGATTATATGCCATTAAACAATATTCTGTAGGTCTGCTACACTGTCTCCATCAAGTCCAAAAATTTGTGAACGAAGTACAAACCGCAAGCGTGGCATTAAAGCCGATCCTGACAAGTCTTTATGGAGAAAATTAATGGCGAACTCTGTACGATTTGCTAAGCCATCTTCCAAACCACATATTAAAGAAACGATTAAAGAGAAAGCCAATCTTACAAAATGGAAGCACCTAATAAATGAACCTCGGCCTCCTACTCCAGTGGTTCCTCCTCTGACTGAGAGCTCTGTAGGAATTATTAGATTGGCTCTTCCAAGATTACAACAAAGACAAAGAGTGTCTAAAGAATCCTCTCTATCTCTTATATTTGAACTGTAAATATTTTTTCCTTCAGATTAATCATTATAAATTATACTTTTAACCAAAGAGTGATTGTCAATTATTATACTTTGATAACTTAACAACAACATCTTAATTTCACTTATATATTACTTCTATTTTATGAGTAGTTTGTAGTTTCTTTTGAAAATTATTGAATGATTCTTACTCAGTATAGCTAGTGACTGTAATACATTTGGTGATTTATATGCAGGGAACTAAATACATGTGTTAGTTCATCTTGTTTGTGGCAATCAAAGCGGTGGGATACCTGGCACTTGACAACTGTATATGAGTGCTGCACACAAAATCAAGTCTAGCTAAGTCTTTTATTTCTGAGCAGTTCTGGACATAAACCTATCAGCTAAACGCAAACACTATAGGAAGACCACTAGCAATGATGGCTAGGTTCTGTTTCCACTATAAGTCCTTATCACTCTAGTTAGATTTGGTCCAACCTGTCAACAAGCCCAGGTTTCTCATGATTTAAAAGATATAGTTGTGCAAGAGTAGCTCTTCCTCCTGTGATGATCCTGTGTCTGTAGATTCTCTGTCCTGTTGTGACGTGACATACTTAGTGTCCTTTGGTTTGCCAGTTTTCCCGTTCCTTTCAGCTCTCTGTCTCCCAGACTTCTTGCTCTGCAAGCGCTATAATGTGGCCTCATTTAGCACATGAAGACAGTGAGCTTTCCTGAACCTTCATTCATTAGATGAGTGTGACATCTTCCCACAGTGATAGCACTTCACCTTCAATTTGGTGACACAATGAGCCTCCTCCTTTGCAGTCTGTCACATAGGACTTCATCAAGATAATTTCCATTTGGCAGTGAGTAGTAAGGTGTCTCAGCTCAGCCCATGTGTTCTGCAATGCTCTCTCCAAGTGCCTGTGTTCTCTTATGGAAGTGAAACCATTCTGCTAAACTAGTGGCTTTGGCTCAAAACTTTTATCCTTTGGTAATGTTGGTGCCACTGGACTTCTCTCCAAGGAGTATATCCTGCTCCCTATGACAGTGAGGAGACAGCCACTTTCTTGTTGTCCACTATAGTGTTGTAGTAGTTAATTGCTCAAGGTATGCAGAGAACGTCTCTCACCATCTATATGCTATTCTTGAAGTCGGTGCAACCATCCTTGTTGCCAGTGTAAAGTCCTTATCTGTCTAGTTTGACTCGGCCCAACCTGTCAACAACCTCAGGTCTTTCATGATTTAAAAGATATCATTATTAACATCCTGACATAGATGTGGTTACAAAGAATCATGTAGGAGTTTGACAATGGATAAAGATCACAGGTGAGGGATCTTGGCTTTACTGTAGGAAAAACTTGAGTAATTTGCCCTGTTTAAGTTGTAGTTTTTTTGTTGTTGTTGTTGTTTTTTTTTGTTGTTTTTTTGTCTAGGTTTTTTTATGAACTGTGAGTATTTATAGGCTCCAAGTTTCATTAGATCAGACACATGTCACTCAATAACTACCTTATCCTCAATTCACCACAGAGCTCCAGCAGAAATTTAAATGCGTAAGTCGGCATGTGGCAGGGAGTTGCCTAAATTAGTTTAATTGCAACAAAATAGTAATACAGAGTGGGTAAGGGTGAAATGGTTGCCAAAACACATTGAACGTGGACAAAAGTACTGTGGGTTTAGGGTATTACAACATAATTCGTAAAACCAAGATGACTAGGGTGATGATTATACAATGATATCTCTGTCTTCGATGTTGGATGACACAGACAGATTATTACAATGACACATAGTTTATATACACTTTTCATTAAGAAATGTTACTTAAAATCAAAGTATTCTTTAATGTAAGCTTAACTTAATATATAAAAAATAGCAATATTCACCAATGGCTTAACAATTAGTGTTGTTTTAATAAAGCAGCTTAGTTTTAGTTAGAAAACCCAATTATTATTTTATGATACTGTTTTAAGGAGTGAACTTTCTGAAATTTATGGCTGAAATACGCATGATCATGATTTAAAAATTGGAAAAGTTACACATCATTGGTATGCTAAGCTGCCCTCAAAATTTTAGTGGTTTTGCAGCTAGTTTTGTGGTAACAGGTGATGGAAATGAGAGCTCATCAACAATTATTGGTCCTTATCTTTTATTTATAAAACAGCTGTACGTTTGATTTTAGTTTTAGACTAAAAGTAAGAAAGCACTTGCTATATTTTAGTTATAGTTATAATTTACTAAAACAATGCTACAAAGAGTATGAAATTAAATTCCTTACAGTCTCTATCCGCACCCTATTTTAATACTGCTGATTCATGTCCAGTTTTCGGTTCATAATAATACATTTGACGATACACTCAAATATTGACACCAAAGATCACTGATTATAATAGGGTAAAACAGGAAGTATAAGATGATAATACAACAAGCCACAGAAAATTATAATCAGTAGCTAAAATCATTACACTTCATCCTACTTCACCTTCTACCAACATAATGGCATAAGTTTTATGATGTTTACTGTTATCTTTCAATACTAAGCGTACCCTTCAGAAATCTTACTGTTTACATTGTGTTATTATATCGCCATGGAATTTCTTGTTCTTATAACCCTTAACTTTTAAGTTTTCCCCCCTCTTTTTCATTGTAGCTATATTCTTATAGCTGGCTTTTGAGTATTCCATGGCTAACTGCTAAAAAGGAAAATTAATCAGCTGTCTACTCATCACCTACTTCTTCTTTTATTAAAATAATCTTCAATTAGCTATCTATTGACAACATGAATGGCTGAATCAACTTTCATTTACATGTTCTAATCATACTAGATGAGGTACTGAATTCAATGAGTGATAATTTATTAGCACCTTGTACATTTTAGCTGGCTAATCATTATAATAATCTCTCAAAAGCTTTGTCTTTACTGTCATATATCAACCACAAATCTACTGGTGAAAGCAATAGCTATATATAGCATCACTGCTTCTACTACAGATCCTATCTATCAGAGTAAAAAAAATCAAACAAACTATTCAAGCAAGAACTTGCCTAGCCAACATGGAAATGGAAAAAGAAACTTCTGAGATTACATCCAATAATGGTAGACAGCAGGATAAGATGAAGGTGGCAACTTGTGGATGAAGTTGTATGGAAAATGTACAATGAAGTAGGAAATGAAAAAAATAAAAGGTGATTAGTATATTTGAAAACTTCTATTACTGTGTATATACATGTAGTATACCTGTAAATACAGTAATTCTGTGTTTGCTGTGTATACATAATTCATCATATTGCTGTATAAATGTAAGAATACTAGCTACTAAACCACTTTTTGTTTTCATTAGCTAGTAAACCTTATATAATGCTCTTCCTCTATCTGCCACTGATGTTATTATGATTACACATATAGAAACATACTCTTCCCTCCTGTGGTTGTGAATCTGTCTGGCTTGGACAGCAGTGATTATTATAATGTATACTTGAGGATCATCCCAGCAGATTCCTACTACTACCACTATCAGCACAAAATCCGGAAGTAGAAAGCTAAAGGTGTTTCTAATGTCCACCAGAAGCCAAACTGGCTGAGCTATAAGCATCCCAGCTCACCAAATACTGGAAAATATTGGATGAAGGGTCCAATGTGTTTTTACAGTGTAAAAATTAAAACAAAAAATTATGACACATTCGAAAATGATGATGTAAGTTTGATTGTTCTATAAGCCACCCTGAATCTTATTGTAATTATAAGTGGTATTTTCATTTCAGGTGTTCTGCTTTACAATTTGCACAAGTATTTTGTTGAGATAATTCTAATACCATACAAAAAAATTCCGACAACCACGTATAAGAATTTTACATTTCCTCTACCAGAAACTACATTCATTGCCACATATAATAAATACAAGAACCCTGACTTAATACTGCTAAAATATGTAATAAAAGAATTGGCGAACTACATATCTAACTTCAATGAGAATTTCCCCAGGCCCCCATATCAACATCAGTTCCTGCGAATCCTGGTCATGATACTACCTTCAAAACAAATCAATTTTTACCAACTGAAGTGACCCCTCAAGTTTCACCAATTGAAATGATGTATCAATTTCTACCTACTGGAATGGCTCCTCAGTTCCAGTGGATACAATCCCAACCAATCCATTTGGCTTCACAACTCCCACCAAACTATGCAGCATATTGTAGCTACTAACTATCCAATTCAGACGGGCTCTGCTGTTGAAAATGGTTGTGACAATCATTGTGTATGAACACAAAGCTTATTGATATTGTATTATATTAGTTAGTATTTTGTTCATGTTCTGGTATTCTCATTATTATTGCCATTCATTTAATGAATAATAATAATGAGTTAAAATCACGATGGCAAACAAATAATTGTGGTGGCTAAAATGATAGCCTTCTGTAGCTACGCATGGCATTGCATGAGTTATAAATCAATTCTTAATCATCATGGTTAGCAATTCATATCAAACCCTACTGAAAATAATTTGTAAGTTGCCATTACAGTTTATAAAGTGCTAGCATCAGACTAATGTTGTTTCAGTTCAGACTGTTCAGGAGATATATTAATTTTCCATCACTCTAAATAGTCTATTGAAGTGGAGTCCCATTAACCAGCTGTTCTCGGAGAATGTCTGGTAACTTTCACCGTGTTTCCATGAAATGCCGGTGTCACGGAAATATGGGGACCCTCTCAAAATTGGGGACTCTTGTCCCACTATTTACAATAAATACAGGGACCCCTTCGTAAATATTGAGACCCTTCCCCCCTTTCTACACATTCAGAAAGATTAGGAGAAAATGTAAAGGTTTAGAGTAGTCGTATTGTACAATATGTACGACAATACGACTATATAAGGTCGTCAACATCACATCCGGGAGGGAAGAGACGTATAAACACTCCTGGAAAGCAATAAACGTACGAGCATGAATAGGAGACCTGCCACCCGGATGTGGCCGTGATGTCATTGGCTACCGCAAGCATTGGAAAGTGATAATTGGAGCACCCTTTTTAGGGTGCTGCTGAACAAGTTGTTGTATTGTATGTTCCCAGATCTTTTCCTTCCCCGCGTAGCGGTTACGGTTGGTAAAGGGTCTGGCTACGCAAGACTACATGTACCAAAACAATAATAAACACTACGGAATCTTAATTGTGTAGCCCCTTCTCTAGCACGCCAACTAGTGGTGTGCTTGAGCACAAAATGTCGAGCAAGCCTGCTTAGTTATGTTACATAAAACTATGGTCTACAGTAGTAAACCTTTAATTTTAGTAAACAAATAATATGGAATTGCTTTCTTACCTCAATTTCCAAAGTAGTGGTACATTCTGTAGCATCTACTTTTAAAGCCATTCTGATTGTAACAGTGTCCAAGCACTCAGCTGCCCAAAAAGAAAAAGAAAAAAGAACGGCTAGAATTTTTTTTAATTAAACAGATACAGAATTACCTACTCACCTCAGTCCTTCCGAGTAGTGGTAGCTCCAATACTGACTATCTGAATTACTCCTTGAAGACAAAAACCAGCAAGCGCGAAAATTTTAAATTTACCTCTGGTAAAGGGTTTCAATTCCACTCGCTTGCTCGCCGAACAAATTCCCCGACTCGTAAATTAGCTAAAGCTCGGAGTAGTTAGCGTCCGAGTTAGAGTGCGGGTATAAAAGTAGTCTCGCGTAGCCAGGCTAAGCGAGGCTAAGCGGTCGAGGCTAGTATAAAGGGGTGGAGCTGAAACAAAGCGTCACTATTTCTAGTCATTGGAAATAGTATTTGGGTTGTTGGTGAAGCTATGATTGTGAACTGCGACGTGAACGCATTGAGGTTAAGATGCCTCAGTGTGTCTTTTCTGTTGTATTATTATAGCTACTTCTGTCAAGCTACGGTCTCGCGGCACCATTGTTTCCTAATGCAAAGCACTCTGTGCCGGACTTTACTGGTTTGTAGATAATAAGTGTCGCTTAGACTACTTTCTAGTATTACATATATCTAGCCGTCAACTGACTTTAAAAATTAATTTATTGTTTTTTAATATGTCAATTTTGTATGGAGGTATTTGGCATTTGAAGATCATCATTCATGTTATACTTACTCTAGTCTCGCGTAGCCAGACCTTTTACCAACCGTAACCGCTACGCGGGGAAGGAAAGGGTCTGGGAACATACAATACAACGACTTGTTCAGCAGCACCCCAAAAAGGGTGCTCCAATTATCACATTCCAATGCTTGCGTTAGCCAATGACGTCACTGCCACGGCCGGGTAGCAGCTCTCCTATTCATGCTGGTACGTTTATTGCTTGCCAGGAGTGCTTATAAATAGTCTACGAAAACAACTTCACCAGTTTGACGAAGTTACGCAACGTTCTCACCCTCCCAGATGTGATGTTGACGTCACACAGTATACCGCAAGCTTGCTGGAATGTGATAATTAAGCACCCTTTTTGGGGTGCTACTGAACAAGTCGTTGTATTGTATGTTCCCAGACCCTTTCCTTCCCCGCGTAGCGGTTAGGGTTGGTAAAGGGTCTGGCTACGCGAGACTATACTTACTCCATGATTCTGTCATCAGTACACTCCTTGTGAAATCATTAAACATGTATTTGCAATCTTGGTGATGTTGATATATAACCTCCTGAACTATTGGAAATGTAAACACATGACTGAAGCTAGTGTGACTATTTCACTCACTCAACACTGTAAATTGTTATCTAAAATTCAACTATTGGAAAGGGAACGAGAAAGAGCAGTAATGGACAAATCTAGAGCCTTGGAAAAGAAACTGCTAACTGACAGAACAATTGCTGATATAAGCTAGTCTATAGAACTTTAATATCTAAGTACATCAATGATACTAGATTGAACTTAATAGTCAATTATACTGTATTAAATGCCGGTCTTGAAAGATAAAAAAAAAAACTTGGAAGAATTAGCCAAAAGCCTTTATAAAGAGCAAACTTCATCCAATGAAGTTATCAAGAAACAGGACTCTCTTATTAGTGGACTGAGGAGGGATATGAATGCATTACAGGAATGGTTGACGGATTTTAGTGAAGGAAAGATAATGGATCTACAAACCATTTTTAATGATTATTCTGACATCTGTACAAGAAACTCTATTAAATCAACTCTTCAAAAGGCATGGTAATATTGCTTGTAGCTATCTACCATAGTGAAGTATTTTAATCCATTTCATAATTCTTAGACCAAAATAAAAAATTACAATACAATATGAAAGACTTGGAAGTCCAATTAGAAGAGAGCAAGGATTATTGTAAAAAGGCAGATATTAGATTGGAAATGGTCATGGAATACTATGCTGAAAAGGAGCAATAAAATTTACAAGGAAAAAAGAGAGCAATATTTAGAAAAATCTAACAGAGAATTGAAGAACGAAGTCAGTGCTCTTCACAACCAGCTATTTTATTATGTATTTATATAAAAGCAACTTTAATTATTTCAGATCAATTTCTAGCAAAAGCAACACCAATTGGTGAAGTTATAGTCTTTCCTAAAGAAGTAAGAATCACAATAGAAGTTGATTGAGAATCCAGACACTAACACAACAAGGGCAGATTGTGAGACTGTCAAAGCTGGGGAGAAAATCAAGATCAACAAAATTGGAAATACACCAAGACTTACAAAACTCCTACCTTCTAGGTTCGTTGGTTACAAATTTAAGTATGTATGTATGTACACTTCTACCTACCTATTTATTTTAAGCTCCCACTATGTATGCTATTAAATAATATTTTCTATGCCTAGGTCTGCTACACTGTCTCCATCAAGTCCAAAAAGATATGAACAAAGTACAAACCACAAACGTGGCATCACAGTTGATCCTGACAAGTCTTTATGGAGAAAATTAATGTCCAACTCTGTCCGATTTGCTAAGCTATCTTCTAAACCAAATAAAGAAAAGGATGAGCAGAAAAACAATATTACCTGATGAATGAGCCCATGCCTCCTACTCCAGTCATGGTTCCTTCTCGAGACTTCCAAGATTGCAATAAAGACAAAGACTACCTAAAGAACCCTCTCTGTCTCTAACATTTGAACTGTGAATTTTTTTTTTTTAATCTTGTACATTTTATTCATTATAAATACATTAACCACAAAAGTGATGTGTTAGCTATATTGAGATCTTACAGTTCTCAACTGAGACCAAGAAAATGTTTAGACTTTCTTTGGCAGATTAATTTGCATAAATTCTTGGTCTTGCGAACCTTCTAGTGTAAGAATGAATCAGAGAAAAAAATGAGTGGTTTATATAATGGTACAAGGTAAGACAAAGGGACAATGAGATAAGAGTCAGGTGAGAGTTCGTTGATTAAACTAAAATGACTGTGAATGAGGTGGAGGGTGTGCAAACAATACAACTAAGGTCACAGGCGAGGGAGGACCCTCGCCCGTGACCTTAGTTGCATTGTGTGCACACGTTCCACCTCATTCACGGTCCAGAACAGAAACATTGGGAAGCAGAGACAGACAGAAGAGGAGAAGGGAATCCATGAGTTGAATTATTATAATCATAATCACAATAATCATAATCATAGTGTAACAGTAATATCTAATAGTAATAATTACAATAACAACAGCAACAATAACAATATTTAATGCCTCCTAAACAGTTATTGCTTTTGTTGTCTTTTTCTTGTTCACTTTAATAATGTACAAGCTTTATATAGATTCATACAAAAGTTAATGAGTGTATTATATTGATAGTGACCATATTATATAATTCATATGCACCTGAATAATTTTTTAGTCTGATCTCCTGTCAGGAGGGTGGGGGTGTTCCATTTTCTTGGCCATCATTACTGGACTGGTCCACTTTGTCAGACTTGTCACTCTTACTGGATTGCCTCCTCTTCTTTACCTTCTTGGCTAGCTTCTCTGCCACTGTGGTGCCAAGTCCATCTGAATATCTCTCCAGGACTTGCATCATAGACCGCTGGATATTAGCTTGCTAAACATTAATGAAATAACTTAAATAACACTTGTTTTTTTTCTTCTTTATTCCATATAAAAGTAATGTTAGTTAAGAATTAGAAGGTAACAATAACCGTTTTTTTTTTGTTTGTTTTTGTTTTTCCTTCCTTTAATACTGTAGCTGAGCTCCAATGTAGCATCTGAGAGCATTTCTGCTAGACTTGACTGGGGGAATGTCTGTAGTGTCTGATAAACATTGTACTTCCTATGTTTAGACTCCAGCAGAGTCTTCTCCGGTGAAACAAAAACGATAATTAAAAAAGGAAATGATAACAACAAATGATAAGTTGTGGTACATACACATACATGTACAGGTTTTTTTGTTTATTGCAGCTCTTGCCATGACAATGGTATAATTCAGTGAACCAGATTCTGTCCCATATTAGTTTTAATGGTCGGTCAGTTTTATTTCACTGAAAAAGATGCCTTCGGAGCCAAAATGAAATAATATTTTGTACTATGTAAGTTTCTGTTGACATGAAGCACCAAAAGTGCGAACCCTCAGCGCTACTATACACTAGCTAGCTATTACAAAATAATCGGACCAAAATAATAATTTATTTGCTATTCTAATGAGGCATCAATATAGCTTGAGCAATGAAAACGGTACATGTAGACGCTGTCTTCATAAGAGAAGAAGCTAAACAGGCCAGAGACACTCCAGTATATATTTTCAATGTGAAACTCCACTTATAGCAACTCCATTAACTTCCCAGTGGCATAAAGCAAGGTAATGTGGGCCACAAGAAATTATTTGCTCACATGATTACAACGTGATGATAGGGGGCATTACCCACAAAAGCTAGCCTACATGGAGCAGAAAACTTTGCGTTTTCTCATCAGCCCCAAAATAAAAAAGTAGCACAATGAAAGGTCTTAAATTGTCGTTCTGAGTAAGTTCATACCTAAATTAACGGTTAATTGTCTGTAATCTCCAAAATCAGAGCGTGACAGACAGACAGACAGGACGACTACTATAACGTTCTCATGCATGCGTGCTTCGGGTTAATTATGAATTTTATATTTAAATATTCTTAGTTTAAATAGCCAACTAAATTGTTCATAATACAATCACTTATACGACCTTTGACCCATGAGGAGGACTTCAAAGAAGTCGAAAATTTAGGTTAAAGTCCAAGAATAAATTCTGTTGACTGTCTTAACAAAATAATAAAGGTATAATATCTATTAGGAAGGTTTTGTATGTAGTAAAAATAAATCTCTATAAAATTGTCGACAATGAAGAATTGTAACAAAAAAAAAAAGGTGACACAATATAAATACTGCAGGAATTATTACATCCCACTATTCTCTACATGTGATATACAATTAATATGATTCGTTTAAGTGATACACAAGACTCAATGAACTCACCAGGTGAGGTGGTAGAGTCTGAATGTGGTTCTGCAGAGAGAATGCCATCCCAGGACTCACCTACAGTAATAATTAGTGTATGTTCAACATAGTGGTTCATAACATCCTGATGTGAGTACAGACTAATTTACACAAGGATAACACAATTTAGTTGAAAACAACAATCTACATAATAATACTCTTGTCTGTCAATAACAACGATAATGGTGTGCATATTCGTGAATAATTCATGAGCTGGACGGGATTGGTAAAGCAACCTCAGAACAGGTCGGTAAAGTGTCGTCAGTAATAACGGTGATAACTGGGTGTGTATTCATAAATAAATCTGTGCCAGGTTGGTAAAGAGTCGTCCGTAATGACGACTACAGTGGTGTGAAAAGTGAGAGAAGAAGCAGACTGATGTACATAATGGTAGAGGAGATAAAAATACCCTATGCTACTCCATTGTTGGTACATCAAGCACCTCTGTGTGGTGGGGTACTTGCTAGACTTATTTATATAATTTGATCCTGTTATTTGGCACCTCAATTAAGTTACCCAATAAGATAATTTATAGCAAACCTTGAGCAAGTTGTCCATTTGTGAAGGTGGCAGTTGTAGCACTATAGGAAGCGAATGCGGCTTGGTCATCTGAAAACAGTCAGTACAAACAGCCATAACAATTATAAACTCAACATTATATTGACCTAATTTATATATCTTAACCAAAATGTTCACACATTTAATCTTATATTTCTCTAAATGAGTGAAAAGCATTGTTACTATGAGAAAGACTGAATTATAATAAAATGGTTTACACATTAACCCTTTCACTGCTAAATTGTCAAGACAATCTAAAAATGGTCTAAAAATATACATTAAAAAAATGCAAATACATAAACAGTTTTGTGGGGGTCTGCCCTCCAATAGGAAGCGAGAAGAGAGAACATAATGAATTTCTATGTGTTGTGTATTCGTAGTTTTATTTGTACTGAGCACTTCCCATCAAATTTATTGTGTCACATTATTTATTTATCTGTGTGGTGTTTGTTTTGTGTGAGAGTTGGTCCTCATCCTACAAGTTCTCCATATCTGCTAGACTGTGTGTAGCTAATTCCGAGTTCAGTTTTACCTATGTACTTCATACTCATGCAAATTTTCACAACTGTTTAGTCTTCTAAAGCTGTAATCAAACGCCTGGATTCCTTTAGAGCAACTCTCTCTTTTTTGCTGAATGATTCTGTAGCCATAAACACCTTCTGTACTTTCTGGTTTACTAGATTCACCATCTAAAATGCCGAAGTTGCTGTTTATCCAGGTCTACTACCTCAAGAATTGACTGCCTGGTCGCCATTTTGAAGTAAGCCAAAACTTGGACCTTGAAAGCTACCTCAATATTTGCCCAGTAGCCCTTTGCGCAGTAGCCTTAGAGATACCGCTACAAGGAGTTCGAATATCACTTACTAGTTAAATAGCTTACTTCTTGAAGCTATAGCGTTTGAGTGACGCAATGCAGACGAGAATAAACAACGCTTTTCCTGAGTCGATATTTACGGCAGTGAAAAGGTTAAGAAAACCAACCTAAAACAGCTACCATTATATCAACCACTACCAATTGCCAACAAATCTACCTAAAATAGGACTTAAATTCAAGTAAAATATTAAATAGTCAGATGACATATACATCAGGAAATAAGTTACCACCTCTTACCTCAGCACATTTTATAAAACCTTGCCACACCTTAGGCTGCTTCCAAACCTGACAACAACAATAACAACACAACATTCAATTTAGACGCATTCATCTGATCCCAAAGGCAAGGGGGATCTTTGGCTAATGTATGAGAAATACAGGTCTCTTTATTCAATTTTTTTTTTTAATTTCCATTCCTTCAAGATTTCACAATGTCAATGCATCACTGAACATAAGGCAAACACACATGTACACACACATACATACACATGTACAATACACACTTACTTGTTTGGTGATGAGTTTGGAGAGGATTGTCATCACAAAGCTCATCAGTCTGGGATATGTACTCAGAGATTGCAATACCTAACCAGCATCAGTACTTTATATACTTTACACTACATATATAATATTTCACAATGAGGTTGACTCACAGTTCTCATAAATAGAACAGGAATAGGGTCTTGTTCGAGAAGCTGCTGAATCACAACTGCCAGAACTTCCTGGGTAAACACTGACTTCTCTTGGAAACAAAGATTAGAAGCTATAACCCCCCAACATACAATAACAACAACAAAATAAAAAACCTCAAACACATAACCCCCTCTCCCCTCAAAAAAAAAAAAAAAAAAAAAAAAAAAAAAAAAAAAGAGTAATGATTTCTAGTCAAACCATATAACTGTATACAGCAGGATTGTCACAATATTTTCCTACAGGCATCTGATCCGTCATGCCAGTCAGCAGGCAAGAACTATAACGCATGTAGATAAACTGACACACCTTTGATAACACTTTTCATGAGAGTCTCATCATTGGTGCAGTTGACATTATGTAGTGCTATCAGCAGTTCAGAGGGAGTGATGGGACTCATGGAGTGACTGTGCTCTGGACCAGAACAAACAAATACATGTAGGCTTGCAAGTTTTATTCTTTTAAAAGAGCCTAGTAACACTTACCTCCTCCTGCTCCCTGAAGAACTAAAAGTCTCTCAAAGACACCCTTTACCAGAGTTGGAGTGAGTTTGATGAACATGGGGAGAGCACTTAACACTTCTTGCTGGATGATATAAAATATAATTGACACCACCTATCATAGATGAACCTACTCTCGACCCACCCAGTGGCTTGGTATGTGTTTGTGACTAGTGACCACCCCTTACCTTAGTGAGGCCATGGATGACCGGGATAAGGAAGCGAGCATCGGAGGAATTCTGGCGATACAATTCTCTTACTCTGCTCACTAATTCAGGTGAAGGTGTAGCTAATAAACGAAATAAAGAATGAGTTATTGAGAGAAAGAATGAATAAATCTAGAAAAATCTGAAGTGGACAAGTTGTTGTAGATTTTTTTTTAGGAATGTATTTAAACAATGTGTGCCATCCAACTGATGGTAGTTATACCAAATGCATAATTATATTAATTCATAAATATATGCTCAGAAACCAAAGATGTAACATTCCAAAACCAATAAATATTGAGAATCTTATAATGTATTTCCGAACAACACATCAGAAAAGTGGGCACACAATAAACACACACACACCTCCTTCAGTGACAATATGTAACATTCTCATGAGCAAAGTCTCCGCCCCCTGAGGACAATTTTCTACCAGAGATAACAAATCTGGTGAGTTCATGCCTATGCTCCGAATCTACAATAATAATAAATAAGTAAACAAAAAACAAATAAAATAATAAACAAGTAAATTAAAAGTAAAACATTATTATGTCCAAATGCAATGAGTGCACAAGTAAAAAGACTGTGCCACCTTTTCTTAACTTACTGGCTGGTCTAGCTGCCGAAGTATTACTCTCTTCACTGTTGAAGTTGTGCTGGTGTAGACAAACGCCAGGCTACAGAATACACGTGCACACGACAGAGGGAGAGAGAGAGAGAGCATGGACACCTTCATTCCTTTGGTTGCGTGTGTGAGCAGGTATTCATCTTTCAGGTTTCTTAAGGATATTGTTTTTAACAACAGTCATTCACACACTATTGTAAAAGTTGAAATGTTTGCTTGTTTATTTTTAATAAAATGGTAAAAAATAAAGTATAAGGAAGTAATGTGGCACTCATAGCAACAAAGACAAACCAAAGAATGTTAAGATCGATCAAACTGTAGGTTTACACCTAAGTGTGCACCACTTACTCTCTCAGTAACTTTGGATTGATAGGGAGTAACATGACAAACAAACCAAAACAGATCTTCACACTGGCTTCAGTCCACTCCGTGGTAATACCTGCACACACACACACACACACACACACACACACACACACACACACACACACACACACACACCACAATCAGCAACTATGTGGGTGCATCGGTTAGAGCACGCTGTACAATAATGTGTGTGTATATATATATATATACACATACACACACACATATATGTCCACTGAGTACAACTAACTAAGCACATACTCTATGATGTACACGTACACATGAACGCACATACCCATGTCAGCAGACTGTTCCTCAAACACTGGATGGTCATGAAGCAGCAACTGTAACTTCTGTAATGCAAATCTCTGAAATGTTGCAATGTAATAAAAATCCAGTCATGAAGTGGTATTCCAATAGTCCTCAGTTTTATAGAAAAAAATTTTTTTTTGGGGGGTGGGGGGGTGGGGGAGTTTGAGCAAGCCTACCGCTCTATACGAGTTACAAGGCAAAGAAGATATTATTCTCTGTCTCAATGTGAATTATCAGGTGTGAAACTATATGGAGTTAAATGCTAATAATTTGGGTTCAGACTAACAGCATACTGCACACAGAGTGAAAATGTTAGGGGGGAGGGGGGGGAGGCTGGGAAGTTTGGGGAGCCCCCCCCCCTAAATAGAACCCTGATTATACTAATAGTGTGAACTTTAACTTATGAATCATTTGTCATCTTGACACAAGGTCATCACAAATTCAAATGATCAATTGGTGTCATTTAAATAAAGGGAAAATAAATGAATGAGAGAGAGGGCGAAGGGGAGGGGGTGAAATGTTGCTATTTCACTATTTCCATACAAGTCAACTGAACTATGTGGCACATACAATGGGCTGGAGTACACCTTACCCACTATTTCAAGTAAACCTTAAAACTCACACACCTCAATTTTCATAGCAAGATCTGGCTTAGAGTAGAACTTCTTGGCAATATGCATAGCTTGTATTCTAGCCTGTAACACACACACACACACACACACACACACAATCACATACTCATACACACACACACACACACACACACACACACACACAATCACATACTCATACACACACACACACACACATACATATATAGAATTGCACATATACCATACACACACACACACCACTAACTCATCATCCTGTCCCTAAGTTATACACATACATTAACTCTACTTACCAGTTCAATGTCGCTCACTGTGACTTCTAGCAGAGCATTGAGGAAGTCTTCATGGCCACTTGGGCCCTGGGGGCGACGCAAGATCAGCTCCTTCAGAGTGGCTATCCCAAGAAATGCTCTCTCCTGAAAATATAATAATAATAATAATAATAATAATAATAATAATAATAATAATAATAATAATAATAATATACACGTAGTTGTTGATCCTATTCTGAAATAAATGAAATGCTACAATATATTTTTTAAAACATAAGCAAAGCAGACGGCTAAATCTCCAATTAAAGTGCATCATGTCCGCCTAATCACATACATGCTCATGCGCACACACATACATACCTCATCATTGCAGTATGATATAACAACAGCCAGAGCTTCTGGCGTAACGTGAGGAACTTCTAGGACAAGCTTGGTGAAGAGGCGATCCTTGGGAGGCAAATTAGCCCTTGCTCCCTCCAGAAGGCCCAGAAGACACACATTGTAGTAGTGCTTGCCCTCCCTGGACTGACTCGAGGCTCCCAGAGCATTATTCCCACTGTACTTGGAGTACAGCCACGCCATTGCCAGCTCAAACCTTCCTCGAAGATCCTCCAAGATAAAGTCGAGAAGACCTGGCAAAGGGTATGGTGGTAACATGGTCAAAGCTAGTAAAATAGACGAAATAATAAAGAGAGCAATTATTTTAAAATGAATTAAACAAATAAATAATAACAATAAAGCAATATTCATAAAACGATGAGCACCAGTGCTAACTACATCCAAATATTATTGTAAATAAAATTAAGTACGGACACCAGTGTTTAACACCAATTGGTGCATAACAGCTTGTTAGCACTTCCCATGAGTAACAAAAGATAGCACCCTATGTCAAATGTAACAAATAAACCTGGCACTTAATAGGAGAGGACATGTAATCATCAGTGTCTTAGCAATCTATTAGCTATATGTATTTATTTTATAAGCCAAAATTAATTTTTGTTATAAATAAAAAAAATTAAATCACTTACTCTGGTTGAAGTCTGGAAATAGTGTCACTAAATTCACGATCAGCTTTATCCTCACTTGTCCATCCTTCACTCCGGTTATAACAAAGTTCTCTATAAAATACACACCCAACACAATAAAATCCAGTCACTCACACCACAAAATTCACACAACACTCTCAAATACAGAAGACTGACTTTCAGATTCCAGGATTCTCCTGAACGATGCAATTTTCATCGTCTCCATAATCCTGGGCTCCAGTGGCTTCGCGAACGTGCCAATATCAAATTTTCTTATTTTTTTTAATTTCTGCAAATCACAAGATACCCGTCATTGGTAACTTTACCAGTAAACACTAAACTCTATTATTTACCTGTGGTAGGGTTGCTTGTAACTAAAGACCAATTGAGAAATGGACAGGAGGAATAGGAAGATGGAAAAACAATGGCTAATATACAGAATGGCATACACATACTCTCATATAACTAACCTTTCTTTTCTCCTTTTCTTTCTTGTCTTCTACTGACAACACATGACAAATGTACGCATCATGAAAATGTCTAATTATGTGCGAGCCCCTCCCCTGCTAAGCTCTAATTAATGTGCAGAGTCACACACACACACACACACACACACACACACACACACACACACACACACACACACACACACCTTCATCTGGTGTAGTAGGAATGGAGACCAACTAAAGAAAAAAAACAACACAACAAACAAACAAATAAAACAATACCATCAATCCAATATCCCAATGAGCAAACCACAGTGCAATTACTAGTACATACTTCAAAACCTTCACCTGCACACCTAATGTGGAAGTACTAATCTCTATACTGCACATCTCACTCCTAACTCATCTCCCATCTACACTTGCAGTAATGTATTGAAGTTTATATTGTTTAAGTATGTAGCAGGTAAGCTCTTCCCCTCTACGTACTGTTCTATTTGATTATATGAAGTCTTTCCTCAGTAATGGTGCACAACATTAGCGTGAAAATGAAACATACAATTACTATCTTCATTTAGTTACTAATACAACATGCATTCTATTTATTAAGCATATACAAACTTGACCTCCCCACAGAAAGCTCTGGTCCTTACATTAGAGGTCTTGACAGCTCCCTCAGGCTGTGGCTTGAAGAAGTTGGCATAGGCCAGTGGGAACACCGGGTCCATGATGTTGGGGAGGCCCAACAGGGTGCCGAGATAGGAGAGCTCAGCCATGCTCTGCTCAAGGTTGGCCTGAGTTTCCATATCCTGAGGGCAAGAATGGCAACAAATCAGAACCAAAACAAGAATAATAACATTAGGACATTAGGAATAGTGCGGCAGAATGTAATGCCATGTCTTGCTATCTGGTATATAGATAGTATTATTATGGTTTGTAGCTATTGTGCATGTAGCAAGTTATATAAAAATCACTTGCTGGACACGTCAGCCGTGGGGAACTCTGCGAAATTGCAAATATTTAATTTCACATGTGTGAAAATTAAAGTTGGACCGACTTATTCAAGACGTATGTGCAATAACTCTAGCATAAGGTTATCAGGGATCTAGAATCACATTCTGGCATTTAGTTTTTTACTACAAATTAAAAGACCAACAAACGAGGCATTATTGCAGTGCTTCGTGGGGTATAAAAGGCTTGACTTAAATTCATTGAAAGAAGTCACTTACCTCATCTTCAGTGAACTCCTGCTTAGGCCTCTTAATCCTCCTGGACTCATCTTCCTCTGCAAGTTTCTGTTCCCTTCTTCTTTTCATCCTAGGATCACTGACCACAGGACTCTCCAACTGATCCATCTCCTGCATACATTGTACACGCATAACACACAAATTTATAAATAACACATCAAAGAATTTTTTTTTTATCCCTATGATTTAATCCACATACAAGCAGTAAGCCTGTGAAGGACCAAGAAGATTAGCAATTTGTAGGTTAGTCAGGTTTGTTATGTAATAATTTATACTTTCGTTAATTTTTTTTGGAGATTTGGTAATCTATATATTTTTGGAAACTACATGACATAGTGAATTAAAAATCAATGTTTGCATTTTATTGGTTGGCATGCCAGTAAAGCGGAAACGCTCTGAAAGTATTGATGGTCCAAGTTCCTCTTTGCCATTCACACGCTCTTCTACCAACCCTTTGGACAAGAATTTATGGTTTTTTTGCCAAAAAGATAAAAAAATGCAGTTGTTCAATGTAACAACTAAAAATGCTGGACAAGCTCTAAGGAAAGCAGTGCACCTTTCCCAAAATCCCGTACTTCAGACTAAATTGTGCACTGCTATCTCTCCTGATGATGCCCATGCTATTGATGTCAAATATCATAAATCATGCTGGACTGAGCATGTCTTCCATGTTTTGCGAGATAGTGGCAAGGAGAGTGAAACAAACAATTATTGTATGCAACAATCAATGCAGAATGCTTGCTTTATTGAACTGGTCAACCTCATTGACCTCTACAAACAAAAAACTGGCATATCTTTTGATAGAAGATGTTGAAACCACCCACATACATCAACTTGCTTGGTGGACTTGAAGCATTAGCAAACCATTCACCTGCCTACACTAGACAGTGGTTAAGGGACAGACGAAATGCAGCTGTCTTGTACTCCAGCAGCTTGTGAAGCTGATATGGTTCAGTCTGCTATTGTGACAGGTGAAGTGGACAACATGAAGTGTATTTGCAAATCAGCTAATTCGGCAGGCAATAAATAATTTCTCAAAGGCAGGAAAGTCACAAGGCAATATAACTGTTTCCAGCACTCTCATGATGTACCAGCAGAACTGTACACACTTATTCATTGGATTTTAGTTGGGCCTGCACAAGAACTTGAAACTGAAGTTCAAAAGAACAGAGTGCACAGGGATGCTCTAACTATAAGCCAGAACATAATGTATTCATTTAAATCAAAGAGACAAGTAACTTATCAACCAAAGAGGGAGTGTGCAGATTTCCGTTTACAACAAAGCAAAGAAAACCCACAGGTACTAGGATTAGCACTAACTCTCCACCATGACACAAGAAACAAAAAACTTGTAAATCTGCTCAATGCAACAAAATACTCGAGAAAAGATAGGAGCTAACATTCTTTTCTCCAGACACCGATGTCCTTGTGCTGGCCATAGCAAATTATGATTTGCTGCCGAAGAAGACATCAATTCACATGGTATCTGGTACCCTGCAAATCAAACCATTTTGGGGAGCTTTAGGCACAGAAAAGGCCAAAGCATTGCCAGCTTTCCATGCTTTTTCTGGGACTGACATTACCGGAAAGTTTGCAAATATTGGAAAGACAACTTGGTTTAAGATCTTTCTCAAGACCACTACTGATGTGATCAATGCCCTTACCTTGTTATCTACAGCTAGTGAAGTGACAGATGGTATCCAGTCAGCCATTGCTAAATTTGTATGTGCAGCATATTGCCCTAAGGGCATTCCGATTTTTAACATTCCAGAACTGCGGTGGTATATTTTTTGCAAACACATGGCTGAAAGTGTCAAGCTACCGCCAACTATTGGAGCTCTCAAGCAGCACATTTTACGAGTACACTTGCAGGCAAGTGTGTGGGGCCAGGCATGTATTGCTCAGCAGATAATTCTGGATCCACTGCAGAATGGCTATCACAGAATTCTGATGGAGAGTTAACACCAACAACAACAGATATCCTTCCAGCACCCAAGGCAGTCATCGAGATGGTGAGATGTCAGTGTAAGGGAGATTGTACATCACAAAGGTGTTCATGCAAAAGCAACAGCCTACAATGTACTGACCTCTGCTTGTGCAGTACTCAGTGTGACAATGATGAAGAATCCTATTTTGAAAATGATTTATCTGATAGTGATAGTGATGACTAGTAACAGTTAAATTGTAAAGAACTGGTACAAAATATTCATGCACATAAATACCACTATGCATTTATTATTTTATCTAAATCTTATATTTTATTTTTGCTTGTGGCATAGTATGAATGATTGTATTGATTTTTACAAATTTGTAACTCTTACAAGGAATGATTAGTCACGACAAACAAATACATGCTTATCCAACTATAGAAATACTTTAAAATACATTTTTTTCAATGTTCGCCTAATTAAAATTTCATTATTGCTACCATAAACGCTTACAAAAATTTGCAAACACTGATTTTCTGTTTTACTAAAACATAATGATTCTAAAAATACATAGATTAGAAAATCTCCAAAAAATATTAACGAAAAAACATTTCGAACCTGACTAGGTTAATAACCTTCAAAGTTATTACAACGCTTATATTTGAGTGAACATTCATACAGTACCAGTGGGTTTGATTAGGTAAGGTATGGTCATAAGTAAGGTGTGTGTGTGTGAGAGTGAGTGTGTGTGTGTGTGTGTGTGTGTGTGTGTGTGTTCCAAGTCCAGTTACTTGGGACTTCTGCATTCCTCCTGCCTTTTATTCTCACACACTCATACGCTCGCTATTACTGAACAAGACAACTTATTCTTTCCTCACCTTCTGCGGTTTGATTCCTTTAGCCACGGCTCCAACTCCAATACCTGCATGTGTCATTTGAGAGGCCAACAGTCTGGCCAAATGGATAACCTGTAGGTTTCACATGTATATAAAAATAAGTTGATTGTGCAAGTTCACTAATGATCATACAACACATGAAATGATGCATTGTAAAATAATATAGACATTCATTTGACTTCAATTTGCCTTACTTCTGACCGTCGAAATACAATTAAATTACTGACTTCGACATGTAGTAAAATGAATACCGTAGCGTATCAAGTAAGCACTCATGGACACTCAACCATTCCAATACAAAAATTGATGTTTGGGTGCTTACTTGGGAATTGTATCAATTTCGTAAAAAATTTGAATACAGCCAAAAAAAAAAAAAAAAAAAAAATACACATGGCAAACATTTGCACATGCTCAATTTCTTTCTTTTCTTTATTTTACTTTAAAGCAAAAAAGTGAGTAAAACTATTGCCATAAGATAATCAATTGAACTAAACAAAATCAGAAGAAAAATTAAATGAACCACTATATGAAGTAAATCTTAATTAGTTGACCCTTCCTTTCCTGAAGTGTCAATGTTTAAACTTGAAACCCGCCCGCTCTTCCCTGTCTCAAGTTTACTAAACGTCACATAATCACACCAGCTCTCTCTTCCCTCGTCAAGTTTACCCACTCCACTCTTCCTGCCCACCTGTGATTCAGTGCCGGCTGCAGCGATGGGCGTGTAGGAACTGCCGAATGTACTGGGTAAGGTGGGAGGCACACGTCTCATGCCAGCTATCACTAGCTCCGTCACCACCTCTGGAGTCAGCAGAGGCTTTAAATCTGAGTTTAGAAAATCCAAAAATTGCAAATCTTTAATTACAATAATAGCAAATTTTTCTCGTTATAATATTGTTAGTGAAAACTTAACCCAACGTTTCGACTTCTTATTGGCTGTTAGAACGAGAAAAATTTTCTATTATTATAATTATTTCAACCGAGAATGACTGAATCATTGAAATCTTTAATTGTTAAATGCTAACCCTTTGTCTACTAAATTTGGGTTGGCTCTAAAGCTAGCACAATGAGTAACATACATGTAAGTGTTCTATTCAATAAATAGCAGACCTCTAAGCTCTTGTTGTTTTGATTGCATCACCACTCTGGAACTTCTGAAAGTGGTATATCTGCTAGATAAGCTCATAATTCTCTTGTCAATGACTGCACTCACTAATTCACTAATAGTAGGTGTGCATCTCGGTCTCTCCATTCTATAGACCGCATAACCATTGACATATACGTATGTACTATGAGACAGTTAGAGTATGTCATAGTTCCACCAGTTAGAGCAATGACTTAGTGTGACCATTCAATACTATAGTAGGCACTACAGCTGAGAATTCACACAATGCTGGTGCTTCATGTAACTTCAGTACTAGGTATTTCCATACTAATGGTGCGGTGTTCAAATTACCCATTCAAAAATGTATGGGGAAAATCGCTGTTCAATTGAAATCGCATGGGGAAAGTGAAACAGTGTGGTAGCTAAGTGAAATAGCATGGAAACTGAGTGAAATACCACGGTAGCTAAGTGAAATAGTATGGGTAAGTGCGCATGCATGCAACTCCAAACGTACACTTCAAGAAGTTTTTAGTTGGAGACTATGTCATTCTTTATCGCAGAAGTTCTACCCGTATTTGACAGAATTTTTTCAACAGATTAGGAGGAGCTGTAGGTTGAGAACAAAGTTTCAAAGGAAGCTAATCCTTGAAATACAGAGATAGTGAGTGAACGATACAATGTAACTACAGTTCTAATGGTTTAAAAAAAAGAAGAAGCTGGCCTACTATTAGCGAGTGATAGCATGGGTAACTTGTGCAGTTAGGGATTAATAACACAGTCACCTATGCTATCTCATTAACACCATTAGAAGTGCAAGTCTTAGAAGATCTTTCACCCAATCATGTATGTATAAAAGTTAGAGTGTGAAAATGTACTGAATTGCAACATCTACTGGCTATCCATCTGCATTATTATGCAATATTTTACATCTTATTTTCAGTGTAAGTTAAAAACCAAATGGATGGGCACTCAGGAATAGAAAATTCAAGCAAGCAGCAGCATTTTAAGTTTAAGTATATAGTATGGAACAAGCAAATCAATAGGGAAGAGATAATTATGGGAGAGTTGAGATAATTAAGAACACACTCATCTTTGCATACATGGAGACATACTTTTTTTATATCCTGCCTTACCATTAGTAGTCATTTCAATGGCTTCCATTAGTGCTGCTCCTGGCAAGACAGGCTTGTTATCTGTAGAGCTGCTATCACCGCCGGCTCTCATCCCACTAGAAGACACGCCCCCACTGCCACTCCCCAAACCACTGCCAGAAGGTGCATCCTATCACAAGCAATTACAAACATTGAAAAAGGTGGGGGGAGGGGGGATAATAAATTCAAGCCATAAGAGATTTACTATATAATTAATAATTAGCACGCGAGCAAAGTGAGTGAGACACTGTTAGGGGTAGCACAATCAAAAATTGGCGATATTTGTTTATATGCTTGGACGAGACGTACATGTCATTTATTTGACCTTGCTATTTTGTGTTCGCTTGGTGGTCCCCAACTCAATCTTGCCAATGATATTTTATCCCTATTACCTATGGTGATTTAATTGTTTACCCCTTGGAATTAGGCTGTTTCTAATATGATCTGAATGTTGTGGGACAGAGTTAGGTCTTACAAACTTACTGGAGTTCATTTTCTAGAAATAGTGGCAATGGTACGTTATCGTTGTTAATGCGCAGTTTGTCGTACATGTTCTCACTTAACAATCCATTGCCCAATATGTCAAGTCACCAAGAGAATACAATGTAAGTCTTGTGTTGGTATAAGCTGTGCACAGGTATGTGTGTGTGTGTGTGTGAGAGAGAGAGAGTGCTATGTGTCATCTGCTGCTTAAGAATATTTGGCAGCTAACAATAAAAATATAAGCTGCCTTAGTTGGGTTTTTTTTTTTTGGTTTTTTTTTTTTAGCTTCTTTTAATTAAGCAAATAGTATTTAGGGTTAGGCTCTAAACTGTGCAATGATAATTCCTTAGAAAAGCATGTTTTTTCAAGTCCCAAAAAGATTGAAACCTTTCCCCACACACACTTTCAAAAACTCGACCGTGTCATAGTAGCTCAGTGCTCAGGAGCTGCTGGTGATTAAGATAGTCAGAACACCACTCATGATGATCATGATGATTACGATTGGTGAGAGGGCAAAGTGAGTAAAAAAATATTAGGGGTGAATAATTGAAAACAGGTATACATACATGTATGTTTTATATTTATTATATATGATATGGTAGGTCCTTTAAACACATGCACAGGTGCCTTTTTTCAGCTTCTTAGGTTCAGGCACCTAAAGTCTTACTTTAGACTCAGACAATTTTCTAGAAATGCTTTTTTTTTCATGTCACAAAAGTTGCAGCGAGTGGCTCTTGTGGCATTAAAGACCCTTTACAGGAACTAATTATATAAAACTAACTGGTTTTAGTATCAGAGCTTGTCAGCTATTGGTACTTCACTTAATAAAAACTATTACTCTGCAGAAGCAATCACTACTTGGAAAGATTGAGGTAAGAGAATAATTTTGTAGTAGTTAGCTACAATTAAATACTTGTACTTTTACAAAAGAAATAATGAACTTAGTGCAGGTTTCATGAACAGGAGCTAGAATATTAATTAACTTATAGTAAATTTTATAACTGTAGCCCTTTTAGTGTATTAATAATGATGATGATGATAACAACAACAACAACAACAACAATAATAATAATAATAATAATAATAATAATAATAATAATAATAATAATAATAATAATGAAATATTAATGTAGACTTAATTTAAACAAAGAATAACAATACATTTAAAAATACTTTTCTTCAAGCCTACACCTACACTGGTATCACATCATTACCCTAGGTGAAGACAAAGGTGCAGCACTGTCTGGTTCCCTGGCCTTCTTACTCTTGCTACTGGCAGTCACTTTGGGAGTGTTCTTAGCAATCTGGAAAGTATACACACACCACACAAATACATAACACAAAAACAATAGACTCCACTGTTCACCATGATTGATTATTGTTGTCATCTTTTATAAACACGTGTTTTGCATATTTGTTTCATATAGAATTCATTTACCATGGTGTGGTCATATAAACTACTGCCAAACCTTGCTTTTAGCTAGTTAACTTCAACAAAAACTATCATTACAGCTTAGTCAGGGAAGCTATAACAGCTTGTATATCCCTGAGGGTTGGAGTGCTTTGCTAGTGGTTAGCCTGGGAGCCAGACTCCGGTGGCAGTCAACTACTTCTTCTTGTCTTGCAGTTCACCCACACTTGGAGCCTGGAGCCCAGTGGTGAGACTAACTAGTTAACTATGTACTCCATGACCAAGACGAACTTACAGCACACAGTGCTACACTAGCCAGCGTGTAGACTTCTGCTTCCATTGCTGGCTGTTTAGAATGGCCAAGAAGACTGACAATACTATCGTGTCTTGCCCTTGCAGGAGAGGTCCAAGACTACCAAGAAGGCTATGACCAGTGGGTGTCCTAGCTCTGAAGATGTTGGACCACGAGGATTGATTACATGACTATTGTCAGTGAAGATTACTCGCCTCCCCTGTTGGACAAGGAGGAAATGGTCTCAGTTATTTCAGAGAATGTGAATATGGGTGACTATGAGAGAGGCCCTCTTCCTTCTCCTAAACATGACCATGCAGAAATTGACCTGCAGTCCCTGACAATTCTACACTGAATCAGCTCATATCCAAGTTGGTCTAAATAGCTGCAGAAAACAGGAGGCAACTGGCTAGACTGTAACTCCAAGTGATTTGTGTGCCATGCCAAGAGCAAATTGATGAAGGCTGGAGCTTGTCATGGACTAAGTTTCATCTGAGCAATGGAAGGGGAAGGGGGGTTGTTAATTGCTTGAGCTATGGCAAGAGTGAGAATGTTACATAATAGAGCTACAGCGGAGCAATATTGACTGAGAGATACATACGAAACACTGGCAACTCCTCTTCCATTTAAAGACTAAAATGTGGTTCCATTTAGAATAAATGTTTATCGCAAGACATTTTCTGATAAGATGTGTTCCTTGGGTGACTTTCTTGTCAACTAACTACTTGAGATCTAGGCAATTGTTGTGAAGGAACTTCATCAAGTCTCTAGTGACGTTTGCATGCATCCACGAAGTGTCTGCTACAAATTTATGTGTGGCTATTCATGGGCAAGTCTTTCCTGCCTATAGCGTGAATCAATAAACTTCAATTTTTAAGTAACAAGCTAAAGAACGATAGACGTATCTCTCTATTAGAATTACTGGAGCAAGCAGGTACACAACAAAAACACCATAGTTTACTTTTCAAATTAACATGCAACCTCCTCGACAGTAATTTAATTTATATGAAAAAGTAATGAATAATTGCTATTGTACACATATTCTCATCTTGTATTTGCAAATTTGGTACATATCTTGGGCTACTCTGGTCACAATATTCAAAGGGAAGCAACCACCATAGCATTGAAACGACTCAGAGTGATCGCAATAAAATATTGGGAAGTATGAAGAGTACTGTAAAGTTTCTCAAGAATATATCAAGACACCAAAGAACCAACTAACACAATTTTCGAAAGTTTTATCAGCCATGATCTGATCAGTATCTTGCCCTTAAACTGTAGCCAGTAACTGTTGCATAATATTTGCTACTGCATTCCATGTAGCAGGTAGGATGTAAGTCTGAGAGGAGACAGAGACATTAAGGAGGGAGAAGAACGGAGAAAGCAATAGAATTCCTGGCGTACTGTACCAGGCACTGATCGTGCACTCCAAAAGAAACTATGAAGGTCACTAGTGGGTACTTTACGACCGCCAATTCCGAAGAGAGGCGCTAGCACGGCAGGACCTTAACTGGTCCATCAAAAACAGTAGGCTGTATTCACTGGGCGCGCCAAAGCCATCCCTAGATGCCCTCACTGTCTCAGCGACGACCACACGGGGACGACGTGCATTAGGAACCCAGGTAATGCCTCAGTTGCAGCTGGTATCCTCCTCCCAGCCTGGACCCAGCACATGCCTCAACGGCAATCTGCCGGAACTTCAATGAGAGGAGGTGCAGAAAGCCACAATGCAAGTACCAGCACCTGTGCCTGAGCTGCAATGAGGGCCACATGTACACGACATGCCCACGGAGGCGCCCACCGGCGAGGATTTAGAAGACACGGTCCCTCGGACACCGCCACGGCATAGGACCCCATTAGAACTCGTCAGCCAGACTACAGCACTGCAGCTGTTACATACTCTAGTCACCCATGCTTGGTGCATGTAGATTTTTTTTTATCACTTACCTGCCAATATGCAGGACGATCCTATCAGTACGAGTATATGCCAGATTTGCTGCGCCTGGATGCCTGCAGACCAGGATTTGATCATCGGTGCCATATTCTCTAAGTGATGATACACTGTTAAGGGTGGACGAGTGGGAGCAATCGCTGACTAGGCACCCAGACAGTCCCTTTGCTGGGTACATTGTCAGGGGGCTGAGGGAAGGTTTTAGGATAGGGTTCAGGCGGGCGTCCTGCTTGAAATCAAGTGACAATATAGATACATACAGTAGCGGTCATAAAAAAGTTTCGAATTCCGTACCGTAGAACGGTCAAAAAATTGCCGTTTTCAAATAGATTTTTAACCGTCGACGTTCCGTTGAACGGTAGTCGCGTTCCGACGGAACGGCGTTACCGTTTAATAAAACGGTCATTACCGTTTAATAGCGTGAGGTCGCGATTTACTCAATACACGCGATGACTCTCCGCATTTAATTATAGTTCGCAAATCGCCGTGCCGCAGTCATTCTATATCAAGTGTGTTTCTTTTGTGAGTAGCTCTCAACTAACATTTCTTGTGGCAATGGTGTTCACTCCCTACAAGAAACAGAGGATTCTTTTCTTTTCTTTTAAAGGGTGCAACTGTGCTAGAATCAAGATGCTTTTGGAGGAGGAAGGGATGGTTGCAAGTGAGCAAGGCATTCGCAAGTTTTTGAAAACCTACAAGCTAACAGGTTAGTATTAAGTAAGCTATTTATAACATTTTAGCTCTTTTTTTTTACTATTACAAAAGTTTAATACACTGAAACATAAGTCACATAATCGCTTTACAATCAGTTATCAATATGTCAGTATGAATTTTTTTATCCTAGCATTCCATTTGAATTTTCGTTAACTCTTCTCTGCCCCCTCCCCCTCACATCCCACCATAAAAAGCCATATTAATTTTTTTTATTCCAATGTATGCATGTAGTTGTAATGTATGATTGTGGTATCAATTGCCAGGCGTCCTGGAAGTGGGAGAAGGTCTAAGATAACTCCTGACATATTAGAAATAGTGGAGGCCCAGATGAGACTGGATGATGAAACCTCTGCATACCAATTGCATGGTATATTGAAGTCCAAGGGCTACTCGCTGTCAGTTCGAACAGTTCTCCGCTGCAGACAATTCCTGGGATGGACATTTCGGTAAATTCACACACATAGCCTTTTGAGTATTCCAATATGTATTATGAAATAGCAATTATACACATTCTGATTGCATTTAGTGGAAGTTCATACTGCCAGATGATCCGGGCAGCGAATAAAGTTAAGAGGTTGGATTGGGCTACTGAGTACATCCACGAAGCAGAGACTGGGTTCAGGGATGTCGTCTGGACTGATGAATGCACTGTGCAACTTGAAAGTCACAGAAGATTTTGCTGCCGAAAAATCGGAGAACTACCACGAAACAAGCCACGGTAATTACACTAAGAAATGAACTAAAGTGTTGTTGTTGTTTTTTAATTTGTTAATTAATTTTTATTTTTAATTAATTTTTTTAGAGCCAAGCATCCAGTGAAGGTGCATGTATGGGGAGGGATATCATGTCGAGGTGCGACTGCGCTGTGCATATTTGAGGGAATTATGGACAAGTGCCTGTACACTGAAATATTGGAGAAGACACTTCTTCCATTCATCCATGAAGTATATCCTTTTGGACATCGCTTCATGCAAGATAATGACCCCAAACACACATCCCTTCACACATGAGCATTCCTTCAAGAAAATCACATCAACTGGATGCGTACACCTGCCGAGTCCCCAGATGCCAACCCAATAGAAAATCTCTGGCATGAAATGAAGGAGTACAACCGAAGAGAAGTCAAGCCTACCACCAAGGCGGAATTAGTCAAAGGACTTCAAGATTTTGGAACTTAGTGGACATTAACAAATGTAACAAATACATCAGGCACTTACGTAAAGTAATACTGCGAATTATTGAATTAAATGGAGACGCTACTGGGTATTAATTTTTTTTATATACACTTCTCAAATAATTAACAATTATACAATGTGCATTTCAATATATATACAGTGCAATATTTATTTTTTATTTAAACGAAGTCTTTTACAACATTGTTGAATAGATTCAACACAAGTTTTCCATAATGGTTCAAAGTCCACTGGGTTTCCCCAGTAGTGGGGGAATAATCCAAAAATACACTGGTTTAACTGATGCAATTTTTGTGGACACAGCGCCGGATATTGTCTTGTTCTAAAGGTGTCGACATCTTCATCACATCTGGTCCAAACACCGCACCTCTGGCTAGCTTACAAGCCAGTTTCCCAATGCTGCTCTCTTTTTTGAGGTGATTGTTCATAGCCAGCACAGTTTCAATGGGTAGTAATTCACCCGTGGTTGATGACTCTTCAGATAAAATGTTCGTGTATCTGATCGGTAAAGCAGTGGGAGGTGTATTTGTAATGGTGGGAGAAGCAATGGGAGGAGGGGTGGGCAGAATTGGGGTAGTTGCAGGTGATGTTATAGAGGGAGCTGGAAGAGTTGGAGGTAGAGGTGAAGTAGACAGTAATACTTGGTGTGGGTGGCTAGGAAGAACAGTGGAAGAAGTGGGGTTAATACTGGAGCATGGAAGTGCTGGTGATGGAGAGAGTGAATATGTGCACGGTGAAAAAGAGGACACAGTGGAAAAAGAGGAAGAAACAGCAGGGCAAGAGGAAGACAATACTGATACAGAAATAGAACTAGTTGAGGATGAGAAATAGGAAGGAACATTTGAGAAAGAGAAAGTACAGTCTGAGGAAGAATTAAATAAAAACTGTTTAATCTGTGCCACTTCTTCCTCCACTTTGGTCAACCTCTCCTTAAAATCCCAAAGGAGAGCAGCATGAGATTCATCTGCAAGAAAACAACTTCACACACAAAGCTTTTTTTTTTTGCTAGAAAGTAAATGTATACCTTCAGAATCCGAACTGTATATAGTTTCTATTATGGTGATCACTATTAGAGGAGGGTATCCAAGGAAGTGGCAATGGATCTGCCCACCCCTCCTCCCATTGCTTCTCCCACCATTACAAAGGGTGGAAGGTAAATATTGGATGAGCAAAAAAAAAAATTCAAGCAAAAATTAAGCAAATAGTGTTTTCTTGATAGTGTAACGACTAAAATGGTATTCTGAATCCACACACCATAATAAAAGCTTCTTGAGAAAAAGTGAATTCACAAGTGACAATATACATACGTCGTTTATGAAAACTTTACAATATAAGAGTTGCATTAGTAAAACTTAAACAACTAACCGAACTGAGTCTAACTAGCACATGTGTGGCGAGTCAGCAAACTTTGAACTTTCATTACATTACATCATTATCAATTTCCACGTGTGGTGTGCGTCATGTAGAATTATTACATTTTCTGATAAGAAAGTCAGTTCTAGTTGGTGTAGCTTAGTTAGTTAGTTGTGGGTGCTAGCTGCTCGCTACAAGTTACACAACATTGGTAACCTCGACCTTCCCTGACGTCCTTAGGCCAGGACTGCTCTACTCTTCTGCAATGACTGATGAGTCCTCTCCATCGCCCAATTGCGGAACTACTGTGTTGGCCGCCACGGCTATTCACACCAAACTACCGTCCTTCTGATCCTGCTATTTGGTTCGCGCAAGTGGAAGCAACGTTCGCAACCAGAAGGATCACAGCACAAAAGACGAAATTCGATTTCGTGGTGGCGTCATTGACACCGGAAGTAGCTATCGAAGTCCGAGATTTGATTCTCCGCCCACCGGAAGCCGACCCGTATTCAACCCTGAAGGATACACTGATCAAGCGGACAGCGGCATCTGAGCAGCGACGCTTTCAGCAGCTATTGCAAGCGGAGGAATTAGGAGACAGAAAACCAACCCAGCTCTTACGATGCATGCTTCAACTACTTGGTGATAAAGCTTCTGTTGATGAGGTTTTTCTTCGGGAGTTATTCCTTCAGCGCTTGCCAGGTAACGTTTGGATGGTTTTGGCTGCTTCCACAGACTCAACTCATCTCAGCAACCTTGCAGAGCTTGCTGATAAGGTGATGGAAGTCGCTGGCCCCACTGGAGCTAGTATAAGTCATACTGCCACTACCCCAACTCCCCCTCTTCCCAGCAATCAATCACAAACGGCCTCAGCAGTGGACTCTTGCAAGCCTTCATCGGCTAATTTCGAGTGGATTTTGAACGAGTTAGCCAGGCTTCAATCAACAGTTAGCACACTCACCAAGGCGAGCAGCGATCTAACTCCTTCGCGGAGCCGACGTCGTTCTCCTGCTCGTGTCTCCTCTCCCTCTCGCCAGTTCTGCTGGTACCATCAGAAGTTCGGAGATGATGCCCGTAAGTGTGTATCACCCTGCGATTACCCAAACGATACAGCCAGGCGCTAGCGGCGACAAGCTCACCTGGCTCTTCCACACAATGTCGCCTACTTCGCATTCACGATTCTTCAAATAACTTGATGTTTCTGGTAGATACTGGTGCTGCTATTAGTGTACTTCCCCCATCTCCTGCCGACAGAAAACACCCACAGCCACACTTCAGCCTCCAAGCCCCAAATGGGTCCCGCATTACCACTTTTGGAAGGAAATATCTCACACTCAACTTGGGTCCGTCGCTCCCTTCCCTGGATCTTTGTGGTAGCGGAAGTTAGCAAACCCCTTCTTGGAGCAGACTTTCTGCATCACTTCCACCTTTCTGTCGACCTCAACAGCAGGAAACTATTGGACAACACCACTCAACTCACAATCGCTGGTGTGCTGATACCCTCGTCATCTCTCAAGCCGTCTATACCACCACCCACTCACTCTCCAAATGAGTTTTCTATACTTCTGGCTGAGTACCCTCAGCTCACTCAGCAGCATAACTATCATGACCAGCCTCCGAAGCATAACGTCACCCACACAATCACCACCACTGGTCAACCGGTTTCTTCTAAAGCTAGACGCCTCGCCCCCGAGAGGCTGGACGTGGCGAAGAAAGAGTTTCAGCACATGCTGGATCTAGGAATTATTCGCCCCTCGAAGAGTCCCTGGTCTTCCCCACTGCACATGGTCCCTAAGAAGTCTGGTGACTGGCGACCCTGTGGGGATAATCGGCGCTTGAATGCTGTTACTGTGCCAGACAGATATCCCATTCCGCACTTGCACGACTTCTCCTCGTCTCTCCAGGGTGCTACAGTCTTCTCAAAGCTGGATTTGGTCCGAGCATTCCACCAGATACCTATTGCGGAACTGGACATCCCCAAGACAGACATCATAACTCCTTTTGGCCTTTATGAGTTTACAAGAATGCCTTTTGGCCTAAAGAATGCTGCTCAGACCTTCCAATGATTCATGGATGAGGTCCTCCGCGGTCTGCAGTTCTGCTATGATTACGTAGACGACCTTCTTATTGCCAGCAAAACGTCAGAAGAGCACCTCATCCATCTTCGCCAGGTATTTGACCGTCTCAGCAAGTTTGATGTAACCCAAAAGAGTGTCCTGGGCGTTAACAGTCTCACCTTCCTAGGACATGTGGTTCTGGTCTCCTGATGCAGAATCGGCATTTGAGAAGAGCAAAGCGAGTTTGGCAGATGCCACTATGCTTCATCACCCACACCACGATGCTCCGACTTCTATAGCTCAAAGGCATTAATTTTGAGGCCATGGCTCAGCACCAAGTGTCCGACCGAGAAATCCAGGACGTTACTCAACATCCAGATCGAACCAATCTCAAACTGGAGAAAGTTCCGTTGAACTCCTCTGGAACCACCCTTTTGTGTGATGTCTCCACTGGCGCGTACAGACCCATGGTGCCCGCCTGCATGCGTCGTCTGGTGTTTGACACCTTGCACTCGTTGTCACACCCGGGCATAAATGCAACTCGACCTCATCACACCCCGATTTGTATGGCCACACATTAATCGCGATGTTGGACAGTGGAGCAAGGAGTGTTTGGACTGCCAACGCAACAAGGTCACTAGGCACACTTCAGCTCCTCATTCCCCCTTTGCACCGCCAAGTGCTTGCTTTGACTCCATTCATCTGGACTTGGTTGGACCTTTGCTCATTTCTAATGGCTACAGGTATATTCTCACAGTGATCGACAGGTTCACTCATTGGCCGGAAGCCTTTCCACTCACAGATATTTGAGCTGAAACCATCGCACGAACCTTCTTACAAGGCTGGACAGCGAGATTTGGTTCGCCCACCTCCATTACAACAGACAGAGGTAGCCAGTTCCAGTCTGGACTGTGCAGCAATCTCAAGGCTGCACTTGGATCACACCGTCTGAGGACCACTGCCTAACACCCTCAGTCGAACGGGTTGATCGAGCGGTTTCATCGTCACCTGAAAGGCGCTCTGAAATGTCACCAGCCGCAAGATCGATGGACGGACGCCCTACCGTGGGTGCTGCTAGGAATCCGGTCTGCAGTTAAGGACGACAGCAAATGCACTGCAGCTGAGATGGTGTACGGTAGCCCACTTCGGGTCCCAGGAGAATTCGCCTCCCCACATCCCCACAGAGACACTATCACTGATCCATCCACCTATGCTGGACAACTCCGTGCAACCATGACTTCGCTTAGCCCTATAGCAAGCCGTCCTCTTCCCTCAATCTCCACTTACCTTCCCACAGCACTTGGTTCTTGCACTCACGTCTTCATCCGCCGTGACTCTGTCAAGAAGCCGTTACAGTCACCCTATGACGGCCCATTTCGTGTAGTTTGTCGAACTCCCAAGTACTACCAGTTAGAGATGTATGGAAGACACGATACAGTCTCAGTGGACAGACTTAAACCTGCACATGTGGATGTCACAATATCCAGGTCTCAACCAGCAGTAGGTGCTCCACATAGCCCACCCGGTCATCAGTCGCCTTCGACCTCTATTTCTCCGCCGACTTCATCACCAGTGGCTCCAGTGCCTACAACATCATCATCATCACCTTCGTTGCCTGCGTCTTCACCCTCAGCACCGCCGACTTCGCCATCCTCAGCAACTACCCCACCTGTTTTTACCAGATCAGGTCGACGAGTTCGCTTTCCTCAACATCTTATGGATTGAGCGTTGTCACTGGCAGGGGAGTAATGTGGCGAGTCAGCGAACTTTGAACTTTCATTACATTACATCATTATCAATTTCCACGTGTGATGTGCGTCATGTAGAATTATTACATTTTCTGATAAGAAAGTCAGTTCTAGTTGGTGTAGCTTAGTTAGTTAGTTGTGGGTGCTAGCTGCTCGCTACAAGTTACACTACACATGTACCACATTGTTGAGATATGTCTTTAGAATACAATTGAACTGCCCACCACAGAAGCAGTAACTTGTGTACAATTTTTGGGTTATTTTTAGACTTGGGGAACTCCTCTCAGAATCAGCATCATTGTGGGAAGCGGCAGCTAATTTAGCATGGGGAAACGTTGCGGTGGACAACTTAGAATCACCAATGATGGTCCAGATTCATCTAAGAAAGTCTCTAAGTGTGACCAGGAAGGCAGCGGTGCAGATGTGATCTTGGGCAAAACCGGCAACATCCATCTTCCCAGTGGAGGCAATATGTTGCTATTTGTTGATCAGGGGGCTGCCCAGGGCCTGTTCTTCCTGGACCATGTGGGTCAAACTGTGTCCAAAGTAGGGTTGGGATATATATAGACATTAGCACTGAACTCTTTGATTATACATACAAAGTATTATCATAATACATTCAATATCACTTTTAAAATTTTTTTTCTTTGTTTTGCAGTTATAGTAAATATCACAATATTTACTTTTTCTGTCACAAGTGCCAGCAGTATCGATATATTGACTGAGGCAGAAAACCACACTTACACCAATGTGGAATTAGTCTAAAATGGAATAGCTTTTTTTTTTTTTTAAGAATTATGGGGCGGACCAGAGTTATACATATCAGGGAGTGAAAACCATGTGAGGAGCTATAGGTACATAAATAAAAGAGACAGCTAATTGCCTTTCTTGTTAAAAAACAAACAAAAAAAAAACAAACTTCTAAGTACAGAAACATAAGTAACTTCATTTCACATATTTTCTCACTTTATATATCTCTGCTCAGAAGTTCTCCACCTTGAAAAAAGCCAAGATCATCTTCAAAAGAAGTGACCAGCTGATCAACTTTTGCTTACAGAATTGGTGGAAAAAGTACCATGGCATGCATGAAAGTAGAATTGAGCCTGTTATATCCTACACAGCTAGCTTTCAAATTTAAAAAGTATTCATTATTTCAATATATTATAGTTATATCGCAATAATGTCATTCACGAATATCGTGATACAATATATCCCAATATCACCCATCCTTAGTCCAAAGCATAATTTGTTCAGCAGCTGAGGGTCACTATGCAAAGGATGGCCTCCTGGTGGACCAATATGCTGGACACAGTTTCAGAATTTGGGCCACAACGTCAGCTGCATTGGTAAGAATGGAAGACTCTCTGATCCAGCCCTTGGGGAGGTGGCATAGTACCACCTTCCTGAGATACATACGAACATAAAAGGCACGTCTGGCCAGTGCCTCGCAACATTGGCACACACTCTGCCATAGGGCAATGAACCAGGAGGGACATTATACACACACCATCAGATATTAGACATCCACTTGATTGTATGTTGCTGTTTCCACGATTCAGGATGTTTTTTTTTAGTGATCCTGTCACTGGGAGGTTGATTTGGGGGAAATGCATCCTACAGCGTGCTCACGGCTAGCGGGGGTTCTTCACTGCCAGGTATGTCAATTAATATTTAACCTACCCTAATATCAATTAATTAATAGCTTTGGGGGGTAGGGGGTAGTTTGACCGACCTAATTGGCCAACTCCTTCGGGCCAGTGGCCCCATCACGTAGGCAGCACATGCCATTCACGCTGACGGGGTCTTCCCACAAAGCGGGGAATCCCAGTGGGTCATAGACGCGTGTCAAGTACACGCGTGGAATCCAACAGCTGGGTCACGGGACAGCCGGCCCATTTCCTGCCAATGTTAGATAGAATCTAGGAGGTACAAAGTGACCTACCAAACTAGTGGGGCGACTATAGTTAAGTAGAATTTGATGGGTGTGAAATATGATAACTAAACCATATTAAAGAGAAGACAAAAGTCCTGGGTCTATGGCGACAAAAAAAAAATCTACACGATGATAGGGGGGGGTTGGTGAGGGTGTGTGTGTGTGTACATATGTACAAAATGCATGTACGTACAAAATGCATGTACGTACAAAATGCATGTACGTACAAAATGCATGTACGTACAAAATGCATGTACGTACTATAGCAGAGGTTTGGGGTGCACTTTCCTATTTATCTGACTCACCAAAAGTAAAAATAAATTTTAACACCTCATGCATAATACAAACTTCCAGTGAGTATCCACATCCAGCATGTCTTGTACATGTGTACATATACGAGCATACATACCTCAGTTTGAGTGCAGCCCAGGTCAGTGAGGAGAGTTACTATTTGGTCTCTACACGCCACTACAATACACAAGACCACACCCACACACATGCCATCCTCCACTGGATTCTACATGATCTGTACCAGCTTACCGGATGACGGCTGACGCAGGACGCTCAGGATTTGAAACTAGTGAAGAGGATGCAAACAAATTAATAATACTTTAATTAATATCCATTTTTATCCGATGAGCAAACTTACTTTTAACTGTTTCCGTACACTTGATATTTGTGACGGAGTAAAATGAGGAGGGAGGTTGCCTACACAACGACACACAATATACTGTACAGTATGTGCATACATGCACATGTATATGGTACATGTGAACTGGGAACACATGTGTGGATAGTGTTCATGTGAGATTCACAGGGCTGGGCTGCATACAGAAAATCAATCTAGGAGGGGGAAAAGAAGGGGAACAGGAGTAAATACAGACTCATTCTGTTGCGCTTAAGAGACTTTTGCAGTGCTTAGATACATACAAATAAGAACCTAAGCTGACTTTATGTTACAAAAGTTAGTACTACTGTAGGATTTCTGGGAGGGAGGATGGAGGACAAAGAGATACATTTACTCGTGATGGAAAAGCCACCCCCCCCTAAAATCAGTTCTGATTAGAATCTACAATAATAAACTCTAATAAATAAGTGTAAGTTGTTTTTATTTTTAGTTAATAGCTTCAATAGTTGTAAAATACCTCTTGCATGCATCATTCAAAATGTGACACCTTCCCTCATGCAAATCTCCACCCCTTTCTTCCCATGACTTACCATGAAGTAGCTCATAAGCCTGCACCACTATAGCGATGTAAGAAGGCCGCTGCTTGGCAATAGTGGCCAGAGATATGATGCAAGTCATCAAATTCACACTTCAATACAAACAAAAACAAACAAACAAAAAGTCAACCCATTCCAGCAAGATGTTGTCCTACTGTACATTACCACGGATGCTCTCTCTCCTCACCTGGAAATGGTGGGTGACACAGTGGTCTCCAGCAATGAGCCCATGACTGTGCCTGCCTCCTCTCTCAGTTCACCGGAATCCAATAGGGAGTGGCTAGCAGGAATCTAAATGTAAGGGGGGAATAAAATACTTGTCAATAAATGAACAACAGCAGTTTACATCTTCGTGTTTTCAAATTTGACTGTTTTAATCATTATGTACATAATTGGCTCTTTCGTGCAGCAAATAAAAGGCCGGGTAAATATAATAGCAGCATTGATTTAGCAAAGTGAGATACTGAAAGGTGGAAGGTAAATATTGGATGAACAAAAAAAAAAAATTCAAGCAAAAATTAAGCAATAGTGTTTTCTTGATAGTGTAACGACTAAAATGGTATTCTGAATCCACATACCATAATAAAAGCTTATTGAGAAAAAGTGAATTCACCACAAGTGACAATATACATACGTCGTTTATGAAAACTTTACAATATAAGAGTTGCATTAGTAAAACTTAAACAACTAACCAAACTGAGTCTAACTAGCACATGTACCACATTGTTGAGATATGTCTTTAGAATACAATTGAACTGCCCACCACAGAAGCAGTAAATTATGTACAGCCCGGTGAAACCTGCTATACCAGACTGTAATTCACTCCTAGTCTCGCCTCCTCTGCTGAGCCTGAACTCAAATTTCCAACTTTCCCAAATTATAAATAGTTTTCAATAGAATAAAAAAAAACGACATTAACTTATAATGTTCCCTTCCCTCCCCCACACTCCGCCCCCTTCCCCCAACTTAGGAAAATTCTGTATGAAAATCACAAGGACTCAGAGCAGAAAATGTAACGCCTAGTAATATTACTACAAGATAACACACATACATACACAAACACACACATACACACTTACCATGTCCAAGGACAAATCTATATCTGTTGGCTTCGGACGCTCTGCATTCTATGTATATATGTAGTAGACAGGAATACCGTGTTAATAACACAATCATGATATTATTGAAGTAAATGATAAAACACTCACAGGTTCTTTTTTGGTATGAGACAGAATCAGGATCTCCATGAACTTCAGGACTATAGTCCTAACTCTACCATAGCACAAGTAAACTCAAGTAATTCACTAATACATGTGTACAATACACTAATTTCTCTAACTATCCTTCTAAGAGAAATAATTACAATGACTTGTACTACAAGAGATTTAATAATTATGTGAAGTATTTATTAAACTATATGTCACAGAATATTATAATGCACTAATTTTTTCAAAGGTGTAGAGCACACGCTCTACTGGGGCCCCCAGGTGCCTAACCTTAACCAGTGTTATGTCCTGGCCTTTTAATCTCTAATTATGGTATATTGATGTACCGTTCATGCTCGTTGAGGACCAATCAACACTAATCAACTCTCCACAACTTCCCACACCTCATCCTGAGCTATTCCCATATAATGTGTCTTTACCATCTAGTTTTACTCACTAGAAGGCCACTCAAAGGCTGAGTGCATATGAGTTTGAAACTAACCCTGACAAGTCAATTCAACAAGTTTGAATAACACTGGTTAAGGTTAGGTATCTGGGGCGGCCCCAGTAGAGCATGTGCTCTACACCTTTGGGAAAAAAAAACTCAAGTAATACACTATAATTTCACTAACTATCCTTCTAAGAGAAATAATTACAATGACTTGTACTACAAGAGATTTAAAAATTATGTAAAGTAAATTATTTATTTAAATTATGTCACAGAATATTAATACATGTAGTTGTCGAAATAATCACTTAAGTCTGTCACCACCTTACCCATCATTGTCCGATTCAATTTTATCACACACATTCTTCCTGATTTCCGTCATAGTCTGAAACAATAGACAATTACAGTATAGGTACACAATCCCAAATACACCAAGTAAACACACACACATATATACACACACCTCCCACATCTCCTTGACACTGCTGTCAATAACCTTCAACTTGATAATATGCTATAACACAAATAAAACAGAAAACAATCAGTACTAGAACCTTGCGAAGATAAAGAGTGAGAGAGAGAGGAAGGGGAAAAGCCTCCATTAGAGCAGCTCACCAGGACAGCCAGTCTGTAGAGCTGAATGACAGCACTGAGGAGTCTCTTCACCACAACAGTAGACTCGTCTTCCATCATGTATGCCACAATGGGTGCCACCCTCACCAGAAGGCCCATGTCAACCTTACTACAAGGATAAACCAGTTTCTCAAATGTGTCAACAACAACAACAACAACAACAATATTGATAAACCAAATGGAAATAATATAGAACTTCTTAATTACAGATTCTATTGTTAAGTTATCGTGGTAAGTGAATTGAGAAAGATCTCAGAAATTTTATACGTGGGCACACACATGCAAGTATGCATACACACACAAAGGAATTTCATTAATTTAGCTGGCAGCCCATAAGATGGGAACAAGAAAAAAATAATGTTCACCAAGCTTCCTCCATGAAGGTTACAACAAATTTTCTGACATCAGGAGACCCATCTTGCTGAAATGCTATCACCTCCTAACCAAGCACACCCACACACACACACACACACACAGGTACACACACACACATACGCACATACTCATCATATGTACATCAACATGATGTGAATAACTTACATCCAAGAAGGAGTCAAGAAGTTCAGGTTCTTTGTAGAGGATGAGCTCCTTGACCTAAATCCACCACAAAGAACTCTCAAATCACACAAATAGCAGCCCACTCTTTGCCAAACCAGCGCACAGGGGGAAAGGTCTATTGACACTGCAGCAACTCATCAGGTTTTACCCTCAAGGGTAAAGGTGGTTGGAAATGTCAAATGAATACCATTAATGTGGCTGCTATTAAATAATTTGTTCTCGCAGTAACCTCTGGTAGGAGAGAGTTGACCTCAGTAACGAAGGTGTCTGAAAGTCTAAATCTGCCCCCAGAACTTGCTGCGAGGCAGGCTGCAGAAGAACTTGTCATTTCATTACAGCATTTACTGCACTTTTTCAAGGTATCATCATCTAATGTGCTGTAATACAATAGTTGTCAACTCCCTCCGGGCTACCAGAACTATGTGCATACATAGTTCTTCTTTTTGCTTGATTCCTATTTCTTCCTGGATTTCGTGCAATCAGACAGGTCCTTTCATACATTCAGCACATACTAAACAAATATCTCTCATTTCCATACGTTTAGACAGATGCAAACTTTAAACCTGGAAGCTACCGAAAGCGGGGATGAATGAAGTGGAGGGGGTTCAGCGTGTAAGTGAGGACGCAATTGTATACGCTCAATTACTAATTAGGATTCCAGCAGAACTGATTCAAAGTGCCAATGTCACCAGACCCTTTCCCTGCATAGAAGTTTGGTAAAGAGCGCACTGCACCAGACTAATGAATTGTGATGAACATTATGATAGCATGAATTTCATTACTTTACAATGAATAGTAAATGCCAATAATCCATATGCAATAACACTAACTCAATCACTACAGTACTATTCAACTAATGATCATTTTAAAAATTACCTGGTTCAGACAAGCAGTTTTATTTCCTTTTGAAACCATTTGGGCCTCATTGATAAGACTAATAACCTACAAAAACGAGGAAAAGGTACTTAGCTCACGACATTCGGTGAAATTGATTCGGCACCTTGTCTCTAGTTGGTACTGCCTCTATTTCAGCCTGCTCCTCCCGCTGTTCTCCCAATGGAACGAATAACCCTGCCATTATTGCACCGCCACACACCAAGTGCTCCTTCAAGATGGATGTATTAGGTAAGGGGACATTTAAGACACGCCCATCGCTCTCATTTACGGTTGCCTTGCCAACCGCAAAGGGTAAAAAAACGGTCGATTTATCTCTGCGGGGAGCTAACCTTGCTTTTTGAAAAAGCTGAGATGGATGTTTTTTCTCCCTCCGAACTGTCCCCTTGCAACTCTAGGGTAGATCTATCTGCCGATGTAATTTCTGCTGTAGAAAATTTAAAGGAGCTGAGTAAGATTTTAGCTGTATCTATCAATATCTTGCTATTAGCTATAAAGCTAGAACAATGCTGTTTACCAGCACATGCAGTAAAAGCCTGTGGCATTCCATAGTTAGATATCCCCAATCTTCTCAGTTAAACTGGCATTTTGGGTTGGTAAACTATGGCTACAAATCTTTTTTTCAAGTTTGCTGCACATGCAAAAATGAATAATAACACTCCATTTATTTTGCCCTGATTATTCAGCAATCTTTATTAATTAACTATAATTACTGATCTGTTATACAACTACTGTGGCAATTTTTAAGAAAGCACATAAGAAAGTGTGATATTATGCTATTTGTTGTTCTGTTTATATGTTTAGAAGAAACAGTTCGGTCATCAGCTATAATATCATCACCAGAAGCATTGGATACAACAAGTGAAATTATATCATGCTTGAAAGACTTAGTAAGTTGTAAATATATATATATATATATATATATACAATTACAATGCTATTATTATTGTGGTTATTATAGCTATAAGCACTATTGTAAACTTGTAATCTCAACATGCAGAATGATATGTGAACTACCCAAGCTAGGGAGACATAGCTAAGTAAATCAAAATAGAAATACTAAAGTGAATGTTGAAAAAATCAATACAAAACATGAACACATAGTCGAGTAAAAATGGTTTAGGGAAGTGTAATCAGAATCAAGTTTACTTTCTTGATAATTCATGAATACCATTAAAACTTCTTTGAGCTGTAAAACTATTGTGTTAATATGTACTCTCATCCATTTTTTATAAGTAAAGTGTGAAAACAAAGAAAAATGACTTCATTGACCACTATACAGGAGCTAATTGCACAATAGTATACTGTGCTGTTTCTCCTTACACTGTCAAGCAAGCCTGAATCAGATGTTAGACTAGCCCAGATGATCATTGTTTCATCACTGGTACTGAAAAGCCTATAATTCCTGCATTGTACAAAAAATTGACTTGCTTATTCTAAAAACAAATTTAAGGCAGGCTGTGCATTATTTGATGCATACTGCTCAGATTGTGATTACTTCTACAGGATAGCAAGAGATTGAAATGTCATGACGATTTAGAAAAGTTAACTATCAAGAACAGCGTCCTTCGCCATGAGCTGGCAACATTTGATGAAAAGCTAAAAATGGAAATAGAGAGTAAGTTAACGCTTCATATCTGATACAATTTATTACTCTTCTTTTCGTCTTTCATTTTAGTGAAAGTGAAAGCTGCAAGGGATTCAAACTCTGAACAAATTGCATTTCTTGAGGTTGGATATATTGTGTTCAATCAATAAATAAGAAATGATGTCATCCATGGTATCTTTACAGGCAAAAGTATCTTCTATTGCTGACAAGCTTTTGGAATCCATTCATAAGCAGAAGCTATTGGATATGCACAATCAAATGATGGAGTTAGTAATTCTATTCCATTAAATTCAATAATGATACCATTTTGTTTTGGTAAAGGGTTGAATATCAAAAGCTAAGTGAAGAACACGAAGGTCGAGTTATTCTATTAAATGAAATGATCCGTGATAAAGCCAGGTAATTGTTGTTGTTGTTGTTGTTTTGGAATTGATAATTTTTTAATTACATAACCCACTCATGTGTATAATTCCAGTATGCAGATTACCTTAAATGAAACTAAATCAGCATTGGAAAACAAACAAAAAAAGGTATTAAATTTTGTCTCAACATTACTAGAAAGTTTATTGTATACATCAATTAGATTCAAGGTATTAAAAGGAATATTTCAGCAACAGAAAAGGAAATGGAAAAGTTGCAAGCTGACTATACTTTAGAAATGAAGTTACTTCACCAGACCATAGTAAATTTAAATTACTAGATACTATATAGCTGTACATACTACATTTAAATAATTAATGTCATCATTGCAGGCAAATGTACGAAAGAAATATGAAAGCAAAACTGTCCAAACCAAAGAAATGATAGAGTAAGCTAAAGCAGGAATAACACGCAAAGGTTTTAATGATTTCTTTTTTTTGTTGTTGTTTAATTGTTGTTGCTGTTTGTTGTGAAAAAGACATCTTCAGCAAGTTAGAGACACTGTTTTTAAAAGTCAGCTAGATGCAGATGACAAGGCAGAGGTGAGTATAATTCCTCTTTATTATGCTGGTAAGTGTTATCAAAGGGTTGGCTTTGCAGACAATATTAAAGTTACAGGAAAGCGTTGGAAATTATGTGGACAAGGAGACACGACTTAGGCAGAGACTGATCCAAGGTGCTAATGATCTAAACCATCTACGTGAAAAATGGTAAATATAATTGTTAAATAAATGAGTCCATTGTTTATTCAAACTGTCCTCTTTATCTCAGTGAGGAGGTTAGAAGTACCACTGACGAAATGAAGGAAGACTTCGACGATGAAGAGAAAAGGGTGAAGGAAGAAATAGCTCTGTTCAGGAAAGAGACGTCTGCAGTATTAGAAGAGTTTGACAAAATATCATTTGTGTACAAGGGACTAAAAAGAGGTATTTGAAAAATGTCTTGATTCCAAACAAACCTCTAGATGTATTTTGTGTTAAAATAAAGTTTGCAATATAATGTTGTTTTAATAGATCTTAAAAATGTTGTGAGTGACAGTAAACTGCAAGCTAAGTCTTTAGATGAAGTTAAGAAGAGGTATATGTTTACTTCATATGTGGTGTGGGAATGACTATGCTCAAACTATTTCTGTAGCATCCACGAATCAAAGAAGAACCTTCTTCACTATGCCGAAGAGGGTGCCAAACTCACAAAAGAATACAGTCTTCTGATTACTCAACTAGAAGAGATGAAGAATTATCACGAGTAAATTTAGCTACTTCAACTTATAATTTTAATCAATTATATTCTTTGATTTAGATCTACTGTGAATCAGCTTCAGGACCAGATTTGTGAGTTGCAAGATGAGCATGTTGCTGAAAAAAGAATGAGGAGCATGGCCAAAGACGAATGCAATAAAATAAGTACATCTCTTGATACATACAACACCAAAAAAACTGAAGAAGTCACCAAAATCCAGACAAAAGTCCAAACAACGAAGAAAGATTGTGCAGAACGTATGGATAGAGTAAGTGAATATAATTAGTTAGCCCATTATTGACTCTAAGAATTTGCCCATTTTTGGTCTAGATTTCTAACCTAGAGAGATTAATAGAAGAAATTGAAATGGATTTCCAAGCCAAAGAGAAATCTTTAACAACTGCTCGACAAAAACTCTCCTCAGTCAAATCTACTTTGACATCAGAAGTAGAAACTCTTGAGGTGGGTCCACTAAAGAAATTAATAAAATATAAAAGAGGTACTTTCAAAAATACTTCAGGAAAGTATTGCAGACATCAAAGAAGAGCTGCTGAGCCGCAATGAAACTCTGAACTCAGTTGAGGTACTCCGAAGAATGTTTTTAAATTAACCATATCACATTCATAAACTAAATATTGTGTAGCCTCAGTGTGCGGCAATGGAATTAGACTTGGAGGAGAAGGAAAACTCGTATGAATCCAAGAAGAAAACAGTTATAGGTTAGTACTAATTTTCTTATAAGCATGTCATTGTATCCAGCTACATTATGAACAGGTTTAAAGAACAAGAAAGCTGAAATTGAAAATAAACTGAAGATGTGTAAGAAGGATTTGGACATGATTTATGCTCCTCAGGTAGAGCTCACAGCAAAGTTTATGAATTAATTAATAGAGTCTTATTCGACGTTTAGGAGAAGCTAAAAATGGACAGTTTGAGATGCCGTGCATACACACGCAAGCGACTACATACACAAGGAAAACAAGTGGAGGAGATGGAGAAGCAAGTGATGGTGGAAGCCAAGAAAGTTTCAGTTGTCAATGGAGAGAATAAAAAGTGGGAATAACTAAAATATATACTGTATATGTTATTTATATATTCTTTTCTCTGTCCCACTTGTTTATCATTAAATTCTCGCATGTGCTACAGAATAATGGAGGTAAGAAGGATTGGTTGTGTTATTTATGTTTCAATTAAATCTTTATGTAGTCCAAGAAAAAGTTGGAAGTGGAAGTGGAGAGATTCAAAATATATTTAAGCAGTAATCAAGAAGCAGAGAGACATTTAGATGCTAAACTGCAGCAGTGTAAATGTAATATAATGTCAATTTGAATTTTCAATCCAAATTTATGAGCTTTTTTTTTGTAGATCAATTAAGTGAAAAGATGAAGTTGGCAAAAGAAATGGAAGAGGTAAAAGGTCACACTTATTTGTAGCAGAACATTTATTTGTTATTTGAGTTGGTTTCGTATTAAATGAGCTTTTTATGGGGGGAAATCCTAATTTGTACTATAGTATTTTTTTCCTAAAAAACTTGAAACACTTTTGATAATTACGGCCTGTAATCTTCCCTATGCATAATTTCTAGATTTTGTTAATTATTGACTTCAAGTTTCCTTATAATCAGCATTCTGATATTTTTCTTTTGTGTGTGTAATTAGATAAGTTGACATGACCTTGGCTTAGCCGTATTAATTTGACTTTAGAGTCTCACATTGTATGTTCTTTTCTCAGGTCTCTTCAGACAGGGATAGAAGTGTCTTGGGAGGAATTTCTAAACTCAGAAGTGAATCAGAGAATCGTCTTGAAATGTAAGCTTTCTAGCTACTTGCCCAGTTTTCTTTTTCTGTTGATGATTCACAAACAAAATGATATTGGTTATCTGCAGAATACGTGGAATTCATCTCAAGTTTGAAGATGAAATTAAGCAATTTAATACCTATTTGGAAAACTCGATCATTCTTGGAAAATAATCATGCTATGATTCATTTTGTCATAATTATATTCAACATCAATAGAGGTATTGCGCGGAAGTAATCAACGCGTGGGCGCACATAGCAACGGTTCCTGACGACCACCGCTGGAGGGCAAGGTATGACCGCGTGGCAATGGCTCTGGTGAAGAAGTCTGAGTATTTGTGCTCTTTAAGTGTTGAAGGAAGACAAAGATATGCTGAAAAGTTAAATGTAGCTGGAATAAATACAGATCCTTATTGTATAGAGGAAAAGGAGTGGACAAGGGAGCCAGAAGCCATACCACAGCTGGTATGGAGTGACCTGATGCTTTATATGGTTTCTACACCAAGTCCATATACTAAAGAAGCCATCAAGGTTAATACATTTATTTTTTGTTGACTTTACAACTAGCATAGAGAGTAATTATAGGCCTGGAAAGGCATGCTTGACTCTGAAGGATTTATGAGGGCAGGATGGGTGCATGACTTGAAACTTCATCATATGAAGGATGATAGTGACAGAGTGAAGAAATTTATTGTTATGGCAAAGGTATGTATAATATGGCTTGAATGATAAAAAAAACATTAATTATAGTTTTGATATCAGGTTAAGCACTCTCAACGAGTCTCCGCTACACCCCTTCTTCCTTGGGTGGTCTTTGAAAGTGACGGGAGCATTTTAGGGGCTCACTGTACCTGCATGGCAGGGTAAATTATTTTTCATGTATTTTAAACTGAAATATATATATATATATATATATATATATATATATATAATTTAGACTTGGAGAAGCCTGCTCTCATATTGCGTCCCTTTTAACCTGTGTTGTAAAAGCTGCTGAAGCACGGAAGAAACAAGGATTGGAATCTTGTACCTCACAAAAATGCATCTGGCTTCCTCCAGCTAACAACGTAATTTTTAATAATACATATACTGTGTTGATTATAGATTCATAATGTTTCAGGTTTCTCCAGCATGTATTTCAGATATAATTTTTTCACGATCTGATAAAGCTTCAACTTCATCAGACTCCTCAGTGCCAGCAGCAAAGCAGCCCAAGATTTCTCAGCCATCTGATCTGGAAATGAACAATTTTTTTAGGAAGATTGACAAGGCACAAATAAAGCCTGCTTTACTGAGGGTTGTTGAACCATTTGCTGAAGATTTCATACCTAGATTGAGTACTGATAAACTTCCTAAACCTTTGACAGATTTATATAATCCTGATGCTTTAAGAATGGATTATCTGAAGTTGCTTGATTCTTGTGAGTCAGTGTTTCAGTCTATTAAGGTAAGATTATCTTATAAATTAGAGATTAAGTATTTGTGATTCAATGATTTCTTGATTAGATCACTGTTGAACAAGCTGATGAGTTAGAGAGGGAGACAAGAAAGCAATCTTCAGCAAAATCATGGTTTGTTCATCGTGCTGGAAGAGTCACAGCTTCTAATGTAAGGAGCGTTGTCAAAACGAACCCAGCTATGCCCTCACAAAGTCTAATTAAAAGAATTTGTTACCCTGAGGCCTTCAAATTTTCTACTAAGGCAACAAGGTATGCATATTAACATGATAATCCATTGTTTAGACACTGAACAAATACAATTATTGGACTTTATTATTGCAATTTGTATGACAAAATACATATTGTACTCCACTAATTGTAAAGATTAAAAGTCATATACAATATTGTATTCATTAGGTGGGGTTGTACTCATGAGGAATCAGCCATTAAGGCTTACTCAGAAATTGCCTCAAAAGAACATATAGATCATGAAGTTTCATCGTCCGGATTTTTTGTAGACACCAAAAAGCCATATATTGGAGCTACACCTGATGGTCTTATAAATTGTTCATGTTGCGGCAAAGGTGTATTAGAAGTGAAGTGTCCATATTGTATTAAAGACTCTGGGATAACAGAAAGTGACGGCAGCACTTCATGCTTAAAAATGGTGGATGAAAAGTTGACACTAAATCGAGATCATGCGTATTTTTATCAAGTACAGGTTCAACTACATGTTTGTAATCTACAGTATTGTGACTTTGTTGTGTGGACTTGTAAAGACGTTTTCATTGAAAGAATTACTCCAGATGAACAGTTTATCAGAGGTATTATGGAAAGCATAGAACATGTTTTTGTTTATGGGGTGTTGCCTGAACTGGTAGGAAAATGGTATACCAGAAAGCCTGTGGCAGACAGTGAAGGAGTGGTTTCAGAACCTTCATCAAGTTGTACCAGTGCCGTAGTTGAAGATCAGGAAGACTATGAGAAGTTGTGGTGTTTTTGTAACCAACCTAGTTTTGGAACAATGATCAACTGCGAGAATGAAGAATGCACTATTGAGTGGTTTCATTGTGACTGTTTGAGAATCAGAAGCCCCCCTAAAGGAAAGTGGTATTGCCCTTCATGTGTAAAATTACCACAGTTTTCAAAGAAAAAACAGAGACGAGATAGAAAATGAAATAACATTTATTCAGGAACAATGGGTGGACATAAATTAACTAACGCACAACATACTCTAACAATTTTGTCTATTGTTGATAAATTACTGTCACTATTGTTTGAAATAAATGCAATTGGTAGTGTGCTTTGTAAAATGGTAAACTTTTGTTTCAGAACACCTATAACGCGTTCCACATGAATACGCACCAGCGACAATTCTCTGCTCCAGTCAACCTCTTTTCTTTCTAGTTGTTTTTTTCCTCTTGTGAAGGGTGGAGTCTTGACTTCAGCTAAAGCCATGCTGGCATAGTCTCCACAAGTAAACCCTCGATCAGCCAAAATGACATCACCTATTAATATAAATAATATTGTTTATCAATTTTATAGCTACATAATTAATGTGTTAAATTTTAGTGTTAACTTACCTGGCTCAAGAAAGTCAATTAGGCCAGATTGTTCAACAATTTCTTTGTCTGATATCCTCCCACCATAGCACTTAGAGACAAATGATATAGTACCCTGTGGAGTGATTCCTATAAGAAATTTAATAGTAGAATGGTGTTTGTAATTACTCCACACCTGTGCCCGAGCTAAAAGACCAGATGGCCTCTCCATGAACACTTCTGAACAATCAATAATCACTGCACACCTTCTGAAAAATTTTCGAAAAGATACTGGCATGGTCATAAGCAGAATTCCTCTGTTTGGCCATACAATTAATTTAGATGTGCAAATCACCATGACATCCAAAACCTTGTGAAAATTTCTCGATACTGTTGAAGGATGCACTCCAAAACGGTAACCAATATCTCCATCAGGAAAATTGTGCCTCAATTTCATCAACGACATTAAAACCATTTGAAACTTTGAAAGTTTCACTCCTTCAGACAGTCTTGGTCTAACCAACTCAAAAAGCGCTTCAAAAACAAACCAATCATGCAAGCCTGCAAGAACATTAAAATGATAATACCGACACTTTACATATAAAATTAAGTTGTTTACCTGTATAAAACTTTAGCAAGTTCTTATCGTTCTTCAGTGCTTCTTCTGTAAGAACCTTCTTGCCATAGTCATCCTTAGTAACACTAATGCATTGCTGTAAATGATGAATTTCCTTGAGCATAGTGCTGCTACTGTTACAAACATTGGGAATATTTGTTTGGCACGCACAATCTACAGCTGCAATGGACTCAGTTTGAATTGACTTGTCCAATTCTTTCTGTTTATCAATAAGTGAACTGGAAGAAGACTGGCCATATTGATCTATCGTAGCACTAGATTGATCTACACTACACGGTGGAGATTTACCTCGTGCAAGTCTAGCATGCAGCCGATGATAACGCAGTGCAGCAGCCTCAGATGAAGAAACCGAGGATGCATACCCCAAGGAGAGATTAGGGACCCAGTCTGGATTGTCCCTGTCATACAAACTAGCAGGTTTACCTTTAAATATTAATAAATAAATAAAATCTATCCCCTTGGTACCAAAATTGAAATACCTGAAATGAAATGTGCACTACACACTCTGGAATACTTAGAGGGAAGCCAACCCTTTCTATTAATTTTTGCTATCCATCTTTGACGACGTTCAGAAATTAAAGAAGCAGCTTGGGCACCATCATTAGGTCCAGGGGCACTTGGTATTCTGAAAAAAGAAACCTTATCTCGAACACCACGATTGTGACAACCCACCACGCAGCAAGTAAGCACCATACTTAAACCGTCAGTTAGTCTACCTTGCCCTCCAGCGTGACGACCTTTACCCATCCGGAAGTACGTGACGTCAGACGCAATACCTCTATTCACAACATTAATATTACAAATTGTACATGGGAAAAGAAAATCATATGTGTTGTGAGATTTACATGCCCAATATGAAGTCTGTGGTAAAATCAAAAGTTTGGGAATTTATGAAGTGCTTGACCAATAAAAATCACTTAGATCAGAATGCAGCAGCATCATCAACAATTTCAAAATTAGAACCCCTAAGTATTAGTAAACCTTCAGTAATTCTTTGTACGAGTGGAGACACTTTCAACATAATCGAGTTCAAAACGAAGCGTGTGGAAACTGAGCGAAAAACCAGGTGGTATTAAATTATTCATGACTATGCGGTAGCAAAAAAGACCACGAAAAAGCTGCTTACAATGGCACATGCGTATTCTGTGTGCCCCACCCAGCATTCGCCTGCCGCGCGGTCGTCTATTCTCTCCGCCCACACCAAGCCAACAAACCCGGCCCGCCGACCGCATATATCGGGAGGGCCACTGAGTCTGATCTCTCTAATAAACAACATCATGGCAGCCAGAAAGCTTGCAATGGAATCATTTGTAGAGGAATTGAAGTGCCCAGTTTGTACAGATATCTATTGCGAACCAGATCCAAACAACGTTCCAAAGAAGCTTCCTTGCGATCACACCTTCTGTCTTAGGTGTCTTCAAACGATAATCTTGAGGTCCCTTAATAACGTCCTAGCATGCCCTGTGTGCCGCAAAACCAGTCTTCTACAAGATTTTGACGTCAGTCACTTCCCTACTGCACATCAAGTCAACAGACTAATAGATATATACCACAAATCCCTTGAGGAGCAAGGCCAAGAAGTCTCACCACCACCACCAGCAACACCTCAACATCCTTGTTGTCATATCCATGACTCCCAACCTCTAGATCTCTTCTGTGAAACATGCCAAAAGGCTGTCTGCCGAGACTGTGTCATACTATCGTGTGCTCCCCAAAAGCACAGTCATGAATACCTTGAAGAATTGGCAAGGAAGCACAGTAGTGAACTTGGTAGGAGAGTTGAGCCGCTTCAAGGACTTCAGCAACAGATATCTGCTACATTGGAAGACATTGCTGCAGATGATGCTAAGATTGAGGGACAAAAAAGAGAGGAGTTTCAAAAAATTGAGACTACTTATGATTTGATTTCTCAGAAAATTGTTGAACAAAGGAATCCGATTCTTTTAGAAGCTGATCATCGTTATAAAATCCAGTCCGAACAGAATGCTTCAAAAGTCAAGGTATTGAAAGGTGCTTTAGAGAGCCTCACAATAGCTGTAGAGAACACAGAAAGCTTGGACATTATACAAACTCTAACTAAAAATACAAGGAAGCTGTCTGAGATTAAAAAAAATCTTGAAGTGTTATGTAACAGAATTGAAGGGCTGCTTTGCCAACCTAAACATCCTAGAGACTCGACTATGAAGTTAGAGTGTTCACCAGAGTTGTTTGACTTGAGAAGATTTCTTTTTTATGTTGGAAAGGATTTCAAATGCTGCCTTAGTGAGTATAATTTATTGAAATCTTTAAAACTTAAGCAGCCATTTCAAATAGATTTTCAGCTAACAGAACTACCAAGTGAAGTCAAGATCAAGTCAAAACTTATATGCCAGCATAGCAACTCATCAATATCGGCCAGTGTCACAAAAGTATCACCTTACACAATTCGATTGGCAGTGACTCCTCAAGCTCGAGGTCAACATGAACTGCACATTCTATGTGGTAATTCCCACATATGTGGCAGTCCCATCCCCGTGTTTGTCTATGTAGAACCCCACCAACTACCGACCTTAGGAAAGCCTAAGGTGATAGCTTTAGAAGCTGCTGCAGCTATCAAGTGTTTTAAAGACAAAATAATAATTGGCAACATTCCGTCCACACTGAATATATTGGAATACAGGCAGCAAAACTTGGCATTTACACAGAAGATATCTTGCCGTGGTATTAATGAATTTGCCATACATAATGATTGTCTATTTTACTCGGATGTACTGCACCACCGGCTAGTCAAAGCAGACATGAATGGGAAATTGTTGGCATCTACTGGGGAAAAAGGTTCTCAACCAGGACAGTTTGAATTCCCCAATGGTGTTCGAATCAATAATGAACAGGTATTTGTCAGCGATTCTGACAATGGAAGAATTCAAGTGTTTGACACCGATTTAAAATTTGTACGAACCATTGGAGAAAAGGGCGATGGTCCTGGGCAATTTAGCCAACTGGACGATTTGGTATTTGATGAAGATGGCAACATTTATGTTGTAGAGTATCTAAACAACAGAGTACAAGTCCTCACTTCGCAAGGAGACCACATCAGATTCATCGGGACAACTTCATCTGGAAACCACTGCCTTAAGAATCCAATATCCCTTGCCATGTACAATGGGTACATTTATGTCAACACAGGAAAGAACTGTATATCAGTGTATACACAATCAGGAACATTTGTAACTTCATTTGGCGAAGGTGATGGCATTCATCCAGAATGTATTGACATTGACAGCAATGGATTCATATATGTCACCAGCAATAGAAAAAATGTGCTTAGATATTAACAAAAACATGTAGCTAGTTAAGAAAAAAAAACAGTTTTACCTTCTTAACCATTTATAAAACAACTACACTTATTTTTATTCTAGTAATTCTGAGTTATTCAATTGTGAAAATTGAGTGTGTCACATGCACTATTTGTTTAAATTTCCATTCATATTTTGGCGATGCATTTTGCTTTATAAGGTTATGCAAATCAAGTCAAAATTGACTCAGTCAGGGCTTCACTGAAAGCTCGGTAATCATATGAAGTTAATTTTAGATGTTAACTATATTAATTCAGCATACATATATATATCTACTAACAAGAAAGCTGGTATATATACGTCAATGACGATATTCATGTACAATATTCATGTAAAGACATAATTTTGCCCCTACCCCCCATATTATGATTAAATTTCTTAGAATTTGGTCTCACAATTAATTGTCAAGAGAAATTGACAAAAATGCATGCACGTGAGACAAATTGGTAAACAAAATGTATTTAGCGAGGGAGTAGTAGCCAGATGAAATAGGAGACTGTGTAATCGATTTCAGAAAGTTGTCTGAGCTCATATTGTGTTTCCTCACGGTCAGCTAATTTACTTTAATTATGTCTTGCTTACGTGTAGAAATATGATTCAGTAGATCTATATATAGTTTTGTATAACATAAAATAATAAAATTACCTTTAGCTTTACCAATTTAGCTAAGCCTCAAGACAAACTGTCCTAGAATGTCTTATAAAGTACGTAATAAGGATAATATCAATCCTATACCGGAAGTGCACAATGCTTGTTTTGTCGGTGAATTTGACGCTCTTTACCAATATTTGGCAATCCGCGCCTACCGTCTCACGCCTTATGTAATTGCAAGAAAGCGATAATAGCACTCGGATATTTGATAATTGGTGAGCGAGCGTAGCGAGCGAGACACTTACAGGGGTAACACAATCGAAAATCGGGGATGTTTATTGGCGAGCGAGCGTAGCGAGCGAGACACTTACAGGGGTAACACAATTGAAAATCGGGGATGTTTGTTTATTTATTGGCGAGCGAGCGAAGCGAGCGAGACACTATCAGGGGTAACTCAATCGAGATTTCGCTATATTTATTTATTTATTTATCTGTTTATGGGGTACGTGAGACCTCTGTTTTCGCCCGCGCTTCTAATTACGTAAGTTAGGTAAAGCGTTCACAGTTCCAGTATTTTTCAATTAACGAGCGCGGAGAATCCTGCTGCAGACGCAACTTTGTTTCAACCAAAAAGTTTACAGCTACTCTCTTCTTGAAACAATTGTGAAGTCTTTGTCAAGCTGCGCTTCTTTGCCACTGCTTTCGAGTTAGTTTAGTCTGGGATCAGAGACTTTAGATTCTGTGATGCTAACTGAGAATGGAAAGGGTTACACTGTGCACTACAGTTAGATGTAATTTCTGTCCTATTTTTCTGTAAAAAGAGTCTGCTCGCTCGCCATGCATTTGCGCTATTCGAGCGCACCACTAGTTTATTTATATATATGTTTGGACGTATGTATGTCATTTTGTACTTTGACCCTCCGTATTTTTGTGTTCGCTCCGCGTTCGACCCCGTCCCAAACTTCACTAAACAGAATCCTCCGGTTTAGCCACCATTACCCGTATCACCTTAGAAATTGAATTGTTTACGGCTTTGAATTTGTTTTGCGGGTGCAGTTAAAACTCAAAATCTTATGGGAGCTCCATTTCTATTCGAGTTAGTGGCGGTGGTAAGTTAATGCGCTATTTGTCAGTTATAAGCCCTACTCAACAGTATTTACTTAAAAATGCATTGTCCACTAGACGAACCACGAAGGTAGGTCTTGCGTAGGTATGTTCAGTTGTGTGAAAGTATTGTGCGTTACAACTACTATTAAGAATATCACAAAGAAAATTTTAAATAACGTGATTTGATTTTGTTGCTTCTTTTTCAATTCAAACTGTTGTAGGAGCGGTTACTATGACATTGAAACCCTTTACCTCATACGTAATTTAAAAACTCGACTTTATTTTAATAGCTTGAGTGTTAGTTGTTAAAATCAAATTTAACAATAGTGTAGTTTAAGGCTCGCTCGCCATTTGTGCTCAAGCACACCACTAGTTTATTTATTTATTTGTATATATGTATGGACGTATGTATGTCATTTTGTACTTTGACCCTCGCGTTTATGTGTTAGTTACGTGGTCGACCCTGTCCCAAATTGCACTAAACAGAATCCTCTGGTTTATCGATCCGTACCCATATCACCCTAGAAATTGAATTGTTTACCGTTTTGAATTCTTTTGCGGGTGCAGTTAAAACTTGAAAACTTAAGGGATTTCCATTTCTATTCGAGTTAGTGGCGGTGGTAAGTCAATGCGCTCTTTGTCATGGTTATAAGCCTTGCGCAACAGTCTTTACTTGAAAAAATGCATTGTCCACTAGACTACCTCAAGGTAAGTCTGTGTAGGTGCATGTCCAGTTGTGTCAAAGCATTGTGTGTTACAACCACTACTTAGCTAAAGAATATCACAAAGAAAACTTTTAAATAACGTGTATTGTTTTGTTGTTGTTTTTTTCCTTCCAAGCAGTTGCAGAGAGTTGTTACTATGGCACTGAAATCCCTTTACCCTTTATGCTAAATTAAAAAACTGGACCTTATTTTCAGTAGCTTCAGTGTTAGAAGTCAAAATCATTCATATAAAAATAGTATAGTCATTAGGCTCGCTCGCCATTTGTGCTCAAGCACATCACTAGTAGTGTGCAGCTCGATCCGGCGTTCGTCCGGGCTCTAGTCCAGCCTTGGCAACTTTGGAAGTTATGCGGTAGTGTGTGGAAAAGAACTGAAGAGACTAGAAGTATTCTATCTGCAGGGGAGGCTCCACTGGGGGGGCAGGGGGGCAATTGCCCCCCCCCCCCCCAACTAAAAAACTTGTGACTTTGTATCACTACATGAAGAAAGGAAAAGACACTTTGGAACATTTTAATCAGTCTTTTTGTATGATGTATTATAGCTTAAAAATCAGATTTCATAGGAGTGTGCCAATCTCTAATATTTTGCCCCCCCAACCACAAGTGTGTGGAGCCTCCTCTGATCCGTATGTTGGTACAGTAAATAACATAGTTTCATCCAAAAACCGCCGAGGAATTTTAATGATATTCACGTACATGGGCGCGGTCGGGTCACGCCCACTGGGGGGAAAGTTTCTAAGGCTCATCAGCTGGCTCAACCAAGGATGAGTGAGTACTGCAAGTCTTTAGAAGGTGTAGCAAAACAGAGGTACACGAAGAAAATTAACCTTCTTGGTCTCCAGGAAGAAGATGAACCATACTCTGAAAGAAGCTTGCTCAAATTCATAGATGACCTGACTTTATGGCCTCCTGTTGAATATGGACACATTTTTTGTTATTTTGTTGAACGCCCTGGTGTATACACAAAACAAGAGCTAATGCAGTGGAAAAGTTTACAAGCATACAACTATTTTCAGAGTGGGTTAGTGGACTTGAACTGTATAGATGCTTTTAATTTGACACTGTAATACTTGATATACATACATGCATTCTAGATTTGTACGTGATGTAAAGGTGTGGATTATTGGTCCTGAGCTTTGCATATTACGTGCATATGTAAATCCCAGCATGAAATCTCCTGACAAACCCCATGATGCCTGGATAGCTGTGAGAGGAGATGGCACTATTATAACAGCTCATTGTAAATGTATGGCAGGGTAAGTAGCTAGTTGTAGTTTCAGTTGGTTAAATAATATGATGCTGGATTAATTCTTGTAGGTTGAGTGAAGGGTGCTCCCACGTAGCTGCTGTGATGTTTAAGGTGAAGTCTGCAGTTCGAAATGGTTACACTGCTGGTACTTCAAGTTTATGTCGATGGAATCAGATATTTAGCAAGAAAGTAAATTTTATTAATATATATTTTAAGATTATTATTATTATTCTAGAAGAACTTTTATTTATACTTTATTTTTATAGCATGAGCCTGCTCGAATTGTCGACATCAAGTTTGTCACTCCTAAGTGTGGAACTGAATCAAAGCAGCAGAGTCCTGCCCACAAGATATCAGCAATAGTCCCTCCACCAAACTACAATGAAAAGAAGGCGTTCATTGAAATGGTTCAAACTTTACTTCCAACTTCTGCAATACTAAATGTCTGCACTATGAAGATAGGCCCATGTCGTAATTATGGAGTGGTGCGACAGCTTCCACCAACAAAGTTCAGTTATATCTATACTCTTGAAATCATTTTCATAAAATGTTATAAAGATGAATATGTACTGTGTGTTTGTGTGTCTGTCTGTGTTTGCATTGGTATGTTTGTAGCTAGAACATGGAAAGCTTTCCATTCTACAATATCTTAGCTAATACAAAGCAAATGCCAACTTATAAAAAAGAAATTTAGAATTTAATGTATAACTATGATCGACTCCAAAACAGGACATTAAATTTGGATTTATAACAATTGATATGGTACACAAACATGGAGTAATTGTAGAATCAAAGTGATGCTTATGTGATTAATATAATAGTACAGTTAAGTAATGATAGCTTAAACACATCCAACTACAGGTTCCCCTAAATTCGTTAATGCACTACAAACCATCAACAATTTGTCGATATTCGCCACATTTTCATCATTTTTATGCTTGATGAGACTCAAACTCAAAGTTCCTTTTAATATTGTGTATCTATTTACACAGTGAAGGGCAGATATTTGGTTGTCCTACAAAAAAACAACAACAACAATTATGAACTATGAACTATTGACTACTTCCATACCCTTAAGAAAATGCTCATTGCATATTCTTGAAGACTTGACTGGATGCCACCCTTCTCTTCTTATAGCAGCTTCCCACTTCTGGCACCTATTCCTATCTGTAAGTGGAAATCTAAAAAAGCTGAGCCCTCCTTTCTTTCCTACATAGTTTGTACATCCAACCACACAGCAATTCTTCACCATGACTGCCACAGCCGCTAGCTAGCTTTCCCCCCAGTGGGCGTGACCCGACCGCGCCCATGTACGTGAATATCATTAAAATTCCTCGGCGGTTTTTGGATGAAACTATGTATATTGGTATCTATTTCAATGATACATGATGTAGCTATATAAATGTAAGTAGCTTCACTCTATTTTACTCCATTAAAAGATGAGTCACATAGAGATTGTCCTTGTGTTGCAGAGTAACACAACCACATTAAAGTAAACTTTGAGTTATGAAGGTTTTGTTTTAAGCAGTTGACTTAGTGGTTGAAAGTATTTTTTCAATGGCAAGTTTTCGTTTCATAAATACGAGTTTGGTTGGAAAACATGTTGTGTGAAAGAGAGTCTGGCCTGAGAATGACCAATTTTACTACAAATTATTCAAAATCTTCATTGGTTCACTGAAGGTAGTTGAGTAAAGTTTATATTCAAATAGTGACTTCACAATGAGCTGAAAATTTGTTGTTATATTAGGTTAGAATAGGGAGTATGCTTAGCATGTGTGGGTAGCTATGCCCAAAAGTAGTAAAAAGTTCATAGTAACATTGTGTGTGTGCGTGTGTGTGTGTGTGTGTGTGGGCTCAGGGCTTAGTTTGCTTTACTGTCCCCGTAAGGCATTATTAGCTAGTTGGTGAGCAAAGCTAATGAGACACTAAGCCTATCATTTCAAATTTTAGAGTTATTCTTTCTATCTTCAGAAGCTGATTTTGGGATTGCCTAGCTATAAGACAGACTACTGGTCCTAAGTACTGTACCACTATAGTCTTTTAAGTCTCTATTTTTCTAATTATTCACCAGGTTAACAGCTTATACCATGTCAAGAGAAGGAGTTCAAGAAACCTTCACAGAAACGGAGTCGATTCAGTATTCTAGTTGCCCCTTCCATAGCTCAAAGCCTCTGTCTCTCTACTGTGAGACTTGCCAGAAGACTGTGTGCAGAGACTGTGTGGTAAATTTATGTGCTGTTCAAAAACACAAGTATGGATTATTGGAAGAAGTGGCTAAGAAATATAAGATTGAGTTAGATGGCAGCACTGAGACTCTCCAGGAGCTTCACAGACAGATATCAGCTACTTTGTTAGCAATTGCTGCTGATGATGTGAAGGCAGAGGAACACAAAGCACAAGAGCTTGAGAAAATTGAAGCAGTGTTTGAGATGATTACCAGGAAAAATGAGGAACAGAAGACACAAATTGTTTCAGAAGCTTTGAGTCGTTACAAAATCCAGTCTGTCCAAAATTCTTCAAAAACCAAAGAACTAAAAGGAGCTTTGGAGAGCCTCACAACAGCCATACAAGAAACAGAAAAGATAGACATAGTCCGCAATCTGACCACTAATACAAGTGTCGTGTCTACTCAGAAGCAAAATCTAGAAACTTTGCACTGTGAAAATAAAGAACTGTCACGCCTGCCTTCACAGTTTTCAGACCTAAGACTCGAGTATTTCCCTCAACAGTTCAATCCCAGAAATTTCCTGTTTTACGTTGGAAAGGACTTCAAATGCTGCCTGAGCGAGTATAACCTGTTGAAATCTTTAAAACTAAAGCAGCTATTTCAAATAGATTTTCTGCTGGCGGAGTCACTGAATGAGGCACATATCAAATCAAAACTAATTTGTGTGCATGACAAGTCTTCAGTTCCAGTTAATGTCAAAAACATAGCACACAAAACATATCGGTTGTCCGGAACTCCGCAGTCTCAGGGAAGACACGAGTTGCATGTCTTATTCTTGGATTCCCACATATGCGGCAGTCCTATCCCAGCATTAGTATTTTATGAACCTCACCAACTGATGACATTAGGGAAACCTAAACTTATTACGTTAGAGGCTGCGACGGCGGTCAAGTGTAACGAAAGCAACATAATGATCAGTTCTGTCCCATCCACATTGAACATAATGGAATATAAAAGGCAAACTTTGACGGTTAGTAAGGAAATAAAATGCCATGGCATCAATGAATTTGCCATGGATGGGAACTATCTATATTATTCGGACATAATGCACCACAGGCTAGTCAAAGCAGACTCAAATGGACGGTTTATGGCATCAATTGGTGAAAATGGATCAGAACCTGGACAATTTGAATTCCCCAATGGTGTTCGAATCAACAGTGATCATATATTTGTCAGTGATTCCGGCAACGGAAGAATACAGGAGTTTGACACCAATCTGAATTTCCTGCGAACCATCGGAGAGAAGGGTGACGGTCCTGGACAATTCAAGCAACCCAACAATTTGGTATTCGATGAAGATGGCAACATGTATGTTGTAGAGTGTCTAAACAACCGAGTACAAGTCCTCACTTCGCAAGGAGACCACATCAGATTCATTGGGACAGACACTGCTAGATTCAGACTACAGAATCCAATGTCTCTTGCTCTGTACAATGGGCATGTTTTTGTTACTAATACGGGTAGAAACTGCATATCAGTGTTCACTCAAGCAGGAGTATTTGTGACTTCATTTGATAATGTTCATCCTGAAAGTATAGATATTGATGGAAATGGGTTCATTTATGTCATCAGCAACAGAAAACATGTGCTAAGATACTAGCTAGAGCATTTATATTTATTATTCCTTTAAAAATACCATTCCATTAATTTAAAAAAAAAAAAAAAAAAAAAAAAAAAAGCATGCAGCTAATGGCTAAAGTTATTAAACAGAAAATGACAAGTTTTTTTTTTTGTTTTGAGTACTTTACAAGCCAAGTACAGTGGCCAGAATAAAAGCTATAGCTAGTTATTTCAATAAACAAAACCAATTTAGCTACTTACTGTTGACAAACCTAAAGAATACAAAAAATCCACAGTATTCTCTCGCATAAATACCAAGAACCTTTGAAGGTGGCTATAGGAGTTGACTTTACCTGACTCATGTTTTTGTTGTTATTATTATTATTTTACTACCACTTGTTTTTTGTTTATACATTTATACTCATTACTTGCTTTAATACTTTCATCAAATTATAATGGCAATTGTATATAATTCTAGATTTGCTGCAATTCATCCACTTAGCTAACTATCATGACAGCAGGTTGTTTGAGAATGTAACAAAGGAGCTAAACTCAGCTAGCTATATTATTCATTTGATAATAATATTATGCTAAAAATGTGACTTAAAAAAATAAAATGTTAGCCTAATGTTGCTTCACTATGGATATCTTGACTGTTGCAGCTTCTTGGCACAAGCTTCACAAACCCTTACCGGGTAGTCCCAACCTCTGTCTGGAACCATTTCTTTGTAAGATGAGCAAGCGTCACAGAAACCTTTACCACAAGCCCTACAGTGGTGCTTGGTGCAGTGGAGGGAGTTCTTGGGGTCAAACTTGACTTGACACTTGCGACAGCTAGTAACATCGGCATCTGCCTCCCAGTAGGCTGGTCTAGCTGTTTCCACCAATACTTCCTTAGAGTACTGTAGCACGCCTGAGGCTAGGCCCACTGCACTCTGCATCACCTCCCCCACGTATCGGGCTGTCACACCAGATGAAGAAAGTCCTTTTCCATCTTCTTCATTCTTCCCTGTTGAAATGCCTGAATTCTCTGCGTCTAATACTTCCATCTCATCGCATTTCATACTAGTTTCACGGCTCATTCCATTCTTTGTCTTTTTCTTCTTGCCTTGACTAGATATTTCAAGTTTTACCGAGGCAGAAGTTTTCAGTTCTGTTTCCTTTGGGCTCTGTTCCGCCTCCTCCTCGTAGCACGAGTCACACACACGGACGGGGATGTTGCCCCACCCCCTCCATGGTACCGGCATGCTGTTAGCAGAGCAGCTGTCACAGAAACCTTTCCCACATGCTCTGCAGTGATGTTTGGTCATGGCTGATGTGAAGTCTTGCTTACAACTGCTACAAAGCTGTTGGTAAGCAAAATAAAATAAGACAAAATGACTTAGCTCGTTTATCTTAATTTAATTATTATCATCATCATCATAATCATTATCATCATTATAATTATTATTTTACATTTTTATTCTTGTTTGCTAAATTTGACAATAGTACATTTTATTTTCAGTAAAATTTGCAATACTATTCATTCCATATAATGAAACGGACTGTAGTACTTACCACAATCTCCGAGTTGGGTACCCAGTAGCTAGGTGCCACTTGCTCAGCTATCCAGCCTCCTACAGCCCTAGTAGGTCTAGCCGAAGCACTTCTCACAGAATTGGCAAAATTACCAACTCCATCCAGAAGACGACGAGCAGTGTTGTCGGATATCTTGCCGCCTGGAATATCCTAGAGTAATAACAAATTATTTAGCTAATTGTTAAAGCAAATATTGTCTTACAATAACCTTACTTCTGGCCAGACGTGGCGATTTTCTGTCCTGACTGCGTCTAACTCTGGCTCTTTGTTGCCGTACCAGTAGCTTCGACTGCGATATATTATTCCACAATGCTTGCACTCTATCACATACCTGAAAGTGTGTGTATGTGTTGTTTTTTTTTTTAGATAAGTACAAGATGAGAGAGAAAGACACACTGAAGTTTGATGAGGACATAGAAATGTTTCACTTATGTCTTACCCGGACCAAGTATATCTAGCCAATCCCATCCAACTTGAATCCTTCTCGGAATGTGTCTTGGGTACAACCTTGCTTTCCATCCCTCTATTGTAGCATGTCTGAAAGAGTAAGTATTGAGGAATGTGATAGGTACAATATAATCATCAAGCAACAACAACAACAAAGAAAAAAACATGTTTTTTTCCCCTTTTTATCAGTCATATGGATATCACCTTATGACAACAGAGATCAGTTATGATTAAATTCCAGAATGCCACTGTTTGCAGTCTAAAAACTTGATATGAGACAAGATAAGTGGACAATATCTATTTAAAAATACAAAGTGTGGAGTGTGTCAAGTATTGCTCACTAAAATCCCCTTTAAAATACTGCATTTTATTGTGGTTTCCCCACTATTGGATGCATATTCAAGAGAATCTGTTAAGGAAGAATGATCGTGCTAATAATTACACTTGCCTTGCAGAGATAAATTTTGTTGTCGTGGGTGGGGTTGTAAGTGCAGCGAGTTGAAGTAATGCTATGATGATTCCCATCTTTGATGTGGTTCATGCTCAGTTCACACGGAACCCTACAAAATTAAAGTCAATTTTTAGGTTCATAATGAACCTTATAAAATTAACAATCCATGTATATACATCAATAAACTTCAACCTATTTATCTAATACTAATAAAAGAACATGCAGAATTATAAGAAATATAAGTTTTTCTCTGTTTTAACTACCAATACATATATTAATTAAACTTTAACTGGATGTTTCACACACCAATTATTCTTGCTGCTTAAATTTTATTTCCATGAAGAGTTAAAACTATGAGAGTGAGAAGGACTTTGGCAAGAAGTCAAAATGTCGAGTTAAGTTTAAAAAAACAAAAAACAACAACAACAACAACAAAACAACAACTACTATTATAATCAGAGAATGACTAATCTTGTATTAAATGGTAGTTAATGCAGGTCTAAAAATAGATTGATCGACCTGTGTTTTTATACTTACCCACAAGCCAAACAAACTTGGGGACAAGAGAAGTAAGCATCTGGAAACATACTCACTCTTTCACAGTTTATTTCTCCATTAAATTTCATATTCAATACCTACAAAATAACAAAATAACAAAACGAAAGAGCAAGTAAAAAAACTTTTGTGAATTAAATTAGAGAAAAGTCTTAATTTAGTAGAAATGTTATAAGCTACATGCGTATACAAAATCTAAATTTAGGTTGACTGACAATAAACAATCAGATTACCTGCAGAGCTTTAAGAACAATAGCTGGAGTTCTTGGAGCTCTCACAGCATTATTCTTGAGGAGGGTGGTCACGGCATCTAGCAGCGGTTTAAAGTCAGTGGGTGGAGTTTTTGTCCTAGTCCCAACATATTCCATAGAACTGAAAGCCTTCGGAATTCGTCCAACTTCAGAAAACCTATAATTGAGGAACAAGTTGAGAGACATTGTGCTTGGGTACTACTACCATACAAGTCTTTCTTATTACCACTGCTCTATTCGCTTATTAACTGCTCTCTCATTCATGTAATTATTTATGATATCAAAAAATGCATGAACAATCTCCTCACTAAACTTAATTTAATTATCATACACGTAGTATTTCTGTAATTTATCCAACACATTTCAAACCTAAAGGTTCTTCATCAGTTGGTTGAAATGTTTGTCTGATGATGAACCTTCTAGATCCAACCAACTTAGAGAATTTATATACATAAAATATTGAAAAGACATCACATACTTGAAGAAAAAAAAATACTAGTAACAATATAACAAACAATGACAAACAATAAACGCAACTCACCTAATTCTCAAGAGTTCCTCTGCAGACATAGGAGGAATATTGGTCCCATCACTTCTACAAGATTCTGTGGTATTGATCCCAGATGTGCTCTTATTGGAAACATCTTTTTTTTCTTTGGATTGACCTTTTTGCTTCTATAACAATGACGACAACAAAAATTAGCTTTTAAAGTTAATGTATCTTTGTTTGATGCATACCTTATGTTGTGCAGATTTTTCACCCAATACCTCGGTGTAAGCCGTTTCATGAAATATTACCACCGATGGACCAAGAGTAGACAGAGGAATGTGAAGTTTATACCGGTCTGATGCATTCTTAAAAACAAAAAACAAAACAAAAAAAAAACACAAAAAAAACAACAACAACAATAAAATGTTTAAAAAAACAAAAAACAAAACAAAACAACAACTACATGCTCAAAATCTATGTTGTAATATGTTAAGTTAACAAGACAAAAACTTTCACTTTCTACACTTGATAGTCTTGGTTAAGACAAAAAGTGAAGTTTGAGTTGATGGGTTGTAATACATACTTGCCCATTTTTATCATCCAATTATTTTCACTTCATGAACAACCATGCTAAAACTAGTCCATAAAACCACAACCACTTCGTCATAGTCGATAAAAACTTCAAAACTTCTGCGAGCAAGGTCACAAAGATGCATTTACCTTCAGTTCAGGAGTAAAATACTTCCAGTAAGCTTCTGACGCATCTCCAAGAAAAGTGAACATATCATTGTGCAGTCTTTCTGCTCTGGTCCGATATATGACAACATCAGAAACAGCCATCACTTTGAGGAGCAGCCTGGTCCGGCGATCTTCTTGGGTGGAGCTTCCCAACAAACCCTCGGAGTCCAAGAAAATGGTTTTGTAGTCATTTGAGTATGCTGCCCACACACCTATGGTACAGGATTGCTGATCTGGAGATGTCTTGAAAACCTATAGCATAAATAATTGATTTCAAAACATTGTTTCAAAGAGGGCATAATGAAATGCAAGGAAATCTGTGTTCTTTAGTGTTTTTGAGCGAGGTTAAGATTTTGAGAAGTTCCTTATATTTGTAATGAAGCAATTTATAATTCTAATTGATATAAACTATGAATGGCTTAAATACTTTTATTTTTAACATTGGCTGACTAAAAGTGTAAAAAAAAAATTAAAAAAAAAGACAAGAAAAGAAAAAGTAAGATAAGATATGAATAACACAATATAAAAAGAGAGATAATTTGAATTGTAGAGTTATCAGAAAAAGCGGAAAAAATAAGCCAGAATGAGCGAGTTCCTCCAGTTGAAGGTAACATTTTGTATCTGCAATACAAACTTGTTGCTTATGCATGTGGGGGAAAAAAATCAACTTTTGAGCAATAAACAAGTTATCTACAGGAAGTCAGAGCTGTAAACAATCATTATGCAAGCAAAGTTATAAATATTTTCAGTATTAGATAATAGATGTAACAATTTTCATAAAATTAGTGAGAATATCGAAGTGCTAGGCAGCAATATCAATTTTTTGCTTTCCTGCAAGTCCATGGCAGCCACCTTAGGAACTCATCAAAGTCTAGCTCTGCTATCTCTGAAAAAAGAAGTGACATGTCCACAATGCCAGGATATTTTTGTTGATGCAAGAAAACTTCCTTGTGAGCACGTCTTGTGCTTTTCCTGCCTGGAGAAGAGCAACAAGAACGAGGACCAGGCACTTACTTGCCCCACATGCTCCAAATCTCTCCAAACGCCCGATATAATCCACCTCCCGACTGCCCAGCACATAAACCGGTTGGTGGACATTTACTACAAGTCTCTTGAAGAATTCTTGCAAGGAAGCCCTGCTCGAACAGCCGCTGAGAAATCCGAACTGCCTCTCTGTTCCGAGCACATGCGGCAGCCGCTAGCACTGTTCTGTGAGACGTGCGAAAAAATTGTCTGCCGAGATTGCGTTCTAACGCAGTGTTCTGTCAACAAGCATGATTATGCGTATTTGAGAGATGTGGTGACCAAGTATGAGGCCGCCATTAGCAAAGACGTTAAACCTCTGCAGCAACTTCTCACCAATATGTCATCTGTTCCACTGAAAATAGAAAGCGAAGAAAAAACTTTTGAGGCTCAACAGAGAGAGGAACTCGAGAAAACTACTACATCCTTCGACAACATCATTCAGGCTCTAGAAAATGAGAAGTCAAAAGTCACATCAAAAATCCAAGGATATTTTGAAAAGCAGGCAATAAAAAATGCAACAAAAAAAAGAGAATTGCAGGAATGCATAGAGGAAATTAGCGTGATCCTGAGTAAAGCAAAATCCATGACTATTTCTGAAGCTCAGGAGGGAAGCAGCATCAAATTAGAAGCACAACAACGAATTTTGCAAGACGCACTTCAACGGCACTCTATAGTGCCACTACGACCTTCACAATTACCTGGCATTGATGTGCTAGTTCAGGTACCTCCAAAATACATACAGAAGAAAGACTATTCATTCCATGTAGGAATTGGATACAAGTATGACCTCGATGATTTCAAAATGCTGCAATGCCTATCTCTGAATCAAGTCTTTCAAATAGAAATCCATCCCATCACATTCCCAGAAACTGAAATTTGCTCAAAATTCATTTCCGAGTATGATGACAGAGTTGCAAGTGTGAACGTCACAGAGAATCCCAATGAAAACTCCATAACTCTAATGTTTGTACCCCAACAGCGCGGCCGGCACCAGCTTCACATCGAACGTGACGGAGCTCCGGTTTTTGGCAGTCCACTCTCTGCATATGTATATGTGGATCCCGTACAGATTCCCCACCTTGGTAGACAAGGTAAAATACCCGTAACAGATGCCTTGGGGATAAAGTGCCACGATGAAAAGCTGTACCTGACTGGGAGTGGAAGCAAGATAACGGTGGTAGAGCCGAAACGCCAAGATGTTATAGCAACCAGCGAGATAGAACTCCCTGCTAATAAAATTGAGATATATAATGACCATATATACTCCACAAGCACTCGTGCTCACATGCTGGTGAAGGCAACTACTAACGGCAAGCTTATATCGTACATTGGAGGCTACGGAACAGAGCAAGGGAAACTGCACCATCCCAACGGACTCCAAATGAATGACAACGGTGAACTGTTTGTCTGCGACACTCTGAACCACAGAATCCAGGTGTTCGATGGAGATTTGAACTTGCTGAGAGCCATTGGAGAAAGGGGAGTGGCACCTGGTGAGTTTCAGTATCCCAACGACTTGACGTTGGACAAAGACGGGAACCTCTACGTGGTAGAGAGTAAAAATCACCGGATTCAGGTATTAAATACAACAGGAGAGCATGTTCGATTCATCGGCATATATGGCGATAAGAAGCTGAACCATCCCGTGTCTGCTGCCATCTATAATGACCACATATATGTCACAGATACGGGAAAGAAAGGCGTGTTTATCTACTCACTCACTGGCGACTTTGTGACTTCCATTGTAGACAAAGACATCAGAAAACCGGAGTACATTGCCATTGACATGGATGGCTTTATTTATGTCACACACGACAGAAAAGAAGTACTTGTATATTAACTGATACTCATGTACCAAATTAGTTCTTGATTTTACCACACTTTCGTATTTTTATAACCACTTGCTTAGTTCAATACAAACGTTACACATTTTATAGTGAAAAAATTGGTACGAAATTTATAAATTTTGGTGGGGAGGTAATATAATATATGTAACAAAATGTTTTCAACTTTAATTACATAACTTAGTACACATTGTATTCATTTCATGCATAATAATTTCAGCTTGAAAGAGTGCTTAATAAAATTTATACCTCAGAGTTAGCTACTAGAAATCTGACACCCCTAATACTGCATTAATAGAATGTGACATTAATCATATGGCTACAAGAAATGAAACAAAGCTACCAAACATTTGATTCTAAATCACTCAAGTTTGAGTGCATGAATGAATAACATTCATCCTAGATGGACCACCACTATAGTGAAGTAATTATGGTGCAAAAAATTCAGCACTAGCAGAGCTATCTACACACACTGTCGTCATTGTCGCTATCGACAGACAGGTATATTATTACATACTAGCAAATACCCCGCCACACAGTGGTGCTTGATGTACTAAATTTCGCAAGTAATTTTTATTCCCTCTATAGAATACACAGTCAGTTACTGACATTTTACAGATTCATAAAGGTATGCAGCTACTTTTCTCTGAAAAAAGATAACAGCTGCTAAAATATCTGCTGGGGGTAGGGGGTCCTGGTGAACTAATACTATGGGTCTGGGGTCCTGGTGAACTAATACTATGGGTCTGGGGTCCTGGTGAACTAATACTATGGGTCTGGGGTCCTGGTGAACTAATACTATGGGTCTGGGGTCCTGGTGAACTAATACTATGGGTCTGGCCTCCAGTGAGAGAGAGAGAAGAAGGAGAGAAGGTAAAGAGAAGATGGAGAAGAAGATAGAGACTTATGAACTCATTAGTGTTATGTATATATTTTTAGTGCATGATTTTTGTGTCATTTAGATTAGCGTAGGTAAAGGTTGTCACGTATTTATTGTTAGTGATTCTGTGTGTATGTATAATTTGTGCTCCCGGGTGTGACCGGATATATGCATCATTTTGTGTCAGTCAGTTCCCATTAGATCTGTTGAAGACATAAAGCTCAACTTGATTGTCCCTGCGTCGCGGCTACATATAGGCCAGGCCCACCTACTACAAGGTCCCTGTGTGCCAACGAGTGTGCTGCTAAGCTTGGAGTGGGAATCCTGGTGGCAGCGCTATCGCGAGAAGGGATCAAAAAGGGCCACCACTCCATTGACGACCCCCACTCACAACCACAAATACTCTAAGTTATTACCACCAAATTTACATGAGTAGCAACCCCAATTACCAACCACAGGTATCTGGTGAGATAGAATCATCTTGAACTGGACTGGAGAGACATTGGGTCAGTCAAAGCTCTAGTAAGTACACTTGGACTTCAGCACGATGCTAAACACTACACTTGGTCTCAAGGAACTCGTGAGGTGAGAAACTAAAAATTATGCTTATGCTCAAACTCTCTAGTTTAGCCCATTAATCTATGGATAGAAATTGAATTTAAACCCTGATATTAGTAAATGCTTAAAATGTTGCTGGGCTATCTTGCTCGCTATGCACACCACTAGTAAAAATGTAATAATTTAATTTTACATTCACCTATGTATAAGTTAGATATAGTTATACATGTCAATAATCAGATGCTGGATCCCAAGTCACACACTGACCAAAATTTACATTGTAGTCAACCATATAACATAAAAAAAAAACAACTTACTCTTGTGGCTGAACATCAGTAGCTTTGAACTGACTATCACTTGAAAACACAATCACCTGACCTACTGAAGGAGGCATTTAACAGCTATATCACAACAGACTCAAAACATGATAGGAATCAGCAGAGTTTGTGGCTGAAGAAAATGTCCTGTGTGTACAGAGACCAACTGTGACCCAAAAATCTTCTCTGTAAGCACCGTTGAGGTCCACCGGCTGATTAGTACCTGATTTGTCCTGGTGTGAAGATTCTGATCCAATCATTTCTGTAACCTCAACATTACCACAATCCCCTGAGGAGCAAGCCCAAGCTTGTCTAGGAGCAATGGAATCAGCTCTCTTATTCACTAGTACATAATTAAGTCCTCCAGCATGTCACTAAATGTTGGGCAGCACAACTTACAGTCACTTTAGCTGCCAGCGCTGGCTGTCTAGTGAATGTAACAGCGCTAGATGAAATACATGGCAAAATGGAATACGTACAGTACTTCCTCTAATAGTTTCCGCAGAAACTATTTTTTTCAGACCGATTCTCACTGTGACTGCCAAATGAAGGCAGAAACACAACGAGAGTGACTACAATGGCAATGCCTTCCTTCTTAAAAATTAACCAGCTTAGAAGAGCAGTAAATAAAGTTCATTCTTGCCTATTTTTCTTCTTCTTTTAATGACTAAACCAGTAAGTTCTGTAAGCATGCGTGTTGCTTAATTGGGTACGTGTCGTATTTAATAAAATTGAAGCGTGTGTGTACAGATACAAATCAAGGGCGACCACTAAAGCGTTGAAGAACCTGAGTGGTGCACACACTAACTGAGGGTGGAAACTATTCGAAGGTGGAACATGTTTGAGGAAATACGGTAGTTTGTTATAGCTACACAAGTCTGGTTACAGCGACTGAGTGTGAGGTCCTTACAATCTTCCTGTAGCTATCCATTTTCTCTGCTTGATACCCACTTTGATATTTTTTCAGGGAAAGCTAGTCCCTTTATTTGAACTAAACCTGAAAATGTTGCACGCACATATTTGCGAAATACTATGTTCCGGCATGTTCTGTACACTACAATATCTCATTAACTGGGCTCAATTTATTCTTTCAGGAACTTTATCAGATCTACACCAATACACTGACCGCTTGTGCTAGGGCAATTTCCTTGAAGTATGCACATATAGGCAAGAGAGTTTGAAATAGATTCCCTACAACTCCTTCACAACAAATGAAATAACAGTAGCTCTGAAAAGAAATTTCACTGTTAAGTTTTGGGGGGAAATTTTCCATTCAATAAAGCAAAAATGTATGTATAATATAAGATCTATACAAACTGCATGGACATGTAAAAAATCTCAATAACCTAAAGCCTAAAGGTCTTGATGGATGAAACAACTAAGAGTCATGACCCCAACAATACTGCCCCCATAAAACCAGTGATTTACTATGGGAAACTTTTAAGTGTTAATTAGGATGTTGTCACATAGCAACGCCTGGGTGCCTCAAGTAACACATACCAGCTTAGAGCGGTATCTACCACAAAGTCACGCCCCACTTTGCAACAAATACAGTTGTGCCTCACTTACCATTGCCGCATGTGTAAGATTGGGGTGGGGCGGAGTCAATTTACAAAAGTAATGATCCAGAATCTACTCTAACATACTGCTCAGGAATGGGCGACATTGGTTCAACTTTGCCAAGGCTTAGGGTTACAAGGGTCAACCTTCTAACGATGAGATACTTTTATAATATAATGGAATTTAATAGAAATATTCAACAATAGTTCACTTGGCAAGGTGAGTAAATAGAAAAGTAAAATAGAATTCAACAAAACTTTACATTATCACACACATGCAAGGGTAAGAAAATGCTATACAAAATATCAGCTTCTAAACTTCAGAGGTAGTCGTGCAGTCTGCGGTCAAGTCCAAAAAAGGTAACGGGGTTATTTCTTGCTAGTCTGCAGAAATAAATAGTGTAGGGGAAAAGCAGGAGTAAGTTTCAGATGCCCTAGCAACCATGGCCTATTCTGCACTTTTTTCGCGCCCAAAGCGAGTGATGGCAACCTTAAGTAAATATGGAATTGATGGCTTTACCATTTCTAATCAACTTTGCATTCCTATAAAGAACCTGAAGTCTAGAATTCTATCTAACTGTGACAAAAGGAAAACAAATACAATTCATATTTATTTTCACCCAACTCCGAATCAGTATCCTTCTTTATTATTAACTCCGTGAGGTAATGAATTGATGAAATCAAGAGAAGTGAGAATTACTTATATTTAAAGGATTTTCCACACAAACAGATACCATCAATTGAATAGTGAATACATGTATGAATGTGAATGCATGCATATGTACAGTATTTAGTATTTAGACAGTTCTACAAGATGGCCAACATGAACACACACAACAAGTTGTTACAGAATTACTTACATATATAGTACATGGAAATGGTAAAATTACTTCATCGATGGTGCTTTCAACAAAGTGTTTGAGTTAAGAAGATTTAGTTTGGAAGGTACATACTCACTTCAGAATATAATTATATTCTGAATATTGCATATTCAATTTTTAGCCAACTGTCTGCTTACATGTACTTATATATTGTGAATCGGTTAGGTTTAAAAAAAACAAAAAACAATATTAATAAAGTGAAAGGATTTAATGAACAATTCCACTCCCAAGTCGAGTCCTGCTTGATTTTCTATATCATTTTAGAAGTTTGGTTTGAACACATTTTAAATAAATAACTGAAGCTTTTGTTTTAGTATATTCACTCAATTTTAAAGACTCCAAAGTCATGACTATATACTAACTCAAAATAACAACAACAACAACAACAACAACAAAAAACTGAATGCAAGTATATATGAATATCCCTTACTCATAAAATTCTAATAAAAATTCCTCAGCAGAAATTTTAATCATTTAATTATACTGTCCTATCAAGTGCACTGCTATACAACAACAAACTAACCTAATTGTTTATGTCTTATTTTTAACTCACCTCCTTTCCCCCAAAGAAGGTGTGGTTTAGAGTGTGGGATTTTCCATCTCCAGTATTTCCAAATATAGATATTACCTTCAGCTTCTCGTGTTGACCACACCCCAAAGCAGCAGAAAATTCATGCTCGCTGGAGAACTGCAACAAAACATAGTGTGTAACACTAAACCCAGCATGCAGGTGTGCACATATAGACCCAGCATGCAGGTGTGCACATATAGACCCAGCATGCAGGTGTGCACATATAAACCCAGCATGCAGGTGTGCACATATAATAGCACATAAACTGCCAGCACATGATGCTGATGAAACAGGTAGCCGTAGTAACACCAGAATGTACACTTCATTGTATTCTGACAACATATCTTTAAGAGATAAAACTTGCAAAACGAGGAAGAAATTACATTTTTTTAAGTGTATTCTTACGTAAGTAAAGTAGAGTGAAGGTACAGGGAGGGGGGGAGGGGGAGGAGGAGTGCTAAAAAACCACTATTCACAGTGTATGCAAGGTTGCTTTCTCTTACACCCCCTGCCATGACCTAGAAGGGAGGGTGTGATCACAAACCAGAAATGTCCTCTTGCTATAAAAATAAAAAGAAAGAAGTAATCAGCCATCTAAACTGAGCTTAAAATTACAACCACATTCAAAACTACAGCCACCAACAATGTAACCACAGCTTTCCAATCTGTAAGACCCCTACTTGTCATTAAACATCAACCGATGATGTGCTGATAGCATTATGTATGTTTGGTTCACTGTTTACTTTTCATCATGTTTCTTACATTCAGCCAAGTAATTTCTTTAAATTTAGGAAGGTAAACATTGCATATCTCCTACAAGGCATCTGATAAAGTGTTCGATCAGCAAGGCTCCACAGACCACCCCCCAAAAATTGGCTTGCCTGGATTTCCTCTGTTGCATCAAACAGCAGATGGCTTTTACTCGAAGTTCCCAGCATGGAGCTTTCTGCCGGTCGCATACTCTTTGAAGAAGAGTTCTTTTGCCTGGTATGCTTCTGGCGTCTTCCTTGGTGCATTTTTTGGTCACACTCCTTACAAAAGTAGGCGGTGCACTGTTGACAGTAAAGAGTAGCTGGAGTTTTGGGGGAGCACCAGTGCTCACAAATTGTTTCCGTCTCCATTGCTTGAACCGAATCCCTTTCAGGTTCTCGGGGCTAATTGTAGTAGACACAGCTAGTGTTACTATTTACTTATACTCATAGTTGTTGTTTTGGTAGTTAATCTGAAGTAGGTAAGGGTCGCACAGGAACCGTCCCATGTTTGCTGACTTGGCACTCCGCACGTGAGATTATTCGAGACAATACGCCCACATACCGTCTTTATAAAATTGCTTACTTCAGCATTTTTAGATTACGTACAAGCGCCACAACAGAGTGGAGTGACACTCAAAGCTTGTGCACGGTGTTTGCTTACTTTTAGTAAGAGGGTTTTATTCAGTTCATCCGTTTTTACTTCTCCACTCTCTTCATCCCTCACCATTCGTGAAGCATGGCAAAACGTCTCGATATCAGCGATGACTCAGAGGACTCTGAAAAGGTAGTATAGAAAGCGATTGTTGTGCGCTGAACCGTAGCCACCCTGACGGGCAACGAAAAAAAGTTGATCTTATTTAGTGTATCGGGATGACCATTGCCTTTTAATTAGTGCCCATCACCCGAGTTACAATCCATTTACTTTTTCTTCCCTCCTTTTCCATTTCTAACAATTTTGGCCTGTCTGTCAGGCATTACTTTTGTGCTTTCTTCTCCCATTCATGTGCACACACACACACACACACTGCACAGGAAACATTTACAGCCAAGCGTCCTAAAATTGCTGAAGCTGCACAATCCAGTGGGTCTGGTTCAAGCTCTGACCCCGACAGTGATGCAGAGGTGTGTAGTTTATTATGTGTCCGTCTATGTGTTACCTACTAATGGGCTTTTAGTAAAAGTTGTACTACTATGTACACAATCAGAAAATGATGACATTTGTCATTCTGTCAAGTGTGATTACCAATTCATTGCATAATACGTTTTATTATCACTGATCCATCTATATATTTCCTGCAGTGGACAATGGACACTGGCAGTAAGAAAGTTGCTGCATCAACTAAGAAAGGTGGTCAAAAAGGGGGAGGCGGTGGAGGGGGCAAGGGTAGAAAAGGAGCTCCTCGGAAAGTACCATCCAAAAAAATGGCCTCCCTGCCGTCGTCTAGTGACTCCAGCGACGAAGAAGATGAAGACGATGAAGTAAGAGATGACGGTGAGATGAGCTCCAGCAGTGACGGTAGCTCATCAGACAGCGATAGTGACTCCTCTAGGAATTCAGTCAAGTATGTTGACAGTTGGGATGACCAGTTGATGGGTGACGAGGAGGACCAGAAGATGTTGAGTCTCATGAACGAGAAGGAGAGAGAGGCTGAGATGTACAACAGGTGAGATGTTGGAGGCTTAAGGAGGTTTGGTATTGTCTGTATGTGTATGCAGGGATCTTTAAGGGAGGATTTTTCTCCCCTTGAAAATGGTCTCCCCTCCCCCTGAAAATTATTATGAATATCGTGATGACTTTAGCCACAAAAATTTTCATGGAAATGACAAACTATGCCTGGATATTTCAGAAATGTTGATTTGACCCCTTTAAAGTTTGGTTCTAAAAATACCCATTTTATAAATGCATGTGTATGGTTGGTTACTTTGTTTACATGAAAGGACTGGAGGATAGATACTAGTGCAATCTGTTCTGCTTTGTGTTTGTCTCGCTCTCGCAGCCAGGGCGTGAGGTTGACCTTACTCTACAACATTTACACTACTGTATGTAAATGCCACTTCAGTTTAGTTTTTACTCAGCATAAGGCGCAGTATTGGTTGAAAGAATATATGATAACATCCCCTATTGTGTGATGTCATCCCATACCTAAAATTCCAATACCTTTATGTAAACACATTTGGATTGCATAGTATAAGTCCAGTTATGTGTGTATGTCCTTAATTATATTCATTGGTGCAAGTCAGAGTGACATACTACATTGGTTTCATTGTAAAAGAGAGAAGCGTCTTCCACCACCATATTGCGCTTTCCACAAGTACTGTTTCTCTTATTATTCAAGATGCTTCTCTGTGATAGATATGAAAAGCGAGAAGCCATGAAGGCGCGCTTTGAGATAGAGCAGCGTCTCATGCGGCAGAAGAAGAGCATGAAGAAGAAGAAGAACAAGCAGGACAAGATGAAGAGATCTTTGAGAGACAAGAGGGCACAGAAGCAAGACAAGAGCAAGTCTCAGGCCATGGATGAGTACAAGGCTAAGAGAGTCGCTGGTGAGTGAAGTCTAATAAGCATGTCTGTCTTTCCTTGCCAGGGTTTCATACTGGAGTGGCTAAGATTTTCCCCAAAGAATTTTAGAAATGTAATAATAGTATAATAGAAATTGGTAAAATTATTCCAATTGGTTTACTGCTTGTGAAAACAGGGAAGTTCATGCAGTAACACACCTATTCTTCTCTCTAAGCTTGCCAAGATGTCACTTTTTAAAAAAAGCGAAAAATCCTGCATGGATCCCTGTTTGCTGTCATTTTTCCATGGGTAATCCTGGGAGTCTCCACCCATTTATATGGCTGCAAGTGTAGCCTTGACAGCCAGACATTTTCATCAAGTGATTCTCTTTGGTTGTCTAGCATCAACAAGTATAATGAGTAATGTGTATTTCCACCTGAAGGAGATTTAGCAACATGGATCAAAATGTCGCGAATTAACTAAACCAGACGCAAGTAGTCCATTAATTTAATACTTAGCATCCTTGTTTGTGTGTGTGTGTGTGTGTGTGTGCTTGTTTTAGACAAGATCAGAAAAGCAGAAGCAGAGAAGCAACCTGAAGAGAAGGAACCCCTGAAGGTTTCTGATGTGTTCTCTGAATCAGATTCTGAGGATTCCTCTTCAAGTGGAACCAACTATTCTGATGATGAAGAAATGTAAGGGTACCCTATAGCTAGATCCTATTATCCAGCTTCTACATGAGGCTTGCCAATAACGTGAATGATTATATTTGAATGCCATACAGGTCCATCCAAAATTAATATCTGAACATAAAGCATTTAAGTTAAGCTAATTGACGGCTAGCTATATGATCTATACATCATTCCTCAACGTAGTAATGAGCCTATACTCGTAATGTTCGTAGTTAGTACTTGATTGCCAAGTTATTTTAAGCTTGTGTGCCATTTGAGCTCAAGCACACCACTAGTAATGCTTTATTATCTACAATCTGTGGACATATCGAGCAAATTACTAGTGGGAACTTTTGAAACAATAAGCTCACAATAGAATGAAATGAACAAAGTGACTCAGCTATATGGGGTTAGAGATGGTGTAAAATGGATGAATGGTAGCCACTAATTGGATGGGATTAGATGGAGACTGGAGTGAATGGTTAGGATGTAAGTATGTTAATTATTTTTGTGATATGAGATGAGAGTTCCACACACGATCTACCTGCAGGCCTTGATCCAGGTTCATTGTGCTGTCTGTTCTCATGATCCACAAAGCTTCTGTGATCTTCCTCTTGTGCCAATGTTCTTCTCTGCATATTATCTTAGCAGGTCATCCACACATCTAGCACAGCTCTATAAGCAGCACCTAGAACAACTGGGAGCTGCAACTACAGGTCATCCAACTGTCCCAATTAATATGATGCCCAGTGTTGTTATCAGGGTTTCATACAGAGGGGGGGGAAACTGGGATTTCCCCCCCCAAGGTCAAGTTTTCCCCCCCCCAAGGATTTGAGTAGAAATTAATTAATTTAAAGAAACTCATACAGTAAATTAAAAAGGTAATTTCATAAACTCATACATAAATTAAAAAGGTAACTTCATAAACTTATACGCCTGTTCTTTTCAGTAAATACATCAAGAATTTGGTCAAAGTCAACAAACTTCAGTTCTGGACATTCAATTGCTATTCGCATGAGTCTCTTTAGATTGGTGTCGTTTAGACGATTGCGGAGTCTGGTTTTTATCATCTTCATTTGGCTGAATGACCTCTCAACCGTGGCAGTCCCGACTGGCAATGTCAGCATAATGTTGATCAACTTGAACATTTCAGGGAAAATTCCACCATATGCATCAGCCTTTTGAATTCCTTGGAATACCTGCTGGAAAGTAGGACTCTTGGTGAGCTTCTCTGAAGACATGAAAATTTGTCTTTCATGAAGTAATGCTCTTCTAAATACAGGCCACTCCGAAAGAAGTCCATCTTGATCAATAACAGGGGGAAACTGGAAACTTTCACTTTGAAATTCAACATGTGCTTCCTTTCCATAAAAAGAAGCTAATAGCGTGATTTCTTCTTGTCCATAAGTACGAAATGCAGGGTCATCTGCTTGAGGTAAACTTGCAGGGTTGAAAACTGACATTGCCATAATCACTGAAACACCTTTATCAGAAAAACGATTTTGGATGTTTTCGGTCAACTTATCGACATATGGAATCAACACTGCTTTCCGAAAAGCTTCAAGAGAGGTAGTTGTTGTGGTACTGCCTCTTCGTGCTATACCTACAGAAGCACAAACATTGATCGCATAATCAGATTCAAGACGCTTTACAGTCGATTCAACCTCAGAACACCAATCTGCACCAGCATCTTTAAGGACTTTCAGTTGATCTAATGTACAGTCGAGGATAACCTTTAATCTGGAAAAGTCAGTCGCCTTCCTCTGCATAAAACAATTGAAAATGGCAACCAAATTAAGGATCTCACCCATGATAATGGTTATTGCAACACCTTCAAAACTTGCCAAAATGAATTGAATTCCAAATGCTTCAGCATCACCAGTTCTTTCATAAAGTTCCTGTAGAGTTAAGATGATTGCAGGAAGTTCTTTACGAATTGCTTTAATACAGCGCTCATGAGAGAGCCAACGTGTACTGCTAGGCTTTATAATTTTTAACTCAGGAAGGTTAAGTACAGATTGGACCTCTTTCAACTTCTCTGCTTTTTGTGGGGAGTAATAGAATAACTTCCACAAGCTTAACAGCATTCCAAAGAATTTTTTAATTTGTGGGACACTATCAGCAGCTTGAATGCTAGCAAGTTGAAGGCGATGACAGGAGCGATGAATATACAATGCATGGCCGGAACAGGTACGTATTCTCCTTTGAACACCGGTATTCTTACCAGAGAATGGAGCTGCTCCATCTTATCCTTGACCTATTAGCCTTTTGATATCCACGCCTTGTGATGTTATGTAAGAAGTGATTGCACCAGTAAGGGTTTCAGCATCCAATGATCGAATATGCAGGATGGTCATGAAGTGTTCTTCAGAATGTCCATCAACTACCCATCTGCAGCAAATGGACAGCTCTTCTTGGGTGCTCACGTCCTGACATTCATCAGCCAATATTGAAAAAAAGGGACTTGATTTCAAACTTAAAAGGAGCCTCCTTTCTATCCAAGTGTCAATTGCTTCTATCAAAGAAGCAGATGAGAACTTGGATGTATACTGAGCATTTGAAGGCCCTTGTTCAACATGTTGCTTCAAAAGATCATCCCCATTAGCAATTTGCAACCCAACTATATCTTCAAATGTAGTAGTATGAGGAATGCGGCTCTTTGTTAGAAAGTAGATTGATCGTAATAATTTTAGTAAAATAGTACGATTCTTTTGCCGCTGTACTTCAGCTTCCTTGGCTGAAGCTGCTAGCTGCAGGTCAACCACAGATCCTGTTCTTTTAGCCTGATCAGCCATCCTTGCAGAAACCGCTCCATCCTTGTGACCTTTGGAGTCATTGTGCTGTTTCAGCATCTCGGTAGCATGGTTCCAGTCTGTAACTCCTCTCACAGTCCAAGCACCTCTTGCTGTTGCTGATGCTGTCCCAAAACTTTGGCATACACGACAAAACATTCCATCTTTGGGATCATTGCAATACACCCATGGGTATATCTTCTCCCAATCCTTTTTGTAGCTAAGGCGGGACTTATAGACTAATTTTTTGGCAGCTTTTGACGAACTGTCGCTTGTTTTAGAATGAGTGGTACTTTGTCCTTCTGCTCCTTGTACTTCTTGTTCGATTGATTTGGGTAAGGAACCCTCATCCTTGTCATCTTCTGATTTATCCAAAGGCCGCTTTCTGGAGAAAAACTTTCTTAAATCCATTGGTAAAGATCAGCTAAGAGCTAAAGTTGGTTTTCAAAATCTTCTGCCTACTATGCACATTATAGGAAAAAGTGAAGTCTGAGCAGCTGCATTTTAAGTGGGAGGAGTAAGCAGCTGTACATGCATGGGAGGGGGAACTATTATACTAATGTGTTAGTACCAACATGTGTGAGTGGGTGTGATTGCACTTCTCATCTATAATTTTTTTTATGAATTTGCCATTTTCTTATTTGACAAATTTAATGCTTTACACATTTATGTGAGTGCCCCCCCCCCCCCTGCCCTCCTAATTACGCTTTTATTGTGCTCTCTCCTAGCTTAAGTGTAAAATTTTGATGTATAAGACAATATTATATAGCAATTACATTTGTTTAAGTATTGATACTTCGGTGTAAATTACCAAATGCAAAAGTTTCCCCCCCCCAAGCCAAAAATCCTGTATGAAACCCTGGTTATTGTTGTTGTTTTTGCATGGACTGCAATGCCATTGTTTGGTTGTTTCAATCTGATGGCCCTCTTATGTTCCTTGAGACGACGTGTGATCAACTGTTTGGGATAGCCATTTGAAAGGTGATCTAATTCTGACTGTAAACTTTCGTGGCTCAATGCATGGGCCATGTGTTTGAGACATTGCACTATCCCTGTTTTTATCCTAGGATGATGATTTGATTTAAAGTTCAGATAAAGGTTTGTGTGGGTTGGTTTGCGATATACATGGTACCGCTACCTTCATAGTTATGGCCACATGGAAAAGACACCTTAAGCAACTTAGTGGCTACCATTCATCCATTTTACACCATCTCACATCACCACCATCTCTAACCCCATCTGTGTCACATCACTTTGTTCATTCTATTGTGAGCTATTGTGAGCAGATGAAGGAAGGAGTCCGAAACGTTCTCTTATTGTTTCAAAAGTCAACTACGTTAAATAATCGCTCAATATAAGTATTCTATTCATCATTGATTTAGTCCTTAGTGAAGTGGAGTACCAGTAGTAGCTCTGGCTCTGGACAACAACCATTATTTCTTCTCTTTGCTAGACAGCGAGCCTGCCTAGTTACGTTACATAAAACTACATGGTATTATAGTAGTTGATCATAGTTTTAGTAAAAAAAATATAGAATCGCTGTCTTCTCAATTTCCAAAATAGTGATAGAATCTGAAGCATCTATTTTTAGAGCCATTCTGATTGTCAGAATTACCAGTGACTTTTATTGTTAGCAATCACTAAGCTATACACAAAAAAAAAATGGCAAGAGTTTTTAAAAACTTTAGCTAAACAGAACTACGTATAGCCCCAGTTGTTCCAAGTAGTGGTAGCTTTAATATTAAGGAATTCTGACTATCCGAATTACTCCTTGACAACCAATTTTTGAATATATGTCTGGTAAAAGGTTTCAATGCCATAGTAATCACTCGCAACAACTTTTTGTGACTTGAAAAAGAAAACTTTTCTTGGAAACTTTAGCACAGTTTTGAGCCATAAGACTTGCTTGCTGCTTTAGTACCGGAAGAAACTGAGGGCAAGCACAAAAAGCTGTATTTTGGGGAAGAAAAGAGTCCGCGTGTGCGTTTAAGGGGCATACGTACATTCCATATATATATATATGTATATCGAACATTACCCGATTTTCAATTTTTCACCCTAATAGCTCTCTCGCTTGCTAATTCACCCACTGTGTGTCTAGTATGTTGATGTATATTGTTGTTGCATTGCAGGAAGCCCTCTAAGCCTATTTCTACAGCCTCGGAGTTGGCAAAGATCAAGTTGTCACGTTACAGGCTGGAGAAGTGAGTATTGCACAGCATATATCAGAACTATTGGCTACAGAGAAGGTCTATTTGTATGAATCAATAGATACATACATACATACTTTCATTCATTCATACATACATACTTTCATTCATTCATACATACATACATTCATTCATACATACATACTTTCATTCATTCATACATACATACAATATACAGTAGAACCTCAGAGTTACGTACCCCTTGGGAAATGAGGTGTACGTAAGTCTGAAATGTACGTAACTCTGAATATAACATAATTTAACTTTGTACTAAAATATTTAAACGACTAAAATACTATGAATACAGTATTTCAGATTTATCCATTACTAAAGGATCATTTAATGGTGTACCACCGTGGAGTTTTTTTTCTGAGTAAACCAGAATGCACGACATTATAAAATCTTTATCATTATCTCTTCTGACAATGCACCTCTTCTTCAGGCCACTAGGGTCAGCTGATTCTGCTGAAAACTTTTCTATAATCTCCCTGTCTCTTTAGAAGTCTGAAATTGTGGACTTACCTAAGCCAAACTCCTGAACAACTCCAGCTAAAAATATTCCTTGTTCAATTCTTCCATAACTACTTCTGATAGCAACTCTTTTGCCATTTTGCTGCAGTTCCAATAAAATAAAAAATAAAAATTAATATAAAAAAACAACAACACACACACACGAGATGACGACCCCGTACCCATTGTGAAGTCTCTTCGCGGTTCGGTAATTCGGTTGTCTGATGTTCGGATCTATGAGGTTCTACTGTACTACATTACATACTTGCTTACATACGTGCTTATATACATGTGTACATACATTCCGTACATCATACATACATTTATTCATACGTGCTTATATATGGACCTACACACTTTATGTGTGTGTGTGTGTGTGTGTGTGTGTGTTCAGGTGGGTACATATGCCTTACTTCAAAGATGCAGTAGTAGGTTGTTTTGTGAGAATTGGCATTGGAGCTCATGAAGGCAGGATGGTGTACCGGGTAAGTCCCTCCCACTTGGACTTGTAGAAGTTCAGCAATTGTGTGATGATAGCTTAACCTATTGTATTGCCTCTTTTGATATTGGTGCACACTATTATCTAAAGCTAAGTCATACACACTTGATTGGGTTCCTTTTTGCGGGTGAAAGTTATGTTCTTGTAAAAAAAAAATCCAATATTTTGATTCTATAAAGTTTTTATTTATAATGTGATTAATGGAAACTTAGCCTTTTGTGAAGTTATGGAATTCTCCAGTGTCAATAAAGGCTCTACTGTGGAGTAATCCATACATAGATGTACCATGTTTTATTAGCTTTTATAATATATATGATATACATGTGTGTATGTAGGTAATATTTAACTACGGTATACAGATTGCAACAAGTATTTCAGAAACCCAGTCCATTTATATCTGTGGGGATGTAGTCTCTAAGGAAGTCTTCCATGTTGTCTAGGGCAACGAACATGCTCCATAGATTGGTCTTATAGCAGTTAGAGCTTGGCTGCCAGGTGGGTTGGGCATATGGGTTAGCACCCAGGGCCAATAGAAGACTTCCCATTCTGTCTCTCAGACTCTGCGTCTTAGTCACCAGATCCTGAAGGGTCGCCCTGTCAATCCCAGCACGACTAACGACTCTCCTGGTATCAGAGGCCAGATAAAATCTCATGTAGTTGTTTGCCGTCCAGTAGTCGTCTTGAATTTTCGCTGTGAAGTTTCTGGTTTTGTGCTGGTAGCCGGCTGGCCTGGCCCTGTACAGGCAGGGGCTGGTGCATGGCGGCTTTATGGTAGGGTACTTGTTCTGAAGCCTCAACCTCAAATAGAGGGCTTGAGAGAGACAGCTTGAGGTGAGGTATGCCACAGTGGCTCTTAGGCTCCGGACCTGTGGCGATAAGCCCTTATAAGCCGGCGTCGTTGGAGCTTCAGTGGGAGGGTCTGGACTGACTGTAGTGATAGGATCTTCCGGGTCTGGTGTAAGGTTGCCATCGAACTGGCTACAGAATGAGTCTTTGTCAGAATCAGAGTCGATGAAGTCTAGGCTATATCCTGTGCAGGTTTCTGACGTAGAATATCTCAGGAAACACACCAAGACTAGCACAATCCAGGTACCACGTTTGTGATCTAAAACTTTCATTTCCCGCAATTTTCAGTTTATCAGTTCATGTTGAGCATAGATGTAGACTGAGTATTTTACACGTATGCCAAGCATATGCAGTATTTATAGACCTCTCTGTTTGTATTACTATGGGGATTAAGAAAGTTTTTAATTGACAATTAGGGAAGGGGACTTTAGTTTCAGTTGGGGAAAGTCGGTTTTGAAAGGTGTTGCGCAAGTCTTAAGTAATTAATTATGCGTGTGTGGCATGGAAAGGGTAGTATCACTATGTGTGATTATAATACTTTATAAATGAAGTGGGGATTTGGAAGGATTCGATAGTTGTCTAAACTCTTCAATGGCTATGCTATGGAAGGGATAACAATCATTGTATAGAGCAGTGAAGTTGTGGTTTTTGAATTGCCCGTTCTCAATGATGTCATCAGCATTATTCGATTCTGTAGTAGTTATTCATAACTAGTATGAGATGGTTGATTGAATGAATTTGTGTATGCTTCCTTTATTGTTATGTGGTGGGCTATTGTAAAACCTTTGGTCAGGAGATAGGCATGTGAAAAGAATCTATTCAAAAAATGAAATTACGAAGATGATGGAAGTATTTGTGTCATGAAAATTTGTGTATTTTAGAATCCCTCACTCCTTCCTTCCTCCCACTATTTACATGTCTGCTCCTTCTCCAATTTTTCTTTCTTTGTCCCTATAGTGATTATTTGATGATTGAGAATAACTGCTGGTATTGTTTTTCTCCCCCCCCCCCCCCCCCCCCCCCCCCTCTACACACACGCACACACACACACACACACTACCTTCTCCTTTATTCTCTCTTATCTACAGATATGCGAAGTTGTGAATGTACAGGAAACTCAAAAAGTTTACAATTTGGGATCCACTAAAACCAACAAGGGACTCAAGCTGAGGTGAGTTTACTATAATGAATGAGGGAGTTTTGGCCATATTTAGAAAGGAAGGGAAAGAGGGGTTAAAAGGGGGGAAACGAGAATTTTCATTAATTTTTTTTTTTGTAATTAATTTGGGAGATAAACAGCTATGTTGACATACCTTACCGGCAGTCACTGGTTTTTTTTGGTGTCCAGAAGACAAAGGTGTCTGTAGCTAGACAGACACAGAGAAGTTGAAGTATAGTTTGTTTTTTGTTGATTTTTTGCAATGGTGTTTTTTTTTATAGCTACTGTTGTTATTTTATCCACCATCTTATGTTGTTGTTTATAACTATAAGTTGTGTTGTGCCTTGAGGCTGGCACTCTGTTTTGACTTATTATCTAAGGGGATATAAAAGAGCATTCATTTCTGAGAAAGAAAAAAAAAGAAAGAGGGGGAGTGGGGGGGGGGGGGGGGGTTGGGGGGGATGAGAGAGGGGTTGTTTTATAGAATATTTAGAGCTGTGGAGTTGCTCTATTCTAAAAACAAAACTTCCCTTACTTCGACATTATGTATGACATAATACTGTACAGTCTGCTCTTATATAAGTGTAATACATGTAATATATTATATCATCCGCCATCTTACTTGCAAGTTGTTAAGAACAGTTGGTGTTTTAATTATCAGCTATATTTTTTATACACTCATGCTGGTTTGCAACTCCAATACAGTGGAACCACTACGTAGGGTGTCTGAATAGCAACACGACTCTCAATGAAAGCCTATAAAAATGGAATGAAATAATCTACCACAACACAAAATAATCTCTGAAAGCAGCCAAACTCTCTACAAGGGTTATAATACTTACCCCCAAATATGACCTTTGTACAGAGGTTTCACTGTATTGTAAGAAATTAGTTAAACACGATAATAGAACTAGCAGTTCTGGTTGAGTGTCGTTGTATTATTGTAAATTGTTTGTGTTAATGGTTGAAAAAATGTCTTGCTATTCACTGACGGCTATATCATTTTTATATTTATGCAGGCATGGAATTCAGGAACGGATTTTCAGAATGGAATACGTATCCAACAGTCCCTTTGTTGAAACCGAGTTTAATAAATGGGTTGTGGAGGTTAGACAAGAAACTTTAAATTATAAAATTGAGCAAATTTAGTTTTTATATTTTGTAGATGGAAAAGAGAGGACTACAGTTGCCCACAGTAGACTTCGTGCAGAAGAAGGTGAAGGAGTTGGAGAAGTTTAGAAATACATCTTTAAAGGAAGAAGATGTAGAGAAGGTAGTTTTGCATACGTTTCTAATCATGCAAGTTTTTATTTATTTATTTATATTATTTTTTTACAGATTGTGAAAGAAAAGCAGAGATTTAGAAAGAATCCAAGGAATTATGCCATGACGAAAAGTCGACTGATACGAGAAAGGGTATAATTCATGTTATTTAGAAATAAAAAATATGCAGTATTATTTCATCATCTTTTCAATCTTTCATTCCATCTTATTTGTTATTATTATTATTATTATTATTTTAGGATATGGCAGAGCAAGAGGGTGACACAGAGAAGACAAAAAGTTTGGGCGAGAAGTTGCAGGAACTTGAAGAGAGAGCCGACCAGCTGGACAAGCAGAGGACAAAGGGCCTGTCTGCTATAAGGTACTGCATTTGCAGAGCAATGTATGAACTTATGTGTATGTGTACTTTGAAAGTATCTTTCTCTCTATCCTGCAGTTATATCAATGAGAGGAACAGGCAAAGAAATGTTGTTCGAGCAGAACTTGCTTTGAAGGTAATTGAAAGTGTATTGTGTTTACGTTCGTAAATGATAGTAACTCAGTTTATAATGTAATTGCATTCAAAGATGTAACAAATTTTGGAGACTGTTTTTGTTGTCTTCTTTTTCAAATTATCACTTCGTGCTATCCTCATGCCTTACGGAAGGGAAATGTTACCATTATTAAGCAAGTGCACTCATATTGGAGTCAACGAGGGAATGATCAGTTTTTGTGAACTAGTCACCCTGTAGGTTTCTGTTGCCACCTTCCACTGAATGTTATTGCTAAGGCAACTTCTGCTATCGTAACCTATACTTGCCCGACATTAAATGGTGCAATTACCGTCTAATTGATACGTGTTAATTAAATCCGGTATTCAGTTTCATTGTTATGTATTTGTGTATGCATGGTTTACTGGGAATATGGTGCCAAAACTCCCACTTTGGCTTGTGTGTATATATATATATATATGTATGTATGTATGACGTATGCACATGTTTGTATTAATAGGAAGAGCTGGCCGCTACGGAAGGGAAAGAAGATGACCCGTTCACACGCAGGAAGTGCCAACCCACTTTAGTTACACTGGTGTGTGAGATTTATTGAGAGGAGCATTTCATGTGCCACTTGTGTGAGGTTTGGTTGTTTTATGTATGCATATGTGTTGTAGGTTCGTGATGGAGCTGAGATAATTCAAGTTTCTCCGAGCAAGTCCACACCAAAAAAACCTGCCGAAGTATGAACCAATTAATTGTTGCCAGATGCATCATAATATGCTTCTACCATTTATTTATTGTTATTACGTTTTAAAGTAAAATTTGTGTGTGTGTGTGTGTGTGTGTGTGTGTGTGTGTGTGTGTGCGTGTGTGTGTAGGCTGAAGGAAGTGACATGAAAACTCCAAGCATACCAGTATGTCAGACTTAATTTAAAATGAGTTGTTCATATTTGTCTTTGCAACCCACAATACATCCGTATAACATTAGTGGTCAATTTTTCTTTTAATTTGAATATTTGTTGAAAGAGGTTTACGTGGCCCATCTTAGTATATGTACGTATGTATGTGTGTTTCGGAAAGCAGTTAATGCAGTGAATTTAAAGTGCACAAGTATATAGTGGGATGGGCAATACATGGTTTAGCATTGCAAGATATTTGTTTTGGTTGACTCGGCGATCAAGCGATGAAGGTGAATTATTTTGCTAGTGTTGTTTATTTTATTCTCTTAACGGTGGCCGCACACCGCCTACGCAATTTTTTGTTGATGGTTGCTATGCACGATTTCTACTATTGTATACTTTAGGGGCTTCTCCACTACAACATAAGGACTAAGTATCTGCCGAAGGCGCCGCTCACTAATTTTAGAGCGAATCTGGAGGAAATATCAGGGCCGGTTATAAAACTTTGTAGCACTTTTTTGGAGCTGTGCGGTAAGTTGGAGCTCCACAATTTGGTACACTACTAGCCAAGCCAATACTCTACTGCAAGACAAGTTCTTTTCCATTTCAATATTAATTTATGATTTATTCGCAGTGTTTTCTTTTTGTAAGATATTGAAAAATTCTCGTTGGTGGTGCAGTTCATTTTTTTTTTAGGTTTACCCGTGTGTAAAAAAAAATTTGTCGTTCTCATTATTAGATTCCAAGAGAAACTGATACAAAATTTGGAACTTTTATTCCACTCGCAATTCTTAAGAAATAGCCCCGCCTCCATGTCTTGTACTACTAGTACATGAGCTTTTTTTTTTTCGATTGGTTTGTATTGGTTCTAAAAAGAGCCCGCCTATATCAAGCGTAAACAAACATCAATATAACAATAACAAGAGTGTCAGAAGAGAGAACAGTTTCTTGGAGATAGCCAGAGGTGAAGGTATTAAATCTGCGCAGCTTGGGAAGTCTTCGCTCCTCAGAAATCGAGCCTGCTGGATCCATCCGCTTGAGTTCAGATGCACAGAGCCCAGAGAACAGCTACAGGAGGAGAGGCAGCCTGGTGCACCTTGCCGCGTGAGCTCAGACGACGTTTGGAGTGTTGCTGTAAACGTCTATGAGACAACAAGAAGCTAAAATATAGACACCACAACTTCGCAAAGTATACTTCTGCTACTACTGCGTGATTGTTTCTGCTCGCGTATTATCTAATGGTGGGGTATTGGTGGGGAATAAATTAATGTCCAGCACATACCGTTGCTATGTGCAGCCACCAAATACTAGCATGATATTACAATATTTCACAACTAAGTCTAGTGTTTATTTTTTCTTTCACAATTATTGTTTTTCATTCCAAAAATGGTGTCATTCTTACAGAGAAATGGTAAAGAGTTAGAAGCCACTCCTAATGCTAGCGCACTGTTTGACACACCAATTCCTCCACCAGCTTCACCTCAAGTTAACGACCTGTTCTCTGCACACAACTTTGACATCCAAATTGATCTTCCTTCCACCGATGATGGAAGTGAGTTGTGTGTGTGTGCTCACTTGTTGGCTAATTCTGTGCAACAACATGCTCAGTGACCTGGCTTTATTAATTTATGTATAAGCATAAGGTGCAACAATAGATGCATGATGAGCATTTTTCTCTCTCTCTTTTTTTATTTTATTATTTTTATTTATATATTTTTTTTTATTAAATATACTGATGCTGTACTTGTTTATTTATATGTATGCATACTAAATTGCCACTTGCATGATATTTTTCTGTCCAGATTCTGTCACACCCAAGGCAATAGCCCGTCCTTCTGCAACGCCTAAACAGGAGGGGCCAAAGCGATCCCTGAATCTGGCAGATTACAAGAAAAGACGTGGTTTGATTTAGAATTTGTCATTTGTATTTTAGCATCACTTGAACAGGTATTTATTTCAAGCTTGCAGAGCAACGTATATTTTGTTTAATAAGTGCCTCATTATTTTGAGGCATGTATCCTTATTCAGTTAATATTTGTTTACTGCACTTTGTACTCTTTCATTTCTTCAAAATATCTAGCCTGTCTTTCCCCCTGTGTATTTCTGCTTCTTCCTAGTACAGTATTATATAGCTGCTAATACGAACTGCCTGAATTCTGCAATTATATTATATTTTCATCATTTTCTGTACCTCATTTGAATTGATATCATATCTATTAAATACATGAATAGGACAGCGTATTCAAATATAACTACATTGTTAGTGGCAATGTTCAGACTGTGCCGCCTTGAAATTTGTCGCTATTGGCAAGGATGTGATCCATGGTACCTTGAGTTAGCGTGTCTTTAAGACCCAGGTTTGACCTGTACACTATAATACTTGTAAAATTAAAAGAAATATTCTACTATAAAAGAAATGGCCACTCACATTCACTCATTTTGTCCACTATTGTATATGCTTCTTCCCAGACTGCGAGCTTCAGGGCTCTTGGTATCTATAAAGA